>JGI24158J21664_10004688_pt1 | contig 17639 bp, 13 predicted proteins | sample Ectturendosymbi3_FD_21664 | JGI IMG/M metagenome (IMG submission 21664)
GTGAGTCACAATCTAAAAAAGTTGCAAATTAGTTTAGAGGCATAACTTGTGTAATTTTTTGGCTTCACTTAGATCAGTGTTAATTTAGGTCGTTTAAGTCTGAATCTCTCTGAGAATAAATTAATGTGACTGTCTTTGTTCTTTTAAAACGTTATCACATTTTGCCGCCCTCCAGCAACGTGCCGCCCCTGGATTTATCCACAAGATCCAATGGGTAGCTACGCCACTGCTCCTTGGTACCACGACACGCCTCGACAAACCATACTCAGCTCTAACGCAGAAACTTTGGCAAAACCCCACCTAAGCAGAGCTTGGTGGAGTGAAGAATTGGCTTTACGCGGTCATGACAATTTTTGCTAAACGGTTCAATATTTGCAGTCCAAAATTTGGGGAAGGACTGCACCTCTCGCCTCCACCTGGTTGGAACAGTGACTGGTGGCTATGTGGTTTTGATTATTTTGTTGCAATTGCAAACCTGTAGACATCTCAGGCTGGCCATAAAAAGAAAAGCAAATTTGGCATGGTTATCGAAATCGGCAACCGACAGCAAAAAGCGTACCTTATTGGTTAGATCAGGGTCGCCAAACATTTTTGTCCTCGGGTAACATAAGCTACGGTATTAAACATTAGTTCCATGGCCGGATATCTCGCGTAATGTGATCAGTGGCGTAATTAGAGATTTGTGCCAGGGAGGGAAAACTTAGCTGAAAGTGGGCCTATTGACAGCTGTAGGGGGCCCACTAGTCAACACTCAGAAAAAATTCGAGAAATGACGGTGAATACGGATGTGGATGGCTTTACTAAAACCCTAAATCGCCGGAAAATAATCCGTGACACGCAAAAAACAATAACCTATTGAATACCAAAAGAAAACTTAAACCGAACTATCAGCTAATGTTTTTTTAGCTTGTCAGAAGGGGGCGACATTTAGGCTTGCCGGGTGGCGATTCGCTCTTCTGCCTAGTCGTCATTTACGCCACTGAATGTGATTGTTTCGGATAAATTACATTCTACCAAATCAAGTTTTTCGTAAATATATTATATTTTCATTATAGACAAAGTATCTTCGCGGGCCGGATTTGGCCCGCGTGTCGTAATTTGGAGANCCTGGGTTAGATAATTCTGCTTAAATCACATACATTTGAGCAGAAAAGCCATCTTCTGCAAATTTTAAGTTTTTACTGGTGACATTGGTGTTGGCCGAGATTCGTTGTTTCAAATTAGTTATGGGCTGTTTCACATCTGTGTTTGCTGCCGTGGATAGAAGCAGATTCATCGCCAGATGAACAGCATTGTGGGTGGTTTTAAGCTTGTCTGGGGGGTTTCAGAGTAGTATACAATGAATTGGAAATTGATTTTATCGGGCAGACCAGAACTTGAGTTTGGAGGCATTCATTGTGAATTTAGGGGTTAGCTCGCCTGCTTCCACTTCTGTTGAACTGGTCACAACTTTTTTCATAACCTGAACAAGTGGGATCGATGTTTTTTTCTTCACATCAGCAGTTCAATGTCGAAATGTGTGAAACGGCAACACTTGATTGAAATTCTAACTTCTTTAGTGGCGTTAAACATATTTTGGGGCAAGATATTTCAGGCCCGGTGTGAATTTATCATGCAATTGTGAGATCGTTTCTGACGATAGGCAGCAGAGCGACCTAAAATGGGAGTAATATCATAGCAAATGTCTTTCATTCAGGTTTTGTGTTTTAATTGTCGCTTAAGCAATAATTAATGTTTTCCATGTAATTGTAATTGCACAAGCTTCGTCTGGAAACGTGATTGTGATTTAGCTATGTTTAGACTCCTATTTATTAGACTCCTATCGTGGGACTTGAGTTAACACTTCCAAGTGGAAGAAGAACCATTTTGCTTGCAGTTCTAACCAGATCGGGAATACGTTGTAGACATGTTTTTTTTCTGATCTACGGATATCCAAAACAGTGCCAAACACTAGTGCGCAGCATGCTTTAGGGTAAATCTTTTAAATACTTTTTGTAGACGTAACAGATTGTTGACACACCAACAGTGTTCTTAGTAGCCCTTTTTTCGCAATGGTTCTTTTATTGACAAGCTACACGTAACAGTGTTCTCAGTTACGTGTAGCTTGAGAAAAAAGGGTTATTTTTGGGGCCTGCTTCAAACGTTTTCTGAATCAATGATATAAAGCGCTTATAAACTGTGGTTATTTCCTGAAACATCACATAGTTCGGCCAACAAAAATAACCGCTTTCTTGGCTCACCAAAGTTAACCGCTTTTGTGTGATAACCAACAATTGTCGCAAGCAACATTGGGTATTTAAAAAATTGAGACTGTTTGGCGCCCCCTTATTTGACTTCCCCCCAAACGCCTGGTCTGGATCCGCCACTGCATCGCGGTGACTTCTGTGAGTGAAGTGAATAAGTGATCGTGATTTCCTTCAGCTAATTCCAGAATTGTAAGCACAGCTGCGTTGGTTTGTTCTCTGTTCGGATTAGTCCCACACGTATTTTGAGATGACAGCGGAGAGGAAATTTGCACGCGATGGAGTTGCGTCGAAAAGATTAATCAGTTATGGGATTCTTGACTTGTTTTAAGAAGCGATGTCACTAGATTTAGCACCAGGAAAGGATAATGATTTTCTTTGAAGTGCTAAATGACATGTTTTGATTTCGACAAACAGTGTGTTTGAACACTGCTTCTGAAAAAATAGTTGCGACTTACAAACGAATATTTTTTCCCAGAAGTATCAGCAAAACTTGCCACTGCCTCTTACACACGGAGCGACGTATACGCGAGATTTTCCCATAATTGTCTGGATAGTTACCATTAGTCTGAAGGAAGCATTTATTTAGTGAACTTGTGCAACGTTTAACTTAAGCAGCTTAGATAGTTGTGCCAAAGTCTTACTTGTCTGGTTAAGAGTCACCTGGCTGAGTTTTTGCTTACTGTGGTGCAGGTCAAGCCTGTAGCACTGTTTTCATCGGGTTTCTAAACTTATAACTTTAATTTGGGCCTAAATCGAGTTTCAAAAATTAATGTTGGGCTCGGGCCGAATCGGGCTTCAAAATGAGATTTACATTTCTGCTTCGCAAGCTATAAACTTAGTTTCGTAGCTTGGTCTTTGGGAGTCAAGTTCTAACAACGCCTCCCACCAGCTGTTTCTGTACAGAAAAAATCTTCGATATGTCTGGCTTGTTATATCTTCGATATGTCTGGCTTGTTATTAATTTTTGGCTGAAAGTGGCATTGCTCAAATTTTGCTCCAGCGCCAACCAAACTGTGAAATGTTACACAAATATTGACAAAATCAGGAAAAACTATTTTTGAAAATCTAATCCTGCAGGAACTCTGCCATTTTAGAGCGTTTCTTATGGTTGCTACAATTTATATAACTTAGATGTTACGCGTTATCCCTTCGTGCTGGTCCTACTGAAGATTTCTTACGCATTTTGAAAAAGTTTTGCGAAATATCATCTGTTGCTCAAAATTTTGAAATAAAATTATAACTGCCCAAAATACATCCCAGCAAAGACCTTCATGTTTTTCCAACACTCACTGATAATTTCGAGTGCTGTTTTCTCCCAACGGCGCTCCGCGTCTTAAAAAAACTGAATATTAAATAAAAAAAAAACGCAGTGTAGAAAGCATAATGCCGTAAATTGGACCTGAACATTTCAGGAACAAGGATGCATTCTTCTTAGCATACATGTCTGTGTATCTGTATTTGATTACTACGAGCTCTATATAAACATGTACGACCACTGACACAAAACGCTTAGTTAAAAATGCAAAGGGTAGAAACTGATGCAAAGCAAGTGTAGAGGGTAGCATATAACAAATCGGTCACTGTGCAAAATAAATATTTTGTGACGTTTCTTCCAAGTGTCTGCAAGACGTCTTCGAACCGCTTTGGTCAGTTTGACGCGATGTGTACAGCTATATTTCGATGAGACACTAATTTAGTGTTTGATCAATCAAAATACATTGAGTGTATAGCCTATCTGTGGTAGGCTACAGGCTGACGATGATGGCATTGCTTTCAAAACACTGTTTACATAAAAAACGAATCCGAAATTTCTGTTGTAGAAAAGCTTTTGTCTTCGGCAACAAAGCCTTCGGGAGCTTGTTTCTGTTGAGTGACACTAGAGAAATTTTCAATGTCATCCTGAGTGATGTCGTAACCTCCCTCGAGCACGTTTAAACGCGCATCACTTCTGCCTGAGGAAAACCTTGGTTCGTAATCTGAATCGTTGAGTTGCAGAGAGATTTCCTCTTGATCGACGTCCGGCCACGTGGGTTCGGAAACACGGTTTGATTTGAGCTGTTCATCAGTATTCTCGACGCCGTACAAGTCGGAAGTGATTTTTTTCTCACTGACGTCCGAATGTGACTCTTCCTGGATTGTAGCAAGAGCAGGATCGATTGGATGGTGGTCGTAACGCGCTCCATTCATGTCATTTTCGTCAACTTCAGGGTTTTCCTCAGCACTCCATAGCTCTGAAGTGTTTCCTGGCTTAACGAAAATATCTTCACCTTGTTTTTCAAGATGGGACTCATGTTCCAGATCGTGGAAATCCTCGCCCACAGGCAAACTGACTGTTGCTGCGCTTTCAGAAACATAGGCTCCGGAATGTAAGCTTTCTGAGTCTCGTGTGGTCTCTTTGTGCATTTCTGAATGACTGCCCATCACGTTCTCTATCTCCGAGTCAGATCCGCTCATGGCAGTTTCGGAATGATTTGATGATCGGCTCTCATGGTGGTCTTCATCGTCAGAACTACTCGCGGTCGTAGATGCGGTTTCCTCAGGTCGTGAGCAATTCGCTTCCGTTTCTGCGTCAGGAGTCACTGGAGGGAAGTCACTTCCATCGAAACCTCGAAGTGAGCGCTTTAATTCAATTTCAGTTGAAGAAATTCTCGATGGCAGTGGACCCTTCAACGAAAGCAAAATGATAAGCCGGGTCTTAGTTTACCCCGTGCCGCTTGAAGAGATGAAACAAGACCAGGTTCATGCATCTATTACGCTAAATTCTTGTGTGACCAGTGATCCGGAGAACAGAGGATATCTGTTTTTTCAGGTATAAAATATTGAGACAGTGGTTGCCTTTTCGAATGGGCATTCTGGCAAAGTAATTTTTGTTATTAATTTTTCTGAAGTGGTTCAAAATGTTCACGTGAGTCATGTCGCAATAACCTCTACTGCAAAAGCTTCATTTTTTCAAAGTATTAAGAAGTTATTGAAATTTTTATATAAAGCATTGCCAAAAGATCTTCTGTAAAGCTCAAAGTATTGCCGAAAGACCTTCTGCCGAGCTTCATAGTTCAATATACGGATGCAGTCAAATCGATATACTTGCCATCTACGAGCAACAACAGAAAAGCATTGCCTTTGTTTTCAACCAGGGGCGGATCCAGCATGGGGGGGTGGGGCGATTTTAGTAATTTGGAAGTCAAGTGTCATAAGAGGGATGAAGTATGCTTCACAAAACTGCTGTTACAAAACAATGTCTGTGGAAAGAAATCCTTTCTCAGCAAAGAATCAGACACTTTAAGATCTTACAGAGTGTATATTTCGCCTACGACGTAGGCATGCTCAACTCTTATTCAAATAGAACCCATCAGCTCTTATTCAAATAGGCAAATGTTACAAAACAATGGCCGACAAAATGACCTTATATCGTAAATGGTGTTTTCCGAATTGCAAAGAATNATGGTGAATAAAGTTTCTCTTTCGTACGTTTTAGGGGAGGCGATCGCCCCTCCGGATCCGCCCCTGTTTTCAACTTCGCNTGTTGGTCTTGCTTCGAGCTTATATTCACATAGGCTTTACTGCAGAACAGCACATGGAAGCATCAGCACTAAATCTAACATCTGTGGGTCGCAAATTTGGCATACCCGGTAAGAGAGCGGTTGGCTTTTCTCCCGACTCAACTTGAACTGAAGAGCAAGAATGCCGTCTGATTGTGAAGCTAGTTCCCTGCTTGACTTCCACCTATTTCTTCCCTCCATACACATGCTTGTGAAAGCGGGGGAGGAAGAAGGGTTAACTGAAAACGGAGAGGATGGGCGGTCATCTTTTGCTTGCGCCATCCACGGAGCAACGAAGAGGACGCCTGCAAAACATAATGAAATAATGTTCTTAGCGTTTTCAGCAAAAAACAGACCGAAGCATGAGTTGGAGTAACTATATGGCATTTGAAAGATGGTATTAGATTTCATTTTTAAACATCACCATAAACTGATTAACGAATTTTTTGCTGATTCCATATGGCACTCACGTCACCGTCGTATTGCATTGGAATCAGACGAACAGGGGCATAACGAGGGGGTGCCAAGAGAGGCACAATTCCCCGGGCTCCGGGTCACTATGGGGGCGCCGAAAAGTTCCAACAATGTCACAAGTACTTTCTTCAATACAGTACATTTGCTTCCGAAAGGCCTCAGGTTCGAACATGGGGCCGCCAAACTTGCTTCTTGCACCGGACGCCATCTTACCTCGTTACGCCCTTGCAAACGACGTTACTGAGAAAGCCACTTCACAAACTGCTGTTAATCTCACCGAAAATAATGTAGGTCACTCCACTTTCATGTTATTTTTGTAAAAAAAGGTATGAAACAAGCATACAGATTGAACTTCTGGAACAAATTCAAATGTCTACACACCAAAACAACTATAAATTATTATTAATTCGCAGACTTTTAACTAAACTTATACCAAGCATTGCAAAGCTAAAATGAAATTTCACTCTTTTCTATACGATAGTATCTGTGCAACAGAGATTTAAATCTTTTTCCGCTTACTGGGGACACAAGATAGGCTGTAACAGGCAATATCCAACCTTTATTCAAGAAAAGTTTACCTGCTGTTTGCAAAGCTAAGTATACTGTTTAAATGCGTTTGCATGCACGTTGCTGGGTAAAACGTTATGTGCAAATAAAGCATTTTGCTCAGTTTGCTCAATTACAACCAGCGGTAACGTGTCGATAAACTTCAAGACATGTAATGTGTCTAGTCAGATGCAAAATTCTATGAATTAATATGGTAGAAAAAGTAGTAAAACATTGCATCTAGTTGCTAGTGCTTTATTTTGCTGCTACATATATTGCTCGTCCCTGTTTTGAAAAGTAAAGTTTTATTGGATTTTTCTCTCAGTGATAGCTAGGTTGCCTAAAAAACCTACTGTTCGGGCACTCTGTAGCAGATCCTACAGAGTTCCCTGACAGTGGGTTTTATGGCGCAGAACAGTATCTCTGCAAAACTGTTCAATTCAAAAAGTAAAAGAACTAACAGCCAGTATAACTAACACGAGCTCTTTTCCGCCATGCCACAAGCGAAACATACGTACAACTGACAGTTTTTAATGAAAATATATAAAGCGTATTTTTCTCAAAAATGTACATTTGAAAATAGTAGTGAACCTAAGCGGAGCTAGGGGTTTGCCAGGGTTAGCCATATCCCTCCCTAACTTACCTTAGCCCTCTTGTGCCTCCTCCCAATTCTGTTTGACCTCACATAAATTTCTACTTTGTTGTATTTTTCTACTAGAATCCGCCTCCTATCGGCTTCCCAAACAAAAGTGTCGGAGCCACTTAGTCGCATGTCAAATCTTTGTTCCAGTTTTTTTTTCGAACACTATTAATGCTAATCAATCGCCATTGATATTAGCGTGAATAAACATATTAGCGTCACGTTACGTTTGCTTCGCTGTGGACCAAAACAGAAATCATGAAGACACGAAAGAATCTTTACACAAAAGATGCTTTACCATTGCTTCTTACGAATGTGTTGGAAAAATTACCTTAAAAAGCTAATTCTGGAACTCATAAGCATTCAAGTAATGTATGGACAACGGCGTACGCAAGGGGAGGGTTTTGGGGTTAAATCCCCCTCCAGCTTGGTATTATACAAAAACTTTATTACCTGTGCGAAGGAGATTAATTGTTTTCGTATACATTTTGCTTGTTGATTTGTCGACTTAATGCAAATACCACGCAAAGAATTTGCATGCAAATTTCAAGGAACATTGTAAACGGGCCAAAAAGTAATAGTTAGGTTTTGGTGGGAATCTGGGTTATCGTCTGCATTCAGAAACCATCTGACCAATTTTTACATATACCTTTCGTCCACTACGCATGTTTAAGATTGTGTTCTGCGATAGTTCACTTTATCCGAAACAACTGTCTTTTTATGTCTGCTATGGCTGATGAGCGCAAGAGATGAACGCATTGGCTATATTACCAATTTCTGCAGCATGATAAGCCTGTTGCACGAGCTCAAAAACAGCAGTTGTTAACATACAACCATTTAGGCATTTGATAATGTCTCAGCAGAGGAAAAAGACAACTAAAGATTTGCTGGACTTCTATACATACAAAAAATCGAAAGTTTTCTTTGCGCACTTTATGCGTGTTACGAACTTCCGCGCGGCTTTAGCTCGCTTTACCTCGTAGGCCCTCTTGTGGCTGTTTTGTACTTGCTGGTGGGGAGCACTGGATGTGGCGGAAACGCAGGAGGTTTCGAGGAGGGAATTTCAAAGTTAGTGCATAGGGCTGGAGAAGGCATATTTTTGGTAACGGCTTCCACCGTGCGTGTTTGACGATTTCCCCGGTGCTTTGTCTTTTTGTGACGTCTGTGTTTTAGTCCGTGTGCTGTTTTGAGACAGTGAGTGTCGTGTTGTACAGTTTCTCTGCCGTTTTGTGTTACTTCTGATTAAAGAGGCTTTGCCCTCACTGCGTGTTGGCAGCTCAGAGTTAGTAAGTCAGGCAGGTCTGTTTGTTGCACGGCTTGCTCAAGATAGTTACGGGACTGCAGATTAGCAGGGGTGCGTTTGTGGTGTGAAAGCCATTGACCAAACCTTCCCAAACCCCAGCCCTCAAGTCAAGGCCTTTGGCACCGTAGGTTTTTTCTACATTTATTACCAAAAAATACGTTTCCTTGTTTTTTTTGGGAAGTTTGTCTTGGTATCTAGACTTGTTCTAGGTTTTAGTTTTGTCGTAGCTTAAGTAAGTTATTGGTTTGCTAGCCTTCGGTAGGCAATGGCTGATCATGATGGTGAACTATTCCAACAATTGTATGTTGGTGATGATTCTGATAGGCTGTTAGATAAGCCTAAAGATGGAAGTACAAGATGTGATGACATTGCATCTGCAAGTAACAGTGAAATTTCTGAGCAAGTTAATCTTAATGACAATACGATGCAGCATTTCCAAAAGATGATGTTGGATATGCAGCAGAATATGTTCCAAGCAATGGCACAGCAGCAAAAGGCTGCATTGGAATGTATGAGAAAAGAACTTGATGAGCGACTTGTTAAAGACCGGCATTTTGTGTAGTTTAGCAAGATTCGATCTTGCAAATTGCAGTGTACGTCAGACAGTCCAGCCGCACACTTTCTATGCTCGATTGCTCGTATTCGACGAGACATTAGTTAAGCCTCATTTTGCAGTTGTAAATTGCTCTGACGCAGTGATGACTGTGGTTTACTCCTTTGTTTTAACGCGCAGCCTGATATTTTTGCAGTTATGAACTGCTGTGTCGTAGCGTTGAGTTTATTTTCCTCCGATATCCTAACCTGGAGCGCTGTTAGTTTATATTGAGTGCAATGACATATAAATTAAGGGGAGTGTGTGTAGAAGAATATGCATATCATGTCAACAAACTTCGCCAAAACGATAGTTTGGAAATGTGAATATGACGTCAAAGTGTGACATCACAAACAGCGCACACCAAATATAACCTCATGAAAATTTTCTGCGTATGCCACTGTGTATGGATGTTGGAGCTATTTCGAGCAAGTGGTCTCACGATGTTAATGCATGAAATATTTTTGGGGCTGTCAACAGCCGAAACTTCACTTTTACCTGGTAAATTGTCAAAAACAAAACAGCTCCAGCCAATCAGTTATGAATCCCAATTCAACACATTCAAGCAGTGTCCACACGTATAATGTGTCACTTACTGGAAGCAGACTAATTGAATATGTTATCTATCACAGTGACGAATTTCTTAAGATTTTGGCATGCAATGCCACTGATGAACATTTAGTGATGATTTTAGGCATAAATAGACTGCCGTTGAAAGTCGTTCCTTGATTTATTTAATCCAAGTTAGGAGTTAAGAAATAAAGCAAGAGAAGTAGTCGGTCAAAAATGGCAGTGGGTGTTCAACATACAAATAAGATGCAAAGCGTGTGTACATGCGGTAGGCTAGAGAGGAATACCCAGCGAGCAATAAGCTATGCTCTGTACGTATATACACGACAATAACCACAGCTTACCTGGAAGCTCAATTTTCACGTCGAAAACAAAGTTAAACATATCGAAGTCAAACTCTGGAATATCTTCTTCGTTGGAATCTCGTGGTTGAGCAGGGGTAATTTTCACCTTTCAAAAAATAAATTTAAACTTACAGCCACACTGCTGCCGTTTTACATTACTATGTGCTAACAAACTAAAACAACGTCCCAAACATTTCATACATAAAAACAGACTTTTGCATAAAATTGCATGAAAGAAGATGATTTTCTAACATAATTCATAGTAACCATTATACTTTGACAATATTTTTATCTGTGTCCCAAATGAAGTAATTTATCAATATCCCGTTTTTACACAAACGAATAAAATTTAAGGTGGTTTTAATTTTGAGCATTTGTTGCAAAACCTTGAAATGTTGATACTGTTGACAAGAAAACTTGCGAGATGCTGACATTATCAATAATGAAAATCACGAAAAGTGTAGTTTACACTATTCTTAATTCAAAATATAGTATAAAATAAAAAAATCAAGAACATTTTTGTGCAGTAAAGGTGCCAGAATATTCCAGTTAGCAAAACACATGTGAAAACTACATTGATCAGAGAAATCTGCTAAGGTGCACTTTGTCAACTATATCGATCGATAATGGCAAAAATGTCCGGGCTGTTTTGGGCAAATCAGTGGTATAATGCAAGGGAGTGCAGGGTAACATTTGACCAAATACTCCCGTGCGGACGTACCCGGGTTAACAGCGTTTTTTCTTTATTCTGTCACTGTACCATTGCCTGTTACTAGCTGTACTGGATGATCTTCCTCTTTACCCCTTTAAATCATTCGCATTGCTTCGAACCAAAACACAACTACAAACGGCAACAAGTCCAACCTCGAAGTTCGTGCCATATGGAACTGCCTGTGGTGGAACAACGATGTCCGATTTATCCGGTAAGTGAATAACACCATCACCGCCAGATGTTTTCCACTGATGGTTTAGGTCGTTGACCCTGTTTCAACAAGAGGCGGATATGACCCGCTGTTAAAACCAAAATGAAGCTGCCTTCCGCCTATTTCTTAGAAACATGCATGTTATATCACTACGGGCAGGCACAATAAACACGTTGCTTTGTAAGGCAGTGTTTTTGCGTTTACTCAAGTTAGGATGTATATGAGTTAATGTATGTAACTTCAGGATGCTAAACGGCGTTGCATCAGAAAAAAATTCAAGCTCTACATTTAGTTAATCTTTGCTTGAAAGTATTTTTGATTATCCTGTTGTTACTTGATTATCCTGTTCATACCGTTCACACTGTTACACTATTTACCCGAATGGTACAGACGATGAATATAAACCACTAGAGCGATTGAAGTAATAAAATTCTGGCCGATTGCTTCCGAAGCCCGGTGAGCATAAAGCCCGCGAAGAAGTTCGAGACAAATCTCGTACATTCGCGGATTCACAGTGTGTCGTTCGCTCTGCAAAGATATCTTCATACTTGTCATACGTCGATATCCGCCTTTTTTGGAAAGTCTTCACGATCAATACCAAAGTTCTAGTTCTTTGCTTTCATCCCAAGACAAGTTTACCTCGTCGGATTATCGTCAAGTTCTACTTTGCGCTGCTACGCACTCTGAGCAAGTTTTTTAATAAGTGAATGCAAATTAAATAGGTTTTGCAATTGGCGATTTTAACCTGCTAACGACAATGTAGCAGAAACAGCTCACTTTACAGTGACCTTAGAGACATCATAAATTTCCCACCTTCCAGTTCTTTTTCTTCCCATTCTAGAATGTTTTTTATTTCTTCAGTAGCGGCAACTTCTGAAGCTTTTCTCCCTTCCTTATTTTTTAGTCTCACCTGAATACAATTATTTAAATAACTGGAGTCAATTTTAACATATCTAGTAAACATCTTTCCTTATGTGTGGCTCAGAGTCGCAGCAAGTTATTGTAAAAATAATTATATAGGCAATTAAAATTTAGCCTGTTTGTAATAATTTCAATGCATATCAACAATCAAACCATTTTTCAAAGGTTTGTGTTGCACAGCGCTGCACTTGCACAAGCATTCAGGGACCGAGTTTCAGGGGTGACGGGGGAAATGGTTCCCAACGTTTGGACAAGTGGGGACAAAATATATTTTGTCCCCCCAAAATATTTTGTGATAAAAATAATGTAGTTATGCAAACTTCGTGGTTATATTACTGCTGAAAACCCCAAGCACAAAGCCGGGGAATAAACAAGAAAAATAGACATCATCATTGTATTTCCTATGATAAGCACAGCGTACAGATTTACTATGTAACTGAGTTATCATGACTGTTGATAATTGTGTTAGTTAATTTGAAAATATCTTTTCCGTAATTTGCCTCTCGTTTTGCCAATTTTACAAAACAGTCGTACTGCGGCTGAGTGAACGTGATGACGCCATCAAAACGCAAACAATAATGTTATATATTGTGTGATATGCACAAAAACATAATGATATGCATATCACACAAAGTTCCCCCCAAAGGTTTTCTAGAAAACTCGGTCCCTGCAAGCATCTTGTAATGTGCATCGACAAGTTAGATGTCATGGTATAGTCGGAACGAACGCACATTTGCTTCGTCGAAATATCATCCTATGAGTGAACCTACCTTTGCATGGAACTTGAGTAAGAGAAGAACAGCTTTATTTCCTGATCTTGATGCAATATGCAATGCAGTATCACCTGAAACATCATCATAGAACATTTACAATTTTTGAACAATTCTCAAAATATTTGGATTTATCTGTTTCTCTAACAATGACGCAATATAAATACTTTACATACTTTACAGATACCTTTGCCACAAATTTGTTGATAATAGACCAGCAGTGGTCCAGAGTTGGTGTTTGAATGTGGCGAGTAACTGGTAAAGGGATTTTGAGCTTAAATTTTTCTCACACGTTTCTTTACATTCTTAACTATAAGTGTCTTAGCAAGTGTTTTAATATACTCAAATTTTTGCNAACAAGGTTATAATATTATTTTGAAAGAGTGCAGCAGTTCTGGTTTGACCACTTAAATACCTGGAAACGTTTGGAAAAGTTGGCNAAGAAAAGTTAGTTTAATACTTTCTGGCTCCTGATCCGTTTGTTTTGTGAATACCACACCATAAGCATGTTTTTTTGATCAACTGCTGAATGTAATTTTGCGAGTAAATCATTCCTTAAGCAAAAAAAGAATGCAATGTTCTTTGTTTGTCGTTTTAGTTCGCATGTGTAGTCTATAGCTATAGCTTATTTTCATAGCTATAATCTATAGCTTACTTTCATAGCTATAATCTATAGCTTATTTTCATCCTTCTAATATTTCTACAAGCAATTCAAACGTTTTCACTTCTTTGTTTTACGTGATGCTTTGTTGCTTTTTCAAAATCTTGTTTTATGAACAATTATAAGCTCTGGGTTTGCTGCAGGTTATCGAGGAATCAGCCGACCGGGATTTGCTTTCATGTAGTTGCGATGATTCGGACTTGAACGTATCTGTGTTCAAGTAATTCCATCAAGTTGACGTAGTCGAATCTATCAGGAAATTATTTTATTAAGGAAATCGATTTCACGTAGCTTTACGATACTCAGTTATGAAATCTGCTAGCAATTGCTCACGAGTGAAACTCTGAAGGCTAAGGCAAGGACAGAGAAAACAAGCAAACTCAAGAATAAAATTCAAAAATCAAGACACAAGCTGCGAGAAGTAAACCCTGGAAAATACACCGTTCTAATTGCTTGCACTAAAACTGAAGTACTGCAATATTTACTAGAATTTTTGCAAACAAGCGTTAAGTATTTGATGTGCTTGACACAGCACTCCCCAGTGATGCTTTGTTTTTTTCAGCTGCATCACTGATCACTGAACATATTTTCTTTTTTTGCAATTCGAGGAGAAATAGCTCGACCACATTAGGGGTTGTCGTTCCAATCCACATGCAGGATCCTAATTTCTCCAATCAAATGTATTTTTACTCACACCAAACAGTCGAAATCACTTGTGGTTAAACGAAGCTAAGTACCGTTCACATCAGTGTTCGGTAGTTCCGATTCCGTGTCCGAACTACAGTTATACTCATAACTCGAGTCCAGTTTCCATGGACTCGGACTAGGAACCGGATTCGGAATTTATTGATAAGATCCGGTCTCAGTATTCAGTCCTTTGCAAGGTACTGGACTCGGATTTATACTTGATTCTCACTGTCTTAGATTCCGAAACTCTGAATTGAGCTTACAATGGTCTGAAAACAATATTCTGAATTTCTTAGGGACCTCTGAACTTACCAACTATTTTAAATGTTGCTGCTTTTGTTTGGAAAAGTGAGCTGTTCGGTTGCCTTGATGGTTTATACTAATTTTTACAAATCTATACTGCATAAATAGTAAAAATAAACAGTTTTAGAATGAATACGAGAAAAACCTAAAAACTTTGCAAACGCACTTTAGAAAAACCTGTTCATGTTGTCGCTGTCTGCATTTCTTGAAGACTAATTTTGGAATCGCTAAAAACAAATCTGGCGTGGACCAGATTATTCTCAAGTTGAAATATCTCCACGGTGACTTATCAGGCAGAAGGGACAAAAATATCGTCCATCCTTCCCCATTAATAATATAGGTGATAGCCAAGCCAGCCGTAGTACAACCTCTTCTTATATTTGGTGCCGTAATTACTGTACTGAATGTCTGCTCATGCACTAGACTCAGTGCAAGGCCTCTCCTGCACAAATGTGCCTGCAGCAACGCCTTCCATTGTAGCCCCTGTTTCCGCATAACCTTCCGCGCAAATGACGTGACCGCCTTGAAGCCACCGGTATAATTTGGGCAGATACTAGAAAGAAATGCGCAAAAATGAGTCTACTGCATGAGCGCATGGGTCGTCGCATGTGTGACCGTCGCGCATGGGTCGTCGCATGTGTGACCAAGGACTGCGTTTGGGCTTAAGCAGAGGAGTCAATTTCGAAAATTTTTCGACAGTCTCCCCCATCAGCCATCTGCAAGTGGCTGCGTAGGCGAATGTGGACAGCGCAAAGTGTTCTACTCTGGGAGGCTTGAACACCACGCGTAATTTTGGGATAGGCTTGTTTGTTAAAGTTTGTCAAGACAGCTTGTGCGTTTAGCTTATCGCCCCCAACAGATAAGATTTTGATTACGTCTTAGAGAGGTGTCAATGTGGCATACGTGAAATGTTTATTATTGTTGTAACAACAACGTTAGCTAAACATATTCTGAATAGGATGTGGGGATGCATAAAGGATGCAGATGCAACTCCCAGCTTTGATTTTTTACTCTACGCCAGCACAAAAGTCAAATGATCAGGTTTCACAGTCCTGGAAACTTCTGATGCATGTGATGTGTTTACGATGGTGTTGCACAAGAACTACACATTGCTTTTGGCAGAAGTAGAGAGATAATTGTTTAATAGAAAAGCGGCTGTGCAAGCCGCAAGCATAATTTTGAAACCCCGCAAGGGGCGACAGAGGGACATAAAAAGTACATTTTGAAAACAAATGAATACGTGATTGTTTTGTTGTTTTTTATTCTTGTTGTGCACATGAAAACGTTATCGTTAGCTTTTGGAAAATCTCAAGAACATTTAGCAAATTAACGGTTGGGAAAGTCAACTTAGGTTTTCAACCCATTAACGGATAACGAAGCTCATTTTGATTAATTGTCCTTGATGTTGGTTTTTATTATGTGAAACTCTCTGGCGGTTCACATAAAAATTTAACTCGAATGCTTGAATGTTTGCTTGTTCTATGAACATGCTGGCAAAAGTAGGACTTATTAATTATGTTACAGTCTACTCTTTCACAACATACTGTCTCGTCATACCTTGATCATTTTTCAGGTTTGGATTGGCACCAAACCTTAGCAACATTCCGGGGATCATAGGGTCAACTCCTCTGCCAGCTGCGCATAAATGTAAAGCAGTGTTTCCCTCCATGTTGCTGATATTTGGATCAGAGTCGTCCATCAACAGTAGTTCAACAATTTTTAAATCACTTCCGCCTTTCACAGCACTGAAAAGTTGTGAGGAGATTCCACGCATTTGCGAACAAATGTAAATGTATTTTCAAAGAAGTAAATAAATTGTGCTATGTCAGTGTAAGGAATAGGAAATTCGTTGCAATTAACACGTTTCTCAGTCTTTTATGTACATTAAACACAATGCCCGAATTCACCCATAACTTCAAAAAAATTCGGTTGAGAATACATAACTTAAAAGTTTAAATTCATGCCAACGGCAATCCTTTTCTTAAAGACATGGGAGTAGGCAAGCTTTCAGGAAAAAACTGAAAATTATTTTATTACAGCTTCTACCTTGCAACCAGTTGTGTAGGAAAGGGCTTTTAGGTTACGCTGCTACACACCAGCGTTTATGTCAAGTAATAATCTTCCGAAATGACTTTGCTGATCAGCACAGTACGTTTCTATTTGCAATATTTTACTGGATTGCTTCTTTCTTCAACAAAATAAAAAGAATAAATTCGAAAATAGGCCTAATGCATAAACCTTGAACAGTCTTACTGGCTAAGTAAAAACAAATAGCTTGTAGTGTTTTAACTGTTTTATTCAGCACAAGAATGAGTAGCCATCTACATACGCAACGCATGCACACTGCAGTTTGAACAAATTGATCTCCTGACAACAAGAGTATTGCTTAGATTAGAATCAACTGTACTTATTTTCGAAAACTTTTATCTAGGAGTGATTAGGAAATGACAGCTATAGAACCTGGGAACAAAAATGGCGTGCATGGTGTTGTTTCGTCAGATGGCCAGCAATGTCACATCCGGCCTCAACAGGTAAAAAAACATTGGCTGCTCCTGGATACTTAAACCCTGCATTTGGTGATTTTATCCGCATATTTTTCGACAAACAACACAAGATATTTGTACGGGCTTGCACACGACAACTTGTTGCCACAGAGGTTCGTCAGACTGGTAATATACGCTATTAACGGATCAATGCCCGTTTTATCAGCAACATTGTTGGTCTGAACAGCTAATGGTTAAACCTTTTAACTTCATCTTGCTTCTAACTTACTGCCATAAGTATGGCCCAACAGGCCTATAACGAGTATGCTCGTCTAAAAATTGTTTCAGGCTGCCTCTACGTCGAGTAGTCACTTGTTAGAATTCGGTTACGATTAAAGTCTAAACGTCAATGCTAATATTAGCTGAAAAGAACTATGAGACAGGAAAGGAAGAAAGAACTATGAGACAGGAAAGGAAGAATTGACGAACTGTCCCAACGTCAAAGAAGTTGTGTTTGGAACAAGAAATAACTAAAAATTAGCTTCATTGCACGCTTCCCATGTACGTTGGAAGGCTCGGCCTTTCTTGATTTTTCGTGAACTGTTACGCTCTGTTTTACCGCGTGGATTCGCTCTGG
>JGI24158J21664_10004689_pt1 | contig 17639 bp, 10 predicted proteins | sample Ectturendosymbi3_FD_21664 | JGI IMG/M metagenome (IMG submission 21664)
TCACAGGGTTTGCTTTTCGGCAAATCCGGAATGGAGTTGACCGTTCGATTGCGAAAAAGAGCCTTCAGCTCGATTTTGCGACAAGACATCGCTTATTTCGACGACCACCGCAACAGCACCGGTGCACTTTGCACTCGACTGGGAAGTGACGCTTCGCGCGTGCAAGGTTGCACTGGCGTTCGTTTGGGCACCATCCTCAAAAATTTCTGCTCGCTTGGTGAGTTTTTTAACTTTTCTGGAACAACCTTTTGAGTTGATTTACGTCGGTCATGAGCCACTGATCTAAACTTTGTACGTAAAATGCGCTGTTTTGAATCTGAGGATCGAGGCACTGTTTCATGTGATTGCATATTCGTTTATATAAAATGTAAGATATTACCTGGGTGTTGTGTGACTTGTAATGCGATGAGGCGGAAAATTAATTGTTCTGTTTGGATCAGGAAATGTCAGGAGGTTTCGTATTGTAAGATAAGGTACGTTTTTTGTAAACATCAATAACCCTTTTTCAAAACATTAGCAACCAGTTAGAATATAATGTTTAGTGATGTTTCTCACAGTTCGCGTATAGGTTAATGTTGGCGCTGGAACTTTATATGGCTCGCGACCGAAACACATCCATGTGTAGAAGTACCGTGATCTGTTTGAGAAAGAACTTGAGGAATTTTATCATCTACCTGCTTTGTTCAGTATGTAATATATTAAGCTCAACAGATGAACTTGCCAAGGCAAGCTGCCTGGTTAGATTTTCTAACATCTTGAAAAGGTTAGTTAGATTTTCCAATAGTTTGAAAACCTTAGAAAAGCCTAAATTAAGGAAACCAGCCTGAAGCGTTTAGTAATTACGCAGAAAGGTGTCCATCTCTTATTATTATACATACTGCATGCTTTAGTTGAAATTTGTTGAAGTTTGCTTTTTCATTTTCAATACAAACAGATCCCCATGCAACACCTGTTCCAATTCAGCTAATAATTAAGCACTTTCACCTGTAGTGAAACTGTTGTGATGCTTGTGAATGAACTGCATTTTGACTGTCGGTACCAATCTTGCGATAACGACCGCACAGCGTTTCATTTCGTTGCAATCATTCCGAGACAGCGGTTAACCGTTCGTTGATGCTTGTGGAAGTAAGCATTCGATTTCCCAAATGTGTTTAACACAACTGAGTCGGCATCAGTTGGCAAAATTAATTTTGTTATTTGTTTCCGGCTTTAGGATATCAACTTTTTAATCTTGTCATCAAAGCCATTGCTTTCATTTACTCTTTCCCAGATGGTGATATCATTTCCCCACTGTTCCATGACTACGACTAATTGGTAGTGGAAAGTCTAACTTCTGTTTGTGTGCTTGCCTTACATGGCCTTCCTCATAACTAGTATAATGCTTCGTGTGTCTACTGCACGTAGCGCAACTCAGGTTTTCTCGAGATAGTCTGCACACAGACGCTGCATGCACAGCTGCATAAAAAGACAGCCAGCATGCAACTTTCATATGCAAATTTATTGTTTTTTCCTGAAAAGCACCATAATTACATTTTTTATTTAAACAAAACCAAGCTTCTCGTTTTTAAAAGTGGCAAATCAGCTTCGGTTTTATCATTTGCAGCAGCTTTGTCGCTAAAAGTGTTGGATTGATTTAATCTTCAGGGATGAGCGTCGTTTTGCGACTGGAGTTCAATCCAACGTCATAACTGGCGTTTTAAGAATTTATGGCAATAACAACATAAATAGCGTCGAAGACGAAGTGGTACGGTAGGTTGAGTACGCGCCACTAAAGTTGGTAGAATGGGTTCGTTTCCAAGTCCGTTCTCACAACGAAGCGTTGAACAAAGGGACTTGCGACTTGTTCAGCCGCATGTTCGGTTTAATGCAGTGGTTTTCAACCTTTTTCATGCAACGGCCCATTTTGCAACCCAATTTAACCTAGCGACCCCCTTTAGAAAATTTCCAATCAGGCATATGTAATGCAGTTGTGTTTGCACAATAGAAAATCACAATGACTAAAGAATAACGTACGATATCACTGGTCGAACCAGTGATTACTACAAGATATAGTAATCACTGGTTGAACAAAGACTCATTCATTAATTTCATGCACAGGGCAGCAGCATGGGAGAGACCTGTGCCGTATACAAATCAATCCACAGCACAACTCATTGAAAACTACCTCATTCGAATATATAATTTACAAACACAGCACATTCTGATGCCACAAAGTTATTCGTGAGTTGTCAAACAGCAGTACCCTGTACTGTAATGTTCATGATTACACTCAAAACTTTGTAATGGCAATAGTCACACTTAAAGCAACTTTAAATGAAAAAGTAGGCTATCATTTTTGCCAGTTGATGCTATTATTTTAGCTACAATAAAAAGTGGTTCCGTATACGAAATATAAAACAAAGAAGAAATTATGAAATATTTTTATCAGAAGCTCTCGCGATCCCTAGAAAAGGAGCAAACAACCCGCAGGTTGAAAACCACTGGTTTAATGCATAAAAAAGGTTCACGCGCGACGCTTCCATTGGCCCGCCACCACTAGCATACGGAGGGGGCTGGCCACTGTGCCATGGCCCTCCCCCCAGACCCTAAAAATAAAAAATGTATAAACAGTTTTCGGCAGTGTATACCAAAATGTTTAATTTTAGGCGAATAACACTATTGTGTTTAGAAAAACGCCTCTCAAAGCACAAAATGACTATATTTTCTACAAATTTGGGGGGAGGAATGGCCCCTTTGGCCCTCCCCTGGCTACGCCTATGCTTTGGCCCTCCCCTCGGAAATTTTCCGCGTACGCCACGGCTCGCCACTATAATGCAGCATTCACAGAATGGAGCCGTGTGGCCCACGGCGCAAGCAATCCGAAATGTCCGCCGTAGACTGGTGACACTCCTGAGGGACTACTAACAACCGAGTATAAATGGAGCTGAACAACATGCACACGTATCGCTAGCAGGGCTACAGCAGCACATTACGGAACATTCTATCAAGAAACTTTATAGCGGCTACGTTTCTCATATCTGTGTAAACCCATCAGCAGAAAAGTGTAATGATTTGAGTGATGACAGAAAGGCATATGGACCTTCCCAAGATGATCAACGGTGTTGTTGTACTCATCACTAAGCCACGTCCTTTTTTGAATTATGTTCATGCGTTGTGATGGAATGTGCTTATTATTAACGCCGCACAGGGGTTATCAAACCTTTTTCGTTGCGACGCCTTTGGAAAAGTTTGCTGGGCTTGCGGCGCGCCAGCATTAAGATGCTAAGAAAGACACGTGTTATCGAAGTTTTATACATACAATTGATGAAAACACGATGAAAACGACCCTGATATTTTGTTTGATTTGTACTTTTGTTCAAATAAAACTAAAGCACTGAGAACTTCCAGACATGTTTGTTTTATTTTCCCTCCACAACGATAGCTTTTGAACGAACACCGCACTTTTATTTGATACGTCAAGCGTACTTTTGTCCGGTCCTTGCGTAGAAATAATGAGTTTATTCAATTTAGCAAAGATATCACACAAGTAAGCCAATTTAAATAAATAGTCGTTCTAAGCCAGGCAACCAGCCAGTTGGCTATTTTTATAACTGACTACTGTTGCATAGCCTTCATTTGTCTGACGCAAAGTAAACTAAATTGTTCCATCCGTTTATTAGTGAACATTTTGTACCTAAACAATAACTACAGTTACGTAGTCATGTGGTAGCAAATAGGCTATCTACTGTTAGCATGATCGCACTTGAAAAATATTCTTTGGCAAAATTATAAAACTGCACTGAATATTACTGTTATTAGTTTATTGAATGAAACTGCACTGAGTTTAGTTTTTGCGACGCCCTTTGAAAATTAAAACGACGCACCAGGGCGTCGCGACGCACAGTTTGAGAAACATGGGCGTGGCAAATGTGTTTTAAGCATTGTTTTTAGAACTGTGAAAAATATGCCTAGTTAACCTGCTCTGTCATGGCACAGAGTGTTTTAATACGCCTTTGTCGCTGCTCAGGGGTGGCTTTGGGCATCGCTTTCGCTTACGGCTGGAAACTCACTCTTCTTACCATGGCCTTCATACCCTTCATCGCGCTTGGAGGCTTTCTTGAAGTACAGCTGGTGATGGGAGGCGAATCAGCAGAAAAGCAAGCTTACGACGAAGCAGGTTCGTTTATCGCGGATCCTTTGTTCGTTGCCTAGAAGGTAGAGAGTGTCAATGACTTTCCACCTGTTGTTTTTCCAACAGAAATTCTTCTATAATCTGCTCAGCGCTCTGCAAGGGCGGCACCTTTTGAAACGACCTGAGATATTTTGGACAAAGGGCTAAAAGGTTTTGGGATGTATACTGCGGTATTCTGAATTTAAACAGGTTAAATTAAAATTGAGTTATTTTAAATGGGAATTGGCAATTATCCCACATGATCAATGTCACTCATACGTCAGACAATGCTGTTGGAGCCACTTGCAGAACAGCGTCAACAGTTTGTGGCTGAAAGCCGCGGCCAAAGCACTAGTTAATTCAGGCTTGCTTAATCGAACCGAAAACTTGAACAAGGGCTTTGTTAACGCAGTGACGCAAAAGCAAATCTCACCAGCCTTAAAAAGGCCTTTATTGACAAAGGTTTCAACGCTTGCGTTTACTTTACTTCAAAGTGCTAAAAGCTCACCAGATTGTCCAAGTCGCTGAGTCTTTTGTTCTTTTGATCGCAGAAAACACTCATAGCATGTTAATGCTTTTGCTCGGTCAGATTTCTTCGGAGTCTTATTTTTCCTCCATACTTTCGTGCGTTTCATCCACGAATGAAATCAACCTGCGAGAAAAGTAAATTTGTCCCGAATTGGGAACAAAAGGTTTTCCCGAGACTGAATTTTCGAGATTACGACCATCTTTGAAGCAAAAAGTTCGTCCTCGTAATAACCTCGTCACAAGCTGACAGGGAATGTTACAGGACACACTGTTACATCGACTATGACTTTCTTTTATTGTTGGAATCCGTAGCTTATTTTGATAAATTTCAACTTTGGCTTGGTCATGAGTACGATCCTCACTGAAGCCAAGCTTTCCAATATTGGAGCTGTGGCTGGAAGTTTGTCAAAAGTTCATAGCTTCTCGTCGCGTTGTTCGGTGAAAGACTTTTTAATGAAAGTTTTATTTCAATTAATGTGTTTTCGCCGTAGTTCTTGCTCAACCCACGCCACGTCAATTACGCTATATGCCTGAAATTAAGCTCTTTGCGTTTTACCATATCAGTTCCTGTTCCATGTTCATTCGTTTCTGGCGTTCGTTTTATTAGACTTCATCACTTGCTTGATAATTTCAGGGAACGTAGCTGTTGAAGCAATCAGCAACATTCGTACTGTTGCGTCACTGACCAAGGAACAAAAGCTTTTCGAACGCTACGTTGAATATCTGAGAGCTCCTGTCAAGTAAGTTGACCTTTCTGCCAAGGTTCCCGACTTTGCTGTAATTAAGTTTTGAGTTGGGTGTATGATTTTCTTGCCTTATTGGAGCAATCACACGCTGTTAGCCATATTACAGAAATATATATGGCGGCGTTTGTATAAAAATTATATCGGACATATTTAGCACAAAAAACTGCTAAATCAGACAGATTTAGTTGAATCGGAACAGATCAATCATCAAATCTATTTTCGCAAGATGTAAACATGTCATAGTTCAACGAAAAGACTACGAGGATTGGCGAAATGACCCGAGGTCAACAAGTCAGCCAACCCTTAAAAAGAACAAAGTGAAAGCAATCAAAGATTATGATTAACGCAAAGAAAGGAAACAAAAAGAAAAACACACAAAAAAGAGAAAAGAAAACACAAGAAGTACAACAGACAAAGCCGTATAGTAGTCACATGGAATGAACTGCAACCAACAGCGGCACAAACATCGAACCAATCACACACAAATCCGGAACTGGTTAGTTGAATGAAACACACACACGCATAAACTCAGGAAGCAATGGAAACTATATTTAAAAGAGCAACTATATTTGAAAAGCATTCCATAGCTTAGAGCAGGGTTTCCCAAACTGTGTGCCGCGGCACGTTGGTGTGCCTCGAAAGAGACTGAAGTGTGCCGCGAAAGTTACATGCTGTGACAAAAAGCTTGTAAAATGTTTGGTCCATGTAGCAGTAGGTTTTCGCCATTATAAAATAGGTGTGCCGCGGCCAAATCCAGAAGTTATTAGTGTGCCATGACGAAAAAAGTTTGAAAAGCACTGGCTTAGAGCCTCTGCAAACAGAATGGCGCTGTTGTTTAACGCAGGGCTTCTCAAACTGTGGGTCGCGACCCCATTTGTGGTCGCGAAACAAATTGGCCTCACAAGTCAGATATAAAAGTTTTTGTAAACTTAACAAGAACATTAAAAGTAGGCTTGCAGTGAATCTATTTCTACTGCATTTTTAGAGACAATACCGTGTTTCATGCTGTCATTTGTTTGGCTATCAAATGATAATAATCAACCAAGCACAATAAGTTATGCGTTATTACGTCATGATTGTTTTAACGTACTGACCAACAGTGTTTTTTAAGGTGTTTTGAGAGACTGAAACAGTCTCAAATTTTTCCAGCACTTTCTCAGAATACAGTAGAAATTCGCTTTACTACCATCATCAAAATCCACTGAAACCTTGCTTTACGAACATCACGGTATTCCGAGAAAATACTTGCGGTCTTTCAAAATTTCTTTGCGGTCAGCAAGGTCATATCTTTAAAAAATCCCTGCCGATAAATATTGACTTTATCACATTCATTCCGACACGAAGGCATGCTTGTGTTTCGAGCTCTTCTTGGGTTTAGGCTTATTGCTTTGAGAGCACACTGAGTAATTTTAGACGAAAGTTAAAAGCTTCATACACAATCTCAGAAGTACTTTGGACTTTGATTAAGGAAAAGTTGGATCCACAAACCATACAAAATAGTATTGTAGCCAAAATTTGGGAAGGACTAAATATTTTGACTTCAAGCGAGCAACAGTATCTGGCTTGGGACACCGCCTCTCAAAGAACAAAACAACAAGATGAGCTAGAAATTTGAGGGGAATGTGGCCCTCTTGGCCCTACCTTGGCTACGCCTATGACACACAATTGAAATTTCAGGAGGCCAAAACCAGACACCTGCCATGCCAAGGATGAGTTTGCGGAGTTAAACGACAAAGTTTGCAGCTGGAATTGCAGTTCTCTCGACATTACTGTTGCAGAACCGTTGCAGTTCTCTCAACTACGACGCTATCGTCATTATAACGTCGTAGTCTTCGTAATTAAGGATAACAATTTTTCCGTCTTTATTCGCTCGGTCGATCACAATTTTCCTTTCTTCTGTTGGTTTAGCCAATTTGGTAAAACATTTTCTCTGTTCCTTAGACAAATTGTTTTTTGTTGGGTATGCTTTCAACACCAAAGGTTTTATGCTCCTTAATTTAGTACAAACCATTTCCACGTATGTTTTGGTTTCTTCATCAATTTTGCCACTTTCGGGTCTCGATAATTTGGGAATATTCAATTGTTTTGGCAACACAAAGTCCCCCTCATGCTTTTCTCCAAGCACCGCACTCCGCTCAGTTCTTCTGACATGTTGTTGAATGTTTAGCCATTCTGCGTTTTCAATTGATTGACTCCAGTTAGGTGTTGGGGTCTCAGACCTTTGCGTAATAAAAGCTTTGTCGTGATCATCTAGTTCGATCGATGATTTGTTCAAAATCATTTTTTGAGCTTCTGCCAGCACAGCTTGCATTTTGCGAGTTTTCTGCCTCTTTCTAAAGCGTTGGGGGTCTCCAGCATTTTTCCTGCGTTTCTTTTCCATGGCGTTCTTAGCTAGGCCTTGGCGTAGGCCTAGAATGTGGCAGCGTTGTTTATCGCGTATCCAGTTGAACTTTTTTACAAATCGCAGTTTGGTTTTGTTGCGTTCTTTATAAATGGCGCACCTTTCGTTGTCGTTCACCATTTTCCACGCTTCTCCGTCTCCTTTAGCGAATCTTTCCAAACTAATTAAATCGTCCCGTAAAAGTCTATTCCCTTGCTCGATCAACAAAGTCTACGTTTGTTCTGCTGTGAGATGGGAGTAAGATTTTTTCTCTCGTACATCTCATCAGAAAGGTGAGCTATTCTCTGACTTCAGCACATTTCAAACATTTCAGGAAAGCATGGCTCGTAGAGATTCTCTCTCCCTTTCGGCGACACTTAAAAGCACTGGTGTTTCTGTATGCTTTCGACGAATCAGTCGACTGCGCTCTTTTTTGTCTTTTTGAGTTAGTTTCAATAACGAAGGGAAAAACGTTGCCCAGACCATTTTATTGGCATTGTTTTTACGCTGGTTGGATGGAGCCTGATTTTCTAGCCAGATGCTAATGTTATCACGTCTTGCACCATGTTCTGGGAGAAGCCAGAGTGTAAACCTTTATTCCGAAGTCGCACNAGAGCTGATTGATAGTCTTCATCGCGTTCGTTCAACCTTCGCATTCTGATGGCTTCCCCCAAAACAATTGATTTGAATGTTGAGCATGGGTGATGCAACAGTTCACTAATGAAACACCTATGTCATTCGACAAAGATCTGATCTCATTCGATTAAAAGATTTGAAGTTGACAAAGAAAATGTCATTCGACAAAGATTTGAATTCCAATCCAATGGACAGTTTCCATTGGGGAAAAATATGGAGAGTTGTCTCGTGATGTTCAATTTGAGTTTTCTGGCGTCAGGTGCAAGCTTCAAGAATATATACTTGTCTTTCCAATTTAACTAAATCTGTCTGATTTAGCTAAACGTGGTCCGATTTAACTAAGTATGTTCCGATTTAGCTAAATCTCTTCCAATTTAAATCTGTTCCGAGTTCCGACTGTAGTGGACGTACCACATCCCGATTGCCCCTCGACAATGTTTTCAAGTAAGTTGCATGATTCCACGAACTTGTACAAAGATACGTGAGTGTGCTTTCTTGGTCCGAGTGAACCTTGTTACAACACCTAGGCACTAGTAGACGAATTTTAACTAAATCTGTTCGGATTTAGGGAAGTCTGTTCCGATTTTGCTACAGTCAATCTATTCCGATTTAACTAAATATGTCCGATGTAACAGTTTTATTGTGCTAAATGAGTCCGATGTAATTTTTTCGAATGGCGCCCAATAGAAGAAGGGTCTCACTGTCTTTCGTTAAACTAGTTTTTTTGCAGGAAATCGTTGTCGAAGAGTTTTATTGTCGGAATCGGTTATGGATACTCTCAATGCGTGATCTTTTTTGCTTATGCCGCGGTGTTTCGACTTGGTATAGAATTGGTTATTGCTCAGGAAATGACATTCGACAACGTTTTCAGGTAAGTTGCATGATCCCACGGACGTTTTTCGGAGATACTTGAGTGTGCTTTCTCGGTCCGTTAAAAACTTGTTATAACATCGAGGTACAATAGACGAATTTCATGCGCTCTGTCAAACCATTCCTATCTGTATCGGGTCATTGTAAAGGTATGTGCCTTATTGGTATTGCCTGTTTTAGAGTTCGCTCTGGGTCTGGGATTTCCTAATGCATCTTCAAAACCTGAGATCTCTGTCGGTTTACCTTCAGGGTCATAACCGCCGTCATATTCGGAGCAATGGCCATGGGACAGAATAGTTCAGTTGCTCCTGATTACGCAGAAGCAAAGATGTCGGCATCTAGAATGTTCGCTTTGTTTGAAAAAGTTCCCACGATTGACGCTTACAGCGACGAAGGTCACAAACCTGTAAGTATGACGTTGATGATGCGTTCCTGTGACGATGAGGTAGAAATGGAACGACAGTTGAACTGAAACATAGCAAGACCTATTATTTGATTCTGAAACTTATATTTGTCTTATAATCTACGAGAGAGAACATCGCAGTTAATATGAAATAATTCCGTGACATCCATAAGACGATTTCGCTCTCAGTAGTGGCGATTCCAGAATTAAGGAAGTCGTGGGACAACTGCGGGGCCAAGGAAATATAGGGGTGGAAAACATGAATGTCTCTCCTTCATGGTGATTTTCCGTTGTTTTGAAGATTAATTTGCTATGATTAATCCCTAATATACCCTAACGTTACTTTTTTTGGGGTGCGAAAGATTTTTGCCCGAATTTCCCCAAACTTGCCCGAAAAGTTTTCAGGCAACTCTTTGTCTGAGTATTTCTTCCCACACACATCATGTTTGGGATGATCTCCAAAAAAAATTCTTCACGTTTGTGATTCTCCCCATGTCTCACGTTGGGCGCAATTTTATCAAAATCAAACAACATTGGGTGCCAATTCTAGCCATATTTTCAGATAGTTTGGCCAGATTTTCAGGTATTTTGCAAACATTTTCATAGATTTTGCCCGGACTTTCGACAAATCAAAACTTCAGGGGGTTCTCTTGCACCCCTGCACCCCCTCCTCCAACACTAGTGCTAACCATTGCAACTTCTACAGCACTACATACAGGGCCGACGCTAGGTGGTTGGGGCTCCCCCGAGCTAAGACGTTGGGGCCCCAATATACAATACATTGCATTTAACAAACAAAACATCGCTTTATTTTAACAAATGCTTATAAAATCATTTTCTACAGCATCAACACAACATATAAAGCAGAAAGACATGACCATTTGCTATGTTTCAAGCTGGGACAATGACTTTTTCCAAGTTTTCAAAAATGCAAATGTTTTTGTCAACTCAGTCATATCTCATGTTGCAGCAGTTTCAATTTCAGTAGACATCATTGCCAGATTGTTAGTTTGTCATCAGACATAGTTGATCAGTGAAACGGTTTGATTAGCCTCAACTTGCTGAAGCTCCGTTCAGCAGTATCGCGTACAGCAGTGATCGGCAAATTGTCGTTAGAATGGTCCCAAGCCCCTTTGCATGGTCGTCCGCAGAAATTTTTCCAGGGGTCAACCTCAACATTTTGCTTATACTTTTCAGGTTTCTGACAAATGCAAACGGGCCTTCACAAAGCATTTTGCCTTTCTACACAAAAAAAACTGCTCTATTTTACGGCAATAGTCACAAAAAATGCACTTCGTTGGCAGCGATAGCCAGGTATAACGCGATAAGTTACAAAATAGACTATATGCAGATTTTTCAAGCACGGTACTTCTTTACGAAGCAAATCGCCATGGTCTTTAATAAAACCACAATTATGCCTTTATTTTACTTCGCAAAACTTGCTAGTATCACTTAGAAACCAGAGCTGCAAACGTCTAAGATCTCGTCCAAAGCAATCAAATCCCTTTCAGTGCATCCTTGCTTGCTTTTCTGACTTTTTCGCTGTAAATGCTCATCACATAATCCGGACAAGCGTTCAGTCTCACACTAACAACGGATTTTTCAAACCTATCGTGCCTCTTTTCACACATTAGGCCGTAAAAGTACGTGGCTATCCGCTATCAGAACTCACTGTCTCCCTGCATTACCTGCGTTCAACACTCGCATGCAGCAAAACACCTACTACCGTAACTTCAAGTGAACACGTGAAGATTCGTTGCCATGTTATTGTTACGCAATTAAGTCCAAAAGTAGAACAATCTACACGCAAGTTTCGCAACTTGCCTCTGCAGTCAAGCAAAGCAGCGGACATGAGTGAACTGTAAAGTCATTACCGCACAACACCAGGACAGTGAACCTGGTTCTTGTCCACTGTGGGTTTCAAATCGGCAAATAAACCGTAAATGGAAGAATTCAAAAAATTTAATCGTGATTACGCTCCTGACTTCAGGTTTGCTAGAATTTTTAGTTCTTAGTCCCAATTTCCAAAAGGGGAGGGGACGAATGACCGTTTTGCCCCCCTTGCGGACGCCATGCCCTTTCAATCGTAATTAAAAGCCCGTGCTTTTTTAACGCCCAATTTCAACCTTATGTTGTATTCAGTTACAGTTATCTGTAACACAGCAATGCTGTGTTAATGTGTTAAACCTATAATGACAACATTAATGCCGTGTTAACCTCAAATAATCAATGTTCTATATAGCTGTTGCAGTAGCCTATGTTTGATCCCACGCAACCGACGCAGCAAACACGGCCCACAACAACAAGTGTTGCGCCGCACAATACAAAGTGCTGAACGGCCCACAATTGGCCGAGGCCCACCACTTGGCACAGTGTTATTCATTAAATAACTGGATTTCTCATTGGTGTAAAGTTTCGAGTTTTCAATGGACAACTCTGATGCAAGATACACTGGATATTACAGGCGCGGGCTACGAATACGAGTTTATATGATTGGATACCGGTTAATCTATTCTTGTACAGTGAAAGGATGCAGACAGGTCTATAACAGTGGTATGACTGACGGGGTGCAAGGATGTGAACCTCTCCTCTGACAAGCTAAATACAAAAACTGAGCCCCCATTTTCCTTATATTTCGGTATGCAGTACTCTTTTGGTTTTCAGTAAGTTGTTGTTTTTTGCGTTTTTCGGAAGTGTTTTGGACTGTTTTTCGTCGATTTCGGGTTTTAGTATATAGAAATCCACATCCGAATACAGTTTCATTTCCAAACTTTTTTCTGAATGCTGGAGAGGGGACCCTACGGCAGCCAGTGGACCTCTTTCAGCTACATTTCCACCCTGGCTAAAACCTCTAGCTACGCAACTGATCTACAACTTAATTTTCCTGAATCATTTTTTACTAGGCTACACTAAAAATGCTTACAATAACGTGGATTCAGCAAATCTTACCTGCACAACAGCCAGATTACCAAGGCAAATACTGACAACGAAGCTATTCACAATGCATTTCGCAATGGTAGGCTTTAGGAACATATGGGTCGTGTGAACATCAATTTCTTTGACGTATTAGATAAATATGAACATTGAAAGGGGAAGTGTGTGAAATCAATTCTTGGTGAGTTCAGTTCTGGTGTCTCTGTATGCCGTAACAAAAATACTCAGTAGGATTTGGGGGCCCCCTCTTTGGCCGGAGACCCCGTCCGGGGGTTACGGGGTGCCCTTCCACCGGCTCTGACTACATTTGTGAAACGAAGCACCATTTCCCGTACACAATTGTGCCGGCCCCACATGAACGAAAACAGTTGCACGAAAGTGAAAACAATTCACATGAAGGCGAAATGGCTCCAACCACGAATTCCAGCTAGTTTCAGTAAACAGCACAAGAGAGAGGCAATTAGGCTGTTGATAGCCAACTACTTTCGTCAAGATATTGTCACTACCAATAATTTTTTTAGATAAACCATCGGCCAACAGATTGGTGACTACTGACTAACTAGAGCAGTGGTGCCCAACCAATGTTGTCCGACGGTCTACGTTTCAAGCAGCCACCCTCCCGGGATCTACCAGTCTAATGTCAACATTGCATACTCATTCACATCGTTTCCAGCATGCAGTAGCTAACTTCACAACACTTTATTGCTGTTGCAAAACCATCCAGACCTCACATGTCACATCACAAACCTTTCCTTTTTTAAACACATACATACACACATAAACCTATTTGATAAGCAATGACCTTGGTATGAGCCAAACAGAAAATAAACCAGATATAAAAAAGGTGAATCTCTGAGTTTGAACAATTGAGATGGCCTCCAACCGTAGTAGGAGACCATGGCACTGGGAGAAGGACGCTAGCTTCTTGTAGTCGGAAGTGTAGCAGCTGGTTGCAAGGGGTAGGCAAGCTACAAGGTGGTTATCAGTCATCGTTGATCTGTACTTGGACTTGGTGATTTTCATGTGCGAGAAAGCAGATTCGCACAAATATGTTGCACATCCTCAGAAACTGGGATACTTCTCCGCCACCAGTAGTTCCCAGAGCACTGTATGCTCTCTAGTATGAGCGGATATTTATCTGGCTTTGACCTCAATGTCATTTTGCAATGTCAGAATCTCGTCCTCGCGAGTGGAGCTTTCCAAGTCGAAAAGGGACTTAACTTGGTGGCAATGTCACCAACACCAATTGAAGAACAGCAGTTTTGTCTCGTTAACAAGTCCCACAAAAAAGCATTAAAAAAATCCTCAGTCTCACATCTGGTGTGCTTTCAATGGCAAATGGTGAGTAGCTCTTCCGTGGCGCTCATGTCTTTAAAACCCATCTTGAGGAAAACACACAATTATTCCACATCCACCATATCAGTCATCACGTCAAATTGGAGGGAAAGCACTCACACGTGTAAAAATCCTTCCTCAGTTGCTCCTCCACATGCATCGCTATTCCCTCACATTGCCTTGTAGAAGCATTGCGGGAGAGTTGCACATCTTTTTGGCTTTCGCGATCTTATGTTTTATTGCTGAAGTTTTCAAAAAGGGTATTTGCTGCTTCGAGAAAAGCTTCCTGCAAAATATCGCCATCTTCGAATGGCTCATTGTGCTTACTAAGGAGGTGAAAGACGCGATAGGAAGCAATTGGTGACGATTGACTGCCGCACTGACAGGGGCGTAGCGAGGTTAGATGGCGCCCGAGGCAAGAAGCAAGTTTGGCGCCCCTATGTTCGAACATGAGGTTTTTCGAAAGTAAATGTACTGTATTGAAGAAAGTATTTGTGACATTGTTGGGACTTTTCGGCGCCCCCCGCAGTGATTCAGCACCCGGCGAATTGTGACCCCCTTGCCCCCCTCGTTACGCCCCTTCGTGCTGCAAGCTGTGGTTTCAACACTCGAATTTGTGTAACATGTAAAGGTGTTTTGGTATGGAAATCCCTCTCGAAGCTCTTGTCATGTTTTGAAATGCCGTTCCAAATTCCCTTTCTTTGTCAGCGCTGCCGTTGCATTGCAGATCAAACAAACAGGTTTTGAATGAGAATAAACAAAAAATGATCTTCTGTTTGGGGTGTAAATGGTAGGTCTTGGCTCGTTTCGTCTCAGCTATGTTGACATTCAAGATAAGCAAACACTCTGATCGCTAGCTGCTAATCTGGATGCAATAAATATTTTCAGGACGCGCACAATTTAAAGCTCAAAAGCGCTCAGTTGTTTGAAGGTAGTAGCTTTCTATGGCGCCTAATGCACAAATAGTCAGAAACAGTTTTAAATTGTGGGCGTCCTGAATTACAAAAATACAGCTTATTAGTTAACAACATACTCAAACATGTGCAAAAAAACACACAGAAATCATTGTTTGTTTGCCTGAGCACGGCGCACGCTTGCATCGTCAACTTTCCTGTGAAGCGCTACCCTCCAATGAACACACTAAATTGAGAACATGCACTCACATAGCTCACACACGCAGATCTAAAATGTGATGGTCTTGATGCTCACTAACGTAACATATACTAAACTAACAGCTTTCCTTAGTCTCAGTAACCAGCACTCGTGGCTGACAACTGCAGGAGACCTCCATTATTAGTATTGAAAAATCACAATGCCAGGTGCTGGACCACGTTGCCTCACCGAGGAAATTTTTACAATCATTATAAGGCAAATATTAATAAGAAGCCACTGCAGGAAAAAAAATTTTCCAACAGCCCTCGCGGTCGACTTGGAAGTAGTCGGCGGTCTACCGGTAGACCGCGATCGACTGGTTGGGTACCACTGAACTAAAGGTTGCAGAACATGTGTGGGTAGACTTAAAACTGAAGTCACTATCCATTTTCGTAAGATTCTTCGAAGTCATATAAATAAGGCAGCAGAACACGCAACTGCAGTCAAGATAAATTCGGATAAATTAACTGACACCGATTCTTTTCACAAACATTTTGCTACTAGGACAAGCAACAATCTGCTAACAGAAATATAATCCAGTTCTACCCCACACTGAAATGCACAGTAGATCAATCTTCCCATTTCTGCGACTGTTTCGTAGCTTCGAATTGAATCTTTCGCCACCACGTACGGGATCTGACTAAATTTCACATAAGATCTGAGCAAACACTGGTATGTGTCGTCATCAACAACTCCCATTACCCGTCGGTCAAGAACAACAATCCAGCTTATCATGCTTTTGGGAAATATTGAAAGCAGGCTAGAGGGTTTTTAAAAGTGATCGTTTAAATTTAAAATATTCCGGAGTGAAAGTTTTCTGCTGTATATGTCAATCAAACCAACTTGTACGTGAAATTCAGCACACATCTGGTGGCGGAAAACTAGGGGCCAGCCAAAAAACTGTGGGGCCATGGCTCACCCAGGTCTCCCCTTGGAATCTCCACTGGCTCTCAGCACAAGTTGTTTATAGTCTTAATTGAAGTAAAAACGGTGCTTTTCAGGATGACGTATTAAAAAACAAAGCGTTCTAATGTGAAAGGGCCTTGTTGCGTCAGTTCATCCATGACAGTTTACTCGTTGCTGTGTGTTTAAACATGTCTCTTTTTCTGCGTCACATGCTGAAATCTACAATATCCCAGCTAAAATCTTTGGGCGCACGCCGAAGTGCCAAAGCTTTTTGTTGGTGCTCGCCCAGGTGCTACTTAGCAATCGAATTACATGTTAGCTTGTGAAGTTGGACACTAATATAGAGGACTCATTAAATAAATTTGCCATCGCTGGATAGAAAAAAGAAAGAGACGCATAGTTATTCTTGTGCTTTTAGAAAATCATTCACCAGCAATACCATCTCAGACAGGTGACGATATTGCTTGTTTTTTAACAATATGACTGAAAATATTTGTCTCTATTACCGTGTGCTTTGCATCTGCAATCATTTTGGTGTTCAGGTAATTGTATCATCCGCATTTAATCATACAGGCACACTGCAAAGGCGACATTACCATTAAGTCGGCATTTTTCCACTACCCCACAAGACCGGATCTTCCGGTTTTACGCGGATGCGACCTCACTATCAAAGCAGGCCAAACGTTGGCCCTTGTGGGACAATCGGGATGTGGCAAGTCTACTACAATCCAGCTGTTGGAACGGTTTTACGATCCTACTTGCGGGCAAGTGGTCAGTGAGCCTAATTTTGTTTTTTAAACAATTTACCAATGTGTTAGTATCACGAGGAAAACAACCATGTTCAGGTCAATTAGGCCACACTGGGCATGTCATTTTTAAATGCAATTGTACATTAGAACTACTTAGGAAATATCGTTTGAAGCTGATTCTTTCAATAGCTGATTTTTTGCGAGTAAGAGGGAAAATTGCCCTATCTCACCCTGCAAACCCGACATGGAACAAATAAGACAACTTGGCCAGACACACGGGAAATGTGACAAGAAAAGCTACTGTGCTCAAAATAGAAGTCGCACATGTAGGTGCTACAGTATTGCACAAAATATCGCTTGTTTCTGATTGGAAATCGGAATTGTCATCATTATAATAATTTGCCCATTTCAGGTTTCTGGATCTATGGTTTCAGTAAACAGCATAAATAAATTTGAAACTAACATATTTTCATATTTCGTGCTAATTTGCTTATGTTGCATGTAGAACCGCAAACTTCGAGCAGAATACGATTTTGATCCTCAACAGACTTTCGTTTCGGTGTACCTCCTCCATTTTTGGAGAAGAAATGTTTGTTTTTAAAAAAATAAAATATTTTTGAAATACAAGATCGTTTTTTCGAATCGGATGAACTTGAGAATAATTCCTGAGTTGTTGAAAGCCATACAGAAAATTTACTTGCCGATCATCATTTGCTAATCATGAGGTTGCGAAAAACATGTTAAAGCAAGTATTTTTCAGTTTTTGGACGGTACCGATATCACTGAACTTAACGTCAGTTGGTTGCGGTATCAGATGGGTCTGGTGTCTCAGGAGCCTGTACTGTTCAAC
>JGI24158J21664_10004692_pt1 | contig 17637 bp, 5 predicted proteins | sample Ectturendosymbi3_FD_21664 | JGI IMG/M metagenome (IMG submission 21664)
ATCTACTAGACTGGCCGATCCGTTTGAGCCCTTGAACAACTCTCTAGCGCAATCGGCGGAGGAGCTAGGGCGTTGGTAAGGCAACTGAAAACTGCTGTTTTGTAGGCTGAAATCAAAGTACGAATATATCGTACGCCGGCTCTCAAAGTGTCCGGAGTTGCAACTCTCAAGGGGTCGGGAGGTTTTTGGGTGGAGACGCAGTTGGATTCCTAAGCACACTAGGAGTCGGATTTTTTATCCGACTTCGGAAGTCCAATTGAATCATTTTTATATCGTACTCCTAAGATGGGATTCCCCGTTGAAATGGTACAACTTCTTTTGAAACTTTTGTAGAAAAAGCGAAATTCTTGATGTGTGCTATGATTTCCATTCATTGCTAGTTGTTACAAAATTGTCAATAACTTCATTCATGTTATGTTGAGGTACCGGAGTCGGAAATTTTGGAAAGGTCGGATTCGGACATTTTACCTCCGATTGCCCCCAACCCTGTTTTTAATACGGAAAAAGAAATAATTTTCAAGACCTCTGATATTTTTGATAAGATTGATATTTTTGTTGATAAGATTGATATTTTTTTTTATTTAGACCTCTGATATTTTTGATAAGATAATAGTTTTGAATCTGATATTTTTGAATTTTACTTTAATCGTGTTAAATATTATAGTGTCAGTATTTGACGTTGGTGTGTCATTCGGAAAAGTTAAGTCTGGAAAAAAGCGGACGAAGTCTAGAAAATCTGGAAATTTATATTCAAAATTGCGTAGGAACCCTGTCTGTATATTTTAATAAGCAACCAACAATTTTCTAAAACGCGGCGCAGAGGTTTCGCGTGTAGAAGTAAAGCATCTAAATCCGAGCGTAAAGCAACTTACTCCGTTTGTAATGTTATAGTTTTTTATCATTATGATTTGTTTCTCGTGCGTTTGGAGATACAACGTTCAGCAGATGTGATTTCCACATGCCCTTCGTTTTATAACCAAGTCGTTTTGCGTTTGCAGCAAAGATAAAGTCGACTTAATGCTGGTGTCAAGAAACGAGGATGTTCTTCAAATGGTGAGAGCATTTTTTTTCAACGTTTTTGCCAAATAACTGATCGATAAATAAGCGAAATACATGTATTATCTGTCTGAAGTGAATCAAGAGAGTATACGGCGCGCTCTGTCAAAGAATACCCGAAAGTCAACCCAACGTGCTGGAAGGGACCACTGGAAGCATTGCGCTGTAGCAGAAAGAGAAGTGTGGGCCTTAAAGATGTACCTTTTTTCCTACTTTACTCTTGCAGACTGTCTAGTAATGATCTGCGGCGTCTCTCGACTCTCGGTTTCCAGTGTTTTGCCACATGCAACTTCATGTTGTCTGGTGGCTATGGTCGACATTCTGAATTGTCACCTTTGTTATTTAAGGTCGTTTGGAAAAAGCTTCAGCATGTTTTGCTTACCAAAATAGGTTGCTCAGGTGTGAATAAGCCACTTCGTTTTGTTTCGCAATAGCAGAGTTACACATTGCGAGAAACGTCGTGTAATTGATTTCAGTGACAAAATCTCCAAAACATTACTGTGTATGCCTATGCTTAGCTTAGGCCTTAGAGCAAGAAATTCAAGGACTTTACCTTCTGTTGAGAGATGAAATGCCTGTCGTCAAAACCAAATAGCATTAACAGAAACCTACAGCCCACCATATCGTTTGTCAAGTCGGTCGTGTTGCTATTTTCATGAATAACTGAGTTATTTCTGAACCAGACAATTGTTTTTCAGTTTTACGGTAGGCTATTGCCCAATGACATAATTTTTAAGGATTTTAATCAGCTGTTTTTATGCGGTTTTCAAACACACGCATTCTTCCTTAAAAATTTGTATTTTCATGGCCAATGACAAAAATGGCAACTGTCTGTGTTTCACACGAGGCATCATTTGTGTATGATACCATTTAGACGACTGTTCTCTTTTGACTGAATTTAAAGACATTTGTTGTGTAGTGCCCTGTTGCAAAAGTCTGTTCACAGTGGATTGACGCTTTCCGTGTTGCTTGTAAATAGGGTTGAAGTTGTGCGCTAAATAATTCATGCAGTTCCAGAACGGTCTTGTCAATGGCTCTCAAGTTTTGAGAGCGTAGAAAATTTATCCGCTAACCTTTGTTATTCCTGCCCCGTTTGCATTGAGCTGCATCGATCAGATCGCGCCACCCAAGAAAAGATGGGACACTCTACACTCGTTGCCATTGTGACGAGCGCCCTTCTCTGGCCTTCATTCGACTGTCGTGCTTAGGTTGCACGTCACGTGACCAATTGTGCGGAAGTGAGCTANTATTCAAGAATTGGGNAAGCCTATTACAATCCGGCCGATCTGTGTGCAGTTACAAATGCTGATGGCAATTATAGTGTGCCTTTCACATATCACTTTTAGCCCGACGTTGAGTTTGTGTTCCGATTGCAGAGTTGACACGCCAACTAAACTGTAGCTCGTACAAGGCAATGTGATGAAGCAAAGTGTGAGGATCATATAAACAGAAATTAGATTACAGTGCCCGCGGCAACACAGAGCTCCTCAAGCGTTGGTCCTTTCCAAAGAAATGAACTCCACTTGCGTGTCAGCTTGTCATTCAGTGCCATCGTTGCATGTCACGGACAGTTGGAACGTCTCTGTTTTTACAAGTCAATGCACAGAAATTCTTTTGAATCAGTCGGTTGCCCGTTTGTGCAACGTCCTGCTTGCAAAAGCAAAGATTTCCTCACTGCGAAACAGTGTTCCATCTCTAAGAAAATTTTACGCTGAGCAAATATTTGTTTTAGTGCCCATGCAATTGCGCAACCATGCAGACACACCACCGGTGAAGCGCTTCAAGCGGTAAATAAGCCATCCGATTTATATACGATGTTAATTTGAAATGTTGCAAGTGCGCGAGAATAAGATTTCACTGCGCATTCGCGCAGTTGCCCACCTTACAGGGAACATTGCTGCGAGGCGAAGCGTATACAGCTGGTTGCGCACGATGCCAAGTGAAGGTGTGTGGTGTGGCCTTCGTCATCTGCTGAAAGCGCAGAAAACTGTTTCAAGAGGCTGATTACGGTACGAAGTCAGTTGAAAGCACTTGGTTTTCTGTGTGCTTTCGAGGAATCAGCCGACTGAGCTCTGCTTTCATCTTTTTGCGATGATTGAAACTCGCACATATTTGTATTCAAGCATGTACACTCCACAGCGGGGTAGGGAGGAGAAACACGTCAGGAAGTTGATGCTTCGTATTTCGTCAAATGCGTATAATCGTAATGTCCAGAGCCCCCTCCTGAAGCGATGTTGAAAACTCCTTTAAGGCAGTTGCGAAGAATCGCTGTGTGGCAAAACCTCTACCAGAAAGGATGATCGCTTTGCGAAAATTCCCCAGTGAGGTCAGATTAGGATTACTGTCACTGAGTTGCCCACTCACTATTTAATCGAGCCATTACTTGAACCATGTCAATTGTCTCCACTCCTGGTCAGAGTGGAGCGAAGAATTCTGCCATTTGTTATCGCCACAAATTTTCGTCCACTCGTGTCCTTGGATAATTATCTATTTTTACGTGGTTTCTTTGTTAGAATCTACTATAATTCTGTTAAAATCCTTAAGGTTAATTTGAAACCCTGTGGAAAAAGCAACATACGTTGGAATAAATTTAGCCTAAGTTCGAACTGAGTTAAAGCATCGTGTTTTTCCAGTATTTAAATGCTTTACCAAATGCAAGCTGAGATATTACCGCACCGTGCTGCCCGGCGCTTTATAGGCTTCCAAAAGTTCTGCGTTTCTTCGGGTTATTTCTTAGATTGAGTAAGCAGAAAGAAGACACAAGCTTGTCATTCTCGATTCATCTAGCTTTTGTTTGTCAAAAGCTGATGTTAAAATGCTTCACACATGGAAAAGTGTATTCATATTCCTGTAACGGTCGTTTTATCGCAGACACGATCATGTTGTCTTGTATGGCTGGATAACTTTCCACTTCTCCGGCTTAGTTTGATTGAAGTCCAATGAATTTTGAAAAAACTCAAACAATATCAGTCAAGCAGTGATTATTTTTTTTATTCCGTTTTTGTGTACTTAATATACCTCGTTACAAATAGTTAAAAACGCTGTTGCCCTCCGTCAGTTTCCTTTGCAACGACAAGGCGACAAAAGTACACTGACGTGCCGCACCGAGCAACCGTTTGCGTTTCACTGCAGTCAGCAGCGTTTCAAATTCTGCGTCTTCTGAAAATGCTTCTTGCCAACAGTAACAAACTCGACTCCGATCTCAGTGTTTGGCTCCACGCATGATTGTGCACCCAACAAAGAATCTCAAGCCCGTCACCAAGTCGGGTGTTTTCCCTCCAGCAAGACAACGGCGTGTCAACGTTTGAAGCACGCCACTGCTTTTCAGTGCGGTGTTTAAAGCGACGCGGTTTCGTAAACGACGCAGACAGGAATTTTCGGAAGGGCCATCTTTTGAAGAGTAGGCCGCTTGTGTACATAGCAAAAGTAGCACTGTATCAAAAGACACAGTGGGTGTTGTAGAAACATTTATTCCGTGAATACAATTCAGCGACTCAATGGGAGCCGCTAGAAGACAACGTGGACCATACCCTGAAACTTTTTTTGAGTCACTTGAAAAATACCATCCCCTCTAAAGTGAAAGCAAATCGTTGTAGCGGATCCGACTAAGAAACATTTATTTAAAAAAACTGCCTTCCAAATAAGTGTCTTATGTCTAGCTAATCTGATTTAAGCGCTCTGATGTTTGTATATATCAGTTGATTTGCACGGTATAAAACGTAGACTTTCCAGTATGAGCAATTCACATCAAACCTCGTCACTGTTACCTCGCCTCGATTCGGGCTCACTAACCAGGCAATTATCACACTGTAAAGCGTACATATTGGCCAAAGACTGTGACCTCATTTTGCTGCTTGGTTTCAAAGATAAATGCAAAAATGAATGTGAATTTCGCGATCCATGCTGGATATAACTACTCGGAGCTACACCAACGAGACATGGGCACGGCATTGAAAACTTAACACGACAAACGAATGTTTAGAGCGCGTGAGTCCGTTCATGCAGTGCACACCCTTGTGAAAGGTCATGCACGGACGCAAAGCGCAATTTCCTCGTAACATGTGCAATTGTATACGCTTGCTAGGCGCGACGCGTCGCTTATTATCTACCAGCAACACTGGTGCGGACATGTTCAACAGAAATGAATTACTGAGCCGAAAATTATGTCACTACACAATGAGGGCCGCACATTGAACGTCTTATAATTGAGGACCGCACATTAAGTGGTTTTGTTCTCATCAAACTAACATTTAGCTTAAGCCATGGGTGGGCAAACATTTTCTACCGAGGGCCGCATATATTACATTTGTCTACTTCAGTTACAATTTAGTTTGATAATATTGTTACAACCTTGTATTGTTTTGTTTCACATATGCACTATCGCAATAGTAAATTCCGGTTGAGTAAAAACGCCGTTTGGAATGAAAGGTGTGGAATAAAATTTCGAAAATTCTAATACAATCGATAAAAGTACTTTAACATAGACTCCAAATCTCTATGTACGTTTGGCTGCCCTGCGAGCCGCACAAAATGCCCTTGCAGGTCGTAGTTTCCCCACCCCTGGCTTAAGCTATTCCTAACGGCAATGATACCTACTGTTTGGCACCTCTAATCACTCCCAAACTGTGATGCCATAAGCAAATTTAGCGCCTGATCAACAAGAACACCTGGGACGGAAATCAGAAAACAACAACAAGAAATCAGTTTTGCCCTGAGAAGGCAGTGCCACATGGAAATCTATCAATATACAGTACAGACGCGATAAAGTGACACTGAGCAGTATTGCATCAAAAATGTCCAATTTAGGATTATCAACAAAATAAGGAGAGTTTGTCATCACATACCTAACAACGAAAACCTTCAACGAGGCAGTACAAAAACTTTTGAGACTGGGCTGCGGTTTGGTCGTAGTGTCAAATGTCTGACACCATGACCCGTGTTAGCACAAATTTTCACATAACCATGCCGATGAATTTTGCCGTATTTTTTACTGATTGACCGACCAATTCAGCACATTCTGCAGTCCACTGCGAAGAATCAGTGAGGACTAAATGCAGTGACCAAAATAGAAATACAGTACATTACGAAACAGGAAACATTTTCCAGTTGGGGTGTTCTGTGCCCCTAAGTTTACGACGGTAAATTGCAAGGGGTGAAAAAGTACCGAGTTCTTTATTTGTTCGAAAATTACGTAACTAAATTGTAGATGCGGATATGCCTGGAAGAATTTTTAGATTTCTCCATGAAGAAGTACGAGACGATAGTCCAATTGTCGTTCAAGTGTATAAGGCAAAATGTTGCGGAAAGGGTTTAGCACACTGCAGGCAAACGTGATGCTTCGTATTCATTTTACAGATTTCTGTGTGATTGGCGTCAGACAATCCAGATGTACTTTAACTCTATGATTATTAAATCTACTCAAGGTCGCCTTGACTATTGTTCACTTTTTACAATGAAATCATCTGGATCTGGTACTAACAACTGGCTGAAAAACTGATGAAATATTTTATTAACTGTGAAACAGAGCTCACACAGTGCTTTAAAAATGTAAATTGATTCTGCATAAAGACCTCGATCTGCAGAAGTTTGTTGGCACAGCACATTGCCCATTGCTTTTACCTCTGCGCTGAAAGTTATGCGAAAGCATGGCAGAATTTGTCTTATGGTCTATTCTGTGCGCAAAACTGCCGTTCAATTTGCATTACCGGTAATTAACGCAGTGGTTCGCAACGTTTTCAGTATCATGGCCCCTTTTTACGATTTGGCTGAAACCTGTGGACGCGTTTGATGAAACCGGTTAAAACTTACGTACAAATGGTCTCTGCTAGAAAAGGTTATCATCCGCTGTGCGCGCCAAGCATCATGGATGTTTCACGGAACTTGCCACGTGACAAATTGACATTGTTGCATAACAAACGAACTGTTTAACAAATGGAATTGTTTGGAAAAAGCGCTGCTAATTGCGAGCATAATTACGACTTGCATACCGGTGCCTTTGTGAAGTGAATAAACATGTTCGTTCATATGGGCCAGATCTTGTGTTGTCCTGTGACCTGGATTATAGAGTTGCGCTCAATTAGTCCTCTATTGCAAGCTTTGAGCCTTTGACCACTACGGCGAGGAGTTTTTTGCTTCCATCTTATATATATACAAAGGTTGCGGACCCCCAATATCTGTCTGGAGACCCATGGGGCTTCATGGACCCTCGGTTGGGAACCATTGAACTGGCGTAATGCTTCAAAATAGTGATACCCAGCAGATCAAAATTGCAACAATAATTCAAGTACTCTTCGCAGTGGGGGTAAGGAAGAAATATTGTGGATAATACTTACTTTAATATAGAAACGTGCCAATTTGAATCATCGCAAAAGAGCCCAGTCGGCTGATTCCTCGAAATCTTACAGAAAACCTTGAGTTTAACTGTTGCAGCAGCAAGTTTTACAAGACAGACCAGCAAGCTTACCCCGTAGAGAATTTTGATCAAACAATCGCCGAACGACCGTTGTTTTTTCATAATTTTGTGTTTGTATTTAATTTGAAACCTTTAAATCTTCGAATTTCGAAAATTGTGAATGTGCACCACGTTTTTCACNTGACTCGCCTTTGCAGCAGGAGTCAAACACGACTCGGAACTGGTCATTGCACAATTCATACTCGTGCAAAATTGCATTAATTGCCATACGTTATTGCGCACCGGCTTAACCCCGGGCCCGAATCCCTTACACCAGTCACGTATACGAATCCCACGCGCATGCATATCGCACAGTCCGACTGCTTATATTGCGATGTTACTTGGATACGAAAGATCACATTTGCGTCGTCAGAAAATGAACATCGCCATACTGATCGTCAGGACACGGAATACTTCGACCGCAACGCTTGCGCGTTTGCGATATCCTGCAGTTGCTGTCTCTGTGAGCACTCAGCGTGGCCTCGCTTCATCCTGGGTTTAATTGAAAGTAAAGAGTCAATGCACATGAGTTTATGTGGTCGGTTTTTGCCCAGCGCGGAAGTGTGGAAAAAAGTCGAGTCTTAGACTCTAGATGTGACTCCGTTCGTCCACTAAGTGACGTTGTTGAGCTGACTTCGCGTAGCCCTGATCCTTGATGCTCTTGACACTATTTCACATCTTATTTCCTGGGCCCATGGTGTAATGAATCTGGGTCCAGGCTGTAACGTTTTAACTTTTGTATGAGTAGAACTGAAGGTTTTACAAATGTTTAGTTTGTTTTAATTCACACTAATAAGCACTGTGAGCGAGGTTGCACCTTCTTACATATGAATTTCCAAGATATCTCCTGGATCAATGAACTCTACTTTAGTGGCTACAGTGAAATGTAACAGCTGACTAACAAATCACTATACCTCGTCTCATTCCTTCATAAGCAGTGGTTTTGCGTGTGGATGCTTCAATCATAATGCTTGCTTCGGACATGTTTGTCTAAAACAGCTCTGTCCAACCCAAATTGCTTTCTGAGCCAAAAAGTATGTCACTAATTTAACCAGGGCCGCACATTGAATGGTTTACTTTGATCTTAGCAAACTGTATTTAGCCTAAGCTAATGTACTGAAAGCATTCGAATCCTAATTGCAATGGTAAGTAGCAACAGACATGATAAACTAGCACTGAAGACCACCTGCATCAAAAATGTCAATTTCAAGATTATCAAAATAAGGACAGGTTGTCAGTATGTGGGCTACTTATACTACTGCGAAAACCTAAACTAGGCTGCATAAAACCTTCGGCTGGGCCACATGCGGGCCGCGGGTTCAACATGGCTGGACTAGAAACTATGATTGATAAAATGCCGGTACAGTCGTTGTGTCGTGTTTATTCGATGTTCGACTGACGTGTGTTACTTGGCTTTTTCAACAAAACCATCGTGCTGAACTTTAAGGACTTCAAATGCGTTTCCTAATAAAAAATGATAAAAAAGTAGATTCATTAACAACAGCACAGGCACCTGATGACACACTCAGGATACGCTTTCTTCGCCAGGTGGTTTCTCTTTGCGTTGCTTCACAGTGTTTTGAAACCCATCGTTTGTGTTAACGACCAGTTACGAGGAGAGCGGTTATCAGGGGCTGTGTCTAAACTTGTCTCGTAAATGAAATACATGACTGAACAAATATCTTATTTCTTTTGGTTGTACGAGACATCAAGCACTCAACGTACGTTTGATTCACACCTTCGAAAAATCGCAAAAATAATTGATATTTATCGGAATGAAGCAAATGAATAATTGGTGTGGGTCTTTGGGAAAACATGAAGGTTTCCACATATTGCATTTCTGTGTACGTGTGTGTGAAAATGGCGGAACTTGTATGCATGTAAGATGTTCAAGATGTTAGAACGGCCTTTTCAGAACCATTTCATAGCGTTGCCTACTTCAGTAAAACGGCACAACGATATGGGCTTCGTAATCTCCTGCTGAGAACTTTGGCAACTCACTCTTCGGTCATAATCAAGCTGCGGTCGGTATCACAACCGTTCCAGAGACGCGGAACTTGCTTCACACTCGCGCACGGTCAGAACAGCATCCGTACTACATCGCGGCCTCCATTCTTGGAATGCTCGACGAAAAGTTCAATGGACTATCGAAGTGACTCCTTGATATCGATAGCATTAAGTCGAAATTTATCGGTTATCACAAGAAGCCATAGGCGTAGCCACGGGGCGATGCCCTCCCAAATTTTATCATATCCCGTCATTTTGCGCTTTGAGAAGCGGTGTCCCCAAACAAAATACTGTAGCTCACTTAAAGTCGAAGATTTTTCCCGCCCCCCAAAATTTTAGGCTGGCTACGCCACTGCAAGAAGCTGGTATGTTGTCAAAATCGCTGCCTGAAGTCGTAGTTCCTGTGCGATTGCTTACGCTCGCGCCTCTGAACGTTGAAAGCTTTTATGCGTTTTTTATATACAACTTGTGCCCGTTATCACGTGTATTATCCAACCATGACAAGCAGTGGTATAGGTCGCACGATTCCAGCTGATATTGCGCCCAGGGTTCAAATGCCATTTTTCTTCGCATTGCGACAGCATTGTATCCAACACTGTGCTATTAGATTATCTGTCACACACTTTGTAGAAAAACTGCAGTGAAATTTTGGTGCCAGTTTTTATGTCGGACTTCTAATCCATTGTAAAACTATAAAAAATTCTCAGTTTGTGTAATTATAACTATCGAGAAAGCACTTTGTCACGTCATGGAAAATATAATCGACCTCATATCCAACGGCTAATGCTAGAGCAGATTTCATATAAGATTTTTGTACGTAATTTTTTAAAATTTATTTTTTCACATTACACGATAATCGTATTGTATTTTGGAGCAGTTTTTGCTTCGAATGAACTGGCAATTTCAAATGTAACTCTGCAAATCTGGCAGGGAGGCGGCAAAGCTGAGCGATTTTGATTTGTTTACGGTTCTTTTGCGCGAACAAAGAACATAAGCAAGTGCTGTAACGGTTCATCTGATGCCATCCGGTTGTCCTTTTTCTGATAACGATACGGTTTGTTACGAAGGCAGTCCAACTCGTCTCTTAGTTCAATTCAAACGTTAAATATCTGCCCAGTGCCGGCTTGCTGCGATGATGTCTGATTTTTCAAAATACTCCGTTGATGACGTAAGATAAAAGCGCCTCAAGCAAGTGTTTGTGCATTGAATAAATAAATGTGCTTTCCGAACGATGNAGAATGCTTTTTGTTGCTGTCGCATAATTTGTTTTAGATTAAAAACAAAAAAACCCTCGAGCACGCGGTTCTTTTACGAGCCTTGTCACAGTGATTTTTATTGAGCTGCGGGGTGAGTTCTGAAACTTTTAATTTAATTCGCGTGTATTGATGCAAAAGTGTAGGAAAAGCACACTGGTCATGCGTAAGAATTCCTAGGCAAGTTAGTCTTGGTTTGGAGTGAGGTGTGTTTCTAATTTCATTTAATATGTTCCATGATTGATCAGGTGTGAATGCGTGTAGGCCCTTTGCGCAGCGCAAGTTTTTATGACGCAGACTTTACAACTGATACGCACTGACCCAGGACCGACTGAGACGTGCAGTAAGGGCCAAAAGTATGTTATAATCAATCCTTTCCTTTCGTTGCTGGCGCACTGTCGCGGTCTACTGGTTTCCACGGTCATTCGCACCTGAAATCGAAGCGCGAGAAAAAATGCGCACTCCTGCCCTACAATAGTCGCTGTGTGATGTAACAACATCTCGCGAAAGCCGAGGGCGGCAAGGCAAGGTTTATGTTTTGTTGGACTATGTGTTAATGGCTTGATGGAAGGGTCGTAGTCTTTCATGCGTAAAGCTATTTGTGGTTGCTAACTCCTTATCAAGTGGTTGTGGAAGTTCGCTTCTCCAAGACGCAACCTTGATGTTGGCTTGATTCACTTGGCCTGTGACTAGAGCTCAGCATATTGTGTACAATGTAGTTAACGCCTTTACCAAGTGAGACCCTGTTTGGCTTCGTAACTGCAAAGGTTGCCTGTCATTTTTCTAAAGAGATTGCAGTCTATTCATTGGTGGATTTGCGATAGAAAAACCGTGGTGGCAATACTTTAGTGTCTTCCATTTTCAGCTGAGTTAAGCAACTTGAAACTGCGGCCAAGTTCTACAGGTGTTTAAATCATCATGGCGTCAGCAAATTTGATATTTGAGTGCATGAAAAGGAAAGCCCGAGGTTTGTACCTGCTATACGAAGTGCAACCTTGCGTGTTTACAACATCGGAAGAAGTGCCATTGAATCGTTTTCGACAGCTTAGCCTTTACGCAGATGCAGTTTGGATCACTTTGTAAAAGTTGTTTTTCTTTTCCTATGCAACAGAGCAGTGCTCTTCAACCTTTTTTGTTACGGTGCACCCTTAAAGATATTTTGACGAACTCATGCACCCTATTCACTTGAACACTTAAACTCATGCACTCTATTTACTGACACTTCCCCCGTGTCCCCCACCTAATTGCGCCCATGCCCGTAAGTACCCGGGTCTAAAGAAGCAAGTCCAGTAACTCAGCTACATAATTCCTTTGATAAAGGCTCATTGCCTGTTGCTTATGAATCACAAATAATCGTCTTGGTTAAATCATGAAAGCCATTGGTTGGTTAATCGTTCATTTTTGCTAACAGATTTTAGTGTGACAAGTGTGTGATGCATTCTTGTGAACCCTTTCTTAGTGGTACACTCCACGCATATTTTGGTGCACCCTAGGGTGTACCGTGCACACCGATTGAAGAGCGCTGCACTAGAGCACATCTTTGTAGAAATAAAACGATGCAGAAAATTAGGATGAAATTTTAACGCATTGCTGACTGAACTAGTGTTTGTGAAAAAGCTATAAGAACATGGAATCGACAGTCATGTAAAGCTTACCTTCCGTCTTCGATTGGAACGACGCCTAACCGTTAGGTTGTGAATACAATGATCTTCAAATCTATGGCATATGCTGTTTTTTTTTCACGATGAGAACTCGCCGAGTTTGCAGATCTTTGAACCTCGTTTAATGCAATCACTAATCCTGGTCGTGAAACTTAATGTCATGGAAAAATACCTATCGTGCATTTCCTGAGAAAGTTGCCAGATTTGAACAACAAAAGTGTTTTCGGCTAAGCCCTGTTAGGTCAGGTTTGCGTGTTTAAGACTTCTCTGAAAAGATTCAGCATAAGAATGCCAAAATTGATCTACAAACTCACAGGGCTGGATCAACCAGAGTGATGGTTGTGACTCATACGTTTTAACCCTCGAGCATTAATATCGTAAGGAAGTCAAATTCGCCAGAAAAATCTAGCGCGATTTCTGCTGATCGCCTCTCTGTACAAGCGCGTGTCTTAAATTCTTACCCTGTGTGGAGTTCGACTCTGTGTTTTATTTTCAAGATAAACAGCACTGCTGTAATGTACCGATACCCATCGAGTCACAACTATGGGCCACGTTATGCTGTATGAATGGAAATTAAGATTACGTTGCTTGTGAAAAATGCGAGCAAGTCGAACATCCCTCGCACCGAGTCAAGCGAATCTCCGCTGAAGCAGTTATTACAAATCCCGCAACGTTCAGTCGTGAATAAGAACATACGTAGGTCACCGTTCCAAGTGCTTTATACCCTCAGGCATAAAGGTCTAAACGTACAACCGGCCCTTAGCAGCTGTAACGCTGTAATCTAGTCCGCTCATTGATGGGCTCGGTTGAGAGGCAGTGAGGAAAAGTGTACGTTGTAGCAGTTGAATTAAAGCGTTACTAAGTTTCAGACAGTGGCATTTTGTAATATGCAGTCTCATCGTTTTCTTTGTAAAACGAAACCTTTAATTCAGCTGAATATTGTTGAAATTTGGAGGTGAACAGATTATAATGTTGACCCTGTGTCTAGCAATGCATTTGATTTTGAGCTGAGCCGAGAGCAGACTAGAATGCAACCCAGCAAAGCAGGAATTTTTACGTTTCAGACTATTCTTCATCTTTTAACAACTTTTGATCAACTGTTTTGATGCTATTTCCGCTTTCTAAAAACGGACGCTTTACTGTTTATGATTCGTAACATTTAACTACGTTCAAACAAGCAGTTCATGTAAGCGTTTACGCTAGGCACAGATGCTTATATCACTCGCTTTTTTAGTTGTGGTTGAACGAGAAAAACGGTGTTAATTTTAGGTTGAAATTTTTAACAAATTCCTACGACTAAATTTCGCATAAATGATCCCATTGTGGCATCACAAGGAATCACGTTGGTGGAAGTACAAAGTGAAGCTACAGGCATTTGTGTAAGATGCAGATATCAGGTGGCGCAGATCTTGTGTATGTGTAAGTGTGGCTTAAAAGCTCGGGTGAACAGTATGAATAACATCGTGCTTATGTTTCACAAACCGACGCGCTTTGATCTTTTATTAAGGCCACCAGGTTCTGTGCTTAGTTATTCTATTGTTTTTCATGATAACCGCGCTTTGCCTTACCTGTCAACCAACTTTATAGGTTTTGTAGTATTTGCTCTCCGTTAGCACATTGCAGTTACGAGTGTGGTACCTGGCAATTAACTGCCAGAATCGAAGGAACTTCGTCGTGCGTCTGAATGGAGGTGGTGGAAGGGAATATAAATGCCCGATTGGCGTTCAATAGGATTAACAGCAGTGATTGAGATAATTTGAAAAAAAACGATCATTTGCCAGAAGAACTTATCTATTGGTCCAAATTCTAGAGGAAAACGATGGGTTGCGTCAGATCTGTGGTGGATCGGAAGTTGAATATCTATCATGGATCTGAAAAAAATATTTGATCACTTTCTGCAGGTTCATCTGAGGCATTGCGCGGAAATCTTGCGCTTCCTAAAACTTCACCGTTTTCTCTTAACAAAATGCTGTGTATTTGATGATGTTGGTGCTGTATATGCTTATGACTGAGATATGCTTGTAAGAGCTATTTAGTGACTCGATAGCGATAACACTGATAGGCATGAATTTCTGTTTTATTGAGTTTAGTTGGTTACTTGTCGTTCAGTACATGCCCAGTGAATTAGATTGCGGCACGTGGAAACTAGGGGAACAATGCTGTGAATGCCGAAAGCGGGATCGTTTGTAATGCTGTTTTTGGTGAAGCATAGCGGCTGCAACAATAAATGTCACTAAGACTGAAGCGCCGTAGCTGCAATGATGCATTGCTAGTGATGACGACTGTAAATAAGAGCAACTGCCGAATGCCAGCTTGATCGGTGGTCGACGGTAATTCTGTCTTTTATTCCAAACATGAAGGCGGGTTCAGTAAATAACGCGCGATGAAGTTGTGTTTAGTAAGAAATTAATGTTTTATCATTGTTAAGCGCTCTACCGACTTATGTTTGGATTGTTCGTTTTTTCTTCCTAGGTCGAAACCTGATTTGTGCTTCAGCCAAGCGGTCAAGGTGAACGTTCATGCCAAATTGAAGTTAAGCTAATTACCTGGGGTGTATGTACGGTAGAATAACTGTTATTCGAGAGTCAATTGCTTGCGCTAAGGTAACCCAGTCCCTTGACGAAGATTGGATGGGTTTTTCGCATGTTCAATTAAACATTTGTTCTGGCACATCAGTGAGAACATTGTCATGGTGAAGCTCTAGTTAACTCTCGCTGTTGCATTGCGATATTGGCTTTGCTACCTTCGTAATTGATGTCTGTCTTATGAAATACTTGGAGCGAACTTTGTCATAATCGTCGGTTTGCCTTTACTGGAAGTAGAACTTGTCTTAAGCTGTAAAAAAAGTTACTGCTTTCAGTGATAGGAGTGTGATTGGACGTGGCACGGAAGCCTCGCCATTCGCGGTAAAGCTCAGCACTTGTGGTTTTGCTGCTGCCCGATACTCGACAACCGCGTATGACAAGTTGTGGAGAGAGTGCAGCGTTTGAGCTTGATGATAGGCATTGTTGACATTCAACTGAGGCAACATGAGCTTGTAGTGTAGTGTAGTGCTGTGTTTAAACATGCGATTTGCACAACCACTAAAGATTACCTTTACCCACGCAAAGTTGTGATCGCTGTCCTCTTACGCTTGTTTTCACATTGCTTGTATATTTGATATGTGCACAAGTCACTTACTTCAGCAAGATGTTGGCAAGTGGCTGGGCATACACTGCCGATACTTACGTAAAGAAAGCGCGCGTGGGTACGCTGTACTCGGGACGCTTGCTAACATCGTTTAATAACGATCGCTGAGTTGCTCATTCAGCTGTTTCAGTTATTGTTTCAAACATATTGAAAGCTCTCGTGAAGTGCTCATGTCAAGGCAAACCTCCTTACTGAGCTTTTCACGCAGTTCCACCTTGCAGTTTGGACAAACTGCGCGGCTAGTCGTACGCTGCTCTGCCAATTCATAATTCCTGGCAGGTTACGAATGGTTAAATCCTTGGTGAACAACTCGATCTTCTGGAGTAATAGGATTGTGTCTTCTACCTTATTTTATCTGAATTGCTTGAAGAGCCTTAGCACATAGTCACAGCATGCAAGAACAGGTGGATGCAAGAGAATAGCTAATGCTGTAGAAATGACATAAAATCGGCTGTGCTATTTTGCCTCGATTTAAAAATTGATCGAAGGCTGCAAAAATATTCGCCCGGATCAGCGAAATACTGTTTAAATACAAGGTGTAGGAACCAGACAAAATATCTTTTTTGTCCTGCACCAAAACAGGTAGATCAAGTTTGTTGATGAAATAAAACGTGTGAAACTTACTCTCTTGGCATTTGAATATTAAAAAATTAAATACTGGTTTCGGACCGGCAGAAGGGTGCATTGGGTTGATCACGCGCCACCAAAGCTGTGAGAATGGGTTCGATCCCGGCCATGTCATACTACAGACTTGAAAAACGGTATTTGCGGTATATCCGACTTCGTGCTCGCCGTTGATGGGTGGGTGCAAGTGAAAAATATTTGATCACTCATACGCACGATGTTGCCATCGATTCGCCATCAGTACAACATACATTGTGAAAGCAGCCGTGTGTGGTCCACGGCACAAGCAAGCGGAGGTGGGCGCCGCAGACCAGTCGTGGCACTGGGGAAGGAGTGCAAAAAGCGAGTATAACATAACAGAACTGAACTGATATTGGCTCGTGTGGCAACAGTTGTTAAGTCTTCCATCTACGGGGTTTTCGTTTTAAGCAGAATTTTTTCCTGTAACAAAAGTGCTGCATTGCACCAGTTGGTCTAACACAAGTTTATACAATTCAGCAAATCATGTGCATTGTGAGCAAGCGTTTAGTCCTCAAAAACTGGCCTATTTCGTCATATAAATTTTATCTCATTGTTACAGGGGTGTTGACTTTATTTGACTGCGAACTTGACAGAACAACTGCTTTTTTATCAAATGCAAGTAGGTGACTTAGCCACTGTTCGCAGCACGTTGTATTTTTTGTGCAAAACTGTTGAAACAGCGTATAGTTAACGTGATGGCGTACTGCACATTATATCCAAGGTTGCAACTGTACGTATGCCGAGGTTGCAACTGTCGACTTGAAATTGCTGTAAAAATAAAAAGGACAAAAAGTTTGAAAGGTTAACCAGCTGAAGGAGACTGTGTCAGACACTTCAATATACGTCTTGTTTTGTTGGCCACAGGATGTTTAGCCTTTTATGAGTTTTTTTTTAACCGATTTGCGTTGCACTCGGTGTATTTCGCGTCTGATAAGTGATCTGAGTGTCATGTACCGGATAAACAACCTTGAGATCTTAGTAGAGTGCAGAAATCGTGTGATGCACGAAAGCATCGTTTTTCAGGTGTCATAGTCATAGCCATGGTCGCAGCCAGGATTTTTCTAAGGGGGGGGCTGAAATTATGGAAGCAAAAGCTATGAAAAGGAAAAATTTCTTGTGATAAGAATAGCCAGGAAAGCACATATATTGTGGATAAACAGTTGACTGTACTCACCACGAAACCTGGGGTCCCTCCAACTAAACTGCCATCTTGTTTCTCTGATATTCTTTCATGACGACCGTAAAACTCAACCACCTTGATTACATGTCTCAGCCGAGTTTTGCTTTGATCTATGATTTTTTTCTACTGTCGGAAAGCATATTTCTCACGTCCACGTTTTCTTCATTTTTGCAAAGTTTAAGAAACGCATCAAAC
>JGI24158J21664_10004693_pt1 | contig 17634 bp, 10 predicted proteins | sample Ectturendosymbi3_FD_21664 | JGI IMG/M metagenome (IMG submission 21664)
TTCAGGTGCAAAAAGAGAATGCTCTCACAGAAAGAGCGCGTTGAAAGCGAAGTGCTCGCTTGGAGACGAGCACTATATTGTAAAGAGAAAAACGCTGTCATGGAAAAAGCGCATGGAAAGGAACTGCTCAGTTAGGCCTTCTTGCCCGAAAGTAACGTCGAGAACACGCATCACCTTGTAGCATTATCACAATAAAACCTACTGCTTCGAAAATCAAAGAAACGAAGTATGCATACGTTTTTATATGTAATAAGCTGCAGTAGTTACTTCTTACTTAAAATAACCAGCATTCCTGCACTGAATTACGAAGTTCAGGTGCGAGATTTAAAGCAACGCAAGCTGCAAACGTAATGCAATGCGTCCTGTCTTTTTTCTTTAGACAGGACGCATTGCATTACCATTTAATTTAATTTAATTTATTTGTTTGTGAGCAGACACATAGCATGAACACACACTCTGCAGAACGCATGTTGATAAAAACAGACAAAACAGAACGTAGTACAAGGCATTGAAGCCCGCGGAATCACAGGGTTACAGACACTTTTTGCAACTGCATTGAAGACAGAACCGTAGGGTTACAGAGACATTCTTAACACTATTATTAGAAAAATGCGAAAAGCATTGTGGCTTGTCATGTTCCGTGGAACCCTATAATCAGGGGCGGAGGCAGACATTTTCATTTGGGGGGGCCACTGGAGGGGCCAGTTTTGCAACAAGGGGGGCTGTCAATGGTCTGTGTAGGACTTCAATGCAGTGGCATGACGTCACGCGGAAAATTTTGGGGGGCCGCTGGAGGGGCCAGGCAAAATTTTGGGGGCACGGTGGCCCCCCCTGGCACCCCCCTAGCTCCGCCCCTGCCTATAATGTTCCGCAAAACATGTAGTGGGGTTACGTGAGTTTTAAGGGTTCCGTGAGGGTGCCTCGTTTTCCTTAGAGAAAATGATTTCTTGCTTCAGTATGTTGATGCGTCATTATGAAAATTGTTAGATCCCCGTGCTGCATTCAGATTCCAAGTAGGCCAGTCAGTTGTACAGAAGGTTGAGTGCAGTTAATAGCCGAAAAAGAAATATTGATGGTTGTTGCGTCGCTTTTTGTTCATTGTTGTGCAATTACGAAGAACGTTGATGTTGCATCACAGTTGTACGATGTTGCCGATGTACAGTCCACAACAGAGAAAGAAGGCCGCCCCCTTGAACTTTTGCAGTTTATTCAAAAGTATAACCTTGGGAACGTTGTTCTAAATGTAGTAATAATGCTGCGAATTTTCCTCACAATTGCCGTTAGTGTTACTACCTGTGAGAGGAGTTTTTCGAAACTAAATCTGATAAAGAATTACTTAAGATCTAGTATGAGCACCTTGCGGTTGAGAAATCTTGCCACACTGTCTATAGAGCAAGAGACAAACAAAATAAATTTTGACATTGCCAATGAAGAATTTGCCAACAAAAAGGCAAGAAAATTGACTGTGTAGAAAAGTGTAGTTTTCATTTAAGAAATAAAGATGGTCCTAATTTTTTACACTTTTTTTACTATTTTTCCCTCTATGTCATTTTTGCTTTTTGTTTAACTGTTACTTACAATGTTTGAGTTTTTTGGTGTGTATTTAAAGCATACCATATTTGAGGATGTGAGAATACTGTAATATTATAATGGTGCACATACTAGTTAATATATATACAAAGCTTTAAGAACCAGTCACTGTGCAATATGTCTTTTTATGGGTTAGGGGGCGCCAAACTCAAGGGCCCCTCGGGCAGCCCACACTCTAGCTACGCCACTGCAAGGTGGCCAGGACAACTTGTCAGACGTCCGAAGAAAAAGATTACTTGGCATTTGATTGTAAGTATGTGAGTTGGAGTTTGTCTTTGAGCAAACTCTGGCATCCCGCTCCGCCAAACGCGTGTACTCGTTCGCCCAGAGGCAATCTCTGGCACCCCGCTGTTGGATCAGGAGTTCGCACTCCGGGAAGCAACTGTTGGCAAGGGATTGGAAGTATAGATTCGTACACCGACAGGCAACAGACAGAAAGAAAGAACGAATATACTCTTAAATAAGCTGTGAAATGCAACCAGAATAACTAGGCGAAAGCTGAAGTACTATTTGCTGTCCAGGCTTAACTTTTGTGTAAACTCACAAACGCTTCATGCCAGCAAAAAGAAACGTCACAAGCCATATTACCATCCACACATGGTCACGGTCGCACTAAAGCTCTTCCAAACTTCTGGCGGAAGAGAAACCACACCTGCCTTCAGGATAACAACAAAAACGCTTATCAAGCATACATCCTTTGCAGTCTAACCGTTGAAGTACGTCAAAAACACACTTTTTTTCGAATAAAACATCTGCGACCACCATCGCCGAAACCTCCCGTCGCCGAAACCTCCCATCGCCGGAACCTCCCGTCGCCGAAACAGCGTCGCCGAATCGGCGGCGCCGAAACGGTATCGCCGAAATGTCCTAGACCCGTTTAGCTCGGTAGAGTGCTAACGAGTAGTAGCGACATCAGCTAAGAACATCACATTGTGAGAAGACTGAGAGCAAAACCGGGGTCATTATCGTTAAGAAACTTAACAATAGTGTCATACAGTGTTGCAAATCATGTCAAGAAGTCAACTTTAGACAACCACCGAACTTCGGTGATCATCAATCCCGTTGCCAACTTAGTAGCCCCACACAAATCACCAAGCCCCCAAGTTGAAATATGAAACACTATAAATCAATTGAGTTTTTTTCCAATTTCAATGTAAAGCCCCCTGCACAAAAGTAAAGCCCTTGAAAACTTTCCGGCGACGGTTCTGTGTTCAGTAAAAGCCTTTCAAAATATTTGTCGTTTTCCTGACAAGCTATTTGAAGGGACAGTCGTTCACAGCTCGAGTATTAAGGAAATTTGTTTTTTTACCACTTTTGCAGAACTTCATTCGCTTAGGGTCATCACTGAGTTCAACAAACCTTTGGTTGTGAAATTGTTTGCGTTATTGGGCTTATTTGTCAACCAGTCATGCGAAGTTTAAATTGGGTTGGAAACATAAGTGTCACGCAATCTGCAAAGTAATGATAAGAGAAAAAACTTTCACGCAGGTCTTACATGACCAAACACTTTGCATCAAAAGTAGGCCCAGGGAAGCCAGAATGCGGGTGCATTACGGGAGCACTCCCCCCCTGCCCTTTGAAAGAGGGGGCAACGGGACACAGGTGCCCTTCACATAATAGTATCATAAGTAATTCCGTGATTTATCAAGATCGGCTTGAAACAAATTTATTGAAGCTATTGGCGCACACACAAAATTCAGAATGGTTTTCCACAATTTTTGTTACTTTTTGGGGGGTCAACATTGCTGATAAACATATACAGTAAATGCGAAAAGAATGACTGTTATGGGTGTGCTTTTACACCGAACGCAAGCAAACAGTTTTGAACTCGTGGTACATCAAAACCGTTGGCGTCCGCAGGAGGGTCAAGACAGGGGCGAATCCAGGGGGGAGATCGCCCTCCACCCTAGAACCTACGAATTAACTTTACCATGATTGTGCACAATTCAGAAAACAGCATTCGCAATACAAGGCCATTTTGTCATCCACTGTTTTGTCACAGCAGTGTTGCGAAGTGTAGGCTACTTCATCTCTCTTACAGTAGTGAACCCATAATGAGACTTGACTACCAAATATTACTGAAATCGACCCCCTAACATTATTGGCTAGATCCACCTCTAGGTCAAAACGGGCATTTGTCCCTCACTGGAAATTGGGACTAAGAACCAAAATTTTCTAGAAAATTTGACGTCAGCAGCTCAATTCCAATTAATTGATTTAATTCTTGCAATGACGGTTGATTTGCCGCTATGACACGCACACTGCACCTGAGCAAGGTTCACTGTTCTGGTGTCAGGCAGTGGTGAGCTTGCAACTCACTCCTGTCCGCTCCTTTGCCTGCAGAGTGCAGGTTGCCAAACTTGCAAGCGGATTGTTTTACTCTTGGTCTTTATTGTGTAACAATAACATGGCAGCAAATCTTCTGTTCACTTCAAGTTACGTCAGATACGATAATAGGCGTTTTGCCGCATATGACTGCTGAACGCAGACATCTTGGCAGGTAATGCAGCGAGAGAGTGACTGCTGATAGCGGTATATGCAGGGACGCCGGAGAGCGGGGGCATTGCCCCCCTAACCCTACAAAAGAGGGACAAGGGGCGCAAAAGTGTCTTCTTCATAACAGCAAAATGGGCAATTTTATGATTTATCAAGATCGAATTGAAACAAATGTTCAACAGTTTCTTTTATTATTTTTGAGGTCAATATTGTTGTTGAACAGTAGCAAGCATAGTTGGTAAAGATTTTTTTTGTTTTTCATAAGCTTTCATTGCCCTCAACTTTTTACTGACCCCCTGCCTTACCGATGTTCCGGCGTCGCGGCGTAATAGTTTATGATAATACCTGTACAACAAAAAATCCAAAACAGTTTCCATTTGAACAAGATGTCGTGAATTTCTTGCTGCAATTGGGTGAAGCCGCCGCTACCCTTTCATAGAACGAGCTTGTTTGAAATATAATTTGAATGTCATGTTCGCCGTTTGAAGTATAGAAAACCAACTGAAACGTACACCGGAACCGAAACATCTGCTAGATCTTTGCTGGTTATTATTCCTTCCATTCCACCATTCGCCTCAAATTGTTGAAGGCTGGAGGTTAAGCTTGAATTAAAGTTTTGAAAAGCGATTGACGTGTATGCTCTTGTGAATATCTTCCATTTAAGTACACGAAACGGTTTTATGTTTGTAGATGATACACGTTACGTGATATTAAATTCAAAGCATTTCTGGTATCGTCTGCAGCTGGGCAAAAGACCATAGGCAGCACGTAAAATGCTGACTTCTGACTCCAAATGGGCTTTAAAATAAATTTCAAGCAGTCCAACTCACCTGGAATGTAACCGACCCACGCTAGTGTGGGTACTACCAAAATGTCGAGTCGTGATGATTGGAAACGTCTAATCCAAATCATTTCTATGGGTTATCTTGCTACTGAGAATAGTATTACATGACGAGAGAGACTTTTATTGCTCGTTACTGCAGCCCAGTTTTCAGAGAGTAGTAGGCTATTTAAAATGGCGTTATTTAAGACCAGCTAAGGGCGGTCGCCTCGGATCTCCTATTTTTTTATGCCGTGAGGCTCCCTCTTCCAGAGTTTCGCACTTAGGTTTTGCGTTGTTTTGTTAAAAAGGTTATGAAACACTCTAGAGTCACATTTAATAAGATCTGAAGCAAGCCATATGTTTTTAAAAATAAAGTAAACATTATGTGCAAATTTGTCACAGGCTGCCCCTCCATAACTTTAATGGGTAGACAAAGAATAATTTAAAATCAAATTGTTTCAAGAATTTACAATGCGAAATGGACTTTCACGCAGAAGCAAATTCCCAGAAAAAATGAAAAATTTATCTTGCTTTCAGCGAGTAAAGTTTTTGTATATCATGTACAAAAAATAGGGATTAGTTTTTGATACAACGCGAAGAAATACAGGGGTCAGGGGCCTTTTTTCATGGCCACATATTGTTATAAAGAAGGCGATGTTTTGGGACCCCTTTCTGAGTTTGTCTCGGGTCCCTAAATTCTAGCATCCACCTCTAGCTAGGAGAAACAACGCGCGCTACAGATGCTACTAGACTGGATTCAAATCCCGGTCGGGCCACACCCGAACATAGGCGAAGCCAGGGGCGCCCCGGGGGCCATGTCCCCCCAAATTTTTCGCATTTACAGTCATTTTGTGCTTTGAGAGGAGGTATTCCAAACAAAATACTGTTGTCGCCTAAAATCAAACACTTTGCCCCCCAAAATTTTGGGCTGGCTAGCCAACTGCATCCGAAGACATAAAAAACAGTATTTGCAGCTTGTCCAGCCTCATTCTCGGCGTTGATGAGTAATACGTTGCCTTGAACAAAAACTATGCGTTTAATGGCTTCACCCTGCCGATTCCTCTGGTATTTCAGTCCTTTCGACAACTTTGCAGCAGATTCGACTTTACATGAATTGCCAAACAGCGAACTTTCTTTGCGGTAAAGACAACATCATAACAAAAGATATATGGACAAATTATGATTAAAAACCTTCACAAAAGTTTTTAGTAAGTAAACAGTAAGGTCTATACTACAAGCAACAAACACGAATGCACGAATGGCACTGTCAAAGTATCTTTTCCAAAAGCGAATCAACCTGACGTCAAAATAGATTTCGCTCATGTCGAATACACACGTATGTACAAACCTCACATCCATCGGAATGGAACCTAAACTTTAAGGAATGTAACGCAAACGAAAAAGAATGTTTCAATAGGGGGTCATCAGTGTCGTCTTGCTGCGGTCAGATTATGGAGGTGGCTGAGACTGAAGGATGTAAATGACGAAACGAATCGCCATGCGAGGGAGGTTAGTTCAACTATTTCGAGAACAGCCATACAAGAACTAAAATAAATGGCAAGCTGCTGTATAGTTGTGTAGTAGTACAAAGCTGTGTAGTAATGCAAAGTGTCATAGGAACATCCGATTACAGTTGTTTTTCCTGTTGCACAGCCAGACCTCATATACTTCGCAGTAAGCAGCGATCCCATTAAACACCATGATTCGCAATTGCGCGGGTTACGTGCGTCAAGGTATGATACAAAATAATCACTGACGAGCAAGGTTCTTAACTTCTTTTGGCGAAAATGTCTTTATCTGAAAGAAAATTGTTTATGAATCGCATAATTCGATGCTAATCTACTGATTTTTCGTGGTATTTGCCTAATCGATGAATTTCAGAACAACATTATCCACGGAGAAAATGATGTTGCTTCGTGACGCATGAATCAAATACTGTTAAAGGATTAATGTGATCGAAAACATCTTGAATTCAAAACTGTAAGCGAATCATAAAATTAGCATCTTGCGATTATTTACGGTTTTTGTGTTCTAAGCGTGAATGCAACTTTAACATCATTCCTCCGATTTATCTTTTTCTATAAATCAAAACAAATATGCCAGACTCCATTCTGGTGGAAAGGCTGGAATAATGCAACAAACTACACAGTTCTTCCAACACGTGAAAAGACACAGAACAAGCCAATGTTCAGCGATCTGCTTTCAAGTTTCTAAAAAAATATCTTTTATGAGACAGTGTCAACAGTCTTAGTCAAGCATACGGCTTAATCAAATTTGTGTTGAGCGTTGCGCAGCAAACCTTGAAAATTAACCGTTTTGAAAAAAGTCGTTTTGATCGCAAAGGTCATAAACTACAGTATGCTTCAAAACCGCATAGCTGTCGATTTCAATTCAAATTTGGTTGATGAGTGTAACAGACAAACTTCGTGGTGTGAGTGCTTGAACATTATTAATTATAATGCCAGTTTACTCCAATTATGAAGAGGCATTCCAAGATATGCTGTTGACCTAGTCAATAGACTTTTACTAAATTACCAGGCACTACGAAACAAACAGGGGTAAATGCAGTAAATGCTCCCATAAGAGCAAAAGTTCTTTTGCTGCTTCCTTTGGACATTTGGGCACTATTAAAACACAAAGGCCACTTGGCGAGATCAAGTACATGTTGGTGCATTTTTTGTACAATTTTTTATTATTACGGGCGTATGCTTGCTGCACAAAAGCAGGCACGTCTGGAGAAACACGTCCAACCAGTCTTTTGTTAGTACTCCGAACCACGCACTGTAGAATGCACCCAAAACGTTCCTCCTTCTTCATTTCATTGGCCGTCACACGAAATCGCAAAACTTATTTTTCACAACCAATAAGACAATCTTACGCAACTCAAGTCACACAAAGGCTAAGTTACACGTGACCAATTTCTTTCTGGCTGGATTTTGTTGGCAGGAGTGACTGAACCTGGTGGAACGGTGTCTGTGCCTCCTGGAGCGTTTGTGCTTTTTTCCAGTTGTTCAAGTCATGTCTGAATGTTGATTACATTGTGTAGCACATTCTAAGATGTCGGCGTTTCATGCAACCTTCTTCCTTGCTTTCTTCTGTATCTTCTCGCGTTCGTTGAGATGTTCAAGCATGCTCTTCAAATGCTGCTGCCTGCAATCAACAAGCAGCATCGCGTGACAGTCTTTAATAAAAGCCTTAATTACTTCCTACGTTTGTCTCATCGATTATACTATTACTGGCATTCAATTGCCTGCGTGGCACATTTTATTCAACATTTCTTTAAAATGTTGGCGTAAAGATCTTCATAAAAATTAATGACATTTTGTCGTATTTGCGTCAACAGCATTGCTTGATCTCGAATCGGATCCCGAAAGTGCTTGGCTCGGATCCGAAAGTGTTTAAAACGGATCCCAATGTGCTTGAATCAGAGTATAATCCGAGCTCCGGAAGATCAACACTGACATCGAGCTTGAGAATCGCAACTTCGGAGTAAATTCATTGTTTACAGACTATGAACTACAGTCTCTGAGATGAGGTACTAGTTTTGTAAACTTTAAAATACACGTCAAAACGACTCGTCAAGTTCGAGATAGGCCTTGGACTTGAATCAGTGGAAGCTGATTTAACAGTTGACCATGAAATCTACGTGAGCTTAAGCAAGTGCTAATTTTTTTTGAAAGTCACATCTTTTGAATGTCAAACAAACTATCGCGCTGGGCAGAGCTTGAATCAAGTTTCTTTTTTAACTCGAAATTTTTATTATTTTATTATATTTTTGTAGCTACAGCAGTAAGGAGCAAACTAATCCTGAATTAAAATATCAGGCTTTAAGCGTGGTTTATCTCTAAATTTTATATGGCCATCGACGCGATAATAAGAATCCTCAAAGCAAGCACAGTGTTGAGAGACGCAAAGAAAATGTAAACAGTGCTGGGCTCGATCGTATGATAGCATGTTGCATTCATCTGAAGTGAGCCCAGTGCTTGTAAAAATCCAAAAAAATCACGCAACGTTGTCGATTAGCGGTCAAATAACGCTAGTCTTCTTTGACCTGCTGCAGCGTGACACTCAGCAAACTGAAAAGCGGTTTTAAAATTGCCTGAGTCGTTGAACACTGAAACAAGAGGGAAAATAAAAAATCTTAAAGAATAAAAAAATGCTTGAAATGTTCTTGAGCGTGTTGAATTTGTTCAACATTCAAAATTTTCCGGTCCACTGCGACAGCTTTTCGATGCCAAAAAAAACTCAGTAGCTCGTTTAGAAAACACTCACGTATCTGCGATTTGCTTCAGCAATTGCTTCTCTCTGTTTCTTTCAAATGACGTCAAATCCATTTCTTCAAGCACGTCTTGCTCGAACGAGTCCAGAACTTCTACCGTTTCTGGGCGAACCGGTCTTCCTGCGATCAGTAAAATAGTTGTGGCCGCTTCCGGGATCCGTACAACGTATGGTGGTGATGCATAGGCCACAATCAATACCAGTTTAATATCTGACACGCAAAACGTATTGCTTGCAATCTATAATCACGGCTGTGGAACCGGAGCCGGAGCAAAAAAAAAACGGAGCCGGAACAAAAAAAACTGTGTTGGAGCCGGACCCGAAGCCTGAAATTTGATTCCCATTCAACAGACATAGTTCGTGGAACAAGCCAGTTGTGCAAATAATACAATTGTTTTTAGTTTTTTAATGGACCAAATCGTTCTGGAGCCGGAGCCAAAAACTTTTAGAGGTTGGACCCGGAGCCAAGAATTTTAGATGCCTGGAGCTGGAGCCGGAACCAGAAATTTGAGTTCCGGCTCCACGGCCCTGATAATTGGCCAGCAGAAATTTAGCACCGTAGGCAACCAGCAGAGACTGGGGGTTAATAAAATTTAGCAACTACATGAGTTTCCACCAAACAGCGATTCTTTCAAAGCGTTGCAGTTTTTTGCAATATGTACGCAAATAGTTAAAAGTAAATTAGTTACGGGATTTGTCGGCAGACGGCAAATAAACCTCGATATCGCCGTAATTTCCACAGTATCTATATTTTTAACGGGAGTTTTGCATCATTTATGCTTGCAAGTCTAAGAGAAGCGGCAAAATTACACCCATACTTTCTGCTAATCAGAGTCTCGAAAGCATGGGCGCAATATCAGAAGCAATAACTTATATTTTAATAAATTACATGTGCACGGCCACATGAATTTTTATCGAAGGCCGCAAGTGACCGTTACTGGGTCGACTTATTTCCTACTTTCGAGACATTCTGTTTTTGCAACGGCGATCTAGTGCGTTACGTAATTGAAACTTTAAGCAAGTAAAAAAGCAACAACTATCAATTGTTTTCGAGACGTTTTTCTTAATTCAAATTGGGCTTTTCCAGCCATCCTGCAGAGGGCTGGATATTACGAACGCTGGTTTTCGTTGTGCAGGTTGCTTTGATCTCTCGTATTTCAAAAAAACTTCGGGAAAACACTTGATCATTAGACAACCCAGAGAGGGCGTTAGCTCATATCCGCAAGCATGGGCGCAATTTTGTTGTAAAATGTGGGGGGGCAGCTTGGTGGGAAACCAATATAGTCATCGGGTCGATGCAAAAGTGACGTTTTATATATACAGATTCCCAATGTTATTTCTAGAGGTGTTTTGAGAGCAACACTAATAACGCTTTGCTTTGTCCTTGCAAATGATTTACATATTAATATACTTAAATTTATTGCTGGACATGGTGCTGTACCGTAGTTCAGCCTGCTTCCAATATCGTATTTGGATACAAACAAGCGCAGCAATATAGAAGAATACATCAATTGGGTTTTATCAGAGCTGTCAGTTGGAGTGCACAAAACACTGAATCGCATTGGTCGCACGTGCATATCACTCTTACAGTAGAACACTTCAGTTTTCATGCATTTTATAAGAAATGTGGGATACAGCGCGATTTGATGTCTTGCTCAAGTCGCTTAATGTTACAAAGACGATAAATATTTTTCTTGCACATTTCCGTTGTTTGAAAAAGCTATATATCTTTTTAATGCTACTGGTCATCATGCATGCAGTCCCACCCCTACCAAAATCTCCATTGATATGCTTTTACCAGCAGCAAAAACATTTGGCCTAAACTTAGCGTAACCTACTTCACAAAATGATTTCAATCTATTTTTACTGTTGGTGGGTAGAGGATGCATCCTTTCAATCTCACCTTGTTGCCCCCTGCATACATATCCACACAGGGTTGTAAAAGGGACTCATTTTGAAGCCTTAACCCGACCCGAGCCCGAAATCATGAGCCCGAAGCCGACTCGAGCCCGACATTTATTTTTGTAGCCCGGTTTAGGCCTGAAAGCCAAATTTACCGAGGGAGTTAAGATATGCGCAACTGCGGAGTAACAAAAAATGTTGTGTGCAGTTGCAGGTACACGGTTTATCACACCGTAAATAGCAACCATACCTTGAACAAAACATTGGCATAATCTGGCACAAACGCAGCGTGTTAGTCAACGATAATACTGCGGAATATAATGCTTCTCAAGAAAAAAAGAAATTATCACGAAACTATCTACAATGGCGCTATAGGCATAAAAGAAACTGTCTAGGATAGCCCAATAGATATGAAAAGCCGGATTGTAGGCTTCTTAAAACAAATCAAGAATCGAGTGAGTGACTGATCTTTTCGACGCAACGCCATCGCGTGCTAATTTCCTCAACGTTGTCGCCTCCTCAAAAACAGTGGGAGACTAATCCCAGAAGAGAATAAAAGAAAGCAGCTGTGTTTGCAAACAGAATTAGCTGAAGAAAAGTCATAATCACTTCACTCACAGAAGTTACCGCGGTGAGCACAACAAATCTACGTCACGAAAGAAAATGGTCGTTACTCTTAACGTTATAAAAAAGTTTTGTATTCAGGCCCGAAATTTTTTGAAAAACTTAAGCCCGAACCCGGCCCGATCCGAAAAGTCCTGCCAGAGTTATAACTCTCCACCACGTCAAAAGTTTCATTCTAAGAGTTTTACTTGCATAAGGTCATAAAAAATATATTTGAGATTAAATCAAAATGCACAACGTTGAATTGGCAAAGAGGTACCAAGATTCACCTTCAACACGAAGATACGTTCAACAAAACTAGGTATGATGTATCTGCAAAGCAAATATTTCGCACTTGGATGAAAACATTGCTGCATTGTGGGTTTAGTTAAACTCAAGTAAATCAGATAACTTACGAACCAATGCATTCAGCACAAGCACAAAGTGTAAGAGTCAAGGAACAAATATATTTTGGATTTGTTGGTCACCATTGTCGCGACATTACAAGAAGTTAGGATAAATGTATGTTTTATCCTTATTTCCGAATCAAGTCCCTACGTTTTGAGCTACAGGTCAATATACAGCTAGGTAAATACTGTAGGCAACTTCTCCAAGGTTTTGATTGAAATCCTGTTCACTAAAGGTTGAAGACAGTCTTTTGCTAAACTCCCCATCCCAAAACCAAGTCTCCACAATAGTGCTGCTTTTTGTCTTCGGCAAAAGCTTCGCAGAGATTTGCCTGAAAACCTAACTTTCTAATGTTATATACACTAAACATCATTGCATTATACGCTGTCTGTTTCTGAATATGTGACAACGATCGTTACAGTAAAGTCAGGTACATTTCTGCACGGAACAAATCATGGCTGTACTGTGGTCTCTCACATACGCAGCTGTAATACTCTCACTGTTACAAGAAAATAACTTTTCTGACAGTATATCACACAGGGGAAAATGTCGGACAGAAGCAGTTAAACATATTTCACGGTCTCTAGAAACTTAAAAACTGCTAAAACTTATTTAATCGAAGCTAAAATTTATAAACTAACAGAATCAGTGATACCATACCAAACTCTGTTTCAACATCAACTTGGCTTTGTACGGCCTACCATGTAACATGCAAAGCTCTTCACCCAAAACGCGACAAACTTCATTTTTATATTTGAAACCTCTCCAAATGCAAAACCTAAAGGGAAAAAGTGGAGTGGACATGGCATATTCTGTACCCCCCGTCTGAAAAAGTGGGGGGACACGTCNCCCGTGTCCCCCACCAAATTGCACCCATGTCCGCAAGCAATACTACTAAAGAAGAAGAAACAGTGAACTAACGCACAAGTGACTACTGCAATCTCTCGTAGCCATTCAGAAAAGCTAGGTTCATATTCTGTAAAAGCTAGGCTTGCTGCTATCCCGTCAAGTTTTCTTTGTGGCAGGTCACACACATGGGCGTCGGAAGGATTTTTTCCGGGGCGAGGCAATGCAGGATTTTTCTACGGACTGTTCAAAAAGATTTTTCCAGGGGGTGGCCAAAAGAGTGTTTCACCGGGGGGACAGCTGTGGTAAAATTTCAAACTTCATTTTACCATCTCCGCAACTACGAGAAAAACATTTTTCGACTAAACCGTTAATAGCAAATGTCAAATTAGAAAATCCAGGGGGCCAAGACCCCTTTCCCCCTTCCGACGCCCACGGTCACACATCTTTGCAGTGCATCAACAAACGCATGAATGCAGACTCAGTTACGTAGCCGGTCCAAAATTTTTGGGGAGGCCAGCTCGTTTGACTTCAAGCGAGCAATAACATTTTGTTTGGGACACCACCTCTCTCATCATAAAATGACAAGATATGCCAGATATTTTAAGGGGGCATGCCCCCCCCCCAGTGGCGTAGCCAGCCCAAATTTTTGTAGGAAGCCAAAACATTTGGCGGGCAAAATGTTTGACTTTGGATTAGCAAAAGTATTTTTGTTTGGGACGCCACTTCTGAAAGCACAAAATAACTAGATATGATAAATATTTGGGGAGGGCCATGGTCCCCTGTCTACGCCTATGTGCAGAGGCTGTCCGTCGCTCGCCGACCCATGCTCCCAATGAACAATGTGAGACTGACCGATCCGTCAAGTTACGGTGGGTGTCTACAACCGACACAATCTTACTGAAGGCGCTGAACTGCTGCTGCCCGTGGTGGCAGATGGTGATGAACCGGGCGATGTCCTCAATCACTACGAAAGGAGAAGGGAGCCAGGGACGATCGTAGAACTCCTCGACGACATCAAAGCGATGGTAACACCAAAATATGCTGGCGCGATCCTGTATGTTCTGGAACGTGTAACTGCACGAAAAAATACAATGAAAAGCTGTCCGGTGACAGTTGATGAACTAATCATTAATTCACAGAAACTAGCATAAATAAGCACGCGGGGACGATAAATGCCGATTACACTGAAGAACAGTGTGTGTTGGCGACGCGTGGTTTGCAAAAAAACGCGGTTGTTATGGTCGCACTGAATGCACTAGCGTGATAAAAACTGTTACAGGCTAGCTGAAATACATTGGACCAGGGTTTCTCAACCTGTGGGACACGGAAGAATTTTTGAGGGGCCACTGCCTTGCATTATTGAAATCGAGGCGTTTTGCAAGACGGACCTTGAAGCGAAAACGTGGGTTGCTTCTGAGCTAGCAGGCTCAGCCTTCACATTGATTGCAGCGCAAGTTGTGTTACCAAATGGTTTTAATTGTTTTTATTTCTGCTTTGTGCACAAGCGACAGTTGTCGCATTGGAGAAGTTTGTGCAGTCGGTGGGCCACGGACCTCTGTTTGTTTATTAACTGGGCTACATGCTTGAAAAGGTTGAGAACTGTTTTAGACACAACATGCAGTTGATCACTACGAAATAGTTACGCGACCAACCTGAACATGGCAATGAGGAGGTTTAGCATCAGAATATTCGAAAAAAGCATGTAGAAGCAGGTGAGCAGAGCGCGCAGCAAACTTGGATAATCTGCGAAAGACGAATCACATGAATTGAAACCACAAGCAAAATTCTTATAAGAATCGTCCTATGCTTCTGTGCTATCACTGATAAACTTTCAGTTCATGCAGTAAGCATTAGGAACGCATGTATCTGATACTGAACGGTGGGTCGAAGAATTTGAAAATATGGAACTAACGTACATAGTACGGTAAGCACTGTATTTGAAACTATTTGTACATGCGGCAATAATTATAACTCATTATTGGATGTGCCGCTAATTACAGAATGCTTTGTGAAAGCGTGGTAGATTTTTCGGCACGTTACCAGCAACGCCATTAGGCTTCACGTATCAGATCTTTGTGTTCTGATTTAACAAAACCCTGCGCTTGGGCGACACAAAGGCAAAGGTGTATTATTTGTCGCGCACACTGCAACATTGGCGGATCCAGCCAGTAAGGTTGGGGGGTGGATTTCAGAAACATTTGGTAGTCAAGTCTCAAAACAGCTTCGCTACTGTAAGAGAGATGAAGTACACAACACTGCTGTAACAAAACAATGGGCGACAAAATGGCCTTATATCGCGAATGTTGTTTTCTGAATTGTACAAAATCATGGTGACTAAAGTTACTTTTGTAGGTTTTAGGGGTCACTGGACCCGCCCCTGCAATACAAATGCATGAAATGTATGCTCAAATGGCCGTTTTTGTACATTTCAAATGCAAATGACCACGTTCATATCAGAATCACACTTATATCGTGGATATGTCTTTTCTTCGTTTGAAAATCACAATTGAAGCTGCCTACACTGTGCATATTACAAACACCACAAAAAACAGAAATGTAAGGTTGTTCAAGACTTCAATGTGTTAACTGATCATGATACACAAAATATATGCAATGAAAGTTTTAACCACGACAGTTAATATGCACATACCTTAGTAAGAACAGACAGCATGAGAATATAACAAGAGCAATGCGTAATAGTTAGCGTTTGCCTCAAAACTTAAACTAGTACAACTGACTCTTAGAAACAAANATGAACATAAACACTAANTGTAAAACAAATTTATAAACAAAAAACTTCTTTCATTCAAGAAAAGCATCAGACTGAGATACCAAGGCTTTTGGCATAGGTTGGGGAGTTGCAGCTTGCAAAACGTAATACATGGCTTATAATATGTTCAAACCCGAGTGATTTCGATGCATTTCTGTGAAGCGGAATTGGCACGAAATCCTGAATGTATTGATAAGCACAAAACTTGTTTGGCATTTTCAGGAAAGGAGGGGCACAACATTGCAATAAAATGTGTCTAATACCCTCAATAGCAGCCCCTGACACAAGCGATAGACAAGGTTAAGTTTCATTTCTACCGTTAGCAACTTTCTTGGAGTTGTTTATGAAATCTTTCGCGAGCCCCAATCGCGCGATGAAACAGATGCAACCGTACTTAAATGGGTGAAAAAAAACAGGAACTAGTTCCAAGTGCAAAAAAGTAAAAAACAGGAACTAGTTCCAAGTGCAAAAAAGCAGGAACTATTTCCAAGTGCAAAAAAGTAAAAAACAGGAACTAGTTCCAAGTGCAAAAAAGCAAACAAGAAGACACGTTTGAGAAGCAAAATCACCCTCGGCTCTTCTTGAAGACGCATTGCTGTAATGAGGTTAGTCTTTCTGCTTGGCAAAAGCAAAAAGCATAAAAGATTTCTGTTTGCGTTTTCGTGGCTGTACGTTAAGATCACACTGTAATTCCTAAAATTAGTGCTTCCAGGTAGGGATCTCCATATGACGAGCAAAACGCATACAACGAGTATCTGGCTTGTCGTTCTTACACGGGCGCAAAAACGTAGAAGTTCATCGTTTCTTTAACTCATACAGGCATGCAGATTGCAGTACAAGGCCAATTTCAGGAAAAAACTTGGAGCTGATTTTTTTTGATGAAAAAGTCTTTGTTAGGCACTTTTCAATTATACTTTTTTCTGCAATTGTGCTGTCAATCTGTACATTCCCAGAAAGTTTCTTTCCCAAAAGGTACATGCTCAAAAGGTTGAGTGAACTTAAAAGTTAAAGACCATAGATTGAGGAAAGACTAAGGGTCATAGAAAGGTTAAAGGTAATACCATAGGCGTGCATAATCAACTTAACAAACGAAATTGGCGATTTTCCAGTACTTGGCGGGTTACATCACGTAAAAATCGCAGTGCTATTGCTTCATAAAGTACTTTTTCCTGCGCGTGCTGGTGTGCCTGTGCCCTGCGTGGCTTGTTGGCATAAGAATTTTTCCACTGAGGTCCTCGCCAACCGCAACTATTTAAGAATCTTCACTTTGCGTTCATAGCTACTCACCTTTCTGAAGATCGGTTACAGCTTGGGGAGGATTTCCGTAAAGCTCCCAGTAAGGAGGTGAAATGATGTAATTGTACATATCGAAGATGAACGTGTGAAAAGATCTGATGGATAACTCAGGATTTCTATTGAAAAATAATTCAGTCACTGCTCAAGAGTATCGCAGATCAAAAAGTTGTTTACGAGTCACATGTTTTTTTTTAATTCAGGTTAGTTTATTTTATAACAGCGTTTGCCTCAAATTACGGAGTATCGGGTCTTTTTGTTTAGTGTAGGAATTTTTTTGTGATGGAAAACGTTTTACAGTTTAGTTGGTTTCAAATATTGCAGTTGTCTGATTACTGTGATCCTCACACACAATATCTAATCAATTTTAACTACAAACAGAATTACTAAACATTTGCGCATTTGAAGCTTTAACACAGAAAGACTTTGTCCCTTACAAGTCAAACATATTTAAGCCAAACGTTGTGATAAATTTCTGCTGTCAATTTTCTTGCAATATGCGAAATTAATGAAGCAAACTAGATTGATCGCCGGTGCCACGATATATTCGTGGCTGCTGTCAATGCTAGAACGCCGGTATGGTTTTCGTGCTAGCGCTCGAGTGGGCAAGGCGTTGATTTAA
>JGI24158J21664_10004694_pt1 | contig 17634 bp, 11 predicted proteins | sample Ectturendosymbi3_FD_21664 | JGI IMG/M metagenome (IMG submission 21664)
GAACAGGAGCGGAGATATTCATCCGCAAAGCCACGTTCGAAACAGCTGCTTTTTGCGAACCGCTTGAATTAACCCGGCAGCGAAAGTGTTAATCAAAGTCACAATTGAAATTTTCATGGGTACACATCTTTTTGGGTCACCCTGTATATCTGTGTGGTTAGTTCTTAATATAAGTACTGTAGTGACTTTGTGAGAAATTCTACCTTAGAACTGAGTACTTTTTGTTTTTCATGTACCTAACACTAATTGGAAAAATGTTTACTGCTAATATTATATTACTGTAACCTGTCCATACCCTTTTCTCTTAAACCCCATTTGGTGACACCATGCATCTGGTTGGGAACAACTCATCCATGCAACCGACCCCACTATGGTCTGTGGATAAATTTACATTTCTCCACGATTTATATGCATAAACATTGTTTTCTGCCCTTGTTACTTATTTCTGTAATGAAATGTTGTGTTAAAATGTATTGCTATCTGCCTCATAACCCTTATTGCTGCTCGCTTCCTTCACCTGTGTGCTTGCTTCACCTGCTCATCTGTACATGCCTCAACTCTTCACCCATTGCTTGCCCACCATCATCTGTGTTATTTTGATGTTTTGTGTTTTTTTATCTTATTTTCGTTCTGTACTTTGTTCCTGTTTTTTTTATTGTTTTTTACCTCTTGTCCTATGAGTCATTATAGTTTTGGATTAATAACTTATGTCCTTAACACTAACTTCATTGTCTTGGTCTTTTAATATCCGCCACTGGTAAAATCAATGCTTATGCTCATTTGCAATCTGTGTTTTTGAATTTGTCACTTCATAAAAATAATATTATGATTAATTCACATATTCAAATAGAAATTTATTCAAAAGAATATTTTTGTCAATTTAGTGCTCTGATTAGAAACTGATTAGAAGTATACATGTAATGATGTATTTTTTTGTGAATTTAGTACTCTGATTAGAAAACCCTTGTATCTTTTTCATCTGTGAATATTTTTAGCTGAAAATTTGCAAGAATGTGTCAGAAGGTGTGTATTGGCACTTTACATATGACCTTTGAACTTAGGTAAATCGAGGTGAAGTAAGACATAGTTTTTTGTGTATGCTCATGCATGACCATATTTCAATTGCTTATAACNTTAGTAACCTGCTCCTGACAACAGAGACGGCTGCAAAAAGCAGGTATTCAGGCTTTAATTCACTGAAAGTTTATGCTACGTTGAAACAGAGCAATATACCTGACCCTGAGAAAAATTTGACATATTCTGCCATAAAACCACAGTTTTATCGACCTCTTCAGTGTAACTTGATTAAAGCAACTCAGCCATGGGAGCGCATAATGTTGAGAACCAGTTTGGTCATAACTCATCAGTGTTGTATGGTTCTTAATAATGTTGAGAACCACACAACACTGGCCAAACTGGTTGAAACACTCTGGATATGTAAGATGTAAGGATGGATTACACCAGCAGAACGAGTAGGCCCACGGCAAGAGCAAATAGTTGATTGTTTACTTGACAATTACAGTGAAACTCTTAAACCTTACCCTAAACATTACCCCTAAACCTTATGCCTAAACCAAACCCCTAAACTGAACCCATAAACGCAAACTCTGAGCCTGAACTATAAATCTTAACACAAAATTTTGAAAAGTTTTGAAAAAGGTGAAGAAAAACTGGCCCCATGAATTGAACTGTGCAACCATCACTACTGAAATTAAAGTTGCCATGGTGAAAGCCACACCGAAAACCATTCGCACAGCAGACATAAATGCATCTGCTATGCTACCACAACGATGCTGGTGACATGCCAACTCAGCGTTTTATTCGAACCACGCCACCCGCAGCACACCTGTGGCCACTACCTTTTGACAAACTTGCAAATGGTGCATTGTAAGGTCTTTTGGGTGATGAAGTACATAGGTAAATGATTTCAAGCTAAACTTCAACGCAAAAATTTTTATTCTTGTTGTATATTTCAGATCTAGAGATATTTGTTGTGAATCTAGGGATTTTGGCAAAGATAAAAGCCTGTGTCAGCGCTGACTGTCAGCTGAGTTGACCTATCGAGTATCACATGTGTTGTTTCATATCGTAGCAGTTACTGTAGTCTTGTTTGGAAAACTAAATTGACACTGTATCACAGTTGTGGTTGCATGGTCAAGTATTGTTTTTGAAGTTGTTAAAGAAGTTTGCTAAAACTTTTTGATTGATGGAGCCTGTAAATGGGTGACATCAACACATGTTACCAATGTCATCATCGCACTTTATCAATCCTCAAACATTAATGAATATGAACATGCTGTCTGGAGAACATGAACGTCGAACTGACTTAGGTGAGAAAAGTGAAGTGGAACTTTTGAATTTACTCCATCAACAAGAAAAACTGCTTAGGAACAAGTAAGATTGATTTCTTTTAACAACAAATTTTACCTTAATCTTGCTTTGTGCATTTTTAGGTTAGGTTTGTCTATACTTTGGCTGACATCTCAACTAATAATTCAGTGGAAATGGCACTGCTTAGTTTTGAGGATGCCTTGTCATGTCTAGGTTGAAGTAGTGCTACAGTGCAAAGTCAAGCAAGACTGAGATTCATCAATACAAAGGAGCATGCACCGTTACTGCTTTTTTTCCACTGAGACATTTTGGTTATTTGTTCCATAGTAGTATTAGTTAAGAGTATTCACTAGTCCATAATTTTGGACATAATAACCGAACTAACTTACATTTTTTTAGTCATTTAAAAGAAATTCAGTCCATGACTGAAAAAAACTAAGTTTACTGTGGGCTACTTCATCTTTCAGGCACCACAAATCAGTATGGTAAAAGGCTATTACAGTGTGTTCCTTGGTACAGTACTGTACACCTATTCGCAATTTTCCATGACTTTTCATGTACTGATTTGAAGCAAAATTCCATCAAGCTCTAATGACTCATAGTCTGTAATCAAATAGCAGGAACTACTGTCAACTGCATTGGTGAAGAACTTGCTTGGATTATGTTTAGTCCAAAGTGGATTTTTGCATGCTTGAGATGTCAAAAGGAGTGTTCAAAATAATCAGCAAGCTTGAGCTATACTTTACATGCTTAGCAGATGAAGTAATTCAGATAGACTGCAAACTACACTGTCTATAGAAAGAAATCCTTTCTCAGCACAGAATCAGACACTAAGATCTTACAGAGTGTATATTTTGCCTACAAAGTAGGTAGACATCATCAGCTCTTATTCAAATGGAATACGAGATACTCATATTCTGAAAGACTTGAAACTGAGTGGAGACAAAGGTATAGTCAATAATTTTTCAAAAAACTTGTGTAATGTGTTAATAAGTAATACCTGAAAAGTTGCAGGAACAAGTGAAGAGCCAATTAATTGTTGGTGATGAATCTTTGATATGTAGTCAATTCCAGAATTTGTTTGGCAGTAATTCTAAGCCTTACTAAAGTGTTTTTAAAAACCATGCTGAGGTGTTTTCAGATGAGGATGCCATATGCCAGTGTCTTCATGTTACAGTGCAGTAATTCATGTTATGTCAGTTTTGAAGACTATCTGTCAGTAGCAGATCTTGGTAGCAGATACAAATTGATATAGCCAGAGTTGCAAAAACTGAAATTCTGTGGTAAGCAATGACACCACAACAGTATTAAAAATAATATTCGTTCCTAGCCTAGGCCTAATTTCAGCCATCATCGGTCTCACACCAAGATTATTCCATGCTTGATAACAAGCTCCAATGACACCCAAATTCAGGTTTGAACAGTTGTGAAAAGCAACTTTTTATAATTATGTGGTTGGGGAAGTTACATCAGTTTTTAAGGTGTTTTAAGGACACAATTCGAATCCCTAGAATTGAAAATCTGGTCCCTAGAATAAGAGAAAATGCCAAGGGAAATATCTGAATGCTTACACTAGTAATTTAGTCAGAAAATTTTTGGGTCCCTACAGTCCCATAAGGTGTATCTAACAGTTTCCTTAACGAAACCTGGTTATATTGACATGTTCGCTGCCGGTGTACGAAATGCTCATATTTTGAAATCACACATTGAGCTGCTATTTTTAGCACCACTTTGCAACTCCATAACTTGCCAGTTGATTGTGCTAGAGAGCTTTTGAAACCCTCAAAAAGACTGGGCGAGTATTCTAATTAGCAAATTTTAAGTTCTGGGTTTCAGATTTTTTGTGGGTGACGTCATAAGTGTGGTAGGTTTAAGCTTCCTTGGCCCAGGTTATTGGGCCTTGTGCCACAACTGCAAGAGGGAAACACTTTGTTAAAGGCAGGGGTCTCCAAACCTTTTTGTCTGAGGGCCCACAAGCTATTAAACAATAGTCCGAGGGCCAGACCAGACATCTCACAAAATGTGAATGTTTCGGGATATGTTACATTTTAGCAAATCAATAAATGTTTCGTAAATATAATATTTTTTCAATATTGACAAAATGTTTCTGTGGGCCGGATTACACGGTTTTGTAGGCTGGATTTGGCCCGTGGGCTGTAGTTCAGAGACCCCTGGTTTAAGGTTTTAGCGGAAACCAGCTAAAATCTAGAAATCTTTTGAGCCTTCTGATCAACTTTCTAGCGTTTCTGGTTCAAAAGTATATGTGGCCAAAAAAGGTGAATTTGGGTAAAAATTACCCAGAAAGATTTACCCAAATTTTGGTTATTTCACCCTAACTTTTGAACAAAATAAGAAATGCTGCATATATACAGCTTAGAGCAAAATGAAATAAACATATCAATAACAACTAGAATGGTGATTGCGAATGGAACATTTTTGTATGGCTTTCCAAAGGAAGAAGTTTGGAATGGCTTNAAACATTCAGGAATTTTGCGCAAAATTTGCCTCCGATATACATTAAAGAAATCTGACGCAGCTAGATGTTTCCAATGTGGATAAGGGTATTTTTGTGAAGAGACAAGTCGTGTTAACTAATTGTGAACTGATGCAATCTTTCAAAAGTAGTTAATAAGGCTTTCAGGCAGCCCACAGTTTTCAAAACAGTACATGAGTTTGGCACTTCATAAGAATTTAAATAAATCAGGACTTTTTAAATTCAGTATGTGGAGAGTCCTTTATGGTTTTGTTATGATTGAGGGCTCTTGCAGCTTTGCTCGGCAATCTAATTAGAGGAAACGATGTAGTTTCATTGGCTCTTCCCCAATTAAGAGTGAGTAAGATATGGAAAAAAGCAAAATGAGCAGATCTGAGTAATGAAAAATTGGTGCACCATAATATTTTAGTTTATACAAAATTCCAGGAAATTGCGTTGTTATGTTCTGTGCTCGGGGGCTTCAAATAAAATTTATGATCAAGTGTAAAGCCAAGGTACTCCAGATTAATTTGTTTGGATATTGGCTGATTATTCTACTACCATTGTGTGGAGGAGTACCACTAAAATTTTGTCTCTTATGTTTTATATAAGCAGTTTGAACAAAATGCTTAATGTGATTGTGTGACAGTGTTGCTTTATAAATGTGATTGTGTGACAGTGTTGCTTTATCCAGTTTTTGAACTGTTCCAGCAGTAACTCCCTAATTTCTGCCTAGATTCCAAATTTGATGATTTGAAAACGCTAAATTTGATGGGAATTGGGAAGTATTATTAAACTTGACGTCTTCACTCTAATTACTTAATCCGCCTGCAACTCATGTTTTCACTTAAGGAACACATGAAAATGAGCTAGTATCTCCGTCTAAGTTGACAGAAAAGATAAATAACTGTCTGGAGCTATAAAACAATGCTGAATGAAAGTTTGCTATATCGGTGTATTTACCTAAAGTGTGTGGCATGTGTCTATGCCACTTTCACTGAACTTTATGTGAAAGATGTATATAATTGTAATGCCATGCAATTATTTCTTCAACTGCAAAGCATATTGTTTTAGAACCATGTCCTTGCATATGGTGGTGAGTCACTTGTAACAAATACCTGATTGTTCTCATTTCTCTTGAAAATTTAGAAGTAAATTGTGTGATAAAGATCGTAAGGTGAATGGAAAATGTGTTTTTTTGTATTTAGGTTCACATCATCCATATTAAAAAAAAATCTACAAAATTCTAAATACACTTGTTGAAATGCAATGGTATCTGAAGTGGTATATTTCATTGTTGCTTATCATATGATTACATCAAAAACGTTTGCAAACCATACAGTATTTGTTATGCAACCCTTTGTTTGATCAGATAATTATCGTGTGCATGGTTAACAGAAAATCTTTCCAGAAATTTTGTGGTGAAATTACCAGATGGTGGAGAGAAATTGTTGAAGTCTGTGAACAAGATAAAAAAACGTCTTGCTGAACTGAATACCACCACTACAACACAATCTTCTTCCAAGGTTAGACGAAACAAATTTGACAGTTTTCTTTTTCTTCCGTAGATGCAGCCGTCTGTTTTCTTGTAAAAACATTTGGTAGTCATTTTTAAGAAAGAAAATATACTAAATTATATTTTTATTGTGTTGTTGAGCACAGGGGCGTATTGAAGTTAGATGGCGCACGGGATTAGATGGTGTATTGAAAAAAGTGCTTGTGACGTTGTTGAGACTTTTTGGCGCCAGGGTCATTGTGCGCCCTTGTTATGCCCCTGGTTGAGAAGGCATGCCAGAAAAAAATGTGGAACCTGAGAATGACATTTCCCTGGGAAAATTTTGGGGTAATCGCGGAAGATTGTTGAATTGACAATAAATATATCATGCATCTATCGCTTCAAAACACGCGAGACAATATTATAACCAGTACATTATCAGCCTGAGTAACTGAATATGAACAGGATCTTTCCAATCAAACATGTGCTGCAAATGTAAAACGTGCTCTGGACTGGAGAATCTAGCGGTGATGTCATATGCAGAGCAAAACGGGTTTGGACCGTAAGTCCTTGTGATGGCGCCAGTGAAAAAAGCAACTTCATTGACTTGTAAATAGCTTTATGACAAGTATTGCAAATTGCGCAAAGCACTTTTAGGTGTGGATTCGATTTACATAAATGTCACAAAACTCTTAACTGTAACGTCCACACCAGTAGAGTCATGACCATAAGAGAAGTCTAGACAAAGGTCTACATTATTTTTGTCTGAGGGCCACATCAGCTTTTACAAGGGCTGAACATCTTACATAATGTGATTGTTTCGGGATATGTTGCATTCTATCAAATCAAATTTTTTGTATTTTGCATTATTGACAAAATGTCATTGCGGCTGGATGAAATGGTTTCGTGGGCCGAATTTGGCCCACGGGCCGTAGTTTGCATAACACTGGTCCAGACAAACGCTGTTTCAGACGCATCAATCCATTGCGTGGTGTAAGAATTTTGGCATTTGACATTGGAGATCACTGTAATGAAGTTATGAATGCATTGGGAGCTGCTGAAACAGTTTTTGATCAGTTAAATTTCCAAGTGAATGGCAGTGCAAAGCATGAGTGCATCTCAGGCACAGTTATTTTCTTAGGACAGAAAATGGCTTTAACAGTGAGTAAATTAAAACCTACTGCTTTGGTTTTCATGTAGTTAGCTGATCCTATTTATACTCCTGGAACCTGGAGTGACATTTTGAAGGTGTAATTTACAAGATAACTTTGTTTTTATATGAGTTTGCCAAAAATTAACTTTCGATATCCAAGTTTGCATTTTTCATAGCACTGTCAGGACAATGTTTTTACCAACTATCTTTGCTGTTTCAAACTTTTGGATTTTTCTTGGTTTAATTTCTATTATAAATTCAATTTATATTATAAATTAAAGCAGCAACGGATATTATGTCAGCTCGGAAAAGTTTCTCAGCAAACAGTGCATCCTTAGCACAAACCAAAACGAAGTTTTGGAGTTTAAGCAACAACCAGTTTTTACAGTTTCTAAAGCAGCTGTCCATCGATGCTGTCATCCATTTCACTAACTGCATTTTTCGTCCTTGGCAATTGTCCAGTTTGCTGGTTGCGTTGGCGTGATCGTTATCGCGGTAAGCATAGCAGGGCAATTTTTGTTGGTATGGGTATAAATACCTTTATGTACAACTGCCTGAGAAGCCTAACTGGAAACTGGCTAGTTTCCACGCACATAGCAGTCGTTTTTACTGAAACTTTGTGATTAAGGTTCATGTTCCGTTACAAAGCTAAGCTTGTTCGTGTTTGAGATCTCCCATCAGAGCTTGTTGTTTTCAGGATTTTCGGACTCAGGGTACATAGCTTGTTGTTCTCGCTGGGTGTGAGCATCACTTACTGGTGTCAACAAAATTTCTTTTCAGGGAAATGAAGCGGATATTGATAGCGATTTAGCCGGTTCAGAGGAAAGTCACAAAAAAGAAGAGTCGACATCAGGTGCCGTGAATGATAATGTAAGTTCAGAACTGGTCTGGTTCAGAACTTGTGAAATGCAACTTGTGTTTTGCTGTTGTGCAGATGAACCTGAAGCATAGAAAAAGCTGTTATTCAAATGGACCCGGAAAATGTGAAATATTGTTAGTTCCCTTAAATTATTCCGCCGATTTATCTTCTTGCGTAATTTGCCTTTGTCCACTCTTGTTATAAAAGTCCTTCCAGAAATTTCGTTTGTCGTGTAGCGGCTTTTGAAAAGAACTGCGTTAAAGAATCCGTCTTTTTTAATCGGAAGGATTCAGTAGTTTTACCTGTTTTTGTGGTTGGCGAAGACTTCTAATATATTTCTCTACTATAACTTGCCAAGCTCTCAATCGTGTTGTGCTTGATAATTATTGTTATATTGTTGAATTATGGGAACAAAATGTTGAGGTTAAACAAAAGGAGGTTGTTGACAAACTGCACGCCATTTCGTGGAGGTGTCTGCTGCTTATAATCGCGTGTCACTGCTGTTTAAAATAGGGACGGCAACCGTGACGTAGCAGTGCAACAGAGGCGTTGAAGAAGACTTGGGCAGAGCATTTTGTCGATTTGTTCTCATGACGACCTAAAAATAAAGTGGCTTCGTTTCTGAAACATGATTTATTTTCATCATCCGCTGACGATAAACGGACGATCGACTGAACGGTTGAAAATGAATGTTGTGTTGGTCGCAAAAAAACAAAAAAATGGTTGACTGACTTTTTTTCATACAGGAAGTTATTCATTCCGCGTTTACCTGAGTCATCTGAAGTTTAGCCACGTCGTTGTAAAACGTTGGATTTTTTGCAAGCGCCGCTGTTTGAAAACGACACCGTGTTTTTGCAGCGTGCCGCCAGCTCAGCTGACCTACAAATCATCGAGAGAGGACTTGACCGTCTTTCTATCCACGAGGGACCTTTTTATGACGTGGTTAAGAAAGCTAACGCCAGGCCAAAGAAGTCCAAATTCCTTCTACATCGGTTCGATGATTCAAAAATGTATCTGTTTGAACCAATCAAGTTGCTGCTCACCATGCAGCGTTGTAGCAAACTTGGTCGCTTGTATAATTTTTGACAGTGTACAGTTTGCGCCGCGTGCGACGTTACTTTGATAAATGCTGCAAGTTCCCTGCCCTTCTCTAAGCGCTGTGATCTCTTGCAATGCAGGCAAGCAGCAAAGGCGAAGTCTGCCAAATCTCCTCACGCTTCGAAAGATCCGAGTTCGGTCCACAAGGAAGGGCACATTGCAAGTTCAGGTTGGCGGCAGACGTTTAATGTATTGCTGGCTCGGGCGGTGAAGAAATTCCGTGTGAACGTTGCTGGCCTGTTTTGGCAAACAAGGCCCCCATCAACGTATTCGTTGTTGACAATGCGAAGCAAATCAGTTCATTGTGAAGCAGAGTTTTGTTTGCTATTGGTCGTGGTTGCTTCTTACATCTGCAGTTTCCATGCTGCCATAGCGAACTCGTAAAATTCTTTACCGAAATTCTTTGCTCGCTCAGTTCTGATCGTTTCCAATAGACGGACAAGCGTCGCAGAATTTTTTTTCAAATGCGCTGCAAACTTGTCGACGAGTTGCTTGTTGCATTGACTGACTTGCTTATCGTTGATAACAAGATGCGCCGCGCAGTTGACAGCGGATGAATATCGCCGTTTCTCTTCTCCTTTGTCTGTCCGATGTTGCATGGCAACAGTAAATCATGCAACAGGCTGGGAGTTGACGGCTGCTTGCGAAACCACGCCGTAACATTCTCGTCCTACGATAGATCGGTTGCTGTTTCCGAGGGTTGACAAAGTGTTCAAGTCGAGGTGGATTCATTGGTCTTTGCTTAAACTCTGTTTGAACGGTTTTGATCATACACTGCACTATTGTAAAATTTTTTGACCTAAATCACTGTTTTTTTTCTGATGCGCTTCTTAACAAACACACAGTTTTCCCGCACACACAGCCTTAAATCACATTCGCTTTGCAGTTGCCAGTACCGCGAAGACTGCTGCCCCGTCGTCGAGTGCGCACAGCAGACCTGCAGTGGAGATACCTCTGGACGAGTCCAGGAACTTGATCACTTCGCAACAGATCCTGGTCAAGGTGCGGCAACAACGTGGCAGCCTCGTCGTTGTGCTTTGCATCCTCATGCAAACGCCCGGGAGTGTTTTTGTCAGTCAGTCAGTCTTGTGCATGCCATGGGCGTCGGAAGGATTTGTTCCGGGGAGGGGAGGGGAGGCAATAGTGAGTTTTTCCAGAGGTAGCGGTAGCCATGAAGATTTTTGCAAGGGGAAGAGCAAAAAAGTGATGAAATATAATTTTTCCTTCTGGAAAGTAAGAAAACAATCCTTTTTTTTGCAAAAATTCTAATAGGAAAATGTCAAATTTCAAAATCCAGGGGAAGGTCAATGCCCCCTGACCCCCCCCCTTTCAGACGACCCCGGTGCACCCTGTCGTGTAAGGTGTTACTTCTTATGACTACTGCTTTACCGTTGCGATGATTGGTTTTGCGCGCAACGCGCACTTCTCAAGCGCGTACTTGTTTCGCGGCTGTTGCCTTTGCGTGCGGGTAAGTTATTGGGGGGGGGTAGCACGACGTGGTGACCTGTTACTTTTCGCTGAGACGTTTCGGACATTTATCCCGTAGTAATCACAAACTCGTCGTAACAATATTCACCTTGCCTACCTTGTCAGACATTATGACCGAATGGATTTACTGTAATTTTTTTCGGTCATATAAAAGAAATTAGGTCTATGGCAGAAAAATGACCGAACAAAACCCTGGTAGTGGCTGAACTGTCTCTCAAGCCAAATAACTGTACCACTTAACATACTGGCCAGCAAGTCCTTTTGAGTATTCGGTGTTTTCTTTAGAGCCATAGGAGTTAAGAACCACAGGAGAAACATTTGCAATCTTGCAGGAAGGTGGACTTGTTCTTTCGTTTCATTATCGCTTGAGATGCTTTGATTAATCAATCACGTCTGTTCAGTGGTTTGCAACCCCCCCAGCTTTCCGTGTAATGCGTGCTGTAAATAGCCATTCAATGTGTTGTTTGTTGCCAGACGAAATTCTCTATCTTGTAGCAAAACCCTCGTATAGTTGCCAGGATTAGGAGGCGTCGGTGGTATCGGAAACGGGGTTTTTACCTGAACTGCTGCGTTTTCAAATTAACCCTCGCAGTGTGACGTCTGAAGTATCGCAGTGTGACGTCTGAAGCATCGCAGTGTGACGTCTGAAGCATCGCAGTGGTCAGTGAAGTTGATGTTATCGCTACCGTGCTGGTGTTGCCGACTGGTGCTGGGAGGAAAGATCTGGAAAGTTTCGTTCGCACCTCATATATCAAACGTGGGGAGCGATTTTTTCGGGTTTTGACGGTGAATTTGTGAAAAGTAGTTTCGATAACTTGTCGGTACGCAGCTTTTCAAAAGCAAACAGTCCAAAGTTAACGAGTGTCACAACGTGAGCTATTTCTCTTTTATTGTAGATAAGTTAAAGTAGAAGTTCTCCGGTTTTCGCGTTTTACAAACTTTCTGACTGTTACGTCACACAATCAACGTCACACAATCAACTGCTTCAATATTTGAACAGGAACAACAGACCTCGTTGGCCGCTGAGCGCCTCGCGGCCAGGTATGGCCACGGCGACGCCGGGCTCTCGTTTGCGCCCGTTCGCCCGGCGACGAGGACCTGCTGGAGGGAGCGCAGCGATTTTGACGTCGACAGCGATGACGACGAAGGGTTCCGTTACGTTGGGGGAATGATTGATGACTTGAGCGACTTGGATGACGTCGACTGACTGCTGACGTCACGCACGAAATGGTTTTTGCGTCAAAGCTTGTCAACGAAGACGGGAGTTACGTAACGAAGACGAAAAGAGGTGTCCACGCCTTGGAGTCAACTTTCATAGAAGCGATCTTTCAACCGAAGTCTGGGCCCTACTATTGCGCTGAACAGAATGAAATTTTATTGAACAAGGTTTTAAGCGTCAAACGCGTCACAGCTTCGATTACGTCGGAACTGGCTGACCTTCACCAAACAGAGTCTTACCTCAAACAGAAATAGTCGAATGAAAGACAAGTTGACACCATTGGCTACTTGTTACAAATACACTTGTTTTTTTCCCTGACCGCTTTTTCCAGTCGTGCAAGCTGATTTATGAGCGTTTGTGTGGGTGGGGCGGATGCCGCGTCATTTGATTGACGCTCGAACGGTGTCCTGTAAGCTGTAAGTCAAAACATCAGGAATGGAAGCATGGCGCAGACAGGGTTGTTGCTAAATTGAAAACAAGCAAGTGGAGTTTGTGGAATCAACATTCAGTGTGCAGCAGATTTTGATATTTCGCGTTTTATATTCTGGCGGTTATGTCGCTGCACCGCGTTTCAAAGCGTTCCGTTTTTGTTGTNTGTNGACGTCTGTGTCAGTGTGTTATGTTGTTTGTTGGTGTCTGTGTCAGTGTGTTATGTTGTGTGTTGGTGTCTGTGTCAGTGTGCTTTGTCTTGTGCCTGAACGCGATGATAGTCTCAGTTAGAAATTTCTCCTTGTGATCAACTCAGGGCCGAACGTTCTTACGTCACCGGAAGTGTGGGGGGATGAAATGGCGCATTTTCCATTTCCGCAACGCCGCTATGCCGCAGGTTCATTTAACTTGCTGGTTATGCATTTTTCTGAGAATGTCCTCGAGGTTCCGGTTGACTGTCTTGCCGACGCCCCCCCCCTTTGAAAAACAAAAGTTACGTTTCTTTTGTGGCCTTTCCTGCTGCTGTGAGTCTAGGACACGCTCCAATGCGTGCGAGCCCGCTTGCACTGAATCGTTCGCGGCATTTTTTGAATTTGGTTCAAACCAGTGGCTCATCCACCGACAGCATCGGTTTCGCGCAGTTGTGGTCACAGAAGTCATTCGACAAACAAGCGCCCGACTTTGCATTCTGGGTTTTTTTTCGCTGAAACATGGCGGTCATTTTTTGCTGAGACATTTCGGTCATTTGTCTCACGGCTGTATTAAAACTCGCCATAACAGTGTTCATTAGCCTAGATTTTCAGACATTCTGACCGAAATGACTCAATTTTTTTCGGTCATTTCAAAAACATTCCGGTCTATGACCGGAAAAAAAGCAGCTTTGCAACTTGCAATTGGTCGGTACATACAGACGTCCTGATTTGAAGACTATGCTTTCGTAAATTTTGGTTTGTTTTTGCTTCAGAAGCGCTTGGAATGCAAAACGGGTTGCAAGGTATCTAGGACATAAACTATTAATCCCTGTTGTGTGCAACTACCTTACAGACGCAATCGAAAACATAACTGTTTTTTCAGACGTGATAGGTTTTATTTAAAGTTGTTTTCTTTTAAACGCAATCGACAACAATGCCTGACCGTGATGACGACCGTTCTCGCTACGTCTCCCCGTCGTTCTTCGTGACGCCCGCCCCGTTCACCTGCCTCCTGGTCGGTGGGGGGATGCTGCTGTGCCATCTGGCGTGCTACAGCCCGCACCTGGTACCGGAAAATTACCTGTTTGTGCTGAAGCCGTTCTACAACTACGTCGTGCACACAAAGCCCATCCTCATCCAGATCATCTACCACGGTGCGCTGATGGTCCATATCGCCGAGGCGCTCTATTCTGTCAGGAGCACTTTGCAGTGTGGCGTCACAGATGGCGTGGCGCGCTTTAAGTGGTTCATGCAGACTCTGTTGTTCGGCGTTTTTTCTTTGACTTTAATAAAAGGAAACTTGAAGCCGAAAACGACCTGAAGATTTCCTTTCCGAAGTGACTTTTCTGTGCGTGCAGTTGTTTTGCTGATACAAAGGAACTTGTCCCATTTCGTTTGAACGCGTCAGAATTGCTCCATTGTTTCTGAGCCCGACTTTTGAAGTTTGCTCACTGATGTTTGTTAAAAAAACGCCTGATAATTATCACATTTTAACTTTCGACCCCGACACTGAGTAACCTTTGAACTTTCGAAGCCGACACTGAGTTACCTTGCCGCGAAAGTCAGGTTGTTCACCGACCTGGCAAGGCAACGCTATGTCGGATAAGGAATATTAACGCTCTGTAGTCAGCATAGGCTGAACGCGCGTTGCGGGCCACACACGGCCCGTGAAGCCCTTTAATCTGGCCCGCTGTTCTTGACAAAGTAATATTAACAAAGCCATTTAACATTTTTACATCATGTGTATTAGCTCACACTAACCGGCATGAAGCCAAGAAGTTCCCCTCTATTATGTTGAGTCTACTCTAGACCTTGCATTGTGTACATTGTTACGCTGTACGTACAAAAACTTGCTTTAACCGCACTATCTACCTGCGTTTTTTCTCTCAAGTTGTAACACTGGTTTGATGAATTTTTGAAGGAAAATATCATGTATGTGGGACAGGTGCACGTTCGTGGTAGTGTCTCTCATAAAACACACGTGTTGGTTGACGCTTACGCATTTCCGTGGATAAGGTGCGTTTTACGTGGTTTTGAACGGTGATATGGACTGCCGTATGCATTGTGTAGCAATAGACCGCGATCCTGAAGTACAACACACTCCTTGGTCACGTGAACGTGTACTTCGATTCAAGTCTTGCCATTCCAGCTGTTTTTTACGTTTTCACAACGAATCGTGTTTCTGGCGGAGAGCTGCGAAGTGTTGGATTTCCGTTAATTTTCTGTACCGCAGCCATTGCGAGCGGATTAATTGTTAGTCAGTTGCCTCTGAAACTGGTAAGGTGGGTTCGATTCTCGGCAGCGGTTGTCCAGCCTCGTGATCGGCATGGATGGGAGGGTGCAAGTTTTTAATTCCTAAAAACGTATTTTTTTCTAGAATGACAACGTGTTCCTAAAAACGTATTTTTTTCTAGAATGACAACGTGTCCCGTTTTCCTTCAACTTGCAGCTTGTTGACTTAGCACATCGCCTCCATAACATACTGCACACCATGGTATGGCTGTGACCACGAGGTGCAAAGGATTTATGGCTGTTATTTGTAATATCTGTGCGCCAACTTGGGATTTTTCCTTAAACGCGGCGACAGAATCACAACTAAAATTGCGCAAGATCGTGAGCTGCGAGTGGAATCTATAAAGCATTTTAAACTCGTATCTGTGCAAAATGCGCTGCAGATCTTTTGAAGAAATTTGCGTTTTGTTCAACGCCCCAGTTTTTAAACAGTTTGCCGACCATGACCTAAGCGTTCGTATTTTTCCAGGATCCCGTCTGTAGTGACTGTTTTTTTAATTCTGACATCTTGCGATGAACGGAAGCCGCACCCCACTTCGCCACCTCCCCGCAAACTACTTCCGCGGCCCAGGCCTCCTGTGGGGGGTGGCGAGTGTTTTGATTCTGACGATCGGCCATCTTGGATGCTACTACCCCGACCTGGTCCCGTACGGGCGCATGGGCCCGGCCGGGCGCCTGTATCAATACGTGGCGCTCAGCAATCCAATGATCCTTCAGGCACTCTACCACGGCTTGCTGGCCGTGCACTTGATCGAGGGGCTGGTGGCGCTGAAGTTGTGCGTCGATTGCGGAATCACCGATGGAGCGACGCGCGCAAAGTGGTTCGCGCAGACCCTCGTGTGCGGCATAACCTCGCTGCGACACTTGATCGCAGCGTCGTCGCGGAAGGCGGCGGCGTGACGTCTGTACGCGAAGAAGGCTTTGTCGTTTAATTGCACGACAAAAGCCCAATTGTGACGTGCATAATCGCACGCGTCCGTTCCTGCTTATCTCATCGTGAAGCAGAAAAGACAGGAACAACTTTCTGAGGTGCGAACGCGCAGAATGCTTTTGTCCCCGTAGTTGTCTTCAGCACTATTCCCCCACAAAGGGAAGCGGCCTCCCCCAAAAGTAGCAACAACACATTTGTGGGGTCACCGGTTCACAAGGATGCTGGCCAGTAAAACTGGTACGAAAAATTCTCAACTGTCTTTAGCGACTGTTGGTCTGTTTTGTAGCAATGTTTCAATTTTTGGCACCACGCCGTTGCTTATTGTCTGGTGTAGCTTTCAGTGCTGTCGATGATCAACCGAAGAGCGGCCTGAAGTGTAATGATTGTTGAAACATTCTCCAACGTGATTCACTGCAGATTGCGCGGATCTCCATTGTGACGAATTTCTACTTTGTGATGCAACCAGCTTAGAACATATTCAAGCGAGGTGTACAAGACGGATTTTTTTTTATCTTATAAATATCGTCGTCTCATTTGGAACTTCACTTATGCAGTATTAGTGGCACTGGGGGGTGCAGCAGGCTCGTAATCAGGAGGGCAAAGCCCCCCTAGAAAATTTTCGCCCCGCCTGGGAAAATCTGTTGGACACAGATTAAAAATTTGGGCCCGTCTCAGAAAACTCTTCGCCCCACCCTGGTGTCCCAAGCTGGTTACGGGCTGGGATATAGTTAGTTTTGAACAATTTACATTTCCAGGTCCGTGACGATTTTTGCCCGATGGCATGGCGCCCCGTCGTGCATAAATATTTCGCAACTATGCGCTGCCATGTGTAACTCCAACTTCTCTTTCATCAATTCCAGATATTTTTGCCATTCATGGTGGTTCCGGGATCGAGGAAGAATAGGCCGGCCGTTCATTGGGTTGAAATCGCTCCCAAATCATCACACTCGGGGGGTGTTTCATGGTTTGCTGTGTGAATCTTTCATAGTACCGAGTTCCTGGTGCTCTCCTCACAGTTCTCTTCCTCGAGGCAGACTGCTGAATTGTTGTTTCGTCGGAAAACAAAACTCTGGACCATTGCGGGCTTGTCCAGTCTTTGTATTTTTTCGCAAAGTGCAAGCGCTTCAACTATTGCAGGGGTCAGTCTCGGTTTTCTAGCCGGTTTCCGTGATTTGAGGCCGAATTCGTCGGTTAAACAGCGACTTCTGCTGATTCTCGAACCAGTTTCCCCAAGTTCCGCTCAAATCCTTTTCGGTGAACACGTAGGAGACTTCACGACACATCTTTTTATCAAAATATCGTCTCGTCGGGTGGGTTTCCGTGGACGACCGCTCTTACAATCTGAATAAGATCTACAAGTCTTGAACTTGACCACTGCCTGATGCACTGCTGTTTTACTGACTACGAGGCGTTCACTTATTGCACGTTCAGTGTATCCATCCTGGCGTAGAATCACGATCTGAGCTCGCTGTGCCTCAGAGAGAGACCGTTTCTTCCCCAATCTGAGGCAAGAAAATAATGACGAAACAGCAAAAAAACAACCTCATTGCTGAACTTGAAACAGTCTCTTGTGTCGCACTCTCGCTCACCAGAAAGGATGATGCAATCGCGAATGATTTCTGATGCAATACTGCGGAACAAGTAGCTTCGCACACAAAAATCGACTTTGGTCTTA
>JGI24158J21664_10004696_pt1 | contig 17632 bp, 20 predicted proteins | sample Ectturendosymbi3_FD_21664 | JGI IMG/M metagenome (IMG submission 21664)
CTAATGGTTGGTTTACTGCATGCGATGGCTTTTATGGTGCTTCTGCTTATTGGCTGAGTCATATGAAACAATAAACCATTACCATTACCATTACCAAAAACCGAACCGGCACGTCAAAAAGACGAAAATAATTAATTGGGTGTACGGAACCCATTGTAATTGAAATCAGATCTGATCTTTCGAAAACCAAGTTCAATCACACAAGATTAACTTTTCACCGTTCAGGACAGTTAATACCTACTGTTGCATTCCACTTGAAACGGCAACTATTGAAAGCATAGTTTTGAAGGCGGCAATAGCTCAGTGGTAGTGTCCGCCTCCCGATTGGAAGGTTGAATGTTCGATCCACAGCCACTGAGTGAATTGCAGTAGCGCTCCTTGGGCAAAAGCGTTCATATCAACCTCCCCGGCAATAAGCACAATTGAGGCTTCGGCCTGCCGCCAATTGCCATCACCAAAATTTAAAAAATAGTTTCTGAGCAATGAAGCAACCACTTTGATGGGTAAATGTTTCGTTTGCTAAATAAACATCTTCAGGTCTTATTAAAATAAAATCATTCACTCCAAGTCCAAAAGCCTATGATGGTCTAAATTAATGTCATACAAACCTGTTTTTTTTATGACGAAGACGAATACAGGTGCATGGCGAAAACACTTGAAAAATTGAAAATGAAAATGTATGCATACTTCCATTGCTGGCTAATCACAAAATTGATATTGAATGGTAAACGTTATGAACAGAACTCAACAAGTGCAAGTGGTCACATTACGATTACATCAACAGAAATAAGCATTTTCTGATACCACTGATAGCGTGCCTAGTGCTAAAAAATATAATACACAGCTCCAATACACACTATATCTCCAATTTCACCTGTTATCAAGTATCGCTGGGCATATGTTGTTTTTCCAAATCTTTTCAGGTTGAAATGATCAACAAATTGATTGAAGTATTTTTCCTTGAAAGTTGGTGGTTCCACAAATTCTTTTCTGAATGTTGGCAAACACTGAACACCAGCAACATATAACATCAAGGTACAGAATGACTTTATTTTGCTAACACCCATTGTATCCTGTAAAACAGACTTATGTCAGCAGCAATCCAAAGTCTTGATTTTTTGAAAATGAAGATGTCTTTGGGATAGTTTTCAAATTAGTGTGTTTAAACTATATTTAATCATTACAAATTGCATTTGATCTGAATGTAATTACGTACACATTTTCATGCTATGGCAATTTGCTAAAAATTTCAACCTCATTACCATTTGCTTTTGAAAACTTCACAGAGCTCGAACAAAATGCATAAACAAAAGCAGTAATTAAGCACGTCCCACGTATCCTGCAACGGTTTTGCCGAGTCAGCGGCAAAATGACCAGATGTGTTATGTGTGAATTTGTTGACTGATTTGTTGTGTTTGTGTTTTAGCGACTGATGTGCTGTGTGCGTGATTTGGCAAATGTCACATATTTATTGCGTATGATTTGTAATTAGATCGTGTTTAAGTTTTCGCCACGCTACCATCCTGTACCCAACGCTAAGAGTTTACAATAAAGATTTGCTGTGCTTGAGAGTGAGACAGAAGAGGGTTTACGTTTTTTATTTCTAGTTTTGCAATTTCTCTGACGTCTTGATGTGTTTTGTAAGATAAGAAAAGTCATATACAGTGACTAGTGACTAAAAATGATGAATATCTGATTACCGAAGACATCTTTCATTAACGTTGGGAGCAACAATTATAAAATAATTATTTTAACATCATCTACAAGCGAAATGTTCGTTATGACACCCAAAGAAACGCATCACGTATATTCATCTCACGTTTTTCACTTTCACGATTTCATTACTTCTACGCTAAAATTACACTTTGAAACGGCATATTATCCCGGTCCATGAATACACTGCAGCAATGGTGGGCAATAAGCATATAAACAAATAATGACTTTCTCACAGTTTGAAACAGCAGAGTAAAAACTTCAAAACAGAACCGATTCGCCTTGAATGATATCTTCAGGTTAGCAGTAACGTAAATCAGATGTGATTTCAAGCACGTCCATGACAATTTTTCAGTAGCAAGAAACATCGCCAAAAATGCCTGGATCATTTCTTGACATCAAAGCCACTTTGAGCGTTTGTGGATTTCTGCGACTTCCTCCAAAGCAGGTCAATCGAGGTCACCGGGCAGGCCTCTTTCAGATGAGATCAGCACGGTGGATTATCGATTCACGTATTCAAAATCAAGATATTTTTGTAACAAGCTTAACACACACGTCAGACGGAAAGCACACAACTACATCGATAAGTGTTTATAATGTAAAAAAAAATTCATTTCAATACTGAAATAGCAACTCATGAAGCAAAGTCGCGAGTTATGTCACATCAAAATTGACAAAACTTAAGTAAATGCCAAACAAAATCTTTTCTTTGTAAAATCAACTGCAGCAGAATAATCTTAACGATAATTTGCTGTAATAAGTCCGTAAATTGTGAATGAGAAAGGTCGCCAACCTTTCAAATACTTTTATCCAGCAGCTTACAACGAATGAACCATTCCCAAGTTTCAGAGATCGATATATAAATTGAGAACCAACTCTACCAGATTCATTGAAAAACAAAGATAAGCATAAAAAGGTGGTGGAAATTAATGGAGTTATCAATCATATTATATGCAATGCGCGAAAGTTACTAATTGATTAATTACGGAAGATTGCGGCGTTGAACTGCGAATATGGCTTGCACAGGCAAAAGGAAAACATATAATGAAAAACGAAGATGTTCTTATAGCACCCGTGCAGATCGTGTAAAACAGATTGGTGATGTCGTTAATATGACAACATTCACAGCTTTCTTTGGCTTTCAGTTGAGAATCAAACGCCAAATTGTTTCATCCAACATTGCTCGATCCAACCCATAATTATTGAACCTTCTTTTTCGCGAACAGCTTTTGCTGATTCTACATCTTTCGGGTTGGAACCTCTGGAAACCGATGAAAGTATTAACCAGGGTAGAAAATATAACGCTTAGAAAGTAAATTCAAAGTTGTTAATATTTCATGAGGTAGGAAGTGAATCAAACGAACTTTAACGACGGGTAACTATCTTACACGAAAGTAATGGTCAAGACCTAACAATGACGGCTGAGTTGCGGAATGAAAAATTCGTTTTGGGTTTTAACATTTGAGCCAGAAATGATAGATGGCCAATCAAAGGCTCTGAAGCAGCCCTGCACAACGTACGGTCCGCGGGCCACATGCGGCCCGCAAGAGCTTTCTCAATTGTAGAAAATATTTTCAAAAGCTCGACCTCGAATAAGTAGTTGTCGTTCGCATAATTTTTTCCATATTACAACGAAATCTCTACATCGAAATGAAATAGACCTATCCGTCCCGCAGCAAATTTATGTTGACAATTTGGCCCTTCGAGCTTTCTGAGTTGTGCAGGCCTGCTCTAAAGACTCGTATTGTAGCCTCGTTTTCACTAAAAACTTGAGTCAAAATTTTTGGCTCTTGGCATTGGCCCCCAGGATCCGATGACCTCGGCCAAAAATGCGTAGACCTACCACCATTATGACGTCACCCACAAAAAAACTAAAAAACAAAACACTCCAGTTTTGTTTTCATCTAAACTTTCCGCCACCTTCAGAGGGTTGGAACAGTCCTCTACTTCAATCGGCTAGCGAGTTAGGGTAGTGCAAAGTGACGCAAGAAACGTGGCTCAAATAACAAGTACGAATATATCGCAAACCGGCGCCGAACTCGTGAGTGAATAAGAAACCCATTATTCGACAAAATGATGTTGGATGTTACATTTATTCGATTTCTAGTAACGATGACTTGATCGTATGTGAATTACTAGAGAGAGCCTTCAGACCTCCACATGAATTTGATCTGTCATTTCTACCACTGAGGGCGGTAGACTGGGTCCGATCCGCGCTCGGACCGAACTTAAACCAGTGGTCCTTACGTTTTTGAACCTCAACACCCCCAATCAGGTCAAACGAAAATTTTTGACAATGCACAGAACAGGCGAACAAAGTTGGATCCGCTTTGGGCATATTTACCTCATTTATGGTTCCACCGTACGAAATCATTTGTTTCACGATGGCGTTTTTGGACCCTGATCATCGTGTTATAATCGGGCTTCACTGTACAACAGGTTTTTTCAAGGAAAATGTTAGGTACCCGGTATGGATCTGTAGGGATCTGATTTCTCTGATTCTAGGGACCCGATTTTCTCAGATTTTAGGGACCCAATGATAATTTTCTCTGATTCTAGGGACCCGATTTGAAATTCTAGGGACCCGAATCGGGTCCCTAAAACGCCTTAAAAAAACTACTGTACAATATACACACGTTATTCTGAAATAAAATACTACATACTCTCAAAATTTAATCGTAATAACCCCTGGGGAAATTGAGGCAAGTTTTAACAACCCATGACTTAAAACGGTCCTTGCGGCAAGGTGGCTCAAGGCGTAGTGGTAGTCAATAGGCCGCTCGTGACACTCCAAACGGTGCATAAAGCGAGTATAATGAAACTTTCTTTCTAATATTCTTTCCTTAGTACCTGAAGAGATTTTTGTTCTTTCATCTTTCTCTTTCACAGTGCTATATTCTTTGGCAGCATGCATATATCAAGTCAAATGCTTTAGTTTCCTCCACGTAAACTAGAGTTCGTTTTCAAAAACATAAAATTCGTTGGAAAACATTATGTCTTTTGTGATGCCAATGTGAAGCATGGACAAAAAAGTTGGGAAACACTGATTCAGACACTTTGACAAAAACGAAAGTGTTTTGAGAAATGTTAATAGAGCACTTACAGTAGTCGAAAAATTTTCAGAAGCTCTTTAGCCACAAAATCAACTCACCCTAGATCGAAACAATGCGCACCCCCCTTTACAATGAAAGCTGACAGAGGGGGAGAGAGGTCATGCAAAACTCCCTTTCATGCCAAGAATCGACATTTTCGTTTGAAAAAGTGATGCTGATGCTAGAAGTGACTACAAGATTCTCCGTCCATAAAGGTAATTGAGGGAAAAACCCGAAGTTGTTCTGATTACTAGTACATCTCGAAAGACTGCACGGCGAATTCCACAGCAGGCAGCATTAACGATAGAAGATCTTTAATAAAAAGCCGACGTCTAAGCCTATGCCGCTTTTAGTGTTTTATATTCATAGTCCGAACGTCAAAACGCATGCACTTTCTTGGGGCTAGAAATCTGATAAAAGCATTGCATAACATCCACATTCACCAGGATTGTTGCAATATTCATGCCGATATAATTGTTTCACTTTACCTGTCTAATCTGAACTTCGAGTATAACACTAAATGCGACTTTTAGTAAGTCTTGTGCAACTGTAATTCCACTGAACTTGAGTGAGGCAAACCATTTCATTCTGAAAATTGCTCAACGTTTGCAAATTCCTGAACATGACAACAAGCTTCATAAAGAAAAGGAAAAACGACCCACCACAAAATAATGCTGATTGTGCAAATCATAACGCTAGGCCACATTAAACGCACATTTATGCTGAGCCAATGGTTTCTAGGAGTGACACCCAAGTGTTTTTTCACGGTAGCCGGTTCTCATCTTCAGCGTGAACGGGAGTGTTGGAAACATGCAGGCGACGCTGTTGGGGCCGCCTGAAAGAATGATCTCAGTGCAGACCTGACAGTTGCGCAAAAGGAAGGACACAATCAGGCTGAATGGAGTTCTAAGACTTTTCACATGAAACCAAGTAGTCTGATCAAAGATATTTTACAAACCTTGAAGAAAAAAATGCACAATTACTGAATGAATAGAGTCTTCAGGAAATTCCAAATTTAACAAAAAGAACAATCATCCACGAACCAATCTGCCATTTGGCTAGTGGCGGGGCATTAAGGGTCATGAAGAAACATCCTGTGAACTGCTTCAATGAAAGATTGAGAATGTAGTCAAAAATGTTTAAAAATATGAAGGCTTTGACAAGTCGTGCAGCGATACCTCTACTTAGTATTTTTAGTACAATGTATACATGTCTTCTTTGCACTAACCACTGCATATTTTTGTTTTCACGACTCTAACATGGTGGATTAGAGTCATTAACTCCTGGACCTGCGGTGAAATCCAAAGTTCCAATTACCCGTCAAACACAGCGATGATTTGTGATAATGAGTAATCGTCGTCTAATGTTCATTTAAGCAAGGAGTTCAATCAACGTAACTGATGGTTATGAACATGGGTGCGAACATGGACAAGGGGGCGAAGGAGGGCCAAGACCCCCTTGGATATTTAAATTTGATATTTTCCTATCGCATTTGTAGCAAAAAAGGTTGTTTTCTTACTTTGTAGAGGGAAAAATAAAATGATCATTCTTGCTCCCCCTGGAAAAATATTTTGGCTGCTTCGGGAAAAATCTACTATAGGTCCCAAGTGGAAAAATGCTTCCGACGCCCATGATTACGAAAACAATCATGTTGGCCGACTAGGATGAGGCATTGAAACGTTTCTCATGTATGTTAACTGCATATTTGGAAACTTCAGTAAGATTTTGGCCAAAGTTGCCCATAAGTAGAGCGCGGATATTTTCACCCACTCATAGATGCTTGCCAAAATAACAGTAGCTCCGAAGGTGAGCTTTCGCCTTTTATCCTCAACGTTGGTCAATTCTACGTTCAGACTGAATAAGCTGCTCTAACGCTTCCTGGCCAATACCGTTAACCGCTAAAGTCCCACGAAGAAGTACATTTAAAGCTTTGTTTTGTTCCTAGATGTCATTAATCACTGAAAAAAGTAAATAAACGTGACCTACTGGTCCCGGTCAAAGCGCACAACCTGATAGGTCAAGAAGTGCGTCGTTCCCGAGGCGAAATAACTGTAGTTTCGGAACATTCAAAGTATTCTTTTATAATGTCGAAGCATTCCACAGAGTTGGAGTTCTCACCGGTTCCATTGCAGAAGAGACCAGCTCCAGCCGCAACGCCCTCGATGGCTGTTTTTCCATTCAAAATCATGTCGCAAACCCTCTGTGACGGAAGCAGGTAATTTATTAGCCTGCTCAGTGATCCTGGTGGCTCCACTGCCCAGGCCCTTGTTTATTCTGTTGATTTCATATGTGCTTAAAAATGTTAGAAACCTGTGCTTCCATGACTTTTCCTTATTTTCAGAGACAAATGGCATGGTGCCAGAGTTATTTTACAAAAATGTCCCTAAAAGCCTATATATACAAAATTGAGGTAACATACTGCCCCGGTTACCTGATGTGTAACAAATTTCGGACACCTTACTATATTAACGTTTCAATGTGATTTTAACTGCAATGCGTGTTTGGCTAAATATGACCACCAAATCCTCATGCGAAAAGTCTTCCTACACCATGACTTGTGATGAAGAAGAAACGGATCTGACACGTGTATGATGTTTTCCACGCACAAACAAAAAATTACTCTTAAAAAATCCCCTTTTTGGTGGGGGTACAGTGTTTAAAATTTGTATGGTACGTATGTTTCGCTGCGCAGATAAAATTTTGTTGCAAAAGTGATTAACAATGGACGTCGGGAAGTAAAAAATAGTTTGGCCCGGAAATAAAGGATGCCACATGTTCCAGAAAGACGTTTTCAAAATTAAAGTGGCAATATACCCTACTTTTCCTGACTCGTACAGCATTTTATGCATTCCTGAGCTGGGTACAAAAAGAGAATTTGGAAATTTGATTGGCAAGGAGGTTGACCACATCGCTGGGTAAGATTGTTTTGGTAACTAATGAAACGTAACTTATGTAAATTAACAACACATATAATAAAAAAGACATAATCAACATAACCTGACAAAATGACTGAAGTTGGTTGCCATACACCTGCAATTGTACTTATCTTATCGATTGGGATGCTACGAGATGCGTTTCAATTGATAGCGTTTTCATTGGCAGAAAAGTAAGTTTGATCGAATATCCTTGCACTGTTTAACTTCAGGAACAGAGGTATTACAAATAATTTCACCAACAAACGCAAAACCGTTATGATACTGATTGCAAGACGTGTATGATCAGACCCACACATACGCTCCGATACTTGTGAATTGTGACTGCGTCAGTCTCAAGAGAATGTACATGCTTCAGTAGGAAGTTTTCAATCTGTCATGGAATTTTGTTCCAACAAACGGATTACAAAAGCATGCAGTTGATAGTTTCGCAAATGTTACCCTACAAAATTATTTGATAAAACCACGACGACGGGACTAATTCAAGCAAAATGGACCCACGGTTGAATTTCCACACGAAGTAGATGGAAAAAATATTCCAGCACACGGATGAAGTAGCTGCCGTACATCATTACGATATTAGCAAATTATTGCTCGACTGCAACATGGAAATAACGCACGTTAAACCAGTGTTGGCGCAATTGAAAGAAATCAAAAATGTGTCACCATTTAAATGTTGATCTGTGTCGCTCACCTTCGAGTTGACCCTACACCTCATTTAATGAAGGTGGCATCTCCAGAAATTCTGTCTGGGGGTGGGGGAGCAAACAGCGGCGCAGAGCTTCATCGCCTCGATGACGTCACTGTTCATCGTGCGCAGTCAACTGTGGCGCAATCGTTTTGCAACTGCCCTCGAAAATTGCTTCTCTCACATAAATCAGGACATTTCCTTGCTCCTCACTGCTGCCGCCTCCTTCCTAGCTGCTGGCCATACGAAGTCTTGCAAATGGTGGGGAAGACGACGTTGCCAAAAAATTCTTGATTTTTTGTGAGTAACGCAGTGAAAATCTGACACTAGAGGCCAATAAAGTGCGTTGCGTTGAAACAAATCAATTGTCGCTGGCAGAAAAGGACCCCACCCTACACTTCTAATTAAGGTCTCACAAAAACAGTTTGCTTACCACCGGCATAGTTTAAAAGAATAAGTGTACTATATGATTTAAGGATAGGCATACCATACGTCCCGTTTTAGCCGGGACAGTCCCGGTTTTAGGGCTTTGTCCCGGCGTCCCGGTCAGTCAGCCAAAAAGTCCAGGTTACGCATTTAGTCAGCCAGTATAGTCCTACACCTGGTACATCAGCTCTCGTTGAGACAATTAGTTCTATCATGAATAACATGTGGTCTGATAACAGAAGCAGAATGTGAAAACACTTATCACCTGCAAATGCTGTACAGTAGTCCCCGCTTATAGGCCACGGTTAATAGGCCCATCCCAAAATAGTCCAGTCCGGAATTATTCCATCTATTCCTGCTAAAGAAACCGCTTTAAAAACCCGAAAACCTGCTTAATAATCCCAATTTTCGAATACATTTGCTTAAAATTGGGTGAACGTCGAACTCACACTTTTTTGTCTTTCTTTCGACGGTTTCGCACTTTACGTTGCTGACCTACTGTAGTTCAAATTCAACTGTTTCGTCACAGATCGTGTATTTGTGCCGTAAGCGATATGCAAGACAACTGGTGGTAGGCTATGTAGAATTTATTTTCAACACGGCGAAGAGACGTGCAGACGTAGCTTTTGTTAAGAAACTTGAAATTTTAGAAAATTACCCGGCACTGTCAACATCCAGCCAAAGTGCTTCCGCCAAACAACTCAACATCATGTCTCGTGGCTGCCTACGAAATATCCTGTGCAACAAAATAGCTCTTCGAAGCGAAGCATTATTGTTATTGTTAGAAGGGGGGACCAGAAAAGGCAACGTCATGACAAAGACCAGGAAGTAGAAGAAGGGTTTAGCAAATTTTAGCGATAGTGCAGTCAGCCACGCTTATTATGTCCATGAGAGTGGCGAAAATTTGACTCCCACTTAATAGGTCCACTCGCTCAAAATCTTCCTGCCCCGAGGTGAGCTTAATAAGCGGGGACTACTGCATTATTCTGACTTTTCCTGCTGTGATTTTTACGAGGAAATAAACTCGAACAAAGTCTTCTTGAAGAAAGTACTGTCTACAGAAGAATGTGAATGGGCAAATGTGTGAATTTACAAATGTTTGAACATTGTTTTGTTTCTTAGTAAAATGCATTATTTGAGTTTTTCTTGGTGTTCTAACTATAGGAAACCACAATAGCTACATACTCCAAGTCAGGCATGAACCACATTTATCTGATAAGGCTAGTTGTTCTGAAGCGTCCCATTTTTCAAACACAAAAATATGGTATGCCTATTGCAGAACACATCGCACCATGCCAGTCTGAATATATCCTATACTCAATTTAATGCTCTAGGTTTGCTGAAAGCTTTTGAGGAATCAGCCGACTGGGCTCTGCTTTCATATTTTTGCGATGATTCAAACTTGCACATATCTGTATTCCAGTAACTTAGCTCCACAGGGGAGTGGGGCGAAGTGGCTTGCATCCTACTCAATACGACAATATGCTTTCTGTGACGTAGCAACAGGAAAAAATAAAAATCAACCACGAGTTTCGGCAGGCACACTAATTGCGTCAGTCGGTAGTGTAAATGCCACATGAATATTGTAACGATTGCACCGTGGTAGCTTTAAAGCTTTTTTATTATGTTGAAAAGTATGTATTATCTTGCGCGTTAAGGTTATATGGTACATAGATTGGTATTTTGATTTACTGAGCAGACATTTGGTTACCCACCTTGTAGATCATGACCCTTGTGTGTCGTGATCCACAAGAATCACTTTGGGTGTTGACTGAAGGATGGCAGGAACGACTTAAGGCCTTGGATCAACGGTTGGTCGCAGGTCGAAAATCCAAAAGCTTGCATTTCGCGAGGTTTATTTTAAACAGAAATTGGGTCAGCACACCTCTGTACGAACTTGCGTAAAGATAGATATTCCATGCCATGCGTCAGTTTCTGCGGCAGGCTCACTGTGTGACGTAGCAGGGTGTGAGTTTTACAGTTTGCTACACAGTCTCCTCCACACTTTTAAAGATTAAAAAAGATGAAAAAATATTTCAGCTACATATTTAAAAAAGGCTCAGCAGGCAAACGGTCTCAAACTAAATAAAACAAAATTACACCGACGTTTGGGCTTCTCAACGACCGACCTTCCTCAGAGTGCAGAACAATTAAGACTCAGCGGTATTCATCGTTTTTCGAAAACACAACGCAGCAGAAAATCTCAGCAATGCAATCAAGAAAACATTCCTAAAGCGCACCTTGGCCTGCAGGTCTATGGCGGTCACAAAGCGCAGATGGTACGCGCAACAAACCGAGCCTTCAGGAAGAGCCAACTTGCAAAATTGCAACTGTGTCGCCTGACAATGATTGTTGGGACAAACCATCATTTACAATAGTACGACGTTATTTCATTCCAAATGCAGATTTATACACAGAGGGTAATAAGTCATTAGTTTTTCTGTTATTAACATTATCGTTTGTGTTTACAAAGAAAGACCAGAAGAAAAGGCTTTTCTTAAAATCAATCTCAAACGCTAAGATGTTTTACGCCAATCGGTGGTATGTTTTGTTGTGATGGCGTACTCCTCCAAGGCAGTGTATTTGGCATCACATCTCTGCGTTAGTTGCGCGTTCCTTTTTTCGAGTAAACGGGAATCTTTTGGTTTCGCCTGCAATAAGTATTGTGAAGGACAATCTTTGCAAGGGATGCTGGAGGGTAGGTTGGCTCCTGTGTTCATAAGCGGGACATTTGAACCACCCGTTTTTTTGAAAACTATACAGTTTTAGTGCCACCTATCAATATAGGCGTTCTCATGCTTCCTTATCTTTCCCATGTTAACGGGACGCAAGCAAATATAGCGTTTCGCCGTTTAGGTTTTTGTCACTGGCTATCACTTTTCTGGTGGTTGAAGTAAAACTATGTGGCCTCTAACTTTTTGTATTTAACGCTGTTGTTTCTATGTTGTTGCCCGCATCTCGTATATGGTTAACTTAGTGCAACGTAATATGCATTGTAGCAAGAGAAAAAAGCACCGGCTGCCGGGTTTGAGTGAGGGCGTAATTATGATTAAAAATGGCGTGGAAGTGACCCAAGAGCTATCAGATGGTAGGTTCAATGAACAGTGGCTGATTGGTCCCGTCTAACTTTATTAGAGTTACAGATGTTTGAGAAAAAGCCACGATTGCTATATTTTCTAATTGTATTATTTATTTCGCAGTATTTTTCACGAAAGGGCTTAAGCACTGGCATAAATGCCGCGGAAAAGCTGCGTAAATCTCACGCGGGTGGTTTCCAACCCTAGATCCAATATGCGACTTAGATACCTCTGCTTTTTCCGTAGATTTAGCCTACTCCATCTAAGGTTGTGGCTGGTTTTGAAAAGACCAAAATCATCTATTTTGATTGACATATATTTTCAGATGACGTTTTCCGTGACGTTTCGTGACGGATCATACTAACACTCTTGAAGAAAAGGAATTTGATCGGGATGCTGAAGAAGGTTTTCACGCAAACTGAAAATTTAGCATCCACCAGCTATCATATCACTCTTCAAGAAATAGAAACGTATCCCAAAAGTCAGGGCATCACTAAAATACGAACCAGGAAGAAGCAGAAGTTTTCCGTTATCACCGACTCACCCTGTTAAAGCAAAAGCTAGGAAAAAAAGTTGTGTTCACGGAAAAATAACAGATACAAGTAAACATTCTGAAGCAGTAGCGAAGCCAATAATTTTGTTCAGAATGGGTAAGTCAACGACATCGTCAGTCACTGACGTCGTCTTGGATCCTACTGTTCCATCCGTTTAGTTTGTAACAGTTGAAAATTAATATTAAACCACCAGTAAAATCTTAGAATCTTAGCAAGTTTGTTTCGGAGGGATCATGACTTCTTCGGCCTCATTCTGGCTGGTGTACTGTTGTGAAGCCTCGCCAGAATCAGACCTATAGTCACTAGAACTTATAACAGTAGCACACGCAGAAGTCCATGATCATCTCATGAAGACAGCAATGCTGTAATAGAACCAAAACAGATAACTATATGCTTCTGCAATACGCTTACAAAAAGAAAAGTTTTTTTATTGGGCAGGTGCTGAAATTTAAAGATGATGAAAGCAAGTTAGAGAAAAATTTTGTCAAAAAGCGTCTCAGAATATGGTTTTATTGAGCCGAACATAGAAGATATTCATGCGGTCCCTATTTCTATTTCTCCTCTTATCACATGAAGTTCAACCAAATGATGTTTGACATTAAAAAGTTTGCTGTGACTTTCACTGGATGTATACATTGGTGATTTATTTCCTTTGGACGAATGAAAACATAGCTTGTATTATTATTCAATTTTCGGGATTGATCTTTGAAATAACGTTTCGTTTTTGTTCACCTTCCAAATATTTAAACCTGAGATGCACTTTTAACAATTTGGTAATAGCCAGTGATATAAACCCATTAATGTGTTTCAGTCAGCTGCTAGAACTTTCATTATTTCGACATTTTTATGAAATGAATGGTACATATAAACCTTGCAGCTGCGAACCAACAGTTTCGCACTGTTTTACGCATGATTCACTGGGTCCCTAAAGCTGGTTCATGGGTCCCAGCGCATGGGGACGCTTGATCCACTTGAGTGACGAATGAAATAATCCATGTAACTTTTAAGGTTCCGATTATTTTGCTCCGTAACTTCCCACAAAGAATGCCACAACCCTATGACACTAACTGCAAAAATTTCAACAAAAAATATTGCATCGTGTTGTAGCTTCGCTCGATATAATAAAAAGTGGCGCGTAGGTGACGACTTTCTCCTAAACTGCCGCTTGGCGTTTAGAGGAGCCAACTGGATCTAAGTTTATAATATATCACCTGAAGGACCGGTTTGCTTCGCGCGTCATCTGCGCTTTGTGGTGGAATTGTGCCTGAATAAATACATTGAAATGCTTGACATTTCATCGTAATCACACTTATAGGTACGAGCACATCGGATATCATCGGAAAAATCGTTAAACGTAATTCACAAAAATAAACTTGAACTCACTGGCGGCTGTAACATGTAAAAATTAACGTAATGCGGTGGGCAATAGCGAAAAGGTTATGCACCCCTGGTCTAGGTTCTATGAAGTTGCAGGACATGTTTGGGTTGACTTAAAACTGAAGTCACGAACCAGCTACGTAAGACGTTTCGAAGTCACAAGGCAGCAGTACACAAGACTGCGGTCAGGATAAATTCGAATAAATTAACTGACGCCAATTATAAATTCTTTCACAAACATTTTGCTACTGTGATAAGCAACAATCTGCTGACAAGTAATATAATCCAGTTCTACCTCACACTCAAATGCACAGCAGATCAATCTTCCCATTTCTGTGAGTGTTTCTTAGCTTCGAACTGAATCTTTCACTACCACGACGGCGGTCTGACTAATTTTCACGCAGGATCCGAGCAACCACTGGCGTGTGTCGTCATCAACAACTCCCATCCCCGGCCGTCAAGAACAACAACCCAGCTCATCATGGTCTTTCACCGATATTATGTGGCACTATTTGTTTACATTGATCAGTTATTTTGCCATTGTGTTTTCATTTATTCTAATGTTCACTGACGATTGGTGCCCTTATTGCACGATGGCTTTTTGTATTGTTTCTGTTTTTTGGCTGAGTCCTATGAAACAACAAATCAATTATTTGGGAATTACTGAATGCAGGCAACAGGGATTCTAAATTATCGTTTAAAATATTGCTGTCTGAAAGTTATATGTTCTACATGCCAATCAAACGAACTTGAAGGTGAAATTAAGCACGCAACTGCGGGTGAAACTGGGGCCAGCCAAAAATCTGGGAGGCCATGGCCTACCCAGGCTCATCCTTAGGATCGCCACTGATCCACAGAAAGACTTTGACCTTTGCATGTGTAAGATGAAAGCTTCCAGTTCTACTTCAAAACACAGAGTGGAAAAATTAGTATACCACAACACGTGAAACACCAAAAAAATGGTAAGTTGTAAATGTTTCCACAAAAAGTTCCACACAGTCAAAAATGACAAGAAGTATTAAGTCGTGGGAACAGTCAGTCAGCTGGATTGTAGCTGGAACTGATCACCAGGCATTCAATGATCAGCGTCGCTTCAGAAATCAAGAGAAGTGAGACTAATTAAAAAACTTACTGGGCTGATCAGCTTCTATTTTTGCCCACAGAAAAAAACAAATTTCAGATTTAATCCTCACTTAAACCTTATTTCTAACACCAATCCCTAACTCTATACTCAACCTGTCAACCCAAACGCTCAGTCTCTCACACTTATTACATTCGTCGTGAGGTGATCATACCCTGTAAAGTGGATGGGCGAACCATTCTGTCATAACACTTGAGAAGGGGGGCTATAAAGGCAGTGTTGTCAAATTCAATGTTAAAAAATAAAAAGTTACCAGGATTCCCTCTGGAAAAAATTTGTTCATGCACTGGAAAATACTATAAAATTTCACCAGATTTTCTTCGAGTTCCAAGGTTCTTTTTTGTCATCAAGTTTTTTCAAATTTCACCAGATGTTAAAGATCTGGTGGTGCATTTCACCAACTGGCAACACTGCTGCTGAATATTTAAATGTCTGTTGAGCACACGTTTCGTATTTTTTCCACCTAATGCCAATTATCCGCAATTATCCCGCTCTTACCAGCGCTTGTTGCACACAAATCCATTTTTAGACAATGTGATTGTTATGTAATTACACTTGTTACGTAATAAGTTCCATGAAACATTGATCATTTTTGATAAATAACGGATGATAAACTTTTCTGGTAAGACCACCCGTACGTAACAGTAAGTTCCACAGCTTTCAGCCAAATCGTCAAAAGGGCCCATGACACTGAAAAGGTTTGGAAGCACTGTATCATGCAAAGCGCACATACAGTGTATTCTGAAGCAGTACAAACTTTTCAAATAGATCGTTGGTCTACTGAAAATCTCGGTGGTCCAGTTTGGTCATCAATGGCCTGCAGGGGCGTAACGAGGGGGGCAAGGGGGGCACAATTCCCCGGGCGCCGAATCACTAAGGGGGGCACAGAAAAGACCCAAAAATATCACAAGTACTTTCTTCAATACAGTGCATTTTCTTCCTAACGACCTTAAATTCGAGCATGGGGCGCCAAACTTGCTTCTTGCTCCGGGCGCCATCAAACCTCGCTGCGCCCCTGATGGCCTGAACGTTAGTTCAAAGGCTTGCACGAAAAAAGAAGAGAAACATTAGGAGAAAAAAATCACAATCATCTCATATAAAAATCGATTCATGTTCAGTGATTGCAAAGATGCATATCCAGTCACAGCAAATAACTGTCATTAATGTTGAGGGGAACAAATGCTGCAAATTTTTTTTAAAACGGTGTAAAAGTGAGATGTTCGTTATTACATACAAAACAGTGACACGATTATGCACCTCACGCTGTTGCATTTGGCAATATCATCAATTCTACGCCGAAACTAGCAGAATTTTATCCCAGTCCACGAGCACATTGTAGAAATAGTGGGCAATACACGTAAAAAATAGTGGCCTTCTCCCAATCAAACAACAGATTAAAAACTTGAAAAAAGAACCGGTTTACTTTTAATGACTTAGCAAATCAGACTTGAATTTCAAGAAAATTCATTTCAATTTTTCAGTTACTAGAAACATCGTTGCGAAATCTAGGTCGTTTCTTGACATACTAAGAAGTTTTGTGACGTCGTAGCAAAATCGGCTCGTTTGTGCGACTTCTTGCACCTGAGGTTACTGGAGGTCACCAGGCAGGTTTGTCCGGTGACCTTGGGTGCGGATGGTCCCACAAACGGCTCAATGTGGCTACGATGTCATAAAACGTCGTAGGATGTCAAAAAACGAAGTAGGCTTCCAGTTTTCATCGGGATCTTTCTTGCTACTGAAAAACTGTCTTGGACTTGCCCACGCTTCCGGTTGAGTAAACCTGGTGGAATGATAAGCATCATGTTCAAATGGAAGAAACGTTTTTTTACAAAGGCAACACACGATTTACAGAAAAAGCACTTAAGCTATCGATCAGCGTTTCTAATGAAAGAAATTTCAATATTTAAATAGCAATACTCTCTCGAAGCAAAGCGATTTCTGTCACTTCAAAATTGACCAAATGTAAGTAAACACCGAACTAAGATTTTATTTTCTCTTTGCAAAATCAACTGTAACAGAATAATCTCAACGATCATTTGCTCGTAATAAGCCATTAAGAAGTGAAGTACTAAGGAGCTTGCAACATCGGAAGGTTATCCCGTATGAACAATTCCCAAGTCTCAGAGATCAATACATCGCGAACCACCTTTATTACATTAATTTACACAAAGGTAAGGAGGAAAGGTGCTGGTCATAACTGGCGTAATCAATCGTGATGTATGCAATGCGCGAAAGTTACTGATACAAAACACTGCAACGTTGAACCACGAATATGTCTTGCGCAGGCAATAAACACATTATGCGTGACCAAAAATGAAGTTGTTATCATTGCCCGATGAGATCGTGTGAAACAGATCAGTCATGGAGTCAATATGACAACATTCACAGCTTCCTTTGGCTTCCAACTGAGAATCAGATATCAAATTCCTTCATCCAATGTTGTTCGATCCAACCCATAATTATAGAACCTTCTTTTTCGCGAACAGCTTTCACCGATTCTGTATCTTTCGGGTTGGAACCTCTGGAAACGGATGGAAGTATTAACAAGCGTAGAAAATATAACGCTTAAAAACTAAATTCACGTTTTTTCATATTTTTGGAGAAAAAACTGAATCAAACATAATTTAACCA
>JGI24158J21664_10004698_pt1 | contig 17629 bp, 13 predicted proteins | sample Ectturendosymbi3_FD_21664 | JGI IMG/M metagenome (IMG submission 21664)
AAAAAATACATTTTCAAACTGTCATCAAACCCTAAAGCAAATAGGTGGGCCACTGGGTGCCGCGTACTATATATTTCTCTCTGTAGGGTGTCGCAAATCTAAAAAGGTTGGGAACCACTGACTTACACAATAAGATCGCAGTCTCATTTCACTTGCAGTGTTTCATTCAACCTTGATCGACTCCATTCATTCTGAAACTGCGGTATAACGTTACAATTTCGCCATTGATGTCAGAATTGTTATAATAACCACGATTATCTTTTAGGCTACCTGAAAATATCTATCCACCAGTTGGGCAACACCGGGATGGTGAAATGAATTCAACTTTCGTTTGTGGGAAAAGTAATGCACTGAAATTTACGCCGTCTTTTGATATAAAGTGTATAGTTTGCAGTATTGGTCTTAGTGAGTGTGCAGGGTATGAAGAATGGGGGCCCCTACTTTCGGATGTGTCAAATTTTTGCGCAAAGGAAAAGTTAACACTCCACGGTACTGATGTGGGAGTACTTCAAAGTATTTTGTGATTCATCAGACTGAAGTAATTTGTAGGCGTATAGGTTGGTTCCCTGTTTTTTATTGTATAAGACGAACGAATGAAGGCGGATATGATGAAGCAGGGTTGATAAACACTTCATCAACGAAATGAAGCAAACTCTCATAAACGTCCAAAGCTTTGTGCTTAAAAAGCTAAACGTTGTTTTCATTTATTTTTATCAACAAAGGTTTTCCCTGAAACAATTTCACAAAACCATTGTCAATATCTGTTTTAATTTTAATATACTGGAGACCAACTAGTTGGATGATCTCACCGTGCTCACCTGTGCCGCAACCAGCGGAAAATTTCGGGGGGTCAGAAGTAACTTTTGCCAACGATTATGACGTCATCGAAGTGCAGTCAACCATGATGCGACCTTTGTGCTGTAAACAACTTGTCAATTAAAAGAGAGGAAATTATGCTAAATTCTGAAAAGCGTAAGCTCTTTCACGATTATTACCTGCTGAAAAAGCTGCATACGTTGTGCAGAAACCCTGATAATAAGTTTGTCAAACTCTGTAAGATCGTAGTGTCTGATTCTTTGCTGAGAAAGGGTTTCTTTCCATAGACCAGGGGTTCCCAACAGGGCTACATATGCCTATCCTAAGGGGTACATTGAAGGTTTTTAACAGATGAGCAAAATATATTTGCACAAATTTTATTTCAAAATATCTACACATGTCAGTGAATATTCTTTTCAAAAATCATTATATGCTTATTGTCATATATATCTATGAATAATCCTGACAACATGTACTGTCATAGGAAATTTTAGGGGTACATGTGCATCTGTCAAAATGCTGAAGGGGTACATACTTATCTGTTGAAATGCTGAAGGGGTACATGCTCATCTTTCGGAATTCTGAAAGGGTATATGGTAAGAGAAAGGTAGTAAACCCCTGCCATAGACAGTGTCTTTCCAGTAGCATTAATGATTTCATTTTGGATTTTCCGGCTCTGTAGTGAGCATTGTTAGAGCAGCTTTGTAAATGCCATTTTAGAGTAGCATTATCTGCCTGCAAACGCAGTCTATAGTGCTGCGAAGAACGCAGTCTATAAACGCGAAAATTTTCGTCATTAAAATCGGGCACTTCCAACGACAGCGCACCGAAATCTTGCGTTCTTCGCAGCACTATGCCTTGCTTATACCACAGAAGTGGATAGTTTGCATAATTGAAAGGAGACGCCTTCGATTCTCTTCCACTTGTTACCTCCACTTGTTCATTTGCACCACAACGTCCAGTCTTTCCCTCGCAATTATTCAAAACGTTTTCTGCTTGACACAGAACCGTCGACAGAATGTTTCCAATAGGGAGGATTGCGTTTGTGTTGGAGGTCTTATCATTCTAAAAATTGACAAAAACTCAACTAATTTATAGTGTTTCTTGTTTCAGTTTGGGGGGTCTTGGAACTTTCACTTTGGGGGGATAAACTCCCAAAAGCCTCCCCGTGGCGACGGAACAGGCTTGACTCTTGACTCGCTGCGTGTTTGTGATGGCTTAATTTGTGACATAGTGGCTGGTGCAGATTTCCTTAATATCTCTGTCTTTGCATAGACGTTCTTTTACCGAAATTCCTGCAGGCACATGTTTTCCTTTACCAGTAGATCGGATTTCAGAAAATAAGTTGCAGAACACAAAGAAAGATCCTTGACTTTTATACCTCCAACATAACCATGGACTGCACATTTCTAGGTAGTCCTCCCTGGGAAGTCGGTTACCTCTTTGTCTTTCCCTGGACTACGCCTGGAAATTGGTAGTTCTTACCCGGCTGCCACCTAGATGCTCGTTTTTCTTCCAGCGAACAAGTCAGTGTCCCACTGCGAAAGCTCCTTGTGTGCGATTTGAGTGTCTGGTACTATTTCAACAGCTTGCTCAACATCAGCTTTCCATCGTATCAACTTCCCACCGGTTCTGTGTTGGGAGTTTTGTACATTGAATGGGTAATTGTTTTATCCTATATGACGAAGCACAAACACATGCGACAAGAAATTTTGTCTTGAGATGTCCACGTAGAACAGTGGTTCCCAAACGTTTTCGAGTCGTTACCCAAATCAAGGTAGCGATTATGTCATACTACCCTCCATATTTCGCAGTGATCTCTCATAATATAGAACAACATTGTGGTGTTGGTTCCGCATTACCCACGAAGAATCGCATATTACCCCCGTGGGGTAATTTATCCCCAGTTTGGGAACCACTGACGTAGAGGTAATGCAGTCTCGAGAAATAACTTTTCGTGTGCACTGCTTGAACGCCATCATGTTTGCAAACATTTTGGGTGGGGGCAATTGCCCGTTCCTGGTTGCAGCCCCGGTGCTCATCAACCCTTCATCAATGTGCAATACTGCTCAGAGGCAACAGTGTGAGCTTCAGTTAGCGCGTTCAGGAAATGAAGTGCAAATTACAAGTTTTATCGAGTGATGACATAACGATGAGCACAGTGGTCATTGCGCGTCATTGATTATCCTCATTCTCTAGGTTCAAACCGTTGAACTGTCAGGAACAGCGTTGTCAGTTTGTCTTTTTTCAAAAATTTCGGCTTTTCAAAAATTTCGGCTTTTCTCAACTCCTTTGTTTTTTCTGTTTTTGAAAAAGTCCAAACGAAATAAGCTTTTTCGCCTTTTTTTGGCCAATTAGGCTTTTCATGCAGATTTGGCAGATTTAAAGAAGATTTTGGCAGCCGTTTGGGTACTGGAGATTTCTAGGCACTGTTTCTGGACACAGAATGCTAAATTTTTATTGAAAACTCTGCACGAAAAGTCATATTTGTTTGTTTTGTTGTTTCATGCTTTCAGGCTTGCAGTTTCAAGCTACTTTTCAGCAAGACCAAATGATTTGAGAAGGTAATTGTTGGAGTGAGATTAATTCCTTTCAATATATAAATATGTATACATTGCCTTTTGAAAGCGCATTTGGGTGTTTTAAAGGTGTCATTGTGGGTGTTTTAAAAGGGTCATAAATACTGCAAATGTCGGGACCGTGACAGACGTTAATCTGTTCTATAAAAACGCCGCGTTTCGATACGTTAACCAAGAGCGATCGGGAAGAGATAGGTAAGATAGATTGCTCGTCTAACGATGCAAATAAAGAAAACACTTCCTCAATTAGCAGTGTGCATGCGCCCATTGAAAGCTGGTACGAAACCATATGACACCCAACAGTGACTTCGATACGATAACAGCAAGTACAGTCACATTCGCGTTAGCTGCCTGTACCGGGGTTTCGAGACAAGGCCATCGTGCTTCGTTGTTCACCCGCATTGCAACACTTTGTGCATTCTGCGCTGTTGGAGAATTCTGCTTGTGACTCACGTATCTTTTAGGGTCTTAGTTTGAAAACTGGCGTGTCGCGTGAAGTTCTAGCTGCGTATCTTGATACCACTAATTCATGTCGCAGTGAATAGTACGTGCATGCTTGATGATGTGCTTTAGTTGTTCACAGCTGTTTGTAAGATATCTTAAATTTTGTAAATTGCCCTAGGTAGGAATTCGTCACGTCATCGTGGTCGCTGACATCACAATTTAGCCAACCGTTAGTGCACAATGGCTTTGTGCAACGGTTTCGAACGAATTTGTTTCAGTTGTGTAGACATTTCTTGGCGCAACTTTTGCGTGCTCGGACGAATCATTTGTTGTTTCGCTTAACGGCGCTTACGATTGCACACATTCTCCTGTGTGAAACTGCGGCTAGGAAACGGTTTTCGGTGCAAGTGAATCAGGTAAACAGCACATTTTTTCACTTTAGTTTCGATTCAACAGATCGGTGTGGCCAAAGACGTTTGCCCTTACAAGATTAATTCGCATGAAAGCAAAACAATGTTTGCCAACCCTTCCAACGTTTCTTAATGCGTCATGTGCAATGCGTCCGAAGCGAATATGATTCGTTGTTGAGCATTTGCCACCACCCACCGAGCAAGTCAGCTGTTCCCATCATGGAGAATTGAATGGTATCAAATTCATTCAAATTTAGGTGTTAACCCGTGTGCCTGTGGTCAGATTGACAAAATATGATTTTGTACAACTGCCACGTCCATTGTTGCTAGAAGCATTCGAACCGAGTAAGGCATTTTCACGTGCATTTTAAAGGTTTTCTATTTGCAGCGTGTGCAGTGGGTTATGAACAACTAAGCACATTGTTTGTACCTCCTGACGATGCGCAATCGTGACGAAGTGCGATACTTATCATCGAAAACCATTTTTCTTTCTGCCGCATTGCGACTCGCCTGTACGAGGAGCAATAGCGACAAACCGCCGAGGATGTTGATCAAGCGATAAGTGTATCTGCAAATGAGCGTGCTTGTACGTTGCGGCTACCGCTGATCGAGTTTCCAACAGAGAATCGTGCTGCAATCAGACACATTGCAGAGATGACACGGGCCAGCACTTGTGCAGCCCGGCCCCCCCGAAGCTAAGAAGAAACTGCACGGCCCGTTTATACTAAACAACAACTTTATTTCTGGCCCTTTGTATCTTCTGTGACGAATTTGCAGTTTGTGTCTTCTGTGATGTATTTCCAGTATATCTTTTATGATGAATCTCCAGTGGCGAAATGTTTACCAGCGCCGGTGGCGTATTTGATAATCGGCACGCCTTTGTGCAATCAGTGACAGGCGGGGACAATTCATCTGTAAAATATGAAATTATAATGAATACATTACCATTAAACAAAAATAGGAAAAATATCAAACACTGGAAAAATATCAAAAAACACAAAAATATAGGTCGGGATAGGAGGCTGGTCGGGGTAAAGTGGCTGGGAAAAACCCTAAAACTTGCTTCCCGAACCCACCCAAAACCCGTACAATGGTGGGTCTGACTCTCCTTTTACGGCTCGTTTATATTAAACAACAACTTTTCTGGTAAAAAGACAATAAAGGTCAAGAACTACACACTAGCCAACACTTAGAAAAAAACGCGAGAAATGAGAAATGATAAACCCGAGAAATGAAAGTGGCCAGTATCCAACACTCTGAGAAAATGGGAGAAATGGTGGTGAATCCGAATGTAGGTGGCTATATAGTAGAACCCTAAATCACCGGTAAATAGTCCGAAAAACTAATAACCTACTGAAAACCAAAGGATTCATAAAACCGAATTACCGGGTAAGTGTGTGTCCGGTTTTTACATTATCGCGCCGGGAGGCGATTCGCCCCTCCCTCTCCCCGCCAGTTACGCCACTATCAGCTTGTCTAGTAACAAATATAAAAAGCAAAACGTGATTATAGCGTTCCCTTCAATACATCTATAAACGACAAGATTGGGAATTGTATTTATAAAACTTCACTTCTGAATCGATCCAATGGCTATACTGGTTTCACATCATGCTGTCCCCCACTCTTTGCAACAAACTTGCGCCCATGTTTTCGACGAATGTAGTGTTGTGTTGTAAAAACCTGATGTCGTCTTATACATATTATAGATATTATTCGCTGTTTGCTTGTGTTGACGTTCGCAGATTCAAGTAGAATTTTTAGTTTTTAAAAACATGCAAGTATCTGCTCGTTGGCACGTTCTATTTTTTATACTTTCAGGTTTGCTAAAGTTTTATCGTGACACTTGAAACTAGTTTCGGTTGCAGACAGCTTGGCTGCGAAAGTGCGCAAAGTTTTGTAATGTCGTGCGAAACGTTTGCGGAAAGGGTGGACACAAGTGACACCAGAACAAAACTTCATGAAACTTTGAGCGTTGCCATGCTCGGGGCAGATGAAGTTACAAAAAATGTGCACAAGATGCATTTGCATGATAGTGGAGACAGAACATCGCAAAAGATTCACGATTAATTAATTGTCTAGCACCACAACAAAAAAGTTGTTTTGTTTCTACTGAAACAAGTATAGGAGTTGTGAGAAAGAGATTTGAGTATTGTAATGCTCTGTGCACCCTACCTCCCGTTTCTGTCACGCATGGCGGCGACAACGTACGGTACTGGTCGCTAACTGAAGAAGCGCCACTAAAATTGACGGCAAGGTACAAGCCGTAGAAGCTGATGCACCACCACTTTGTGATCATTTGCTACTTTCTGGACTAGGAACAAACGCAGAAGGCTCCGTTAATCTGTTGTCCGATGACGTAGAGGAAGATAAACAAATTTGTGAGAACAGAGAGGTTAACCCGATTACCCTGGGGACTACTGGAGATGAAACAGGAGGACCCTCCCTGGAAGCAGGTCTTACAAGAAATCAGGCAGTCGTTGGAGTGCCACTGCCTCACTGGAATGTGCGCATGGCCAACTCCACTGATATTTTGGCCTGTATACTGCCCGTCACCACAGATCACTCACGTGGTAGCCCCTATGTTATAGTACTCGAAGGAATGTTGCAAGTCTACCAAAAAATCTAGTTGCTTCCCAGCTTCTTTGGAGATAATTTTAGAATGGGCGATTATTGACAGAAACACAGTCGAAAGTCCATTAGGAAAAATGCAGCAATTTATTCTTGTCTGAAAATGCTACTACCGCTCTGCAAAAGATTTAACGTTTAGAGGAAGCAATCAATCAACAAATATTTGACTAAATATCAGACCCAGCAATGAATCTATAAATCTGAATCGGTGAATCTATTCTGATTAAAATAAACAAACTTATGTAACACTTGTCTGACACGATTAATTCCTTATGGGCTGATCAACACAAATTACGAAATTTAAAGTGGAAATCAACCAACAAAATAGAGGTGGAAATCCATGCAGAGTGACAGAAATAAGAACGGGATTTCCTTAAGCCAATTTTACTTTGAACAAAATAGACAACAATAAAATACTTTCTGAAAAATTTCGACGCGCAGTATGGTTTGAAACAGTAGAATAAAATGGCCATTTACTAAAACTCCAATTCAAAAACTACGCGATGAATTGATTTACTGTATATCTGAAAAACCTAGCTGTTCTTACCGACGATACCAAAAATGTAGCAACTGAGGAACAATAAACGAAATTCATACGTTTGACGTAACCAATCAAAAAATCATTCGTGTGGGCCATTGCGGTCATTTTGTGCGACCTGATACAACAGTTGGATGGCCTGATTTGCTGTGTCTGGCGGTTTTAGAATTTTTGAGATAAATATGCCAGTTGGATCTTACTGGACACGTGGGTAACTTTCCAGCGTGTTTCTAGCAGTAATGGCCCATTCTAATTCTCCAAGGATGTTGGGNAGCAANCAGATTTTTTGGTAGACTTGCAACATTCTCTTCAAGTACTCTAACAGACGGGCTATCAGGTGAGTGATCTGCAGTGATGGGCAGTATAAAGGCCAAAGTGTCAGTTGAGTCGGCCATGCGCTCATTGAAGCGAGGCAGTGGCACGCTAACGACTACCTGGTTGTCTGTAAGACCTGCTTCCAGGGCGGGTCCTCCTGTTTCATCTCCAGTAGTCCCCAAGGTAATCGGGTTAACCTCTCTGGTTTCACAAATTTGTTTATCTTCCTCTTCTTCATCGGACAATAGATAAACGGAGCCTACTGCCTTTGGTCCTAGTCCAGAAAGTAGCAAATGATCATAAAGTGGTGGTGCATCGGTTTCTACTTCTTGTAACGTGCCGTCAATTTCAGTAGCCCTTCTTCAGTTAGCGACTAGCACTGTACCTTGTCGCTGTCTTGCTTGACAGAAACGGAAGATAGGGTGCACATAGCATTATAATACCTAAATCTTCCCATATTTTGTGAATACGGATGGTCAAATGCTTGGATCAAGTGCAGTGAGCATTTTCCGGAAGTTTTGGAGGAAGTTAGCTAACATCACAACTGAAGTTTCCCACGAAATATGTTGCTGAGTAAGTTTCAACAAAGTCCTGCACATGCGTAATAAATACCGCAATTGTCTTGGCATGAGCGTAGCTCGTTAAGCTGACCACGTTGCAACCTGCTTCAAANAAGCTTGCAGAAAGAAGGCCTGGGCAAGTTTCGCAGTAGTTGGAACCAGGGTGTGGAGCCGAAACTCAAATTTCGGCTCCAGCTCCTGGCATCCAACATATTTTGCTCTGGCTCAGCTCCAACCTCTGAAAGTTTTTGAGTCCGGCTCCAGAGCGATTTGGTCCATTAAAAACAGAAAACCATTGTATTATTTGTAAAATTGGCTTTCTTCACAAAGCAAGTCTGTTGAACGGGAACTCAAATTTCAGGCTTCGGTTCCACCATTCAAAAATACTGGCTCTGGATCTGGACTTCGGCTTCACAGTCCTGGTTTGAAGCAACTGTTTTTGGAAATGAATAACATTGTTGCTACAAATGCAATTATTTATTTTGTTTGTTTTTTTACTGTGCTAACTAAACTGTGCCTTTATTTCTTTGGCATTGAAATATTTAAAATTTAAAGTAATATTTTTGCAAACACTAAAATTAAAAGTGGGCGGCACCTTTTCAGCAAAATTCCTGTAGGAGGGCGATTGAACAAAAAAAGTTTGAAAACCACTGAGATACAGTAAAGCCAAGTTCCAAACGTTTTTATCATGTTACCTGACAAATTCCCTTATCGTGTTTTTGTTCTTCGCTTTTCTGTAAATATGCCTACACACACTTGTTTTACAGTTTGTTGTAAATTTGAAGTACTCGTACTTGCTTCATATCCACTTTGATAGTTGTTCTTTTCTGAAAGCTGAAAGTATTCCTTGTTAAAAAGTGCAAAATTCCGTGTCGCTTTGTTGGTTGCATATTAAATCTTCCGTAATATATATGACACAGATACTGCCAGTGGCGTACCGTGAAGTTATGGTAAAAAATTTTAGACAANAGTCTTAAAATGTCCTAACGATCACCAATACTAAACCTTTTAAAACCTGTTTATTACAAACAGCTGCGATTGCACTTTCTGGAATTATGAACTGTACAAGAATTTTATTTTGCCTCATAATATCCAATCTAAGCCAGCTAAGCACGCGCCAGCAAAGATTCTAAGAGAGTTTAATTTCCTGTCGGTCATACCGAAGTCTTGAAAAATTGTACTTGCGGCTTGTCCAGCCTCGTGCTCCCCGTTGATAGGTGAGTGCAATGGAACGGTTCACGCGCGGTGATAATATTGGTTTGTTAGNAGTGCAGCATTCACTGCGAAAGCAGCCGCGTGGCTCACAGTGCAACCAAGCAGAGATGGGCGTCCCACAAACTACTCTTCAGTATATTTATTCGATCGCAGGCCACATGTCATTGACCAGATTTTGCCGAATTTTACATGAACGCTAAAAATTTTCAGTTACTTGATGAAAAGTCTAGGTTGTTTTTGGGAGCTGCAGTTGAAAACTCCTGTAGAATATGTGATTTTATAGAACTAAAATATTCAAACACAAGACAAGAAATTAAGTGTTCATTCAATCAAGGCAAATGTCCCCATTCAGAAGCAAAGTTGCTTCTTTTTTCAGCAATGGAAAAGTGGGTTGATTCTGGTTGTCTGGCATTTTTTCATTGCTATTATATTGTTGGTACGGGTTCATCTATTTGCATAGCTGCCCATCCATATACTTTGCCAATCTGTTCAAATCGCTGTGCTAGATGTAACTGTCAATAGAAGATTAATTGTTCCATTATTTTTCGATGTAGGCGTTTCTTCATGAACAGCCAAACTTAAGTAACGTAGCTGTGATTACAAAATTAATTCGTAATTCCGAGGAAACGTTCGATAACTGCAATTCTTCAACAACTACAGTAATAGTCATTTTCCATTGATGTTGCAGTTGATGAAAGGAAGTCAGTGGGAAGTAGAATATCTCGCTGCGCACATGATTCACCTTACATCAATAATAAAAAATGTATGTTCGACAAAAGATAAAATTTTCGCTTTTTGTGCTTAAACCTGCGTTGTCCGCAGTGTGGCCTAGTACCAGCCTAGATGCAGCAGTTCTTAAAGTCTTGCATGGCAGCGTGCGTTTTGTCAACTAAAATAATTTTAACGAAAATCAACCCTTTCATTTTTGTGTGTCGAACAAACTAAAACAACTAGGATGTCACTCATTCAAAGAGTTTTGCTAAGGAATTTCTATTTAAAACAAGCTATGACAGCCACAACTCCACAGACAATGGTATACAGTATTCCAGTAATCGGCTCCGGTGCCCTCCTCAAAATGGTGGCACCTACTCTTGCATAAATGCGAAGCAACTGCCAGAAAAGCACTAGTATTAAGTCATAACGGCATGTTCAAACCATATGACAAATTATAAAAATGTTGCACTGTGGAAAACTCAACTTAAGAGAGAGTAATCTAAATGTCAATCATCCGGCTGGCAGGTAAGTCGGTTCGCTTTGAAATGACAATCACATGCCACTTTAATCAAACCACTCGTGTGGCGCCAGGTGTCGACAAGAGCTATTAAGACGGTTTGCGAAAATAATCGTTAGATCATACAGTTGAGAACACTCGCGCCGTCGCGCCACTATTGCGCTTTAATTCAAATTTAACCATTTTCCTTAACAAGCGCAGCTGCTCATTGTTCTTCCGCTTAGACTGTCAGTCAGAATTTCTTGGAACATCATGGAGGGAGTCTTAACAACTTGCTTGAGATTGCGGGTGTAGGCAATTCAGCACAAAATGGCAAAGTTTGTTCTATGCAAAAATTCGTGCTGATTTTTGTGATACGGTTGTCTAATTTCTTAGTTTAATACTTTGAAAAGAGTTATCGTTTTGAAAACATTAATTTGCATGCTTATGCTCACAACAGACAGAGTTGTTTCCACATACTTTCTTGGACTTAATTAATTTGAAAGGTAGTTGAAAGTTGCTTTCACTTGTTACACTTACGAAGGCTTTGTCTTGGTTTGTTGCTGGTTAAAGGCATTTTTCCACCAACCTTTCACTGTAGAACAATTGACCTTAGGGGATAGCAATCGTGGCAAAATCTTTTTTAGACAACTTGTACAATGACTTCTCACGTCCCATGAAAGACACCGGTAAAAGTTTCATTCCAAAAAATATTTTAATATTCTCAGCAAAATTGAAATGCTTTGAAATAGTCAAAACTTTTGAATTTTATAAATAGGATTCTTTTGGTGATTTTGGTCAAACGTTGCCTCCTATGAAAGCAGTATCAAATCTTATTTTAATGCAATGACACCAATCACCTTTCAAACTCGTAAATGCTGAGATGAGCATTCTTCGTTTATGGCAAGTCTGCCCAACCGCGTCTAGCGGGCCGCATGCGGCCTCCGAGGTTGTTTCAAGTGGCCCGTCATGTAATAAGTTCGTAAGCAGACTTTTTATCTTTTTAGTATTTTTTATAGGATCAAGCATATTTGCCACCAAAACACACCAAAATTATACCTGTTATTCTGTTATGGGCCTACCAACCAAACACTTGTATAACAAACGCTTCGTAAATATTTCGATTTTTTAGAAGATTTTGTTTACATGCGTACAAGCTGGCAACACCGCGTGCAAATATAGGACTCACTATCACCGCTTTGGTGTTGCATAAAACGTATCAAAATCAAGGGATTTTTCATGTCACAATAGCTTATTGTTACGTTACAAAACGTTTGTGGCCCTCAATAAATTTCCTTATGTGAAAGTGGCCCCCAATACTAAATAGGTTGGGTAGGCCTGGTTTATGGTAAATAGTGTGCTCTGCAAAAATTCATGTTCCATTTATTTTATTTGCCAAAACATTTCCAAGTTAGCTTTTTGGAAAATGAGAACGAAAGGTTATAACCATAGGCTAAATAGACAATTTCTCATTTTATTTTTAAACGGTAGTGCAGTTTCAACTTTTGATATTAAACACTTTTTTTGTCTTCGGTTCAACGTAACCACAGGAAATTTTCGGAATGCAGTAAAACGTTTTCACCAATTTTTGTTTGACCTTGTAGTTCGTTTTCTTGAATATCCTCTATTATAGCGATCAGAAAGGCCGCAAAGGTTCACACTGAGGCAGCAAGCAGCAATACAGACCATCCAACGAGATCACTCTATCATTGCTTGTTCGTGACACATATATATTGGTGTTATTCTTCGGGCGCATCCCGTTTGTGGTGAATGGCACATTCAACGCAACGCCAGCGCAGAGGTTACAGCACTGTCTTCAATGCAACCATGTCCAAGTTAAGGGAGGTTGAAATTTGTAAATTTATGTTGGTATGCAAAAAGACCCAAGAGCTCATGAATACCACTCTAAGACACTTGAACCTCTCGACTTGCTGCAGTGCACTGTGGCTAACTTGCAGTAGGCACTGAGTTGGGTTTGGGAGAGACATAATACCCAGTATTTATGCTAATTTNGATTCCCGATAANCCGTTCGCAATTCAAAACCGATGAAATGGATGCTGAACACCCTGTTCAGAGGATAAAAGCAGAATCAAATCTTTCACAAAAAACAAACGGTTGATCTTGAAGCTTTCAACAGTAATACTTGGCCGTGATTTGTTCCTTATTTTTTGAGGGAGTTATTCTGATCGACTGCTAGACCGTACTAGATCTCGGGGCAGGTGTTGAACAGCTATTCGATTGTCTGGTCATTCAGAATTTTTAAGGCCATGCGCTCAATGAAGGACAACATGTTCAACCGCCTGTTCCTCTGAACCACACTCCCAAACCGAAAGAGGGACCACAACCCATTTGCAGAATCAGGAGCGGAGAAGTTCAACACCGCTACGGAGGCGGTTAAGCCGGACTCATACAATTCTTGGCAGGGTCATTCCAGGAGATGGGTGCCAATTACAGGGATAAAAGTAAGGAGTCTTGGCTGGCTGTGTTTCCCAACAAGCAGTTCGCATTCCATCGGTGATCATTCCAGAGCGCCGATCTTCTGCTGCAGTCGTTATCAGCAGGATTGCTGAGCCGGTGTTGGAGTCGGGTCGTAAGGAGTCGTTGGTTTTTGGGTGGAGTCGGAATCGGATTCCTAGCAACACTGGGAGTGGAAGCCGGATTTTTTGGTCTGACCCCGACTCTGGATGTCCAATTGGATAATATTTTTCAACGCACTTCTAAATTGGGAATTCCTGTTGAAACGGTACAATTTTATTTGAAACTTTTGTTGAAACAGATATTTCTAGCTTTGCACCACGACTTCCATTGGATTTGACAGCCAAAAGTCATTCCCTTAATGTTAAGGAATGGGAGCTAGAAATTTTGGAAAAGTCGAAGTTGAAGTCGGAGTCAAGAACTTTACATCCGACTCTGCAACCTTGGGTGTCAGATGAGCTGAGTTATTGTGAGGCGGTACGAATGGGTGTCACAATGTGAGATGCTGTGCATTCCCACATGATGAAAAGGTGAGAACTGAATGGAGCAGATTGATAAGCTCTATGTGACGGCGTGCTAGAGACATTGTGGATCCTTTGTGACGAAGCTCAGTAAATTGGATGCCCCTGAGGATTTGAAAATTGTTCGCTGGTGTGGAACGGAAGCATATAATCTCAGTTCACAAGGCATAGTTGATGACAAGGTTGTTGGCAAGCTCATCTAGCGTTAAGGGGCCACGAGCCTTGTGGATTCGCGGTCCCTTTTCTTATGTGCCCCATTATTCAAGAGTTGTGAGGCGATGGCGTTTACTGATATGGGGCACAGATGATTGGAGCGTCCGGATTTGCCAGTAAGTTTGTTTCTGTTACTCTATCAGCCCTGCAGCTAAAGTCCGAGACATCTATGAAATAGACAGTTTTTTTCCCAGCGCTTCTGTAGTTTCGTGGTCGATCTGCGAAAGTACGGACGAAGCGGCTCTGTCAGAGTCGTTACGTGCTGGGACTCGGCGGAAGAAGAGATAAGGAGTCTTGCAATCTTTGTCCCAACATGGTACACAGTTATTAATAATGCCACGTGGGATAGATTGTTCAGCGGCAAATAACAGGTTTTCGCAATTTCCTGGCATGCCTTTTCTATATAGTTGTGACCGGAGGTGGCAATTTCGAAACGGATTCCTGCTTAAAATAATTGAATAGCCTTGTTCTGGGGCTTTGTGTTTTTAGACACGTCTGTGGGTTAATAAGCCGTGCAATCTTGTTCTCGATTTAACGGGCATTCCATGTCGGCTTTGAAATAATTTTAGCAAATAACACTGTATTCTCCATGTTCTTGATTTATTGAGAATTTCGCAAGATAACGTGGACAGCTTGAACTGAACTGCGTAATAAAATCTTTGAGAAGTTAGAGTTCAGATCTTGCAAACAAAGTATTTGCTCGTACGTAACGCGTAGTTATCGTGCAGTTTACAGCATTTGAAAAACGTAATGCTGTTACTTTAGTGGTTTGCGAATAAGGCACAGTTTGTTCTGTTTTGATCTACAGGTCTACTTAAATATGCCTACCATCGAGAGCATTCCCTGATAGGGCAAATATTGTTCCTACCATACCTCAGGTTACGAAAACCTTCAGGACAGGGCAGTGGCCCGCGGAAACATTCAGGAAAAAAACGTCAAATCTGAAAATTACTCCAACTTACCACAGTAAATATTAGGGCTGAGGTTAGCTTAAGCTAGACTTGGTTCTACTTCCATAAAAAAGACGGGTCCCTGCTATATACGATCTTCTGAAAGTGGCTCCCTAGCCTAATTAATTGCCCATCCCCTGTATTAGATGATATGGCCCTCCACGAAACACAGTCTTCTCAAAGTCCCCCCAGACCCAAATTAATTGTCCAACCCTGGCTAAGGAGCACAGGTGCGTTTATCAACAACTCAGCAATTATTCTCAAGCTCACCTGACCATCAAAATGTGATCTGTATTTCAAAAATGTTCATTTTTTTAAAAGCAAATGCACATCCCTCCTAAAAATGCGGGTAGTATGAATCGAAAAGAACTGAGAACCTTCATTAAAATCTTCGCAATCACGCCATNAGTCTTTACAGGTGGCCTCTACAAGATCCATGTCTTGGTGTAATCGGAACTGGGGGAAGTACATGCACAAAAAGTAAATTAGGTTGAGACATGAAAGTGCGTTATTTTATGGAATTTTTGTGAGATTTTGCTCATAAGGTCTATTCAGACAGCATGGGCAAATTCTATTGAGACAATGCTTTAATGACTTTGCGGCACAGCATCGATCACAAAAATTGATTTTACACATGTAATGGCAGCAACGCTTGTTCTGAGTTAACGAAGGTATTTCTATGACAAAACAGGCTTAAATTTAACAGACATTTTTTGGGTTGCACATGAGGTCAAATGGGCGCATGCAAGGAAGACAATGCCTGGGAATCTGCATCACAGTTTTGATAACACCAAAAGAGCGGCAGCAAGGCTTGTTCTGAAATTTAGGTCCTGCTTCTACAGCCCCTGTTTGTGAGGCAAGCGAGTTGTACAAAACGCAATGCTTTTCAGTATTCAATTGACCAAATGATTTTGAAGCCAGAGCAAAAAACCTTTAGAATTTGGAGGAAGAACTGCAACCTTAAACGTTATGTGCCTAGAGCGGAAACCATAGTCGTATCCTGAAATTTGACATCCGTCTCCACAGCCCTGGTGGATCGTGGACGACACAGTGGGAGGCAACATTGTATTGGAAGGAGGGTACGCGACTTTCAGCCTGGCTGTTTCGATATGGCCGATTCAGTCTTGCGGAATCGGTCTGAGCCGTTTCGGTCACGGGACTTTTCGCCTTGACCGTTCCGGGCTCGAGACATTTCGGTCAGGCTATGAAATCTTGCACTAAGCTTATGTACTCTTTTTAATGCAAACGTACTTAAATCAACGAAAGGTTTATTTAAAAAACTACAAACATGATCCAAGATCCAACAGTTAATCAGCATCAACATATGATTTTCGTTATCGTCAGCAAGAAAATTGAATCATTATCGACATTTTCAATCAACTGCAAATACTTCAAGCTCACAATTACAATTCAGATTTCATCGCAATAATGACTCCTCAAAATGGAGTTGGTGTAACACCAGTTAGCGTGACATTCCGCCTGCCTATATAATCATTTAAAGAAACAAATGCAATCAGTCCCAGACCAAAGCGGCCAGACGGAAACGGCTCAGACCGAAACGGCTCATACCGAAAGGGCTCAGATCACAAGGGCCGGACCGAATCGCCCAGACCGAATTGGTTTGTTCCGTTGGAAAGACGCTTTACAGACACAGGCTTGATCAAACTCCATGACAGCTTCTTTCAAACAACCGCCGTTTAAAGGAATTTTTTGCGGTTTGTGCAACATCTTGATCACCTGCAGCGAAAATGCAGGAACATAACAAGATTTGCCGTGAAAACGCAGATGGAACCAAACAATTATGGAGATGAGTCACGAAGGTGGTACTGCGTCTGTCCACAACACGATTTCTTTCATGTTTCGAAACAAATATGCTTGGTGCGGCATTAACATACCAAACCTTTTCACCCAAGATAATTGTTTTTTTGCACAGCTTCTTTTTGGAAGGCTTCAGGTGACTGGTCGTCGGAAGGACGATTTGCGGTAGATAGTGAAATTTTATTGGGGGGAATAGTGAATTTTTGCAGGGATGGCCAAAAATTAAATTTAGTTGTGGCCACTCCAAACAAATGAGAAAACATCTTTTGCCTCCAATGTAATAGAAAAAATGTGAAATTACGGAAATCAGGTGGCAATCACCTCATGCTCCTTCTGACACCCATGTTCAGGCTTACTCTTCTCACACTGTCATGTGCACAACCCTAATTAATTTCGAGAGAACTACGGAACACTGCACCTGGAAAAACTCAGCTACAAAAGGAAGCAGTTTTCGAAGAGTTATTTTAGGTATACTTACATTACATTGTTGGTACCTCTGCCTCATCTGGTCAAACTGAACCTGAGCAAAGCAGGATGCAAAAGAACGATCCACACTTATCCTATAATGCTAAATCCATCGACAAAACTTACTCAACATACCTGAGACGCTTCATCGGGAAAAGCTCACTTAATGGAAAATGAACGTTTGCAAAACAGCTGGAATTTGTTCATTGGTAAACTGGAATTTTGTTCGTAAACTGTTTCTAAATGGATCCAAATACACCGGAAGTGTTTAGCATACAGATGCCTACCACACAAGAAACACAAAAAAAAACAGGATTGGCTAAACTAAAGCAAGTGTCGACATCGAAATCTGTGAAAAAGTAGTATCTGCACAGTCCATAATTTAGGGAACAGCGTTGTTGATCAATTGATTTTATCAAGTTTACTTCCCTGACATTTGCAAAAGTTTGTTGATTTGTGTAGGTAGAAACT
>JGI24158J21664_10004699_pt1 | contig 17627 bp, 7 predicted proteins | sample Ectturendosymbi3_FD_21664 | JGI IMG/M metagenome (IMG submission 21664)
TTTCGTGCCTATTGCATGCCAATGTATGCTTGCCAATTGTGGAGCAAATACACGCAGACTAGTATGAAGCGCTTACGTGCTGCATATAGCAATGCCTGTCGAATTATGCATTACATACCCAGAAATGTTAGTGTTCGCCCACACCAGGCTAGCCATTGTGTCAGGACCTTTGATGCTGTGCTGAGAAACAACTTGTATTGATTTTTTATACGATGCACATCTTCATCCAACTTTTTGTTTGATTGCTTCAAATGTCTGATACCTTTTACAAATCTTCATTTTTCCTCAATTATTCAACGCTCCTGTACGGTGGAGACCGAATGCAGTAGTTGTTCGTTAGTTGGTTCCGTACTTACGTTTCATCAGTATTGCTTTTGTGTAGTAAAAATATATGGACACTGTGTACACACCAAGCATAAAAAGAAAAGTAAGAAGTGCTGGGAAAGTGTTTTACTCCTCTCAAGGTTGGACACGTACTAACACCGGTTGTGTAATGCACTACTGTATGGTTATCCATTTTCTGTGCTCTTGTGAATGACGATACAGCTATGGTGAGGATAAAGTGCTTTGCCCCTCCCAATGTTGGTCATGTGCAAACACCGTTTCTGTAATGTGCGATGTGTATAGCAAACCACCTTTTGTGCTCTTGTGTCTGTGATATGGACCATGAGTCCGCAATAAAATATTATTATTATTATATGTGTAGTTTAGACTTTAATTTGTTTAAATTCAAACTTGTGTTAGAAATTTGCAAACTTCTGTGTCTGCAAAGGGAATACCTGGATTCACTACAATTTTTTGTTTTGGAAGGGTTGGTAGAGTGTGGGGATAGTTTGAGACTACTTTTGCTGCAGAATGACCAGCAAGTATCACAACACTATCAGTACTTGCTTATATGGTTGTAAAAACTCATGTGGTAAAAGTAAAAAGGTATTAGCATGGAGCAACAGGCCTCCACATGACTTTGCAGACACAGGCCTCCACACATCAAAATCCACCATTGCTCATTTGCAGTCACTGTTGACAAAGTATGAAATAATCTGTGTTCCATGCTTGCAAGAAAGGGAAATCTTGGCTTTTTGCTTTATTTCCAAAGGACAAGAGTTGTCATATTTCTTGCTCCAGCAGCCTTGCTTTAGTTATTTCCTGTTTTTTTATAGTTCAGATATATAAAGAGGCGTAGCCTCAGAAAACATGTCATATACTACAAATGTATGCACATAAAAAACTTTTTTCAGTCTGGATCTATGTATATCCTAAAGTTGTCACATTTTGGTTTTCAAATAACTTGTGCACTACTACTTTCTTAAATAGTTATCAGTTCAATGTAAAACCTATACCATATTTTCAGGACCATAAGGTGCAGTATCAAAAATGAATGCTAGCTGTTTTTTTTTTCATATATAAGGCGCATTGAATGAAGCAAAACTTTGAGTCAAACTGTATTAAACTCTCACAATAACTCCCGAGTGCTGGAGTTGCCACTGGGAGTTTAATCTGTCCTTACATACGAGGGAGTTTGATCTGTCACACATGCCTACCATAATCCGATATACATGAATGGAATAAAATAAAAGTTATGCGTGTGTTTGATTCGGTATGTGCCAATGTAGTCTGGAGCTTTGCAGAGCAATACAATCTGTGGTATGTGCTAGCTGCTGTTGGATGCTGCTCATTGCAATTGTTGTTAGTTTATTACGCAACATGATGGTCTGTTAACAAAAAATCATAACTAACAATTAAATGAATACCATGGTTTACCACACCATTGCTTCAAGATGAGAAAGCACAGCCAGATTCATACATTACATGCACTGCATTATAAGGTGCACTTCCAATTTTTGAGAAAATTAAAGGATTTTAAGTGCGCTTTATGGTCTCAAAAATATGGTATATAGTAAGATCATGAGCATTGCAAGCCTAGCCTCAGTTATTTTCAATATGGTGGTGATACAAAACATGGCTCCTATAATTCTAACATCTGTTTGTTTGGGGAAAGCTTCCTTTCTTTTTTGCTTTCAAAGAGATAAGCGATCTGCTACTGCATAATTATCATTGCAAATCGACATTCATTCATAAAAACCTCTATTTTGATACTTAACACATTGGGAGAAAACGTATTGTGTTAGAAGTAATGTTTTTGGAAATCGTTTGTTAGAATAGTTTGCCTAATAAAAATTTAATGTTTACCAAGGTGTTAATTTCTTTACTTTGTTTATAGGCTATTATCTCAGCTTTCACTAAAGTATTTTTCTTTTTCTGGCCAATTCCACTTTTAGTTGGGAAGACGATTTTGCAATTGCGGTACATCCATATTTTCAAGCATTACCCCTCATGACAAATATCATTCATTTGACAAAAAACTGAGTAGACTCAGTCATTCAGCATGAATCAAGTTATTATGTATACTTATCAAATGCTAGAAAACCAAATCAATGCTCTATAAAAGAGTGGTAGGTACTTTTGTTAGAGATTTTAAACAGGTAACTGAGCTAATGATCATTGAACTTGCCAAGTAGAACAGATGTGTTCAGAAATACATTCACATTTAACAAAATTAGAAGCTTCGTTTACCCAAAAATGCTGTGAAAATCAGTTGAAAAAATCAACAACCAAGCATAAGTCTCCTAGTCACTCCACAAGAACTTTCAGCATACTCATACTATTTTTTTATATATTGTTGTTCCTTGTGGTAGACTTCCTCAGCATTGTGCCTAATAGTTTCAGGTGCTGTGAACTATTTGGTGCATTGCTTAAATCAGTCAGAAGTTTTAAAAAATCTTTGGTTTAAGAAATGGTTTGTGAGGCATTAAAAATGCAAAAATTTGTTAAATATGTCAATACTTGTATCGGCCATATCAATTCAAATGATGCTTATATCAACAGTTTTTGTCCATAACATCTTAGACATTGATTTGAGGTTATATTTAGAAGTATACCGACTAAATGTTCATTGAACTTTGAAGCATTTGTGATGTGCCTCATGTGCATTCTTACAATTAAACCTGCTTCGAAATGTTATTCAATACTTTTTAAACTTGGATGATTGCACTGGCAAAACAATCACTACTTTTATGTGGTGGGCAGGGATGTACATTAACTGCATAGTACTATTAGATGCTAACTGATGGCTGCTTCTGCCTGTGATGAGCCACCTATGCACCTTCAGTTTTTTCCTTGGCTGATGCAGCAAATCTCAAGTGGTAAATACCTTGGATTAGAATGGTTGGACGAAGATAAGAAGCGCCTGTTTAAGATACCTTGGACGAAAAAATATTATCCTCAGTGGGAAGAACATCATGAAATATTTCGGGTTAGCAAGTTTTATATCTTGTGCCACTGTGTGGGACTAGTACCATGAATATTGTGTAACTATAGTTGCCTTCAAACTAGTTCTGTAGGTAATTGCAAGACTCTTCCTTTTTTGATAATCACCTTTTGAGTCTGGCACTAAAAGTCACCATACATTTTAGAAGAAATCAATGTTTGCAACATATATTGTGGCTACAGCTTAATTGACATTTATATGTACTGATGGATTTTCAGTAAATAATCTAATTTGCTTCTAAGTGAACAATTTCACAATATAATAACAACTAATTACAACATATTATTTAAATTCTATTATGAAGTAGCAAAATATACATTTTGAAGCATGTGTTTTTCTACATGTGCATTGATGAAGCAGTTGTCATGATTCGATTTTTTGGGTGAGTGCTGTTTTGTTTAACTCTCAATATTGTCTTTAAAATAAATGCTAGCTTTGTTGAATACATTTGCCAATGTTTTTTATAATTGTAAAATTAGTTTGTTATTGTAGAAATTTAAGTAGTTAGACATGCAGAGTGGTGAGTATATTTCTTTTGTCTAACACCTTAGCTGCCGTTATGGTTTTAGCTTAAAACCAGCAGTTTGCCCGGGAATAGCTCTGGCACTGTGAGCGCTAGAGAGCTGTTCAAACCCTCAAAAGACTTGGAAAGTTTTTGAGTTAGCAATGAAAAAAATTTTTAGGTTTTGGATTTTTTGTGAGTGATGTTATAAATGGAATAGTTTTAGGCTTTTTTGGGCCCATTTCATCTAGCCCTAGGCACAAACCGTTAGATGGAAGTATTTCACTCAAGTTTTCATTGGAAACTAGGCTAAAATACGAGTCTTTTGATACTTTGGACAACTTGCTGGGGTTTCGGGCTTAAAAGTTATGACCTAAAAACAAGAAAATTAGCAATTAATCTACTAATTAGATGATTAGTTACTCTGTTTATTTTAAATCATAACTTTTGAACCAAAAAGGCTAGAAAGTTGATCAAAGGTTCAAACAACTCATATTCTAGCCTAGTTTCCAATAAACATTTCAGCGAAATACTTCCATCTAGCAGTTGGGCCCTACGCTAGGTAACATGAGCCAAAATGGCCAAAAACCTACCTCACTTGTGACATCACGCACAAAAAAACTGGAACCGAAAACCAAAAAATTTTTTTCATTGCAGACTCAAAGACTTGCTGTTCAAAACCTCTATTGAGGGGTATTTTGAGAGTTTGAACAGCACTCTAGCACAATAGGCTGAAGAGCTATGCAGTTGGTAAGACAACCCAAATATGCTTGATTTTAGACCAATTTCCAAGTACGATATATTCATATGCCAACAGCCAAGGTCTTATGAGTCAAAACATTCTTAAATAAATGTAGTAGCATAGTTTTTTTTATCTTGCAGTGCAGTTGTTTCGTACACTTTGATATGTGTTGTAATACTGACTACCAAAGACTGCAATTCACCTGGAACCTTCAAAGATTAATCCAACTGTGACTCAGTTACCACTTAGCAGACTTTTTTCAGTTTGAACAGATCTGTGGATTCCTATGTTCCTTCTGCATATGCTATAACAAAAAACTGACATAGTTTCACACATTACTGAAGAAAATCTTCAAATTATTAATCAATTTATATTATTTTAATTTGAAATTTCAATTCATGAATATGACATTCTGTTCTTTAAAGCGTTATGATGGCAATAGTAGAAGATTCCAATTTATCCTGTAGCTGTTTGTTTTACATTAGCTGTATTTTATGCTTTGATAGTCCCTGTGATGTCAAGGATTGCTCTAATAGCAGAATGTTCATTCATTGATTAGATGCAGATGTGCCAAAGTTGTTAGTTGTGCTACATTTCATCGTTTCTTTAAAATTATTTTTTTTCAGCTTGTAGTATAGTTCTTGATTTGTTTTTAAAGGCAGCTTGACCAAAAATCTTGCATGATGTTTTTCAATCAGTCCAGGAGTTTCACTGAATTTTGCTTTGCAATTTTTTAACAAATATTACCTTGCAGTGATTTTAATTAGAAAATTCAATTAAGTCAAAAATTGCATTTATCTAGATGACTCATAACCCACTTGTATATTTATAGGTTAAGCAAAATCAAAAGTGTTGCGGGCCAGGATGAAATAAATGTTTGACTGCCAACAGGTGTAATAATATTTCCTATTGCTGAATAGTTACAAAGAATGCTGTTTGTTGCCATTGAGTACAAAATTTTAGTGGATATCAAAATTCAAGTTGTATTTACCCAAAAAAGACCTTCCAACGCCATAGTCACAGGCTAAAATGTTTTCATCTATGTAATGCATTATGAAAAAGATATGCAGATGTATGTACACAAATTGGTTAAGCCCAAGTTTCTCAGAAGTTTATGGTGCATGTCACTCATTTACTGATGCTTCGATGGCTTACATTGACTTTAGTATCTAATTTCTACATTTTTAAAGAGTTGCCAGTTTGATTGAAAAATCAGTCTGTAAAGAAAGTCCAGGTTAATCGTTTGTCAGTACATGAAAGACTGTTTGTACAGCCTGTACTAGCTGTGTGAAACAGTTTTGGCTACAGTGGGTGGCACTTATATGTGTCTCTATCTAGTATTAGTGTAAAATGGGTTTGTTTTATTGTGTATCTAAAACAATGCATTACTGGGGGATAATGAACAAGTACTACATTCTTGCAAGTTTGTTTCTAATTCTCAAACAAAATTCTTTTCCAGAAGGTAAATCATCATTCAATGTGGCTAGATTGTCTTTTTGCATCTGTTTCTAATTATTGACAAACCACAGAGAAACCATTTTAACACTTTCGGTACTGGCCGATGTATATATACGTCAGGGGAAAAACTGCCACAGTTATTGGGCGACATATATATATGTTCCTAACGAAAATCTTTGTTTTCTGACCCTGGGAGCCATACCAATGAGCCATTATTTTGGCTCAAGGGTTATTTGGAAACTAGGCTATCATCCAAGTCTTTAGAGCCCTTGATTGGCTTTGTTGTTTATCTGGAGCCGAAATTATGGCTCAAAAAACAAAAATAGGATAAGCATTAAAATCCCACAAATGGTAACCTTGGTCATTTTTGGCTAAAGGCCACAACTCACCAGCCGATTGAGCTAGAGAGCTGTTCAAACCCTCTAAAGACTTGGAAAGTCTTGTAGTTTAGAACTAAAAATAAAATTTTAAGTTTGGGATTGGGAGTTTTTAGTTGTTGACATCATGATTGGGATAGGCTTTGCGTTTTTTATGATATCACCAGCTGATTGAACAAGCCGATTTTGTGGCTGAAGCTTTGTTGGATTCTAGGCTATAATACGAGTCTTTAGAGCCCTTAATCAACTTTCTAGCATTTCTGGGTCCAAAGTTATAGCAAAAAAATTCCAAATATTTCTGGAATCGCCTAGTGGATTAGCAGGGATTTCCCTAAGTAATTTCTAGACGTTTGGCCATAATTTTGGAACCAGAAATGCTAGAAAGTCCATGAAACCCTCTAAAGGCTCATATTATGGCCTAGTTTCCAAAAAAAATTGAGTCAAAAAGATGGCTGTTGGTGTTGGTGTCCAGGGCCCGATGACATCATCCTAATGTAAACAAAATATGCATAAACATGCTCCCATCGTGTAAACATCAACAGAAAAACAAGATATCCAAAACCTAAAAAGTTTTGTTTGTTCCAAGTACAAGACTTTCTGAGTTTTTAAAGGGTTTGAACAGCTCTCTAGCTAAATCGGCTCACGAGTTATGGCTTTTAGCCAAAATGGCCAAAGTTACCTTTTGTGGGATTTGAATTTTTACCCAATTTTTGTTTTTTGAGCCATAATTTTGGCTCCAGATATGCTAGAATGCCAATCATGGCCTCTAAAGTCTCAGATGATAGCCTTGTTACAAAAAATTTTGAGCCCAAAAAATGGCTTGTGCCCAAGGCCAGGTAAACTTGGTCAAAAAGGCAAAAACATGCCCTCATTATGACATCGCCCAAAGAAAACCTTAAACCCAAAACAAAAATTTTTTTTTAACCTAAACAAGAAGACTTGCTGAATCTGTAGAGGGTTTGAACTGCTCTAGCTTAATCGACTGGCGGGTAATGGTGTTGCAAAGCTCTGCCAAAACAGTGACTCTTGTGGTCCTTGAAGGTAAACCACATGACAACAGTGCATATTGTCCTGGGGAATCCACCTGGTACCAGAAGTGCTAAACCTGATATTGACATCCGTACTCGCAAGCATTAAAAGGCTTTACACAACTGAAGAAGACCTGCTTGCCAGCAATTTCATGTCAGAGAAATGGAGATTTTTTGTAGCTTCTGAAAATGATACTAACCATCTTGAAATACAGATCCTGCTATGATACTAATAGCTGGAAGAACACCACTCTTGTTATGTTTTAGTCAAGGCGCAGGCAAAATATGCTCATGGGCCACATATGGCCTGTTCAACTCTTCAATCTTCTGAACTTGTCCAAATCATGTTCATAAAGCCAGCACAATTAGCTTACATCTATCTTCTCATCTGGCCCAAGCTTAAATTTAGAATCTAATGCACCTTGTAGCTCATAATGTTTACCCAAATTTTGTTTTGTTAATCAAAGCTGTTACAAGGATTTGTGGTGCTGTTGAACCATTGATGCTGTGAAAACCTGATTCAGAGAGGTGTGTACACAGTTGAATGTTCGCTTGTCAAGTAGGTTCTATGCACAGTTCCACTCCTGTGAAATGCATAATTGCATACTTCACCTCTTTCAATGCCCTCAGATTCTAGGTAGAGAAGCTCAAGAGTGTACTGCCAAAAGCTTGTATGAATGCTAAACTGCATCTTAAACCTGATAGACGAATTATTGAAAAGATATTTTTTAGAATAAAATTATTTCTCATCATGGTCACCACCATCACAGTCATATTTGTGCTCTGCCCAAATTGTTACAGGATACTAATTTTTCTGACTGTCTGTAAAGCTCTTCAGAAAAGCATAGAACCAAAGATGCATTTCAAAATACCATTAAATTTTAATTGAGCTGGGGTTCAATACATGTTAACTTATTATCATATCATCTTGATTTGTGTGCCACAGGAATTGTTTTGTCCAGAAAAAAAGTTTTAAACAAACCTACCTTGTTCCAGGCCTGGGCTCTCTATCGTGGAAGGAGCGATGAAGGACCTAAAACTTTAAGTCAGATGAAAAGCAATTTCCGAACTATTTTGCGGAAATGTGTTGTGATTGAAGAAGTCCAGCGTGCTCACCAGCTTGGATTGCAAACTGGAAACTATAAAGTCTATAGAGTGCTAAGTGAAGCAGAAGCTCAGAGTAAGTTTCGTTTGTAGAAACAGCTGCATTTGTGGCAAAGGCAATTAAGAAAATTTTAAAATTTGTTATTTTGTTATGAAATTAGTAATGCCTGACTACCACTTTCGTGTTAGTCATTGGTATATGGTGAGGCATCTGTAGTCTTCTCAGAATGCTTTTTTTCCACAAGGTAAGGATGCAATAAATAATGAGAACTATTTCATGCTTAATGTTTGTTAAACTGAGCCTCTAGCATCTGATGCTAGTTCAGTTTTCTGTATTTGTGTGACTTATATTATGCCTTCAGTGCAATTTATTATAGAAATCCAGTACATGCCTGTAATTCAAATGCAGTCAAGAAAAAAATGCAGCAATTGAAGTCATATCACAAAAGGCTTGAACTCGGATACTAGTCATTGAATGAACCACAGGTTGACAATAAGGCCATTTGGTTGGCATGTCTGCCTGTCCCAAAAATGTTGAAACAGATTGAATGTGGAATGCTCGGATGAAGTTATCCTTGGCTTGAAATTTTTTATTTCTAAGCGTTTTCTAATATAAATGTATGTAATACAAGGTAATGCATCACGATTAGTGCTTAGATCAAAAAATCAGTAAATGGCATATGCCAGTTTACAGTCTAAATGAGGAGAATGCAGCTACAATTCAAAAGGCAGTTGTTAATATGGACTTTCCTTGGACAAAATAAAGTCATAAAAAAGCAAAAGGAGTAATGGTTTCTGTAACCTTTCACAAAAAAAGCAACTTTATTAAACTGGGAATCAACAAAGAATACAGTCTAGCTGTAATAGTGTTTCATTAAAAAATTACACAAATCAATCAGTATTTTTGTACCATAGCTCCTATAAAACTTAGAATCTGCTCTGAAGAAATAATGATCCACTACTTGCTTTTTTGCTTCCATTTCTGACTGAAGCACCCCACAAAATATAGTTGAAGCTGCTAAGTTCTATAGCAGCTTCTCACTTTTTGGAAACCAACTCGAAGATTATTATTTAAATTAGAAAAAATGTTTTTCAAAGCTGTGCCGTGGGCATGACAATTGCAAACAGCTTTTAAACAAGTTACCTAAAAGATTACTAGCACAAGATAAGAGAATGAATTTCTGCCTGACATAGCTCTTGTGTGTGATGCTGTGTACGTGTGTAGTGTTGCATGATTGTAAATTCTTCTTCTGATGTAAGAGGAACGTATGTAGGTGCAATTACCAACTGGCACAGTTGGCACAATTACTGATTTCATTTTCTAAACCTTTGACAAAACAGTATGGTACATTGGTTCATGATTGTTTCACTAATGGTTTAATTTACTGTTTTGTTGATGCAGAAAAACGGGTTTCACAAAGAAAGCACAAGAGAAAACTTCCGCGTCATAAACTTTCGGAAGCTGCTTCGAAAAACATGAAGAACATCTCAGGTATGCCGGTTACTACATTTTGAACTCCACAAATTTTGCAAATTATCCCGAAAATTGTCTGAACTCATTTTAACCACAGGAACAGATAATTTTGTAGAGAACTATGGATTTTAACCGGTTTTGTCGTCAGTTTTGCATGCTCGTTATCACTAAAGAAGGCATAGAAATAAAGAGTTTCTTGACATAGCGTGTGCAGATTTGTGAAATATTCTGGTATGGGAAACTACCGTATTATGCTTTTTCTCGTTGAACACTATACTGGGCCTCATCTTTTTTCAAACAATTTCTTCGATAAACAGACAGCGTGCTGTGGTTGGTACTCAATAATTTTTGCCGCACTTAATGGCTTGAAATGTGAATGGCATTGGCACTGAATGAAAAACATAGCTGAATAAGGTCTATTTACACGCAGGATGAAACAACCCGCAAGTCATATTTAAATCCATTGATGGAGTATGTTTCACGTGTAATTTCAATTTTTGCAAATCTGGGCGAGTTGCATGTAAAGGTATTTTAGAAGTCGTTTCTAATGGATATAGATGTTCAGTACTATAATTGCTTGTGTATCAGAATCCCTGCGGTAAAATAAAGCGTAGTTACTGCTCTATGCTGCAGGTTGAAAATACTACTGTTTCATTCTGAACAACTCGGTACCTTTTGGCTTTTTCCTTGCGTTTGCCAACTGTTCTTCTGTGGTTTCACTTGGTGATATTCGCTAAAGAAATGCAATAGAAGAAACTGTTTAGAAACTACAACTTTTAAAGTCCATTTTGCTTGTTGCGTTTTCGTGCATTTCTGAAAAATCTGACGAGGTTATTGTTGTCCATAGTTCGTTGATTTCGGACCATAAATACCTTTCCTTGTGGTGGTTGATAGCATTAGATTAGGCTTACGTTCAACACCAAATGAAACCGAACTAGTGTTCCCTTGGGACAAGCCGTTAGTTCCGGAATCGTTATGGATTGTATTTCATGAAATTTTGACTCGGGTGAGCTGTCTGACTTATGATACAAGGACTTTGCGCTCAATCGTTGAGAGTTTCTGCTGTTTGAAGGAATACCGAAAAAGACAATGGATTTCGCTTCTTCCCAACCACCCGACCCGTCTGTCATACCAAACACAAACCACTTGGTGGATACTCACGATTTGCAGGTATGCCATCTTGCTCACAAGGGCTTTGCTTTAATTTTCGAAAACTTTCTGTTCTGATGCAAAATGCTGGGATAACTTTACCAAAAAAGCTATCTCGTTTTATTTATTGAAAGGCACTATGTATGTTGAAAATCATTTCTTAAAAAGTGAAGTTCGGTTCCTGTCCGAAATTGAAAGTTGACAGACATAATTAGTTCTCGGATTTCGTTTTCAGTTTGCTGTTCGCATTTTAACTAGTAGCGCTAGTCATGCCCCTTGACCATGAAGGTCATCCGTGGCCAGTGCACCCAATTTTTTTGTGCTCCCCAATTTCGATTCGTGATGTCACAGTTTGTTTTAAACATATAATAAAAACAAATATCTTATCCCCCCTAAAAATGTATTTCCCCCCCCAAGCCTTGAAACCAGGTTACCGGCCTGGCGCTGGTTGCGCTATCATACGTTTCATGTTGCCAACTTTTCGATTTGGCGGTTGCGTTAGATTTAAGTGCAACTTAATGCGTAATTTTCCTATATCAAGCTGTTGACATTGCTGCATTTCCGATTTATATGCCGATTCAATCTTACGTATTTCAAGAGTAGCATTTGTTTATTTGAAGCTTCACATAGTAAGGTTACCTTCATCCATTTTCAAACTAAACGAACGGAGAGAAGGGTTGTTTCCGGTGTCTGGAAAACTATACAAAATGAACTGAATATTGCGACATTTGTGGTACAATTGGCCATAAAAATTTAGTCATGATGTAAAAATACATTTGTGTGGCGGTTGCACCAAACTTACGGAACATTTTAATGCTAATCTGGCTCTCCGGTTCGGACTAAAGATCAGAAAACGGAGCCGGAGCTGGGCATTTTGCCTGGAGCCGGAGCTCAAATTAAAAATCAGGAGCCGGAGCTCAGTTTCAAATGCAGGACCGGAGCCGGAGCTATGGCCATTTGAGAGGAAGCTCAGGGTCCCTTCGTAGATACTAATCATCTTGCCCAATAGTCTTACGTGTGCTCTTTATAGCACACTACACACGATTGTTACGAGTTGCGACACCAGACTGAGACAATGGATCTGCAAACCTTTGATGCTTCTTTGGTTTAATAATCGCTAAGGCTGTGACATCGTAGCTGGCAGACGTGGTGTTACTTGTTGAACAATGGTTCTCAAACACTGTTCTGAAAGCCGCATGCAGCTCCTAAGCATCCTTTGTGCGGCTTTTACCAATCTTTCATGAACAGATTCTATTTGAATAAGAGCTGATGATGCCTACTTCCTAGGCGAAATATATACGGTGCTCTGTAACAGCTTAAGTGTCTGGTTCTTTGATGGGAAAGGATTCCTTTCGACAGACAGTGTCTTTCAGCAACACCTTTAATATTTTTTGTAACAGACTTCGTCAGTGCAATAAAACACAACGTGTCAATCAATTGACTTGTAAATTTTTTTTGTGCGGCTCTCTAACAAAATCGTAGGTCTGGATTTGGTTCCCTTACACCAAAATCGTTGAGAACCACTGTTGTAGAAGTAAGGAAAACGTTAATTACCACAACATCTTACTTTCTAGTCATAGTGATCAAACCGGGTCTGTAGTAGTGTAGCGATCTAAAAAGAACTGAGCTATAATGAGTAGGTATATAATAAAATATCCATAACTTCTGTAGCTGTGTAATCATGCTGTTAGTGGGGAGTATAGCTGAGATATGATACCATTGCAGATGTAAACGTGAAATGCACGGCACGCAATTGTAAAGTAGGAATTTTTACTAAAAACCATTAGCCTCACTAGCAAGGTTTAATAGATTGCTGGCTAAGTTCACTAGGAAACATTACGTTTACAAGCAGTAGCATAACATGAAAGTTATAAATAATTGGTAGCGAACTAGCATTGCTTTTCATAGCAGTACATTACCAGGAGGATATAAAAAATCAGTGTCAACAAATGTGGACTTTTCTTGTAGTTTTGATCTGTGGAAAAAATCTATGTTTTCAGCACGGTAACCAGTCTTATTTTATCCTCAGCTTTGCAAGTTAAATAATGCTTTACCTTGCGATACATCACTGCTTATTATTAGTGCAAAAGATGAGAAATCAGAAGTTTTCAGCTATTTTTAAAAAGTCAAAGGTGAATTTGTTGCTAGAAGTCAACCCATTTCTTTGAACAAAAGGCTTTAAAACACATCTTCGCATGTGTGTTAATTGATGCAAATGTTTGCATGTTTGAAAGAACACATGGGAGAAGTAATCGACTATGTGTTTTGCGCTCTTTACATGATTTGCCCAGGCAGCGCTGTTAGTTGGAATCGCCAAGACTGCAACGGGCAAAGCATACAACGAGTGCAAAACACTTGGTCAGTTGGGACTGCGTGGTCTGTGTTCAAATGCTCGCACACAAATGTAGTTTTCCAAACAGCCATTTTCTTGATTCTGGTCGTAAGAAGTAACAAATGCTCCTCTCAGGCATTGACGGCAAAACCAGCGACTGCCTTTCCAGAAATTGTTCATATTACCGTTGAGTTACGTTTCCGCTCGTAACTGTTTTCTGAATCGTCTGAACTTGTGGTTGCTGTTTTTTTCGCTGATTTTCTCATGGCAATAGCGTTGCTTGTAAAAAAATACCAGATTAATTACTCAAAAAGGTTGGGTATATTATTCTCATAGTTGTGTGTACTTGATATAATTCATTTTCCATTCAACTTGAGGCACACCAAGACAATTAAAATATTAATGTGTGAAAACGACCAGAAGCCGGAGCCATGAAAAAAGAGAACGCCGGAGCCACATTTCTGAAAACGAAGAACTCCGTGAGCTGGAGCCGGAGCCATGTTCATATAAAAAAGAGCTCCGGAGCCGGAGTTGTGTCATTTTTACGACGGCTCCGCAGCCCTGCTTGCAAGGAAAGTCAGTCACTGTTGCGGCGTTACGCACACAGTATTATCCATCTCAACAAAACATTAAGGAAAAGCAAATTGCGTGCTGCCATCAAAACTACGTTGAAAATTATGCTGTGGCAATGGTACTTTGCAGTGGACAACTATTTTTTAACAAAGAACTTTTCAAATATTGTGCTTTACGGTAGAGCAATGCCTCCCATTATGTTTGCACTTCGATTTAAAATGTTTGGCACCTGGAAATTTCCGTCAGAATTCAACAGTGCAGCAAAAAAATGAAGAAATGCTTTGAAACGCAGTGAAAATATTTAGTTTCAATATTGTTCTTTCATTATTGACAAACTACATTTCTTTTCCCAGAAGAAAGTTTGCAAACACGAAATTTTGGTAAGGTTTCTGTTTTTTTTCATGGCTTCAACTCTTGCGCTTTAGCCAAAAATAGCACCTTACCAAAGGCATCAATTTTTGCTGCACAAAGATATGTGAAAACAGCAAATGTTTTATGTGGTAACATTAAACCAATTACTTCAGGTGGCTTTGCTTTGCCTGCAACGCATTTTGTGTCCACAAACCATATAACCGGATAGAGCATATGAAACCTTAAACTCAGAGCAGCAGACTTCTACTTACTGATATAGACCTGTTGCCTTTACAGTAAAAGTAGCTTCGCCCTAGGGAGGTCTGCAGCCTAAATGAATCCTAGCATTTCGCAGCCTCCCACTCCCCCATGCATTTTATAAATCGGTCTACTGGGAAGTCATCACAGCACTATATTATAAAAGCGTCGTGTCGCCATCCATGCGTGTGCTAGCGCCATCAAGCGTATGCTTTTGCACTACCGCAACATATCTATCATCATGTTCTTTCATGTACTATATATGCATGCTTAAGTCTACTGCGTTGCGTGTGGCAATGAACACGTTATACAAAACAATCCAGAGCATCTGCTCATAAAAAACAAAAAGCGCTGACGAAATTGCGACGCAAAAAGTACACGATAACCTCCACGTTCACGCTGCCTTGCTGTGTTGTCAGATGCGCGATTTCAATTATTTTAGGCTTCGTCAAACCGCTTGCTTACACAACAGAATCAGCGAAAACCTGACAAGGCAGCCTTGCCCTCTTGAGGTTTTTGACACCAGCATAACAAAACGTAGCTGTCTTTTATGATGTTTTAAGTCTTAAAGTAATATTTTTTTGACCAAAGAAGGTCATTTTTGCAGTACCGTGACTTACTGCATTGTTTCGACGTTCGTTGAGATGGACCACCCACCAACCCTATATGTGTGTGGTTGCAGATTATATTTGTAGTAATGCATTATATTGCAAGTGTGCCTTGTGGATTTTTTTGCGTTATCGGCCGCAGGTAAACAATAAGCTGACACTGGACTGCAGTGATGAACTTGACATATGGCAGCCAAAGAAGTAACATGAGTGTTCTTCTAATTGGCAGTTTTTGGTCCTGTGGAAGACTTTATGGCAATATTTTTATAACATTGGTTGGTACTAGCTTCTATTCCCAGCGTACCATACATGCAGAAGATCTGCATAATGGTGGGGAAACTGGCTAGCTGTCAGTTGTGTGCTACCGTTAGAAATATACATGGGAGCAATTTGTTTGTTTTTGTGAAATTCTATACTTCACAGCGCTGTTTCACCTTTCTAATGTCCAAATACAATAACGATCAAAGACCCACTTACGTGAAATAATCTCTCAGGTCAATCTTGAAGCACTGCACACAAAATCAATTCAACAAAAATCCTTGTTTTTCACTCAGGCACCGGCATTGCTTTTCCTTTGTATGTAGAACAGGTAATGTGAAGATTTATGCGTCCATATAATTTTTGCTTGCTTTCATTTAGGCCACTGAACCTGCCCTGGAAAGTAAAGACGATTTGTATCTCTGTGACGTAGCGCAAATAGAAGATGTGGTTTCTGTTGAAAATCATCAAATGGCCGATGAGCTGCAGCAGAGCGGTCAAGATCAGCTCGCTAATCTGCTTTTCGAAGTAAAGACGGAACCGCCGTCGACCTTCTCCGTGGGCCATAAGGCCAAAGTCATTTCAAAGGCGCTTGTTCCGCCAACAGTGTCCAAAAAGAAAGCCTGTAGCCAAGGCAAAGAAGACCTCGCAAGATTGTCGGAGCGAAATGATGGGATGGAAAAAATGCACGGATTTCAAATGCTACTGCAAGCCGCGGAATTGGCTGAAGGTATTCGTTGCTTTGCACACACGTGAGCAGTCCCTATTTTAGAGCGACGTGTGGTGAAGAAAATGCCAGAAAGTTTCGTAGCGCTCACTGCATGTATGCCGATCAGGTCCCGCAAGTGCTCGGCGTCTCGCACTTCCGCTTTCTCTGCGTTGTGGACAAAGCGGTCTATACATAATGAATGCTGCAGTAATGGTGATCTGTTAGTTTCTTTGCTTGTTGAACTTTCTATTGTGCAATGTTGGTAAAAGCAGAATTACGAAAGTGCTGTCTGTCACCGTTTTGGTGCCAGTATTATCCCATCACAGCGTATTGTTCGGAGCCAAATATTACCAAAAATTAGCTCCTGTTGTGCTTTTTCAATATTCATGTCTGGTTATAGTACGTTGGTAGCCAGGCTTTCTCGTTTGAACGTTTTCAGAGAAAAGTAATTCAAAATCGTAATTTTTGCATGTTTGCCCGATTACCCATCTAAGCGTTAGTTAACGAGAATCTCGCTGGAGTTTTAGAAGTTTCAGCCCATCGATTTTCATCAAACTCACATTTCCTTCTTTCCACCTCTCGGTCAGATTGAACCCTCAAAGTTAATTTCTAGACACAATTTTATTATTTGTGCTCTGAGTCGATATATCAAAAACTGGCGTATCGAATTACCTGAGCAAGAAACATAAAATGAGTTTTTGGTGATTGCCTGATGGTTCCGTCCGGGACTTTGCTTTCAGCTTAGCGCTTCAATGCGTTCAACTTTTTTCCAGTGTCGAATCCTCCTTCAGACGAATCTGTTGAAATTACCGATGATGACAGTTTCGACTTGAGCAGCCAGACCCTACATCCTTCCATAGTGGACGTTCTTGTTGAACTGAAAATTCCCCGTAAGCTCTTGCATTGATTATAAGATCGTGATCAGATTGTGCATGTCATGCGTTCTCTTACTGTCTTTGTCTTCACCTCAGCCTTAAAAAGCAAGGGCAAGAACCACATGCCAAATATTTCTTCGACGTTAAACAGGTCCAGTGCATCGCCCGTCGAGCCTGCTGCGTGTTTGTTTCGCCGCAGAGCAAGAAAAGCTGGTTCTATGAAACAGTCCGCTCGATCACAAAAACGCTATTCGACTGCCGATAACGACACTGCTGGAAACTAATTTGAAAAGCTCGGACATGTTTTCCATTTCGAAACCAATATTATACCTCATGTACTATCAGGCCCGTATCTAAGTTTTAAAGTTTAGAGGGGCAAAATACGTTTAAGGGGGGCAAAATGTTTTATTTTTATTATATGTTTAAAACAAACTGTATAAAAATTTTCTGGGCACAAAAAATTGGGGAACACTGCACCTGAACCCCCCCCCCCCCGGGGGG
>JGI24158J21664_10004700_pt1 | contig 17627 bp, 11 predicted proteins | sample Ectturendosymbi3_FD_21664 | JGI IMG/M metagenome (IMG submission 21664)
GGTTTATGGGACGCTTTTTTGCTTAACTATTGCACATAAGATGTTTTATTTACAGCGACACAAACACGTTCACACTACCCATACTCAGTAAAATAAGATTTGTATCAATATACTCGTTTCTTCACCCTGTGCACGAAAGGATTTATGTAGAAACTCCCAACAAAGTCACCGCAGTGCACGCGTTAGTGCGCCGGGAATAATCGATCAAAAACGTAACCGAAAATTTAGGGATCTTGAGTCCCCTTAGCCCCGTGGTCCGCCTATGCATAAGTTCATCTATTTTTTCAACGTAATCAAGGTTTTTTTAAGGCGTTTTAGGGACCCGATTCGGGTCCCTAGAATTTAAAATCGGGTCCCTAGAATCAAAATTATCATCGGGTCCCTAAAATCTGAGAGAATCGGGTCCCTAGAATCAGAGAAATCGGGTCCCTACAGATCCATACCGGGTACCTAACATTTTCCTTAAAAAAAAGCCCTGACGTAATTCAACTCACTGCCTTTCACTTCTGGCAGTTAAGTTGTTGCAGATGTTTACCTGTATGGGCTTTGGCGACAATTTCTCAACCCGCGTTTTGTTTGAATGACGTGGTTAAAGTCTATCTCGAATTGAGCGGCCATCAGACAAATTCAGATGAACTTTGTATGAGCCTTTACGAAAGCGTAACAATATTTACAAATAGTCGTGAAGTCGAGAATTGAAGACACTAGGCTGCTTCTGAGCTTTCGAGTAATCTGCCTGCCATGCTTTGCTTTCACAACTTTGCAATAATTCCGACTGCACATATACATTTCAGCAACAAGTCTCCACAAGAGTGACGCAGCTAAAGCTGTTCGCAAAGTGTAATCGTAACGTCGATGGCAATCTTCGGCATAATTAGCACAATAAATTGACAGTTTGGCAAATTCCTTTATGCAATTTTGAGGAATTAAGGAATCGGCACCACTTTGACTATCTTTCGATTTGAGAACCTCTTGACAAAAGCTCCTAAGTTTTGATTTTTTTCTAATTAACTTTTCTAAATTATTTTCAGCGCGCCATAAGATTTTATGCATTTCAAGAAAACATATGGCTGAAAAATGCAATGAAAATGATCATATTTGTTTCTAATGATATTAATTTGACGAGATATTCCTAGCAAATCCGTTTCAATGAAATGCCGATTAGCTCTAAAAATACTTCCCACTAACCGGGAAAGCATGCCACATATTTCTGAAAATAGACCACAGCCTATTTTATCGTGCACTGATGCCACAAAGCTAAGAAATTTTAGCTGAGTCAATTGAACTTTCTTTGTAAAATCCCTGCTTACTATAAATGTAGCTGTGGTTGCAAGTGGTTAGTTGTACGATTATAAACGCACTACTTGCAAGTTGCCTAGAAATTGTTCTGATACGCTATATATCTTCTCAGCGCCACCGCAAACTTAGACAGCTAACCTGCTACCGTCAGCGGAGCAAAGTACACGCCTTCACGCGTGTGGCTTCCGGAATCCATGACCAAACCGATATAGCGGTCGTGCCAGCGGTTTTGTGTCAAACATTGAGAACAAAACTTTGTTGTTTAGAACTTTGGAATTAACGTAGCGGTTTTCACAGTAAAGTGATGTTGGCAGCTCACTCGTTGTCTGATTTGCGTAAGGCAGTTGTGAAACAAGTAGGCAATTGGCAGGCAGGAAAAGTCGCAGTCAGTTTGAAGGTAAAACAATTACGTTTAGATTTGCTTGTTTGCGTGCTGCTGCAAAAAGATTTGTCACAACTGATTGTACTGCATGTTACGATGGTAATAGTGTTAATATAACGATTTTGTTCGAACATTCCTGAGTGAGTGAGTAATTGATTGATTGATTGATTGATTGATTGATTGATTGATTGATTGATTGATTGTTTCATATGACTCAGCTAATAAACAGANACAATATAAAGAGTCATCGCGCAACACAGAAACCAACTGTCAGTGAACATCAGAATAAATGAAAAACGCAATGGCAAAATAACTGATCAATGTGAACAAAGAGTCACTGCGTCATGGTGAAGGATCATGGCGGTCATCTAATCCAGGAGTCCGCAAATACTTTGTGACGCGGCCCTAAAAATAGTTCTAAATTCTCGCGATCGCGATCCAAACATTTTGTGAGCATATAATTTTGTGGAAAATACTTTACAATTAATATCAATTTTAAGATTACTATTGATAGTAGCAATTTTCTTGCACAAAATTGTATGCAACTTATCACATAAAACAGTAAATGATTGCATTTATTCTAACTAATGAGAGTTATGGGCTCTGTGTTTAGAACAAAAACAAATTTCATTTGAGAGACGGTATCCCGAAGATCTTCTACTTCTAGTCTTGGTCTGTATTTGTTCTCAATTTATGAAAATTCAGAAAACGTCCTTTCACATAAGCACGTAGTTTCGAATGTTAAAAGAACATTCATTGCATCTGCAGCCGCTCATAACTGTGAATATTCTTTTGCAAGTGAAATCCAAAATTTAGCCCAAGTTCTTCTAGATAGTATCAAAAGCGTTCCTTAAATCGCGGTATCTTGACAGGTCATCCAATGCTTCAATCAAATCTGATGACAGATGGCTAGTATTTCATACTGTGAAGTGTAGAGATTGAGTCGAGACTTAAACTTCGAGACCGAGACTTGGTGAAAATTTAGAGACCGCGACTGAGACTTTATCAAAAAATCCGAGTCTCGAGACTTGAAATTCGAGACCGAGACTCGGTACTTGAAGATTCGTGGATTATGCCGAAATTTTTCTTAAACTTTTCAAAAAATGTTATCATCACACAGAAGTTGAAAATTTTGCGAATTTCTGACATTTTTCTTATCTGCTTTGGTTGTTTCTTACCCGCAAGTACAGCAAACAAAAAACACGTGAAATTACAGAAGTTTTAATAAAACATATTGTTGCAGTATTCCAAGCCCCCAAAACAAAACACTTGTGATAAAGAACTGAAAACTTGGAGACCGAGACTCGCAAAAATGGGTCTCGAGACTCAACCACTGGTGAAGGCTTATAATATTCATGGTAACTTTAAATTATTTCGCAACCCAGAGTGGATGGTCTCGCGACCCAAATTTGGGTCGCGACCCACTATTTACAGACCGCTGATCTAGTCAACCAACCCTGTTTATGACTTTATGCAAAGTGTTGAAAACCAACTGTTGGAAATCAAATAAGTAGTTAGAAAAACAAACAAACGGACACAATACACGGTGAAGTAAATTTAAAGACGAAGAGAGCATGCCTATGTGAACAAAGGAGTGGATCAAATTTAATTGAGGAAATTTGGTGTGGTAAAATGGTGTTGTCAGAATGCTAGATTGGCTGCCCTGGCCGTTGTGAAGGAAAATCGCAACCTCACATTGTTTGCACAATGAAAACGGATAGTGCATAATGAAGTGGTGACAATTGCAGACAAACGATCGAAACACGCGCTGAAGTTTCTGATGATGGCAAGTTGGTTTGAACGTCATCACATATTCTCAACGCTACACCTGCAGCACCAGCTCAAAATCATGTTTAATCAGTAACCTGTAGCCATGCTGTTGAAACTTCACTATGGAAACTTTAGTAAGGCACGGTCTTCACACTCTTCACTGATTTCGCGGCTTGCATGCGACCCGACGTGCCGGTGTTCGCCTCGGCACCGCTTCGTAGTTGAAATCAATGAAGCATATCAGCTAGTCAGTGAATAGTAACACAATCGGTGTTTTCAATGCCACAAGCGACGCCTTGGTGTGGTAGTCCAAACTGGAGTGAAGACTGTCTGACCAGATTGTCGCACGTCGTGTGTGTGAAGAAGATATATATATATGACAGGTGCTTGATCTTTGGGTTACAAAACTTGTATTATGAAGTGGGAGCTTTGAAACGAGCAAACGTATTTGACAGAATATTCGAACTCTGAGATCGAAAACGATTGCTGTCAGTGCTGCCGGAAGTTGACGTTCACAAGCTGAAGTTTATGCAAGTGTTTGCGTAGCTCATAATACAGGTTCAACAAAAAATCGCAACAGAAATTCCACGAATCCAAACAGTTAAAATATAAGCATTCAAGAATGTAACAGCTATTCATAACATAACGAAACACTGAAATTTAAATGAATATGTGAGAATTCACATTGGGATAGCTGTTTCTAAATGAGCAGTCACAGTAGGCTGCCGAAATATCACTTACTAGATTACTTATTTGTTCGGCAATACTTACAGCCATATTGCTAGTTGCAAATAAAAGGAACACACAGAAGCAATTTGCACACGAAAGCAAAATAACGCTAGAATGTGTTTACGTGAGACACCAGGTAAAAAATTACATTAATTTTGACAAAAGTAGCAGAAGGTAGCACAAACGTAATTCTTATGTATACAGCATAAGGTGGTAAGAGTAAGAAATAGAAATAGTCTGCAATGCGTAATATCTTATCATCTGCGTTACAAAGTCTTAAAAAGTACCAAGATTTTGCCACAATACCACAACATTCGGCTTCACGGCGTTGCGCTAAGTTAATGATTGATCACATTACAGCCTGCTTGCTATGAAACATGAATGAATACTCTTGTATGAACGAAAACCTCTTTCTCAAGACTATAAGCGAATCTCGAATCTGCTTGTGTTTTGTATATCATGAAAAGATGCGATTTGATTAAGATTTAACTGAAGCCATGGACTCCAACTGCCCTGGTCTTCGTCCATTGCTTGTCTGAAGTACCCGGTGCTTGGGTGCAGTGGTGTAAGATTTGGGGGTGCAGGGGGTGAAAGCGCTCCCCCAAAATTCTTGATTTGTCGAAAATCCGGGCAAAATCCCTGAAAATTCGGGACAAATCTCAGAAAATTCGGGCACAGATGTTTTGGCACCTTCAAATGAGACTGAATGGAATACGTCTGAATTTGACTTTTTTTCCAAAAAGTTGGCACCCGATGAGTTAAAGTGAAGACTTTGCTTTGCTCTTCATGTCTTTTTTTGATCTTCATGGAATGTTTGGCGCACAAAATTTTTTCGGGCAAGTTTGGGGAAATTGGGGAAAAATTCCTTCGCACCCCCAAAAATTTGCCTGCTCCTACACCTATGCTTGAGTGACACAGTTCCAATTTTGAAGTATTTGTTCAACCCGGACTAAGTTTTAACCGTGCAGTTAATACCAACTCGGAAACGAGCTATCCGCTTAACTCCCGAACTTGCAATTGTCAGTTGTCGTCAGGCCCGCAACCAGGGGAGGCGCAGAGGGCGAAGCCCCCTCTAGAAAATGTTTCGCCCCCCTGGAAAAATGTGTTGGATATAATTTGAACATATTGGACATAGTTCAAAAAATTTGGGCCCCTCTCAGAAAACTCTTCGCCCCTCCTGGTGTCCCAAGCTGGTTACGGGCGTGGTTGTCGTTGCTATAAAATTGTTCACTACAGTTCAGTTTCATCATCCTCGCTTTTGTGCTTCACATCGGAGTGTCGCGAGTAGCGGCGCCCATTCCTCCTTGCTTGCGCCGGGGTCACGCGCCCGCTTTCGTAGTGAATGCCGCGCCCGCTTTCGTAGTGAATGAATGCTTTTCGTAGTGAATGCTGCGTTGGTGGAGGGTCAGTAGCAGCACGGCACGTGAATCTTGCAATTCAAATTTTTGATGTAAAGCACATCAATTTCCAAAACATGGGTAATTCAACTTGCACAATGTGCTGTGCACTTATCACACGGGCAACCACGCAAAAGCAGGATGCATTACTATCCGAACAGATCATAGTGCTTGAAATGCTTCTGCGTGCAGTACTTTTCGCGACATATATGCTGCTGTGTAGCTAAACCATGTAGCTAAGGCTACGTGGTTAGGTTCTTGCATGAATTTTCTATGCTTAGTATTGAATAGACCTAAAGAACTACAGGTAGCTGTGTATTAGAGAACACGCAAAAGAAAACTTTTATGAAAAGAAAAACATTCTGAGTTCGTAAATGGTACACAGTTAGTGGAGCTGTGTTTGCCACATTGTAGAATAGAACTTCGTAGTATAGAAGTAATAGTTGCGATCGATTCAGTCATTTTTTTATTATGATGCAATGTTTTTTATTTTATGATGCAATCTAATACACTAATACTGTACTTCTAGATCAAAATCTTGCTTGTGGCCGTCACTATCAAATATTCATTGCTTCCGTTGCAGTGGCGTATCTATGCAAAATGGCGCCCATGACAAAGTTTAAATATGTACGTTTTCTAATAATTCAAGCATTAGATATAGGCAAATTTTTGTTTTTACGAAATATAAGCCATGAAGAAAATAAAGTTCTAAAACGGGCAATATTTTCGTTTATTTTTGCTTTGAAATTTTCAGCAAATAAAATATAAATAACCCTATGGCCTAGGGTTCTGCAACACAAAGGGAGCAATAGGCCAAACCAATTGATAAATAGAGTTTTCAATGCGATCCACAGTGACAAGGATACTGTGAAACAGTGGTATTGCTACAACCAAGTCCGTAGCCAGGCTTTAAGGTTTGGGGGGCACAAAGCATGTTTAGGGAGGCAAGATTTTTGTTTTTATTATATGTTTTAATAAAACATTTTCTGGGCACAACAAAATTTGGGGGAATGACCCCCGAATGCCCCCCGTGGCTACGGGCCTGGCTACGACCTCATAGAACTGTAGTTGCGAATTTCGTCCCAGGCAATTTCGCTCTGTTTCGGCGGAACCCCGGTTGAAAAACACTGCTTTATGGACTGGGACATTGTGTTTAGCCTGTTATCGGGCAACAGTGGCCATCGAAGAAGTTTCATAAAGTCGGAGTGGGCCGCAGCAATGTAAGTAATTTGTAAATCGGTGGGAGCATTAACAACAGTTATTTGCGTAAGTAGCAGTCAGAGTTTCACAGCCACGAACTTAAACTCGTCGAAACAAACTCTGACTAACATCCTCTTGCCTGATTCGCAGAAGTACGAACTGACTTAGCCTTTCTTGCAGCGTGAGAAGGTCGAGGTCTTGCAGGTATGGCAAGCGAGCATTCTTTATCTGTCACAATCTCTGACAGTCGTGTTGTATCACAATACAGCAGTTGTGTGACAATGCTTAATGGTGCTGGGCCGCTGGCGCAACATGCCCGACTTAATGCTTTAGATACGGCGCTTTGTTGATCCAACGTTGTAGTGAATGCTTGTATGGGGCGCAAAGTAGAGGTGCAAGAAACCGTAAATCACAAATTTAAACTTTTGTCAAGCAATTTTTCCGCCCCCGTCAAAGCGGTGCCCATGGCACGAGCCATGCCTGCAATACTCTAGATTAGGGTTGCCATACGTCCGGAATTTCATTGTTAAGATTTGTGTCCGGAAACAATTTTAAAAAATGCTTTGATGTCCGGAATTTTTACAGATAGTAAATTATGTTCAACTTGAAACAATGTGCATGTCCTGTGAAGATGAGAACTTCAACTTTTACTTCTTTGGCTACTTACAGCGCCCATAATAATTTTGCCTGAATTAGACCTAGCCCTTGCCGTGAGAAACACTTGCTTGTTGTCGCGAAAAGTAGCCATTGACACTGTCAGTAATTTTGCCTCTTCAGATATGATAAACCTCAGGGCCGGGCCTCCAGTGGACCAACTAGGCGGCCGCCTAAGACACAGCCTTTAGGGGCCGCAGAATCCATTTATTTTTGGTTTCCATGTTCTGAGCTTTTGAAAAAGTCTTGTATTATTTTGTAAATACTGAAGCTTGCCTTGGGCCCAAAACCGTGTCGGGCCGGCCCTGGTAACCTTACCTAGATACACCACTGCTCCATTGAACCTAATCATCGGTTGAAGTGGTAAAAGTTAAGCAATTACGCTTGTTCTGTCATGTGTAACAAAACCGGCTGGTTAGTTTTGCTTTTTCAGGAATTTTACTCTCTACCGCAGAGCTGAAATGATTTTGATACAAATTTAAATTGATTTTAGTGTTTTTTTTAATAAATCAGTTCAACAATTTTCATCTACGTAAAACAATTAAGTCCTGTTTACGTCGTCAGTGTGCTATTTGAAGGAGTGACAAAAAGAAAGGTTTTGAATTAATCACATCTTGCAACGAAACAAGTAGACAATGAAATAGAGCTGAAACGGCAGTTTTAGCAAAAAAGCTAGGTATTCGCAAGTCTTAGAAGACCCCTTGCAATGTAAAATTTTTCTTGAAACATGACAAGATTGTTAAATTCATTTACTACAAACTCTGCAAAAATGCAGATTGTTAACGTCTTTATTTTTTTAAAGGTTAACTCCTTCCTTGATCGAAACTTCTTTTCAAATAAAATGGTTGACTGTAGCCAGAAGGTAGCCCTTGTTTTGGGTGGTGCTGGGAATGTTGGATCAGGTGTAGTTGGCGGTTTTCTTAAAAGAGGTTATAAACGAGTAGTGGCTGTTTCACGCGATGTTAAAAAGCTGGAAAGCCTAAGAAACCAACTGGGAGCAGATACAGACAGATTTGGTTTCATTGTTGGAGACATTTCCACTGAAAGTGGAGCCGAGGTTGTCAAAAACCAAGTGAGTTGTTTTGACAAAGTGATGGATTGTCGCAGTGGCATAATGGTAATAATGCTGTGCGAAACTTAAACTAGAAAAATGCGGTTTGACCACATTTTCTCCATTAATGTCTCTCCAACAGCGATAATGAGCTCAATCACAAGCATATTTAGAAAAACTTTCATGTGGCTTGTGGCAAGCTCTGTCTAACGTATTTATCACAAAGCGAAATTCTCTGGACTAGCCAAGTTAGATTTTATTTCCTATAAATAGAAACTTGTTTGATCATTTGATACCCGCTTGTACTTCAAAGTGACCCAGGTGTAAAAAGTCATGAATTAATATCTCAGTGACAACCATCTCAATAAATCTCTCAACTGCAAATGAGATTGCTCGTGACATAAAATTGACGCTTTTTTCTATACAACATCGATAAAACATTTTCTACTGGAGAAGCAAGCTACTGTTACTGAGGTAGTTTAAAAAAAGAAAAAACGTTTTCTATTTTTGTAAATTGCTAACGATTAGACAAACAGCTACTAAACAGTTGTAAGGGAATACCCCTAATACCAAAGCTACGATGGAATTTATCGAGTAGAAGTTTATGATTAGCAGTATCCAAGAATATAGACCCCTGGTCCTTCGCAGCCTCCCACTCCCCTATGCTTTTATAAATCGATTTACTTGGAAGTCATCGCAGCATTATATTAAAACGGTGTTTGGCGCCGCCCATACGTGTGCTCTTTTCTAGTACCACATACCCTTACTTGTGTTTCATCAAAGTAATTTTGTTAGCGCCATGAAGCGTATGCTTTTCTATTACCGCCACATACGTATCTTCATGATTTTTCATGTATGTTTATGTGTTCCTTGTTACTGCCATGTATGCTGAAGTCTATTGCGTTGCGTGTGGGAGCAAAGACGTTTTACAATATAATTCTGTGTATACAGTAGTTCATTGTCAACAGTCTTCAATGCGTTAGAACATGTTTTTTGAATTGAAAATCGGGTCCCTAGAATCAGAGAAAATTATCATCGGGTCCCTAAAATCAGATAAATCGGGTCCCTACAGGTGCATACTGGGTACCCAAAATTTTCCTTAAAAAAAACATGCGTTAGAATAAGTTCTCTCACTAGCATAGGATAGTCAATTGAAAATTTTGACCTAAATCCATATTTATATTGAGATAATAATTTGAATTCTTGCAAATAGCATTACACTCCATGTACGATTTTATCAAAGATTTCATTGAAACGTAATAACGTAACAAGATCTATTTTGGTCTGTATATCAGTGCAAATGTTTCGATCTCTAATTTCATTGGACTGTCTTTAAATAATTACGATAAGAACCCCCATTTAACGCACCTGCTGAAAATATGTGTAAGAATCGGTGGTAGGACTTACTTCGAGGATTTAATATTCCCCGTTGGAATATCATTTTCATTTGGAGCTTTAACATCTGAAAGATTCTGTAATAAATGCAGCATTTCTTCCCCAGGTATATCGTGCAAATTGAAATACGAGCAGCGGGTAGTAGCATGCTTAGGTATACTATTTGGTGCAGGTATTTTTCGGCCAATTTAGAACCTATTTCACTAAACTAGTGTTTAACTCATTTGCGGGTTCATTTAATAACTTTCCCTGGCTATTTTTTAGATTTTTTTGAACTTTGTTCGCTTTTTTTAAAGTTTATAGTGATTCCAAGCCTCTGCCATTTTGATTTGGTTTATCATAAGTAATTATTTTCTAGCACCTGTGTTTAGCTTATTTTATCAACCCATGCAGTTTATTTATAAATTGTTTATAAACGGTGTAGGCATGTGTTTGCTTTTTGTTCCAAACTTTAGAAAAACATTTCTTTCTTTCATTATCATTTTATCAACATCCACTGTCAGTGCATGGCATTTTAGATGGCTGTTGGTGATTTCATGAAGGATTAACTGAAGGAACATAATTTCACTGCGTGAAATGTTTCATATACTAACTCAAACTGTAGATTGGTATAAGAACTCCGATCAAGATTTAATTTGAAATCTAACAGAGTCATAAATCAGCAATAAAATTTTCTGCTTCGAGGCCAGTGAGATTTGTAACTGTACTTGTTGTGGTGTTAATTTTTTAATCAATAGCTGCATTAATATAACAAAATCACAGCTTTACAATGACATTTACAGGTCCTGCAGCAATACGGTGGCAAAATAGACGACGTGGTCTCAACAATAGGTTTTCCATTTTGGAACAAAGGCCCTCTAATGCAGCAATCGCGCGCTGAACTTGAAGATGTTCTGAATAGTGTCGTGGTCACTCCTTTCGTCGCGTACAAAACTTTCATTCCAATAGTGAAAGACAACCCGGCGGGCTCCTACACTTTTGTCACAGGTAGGTGTACCAAGATTTAAAATAAGCGCGTGTTGAACTAGTTTGAAATCTACAGGCAACTATCACTCAATGAATACACCAGTTTTGCGTTTGGAGTAAGAGCTATTTGACGTTGGGTTTAAGCCCAGCTTAAGCAAAGCTTGAGATTTCGTTTTATTATGACAAAATTTTCGCGTTTCACTCATCTGGCGCCTGCGCCACCGTGATTCAGCAGCATGATTTTGAGAACACGTACAGTACATCTCTCAGTTTGAAATGAGTCGTGGTCGGTCGCGAATCCATGGCCCTTGCAGTATTGCTAATGAAACAAAAGGACGAATCCCAGATTATTGTCTCTGATGGAATGCATTACAGGGATAGCATCAGCAACTATTTATACAAAGGCTAGGTCTAATGTTTGAAACGAATTTTCTAATTTTAGCAATTGAATGTAGCATCCCCAAATACCTCATTATCAATGGCGTACGCAGAAAATTTCCGAGGGGCGGCCAAGTTTTGTCACAATCGTGTGACGTCACAAATCAACTTTAGGACGACCATTCTAGAGGGGTCCGGGGACATGCCCCGGGAAAAGTTTGCAAAATTACACCTAAAAATACGCAAATTACACGTAAAATTACGCATTTACACCTAAAAATACGCATACTGTTTATACATTTTTTTATTTTTAGGGTCTGAGGGGGGGCCATGGCACAGTGCCCCCCCTCTCCGTACGCTAGTGCTCATCATCCTGTAAAGTACGTGGACTTACCGAACAGCAGACTTTTGGCTTTGCCGGCCATTTTTGGCGTGTGAGGGCAATTTTTTGGAAAAATCACGTGTCGTCTATTGTTTCTTGGGCCACGTTTTGCCCACTGTTGTCTAATCCTAATAGGATTTTGTTTTTCTATGTAACGTGGGATTGATCTAGTATTTTAGTGCATGTAATTAGGTCTTCTGGCGTATACGTAGGTGATTAGATTGTGCTATCATGGCTCATATCCGCATTGCATTCTGAATTTAAGTGTCAACTGATTACTGCTAAAAGCAAACGGGAAAGTGTCGCGTTTCCGACCCATGCTTTACGCTGTGATTTTCCTTAAAATAACTTTCCGTTCTGCTTCCTTACTACTGCCTTGACAAGGCGAAGACACTTGCGTGCCTCGAAACTCGAAGCACCAGGTTGTAACTCCGCATTTCATTCAGTGAATAAGTGGTTGCAGTTTTTCTCTTTTAAACATATACAGTATAAGCAAGAAAGCAAACACTATAAAAACAGGAAACACAAAGTAAATCAATTACAAGCACTGCAAATACGAAGATGGAAGGCAAGCAATGTGTGAGGTGTAGAGCAGGGCCTCTGAGAGAAATTTTACCAGGGGGTATGAAAACCAATACCGGGCCCCCTTAGCTTCTGGAGCCCTTGTCGAAACTTGTGTAGCTTGCTTGTGTAGTAATCAGAATATAGATGAAACAGCTACCATTCCAATATTTAGAGATATATTAATTGTTCTACTGGCAACGGGCTTACGCTAGTGATTTTGTGTTTCATTACAGAAAGGCTTAGTGTGCGTACTTTCATGCTCCCGGGCCCCAGTAGCCACCGGGTCCGGGTACGATCTACCTTTGTACCCACTCTCGTAGGCGTTGGAGTTGAGGAATATACAGGTGAGTTCAGTTGATTTTATTTTGCGATAATTAGTATTCCAGCAAGAAAAACAAATTAGTGCAAGGACGCCAAGGCATTGAAGGAACCGAAAGGTTATCGAGTCAATGCCCCTCAACAATTGAATTAGCTTTCTTACTGTCCAATATCAACTCGTGGTGTTGCATATGCATGGGAAAGATATGCCAGATGATCAACACAGTTGCGCTGGTTGTGCTGGGTCGCAACCGGTCTCTTTTGTTGGGCCAGGTGCTTGATCTGGGCGTGGCAGAGAAAGTACAAACCCAGCTAAAATGAAACTCTGGCCGGGATTGTCATAACCCTTTCGCATCGAGCAAGCTCTACAAATGTTTGCAGCGGTTTTGTAGCATGGGAATGATGAGTGGAAACTCTTGGGATCAGATATGCTGAGATGTAGCCTTCGAATTTCCTTGTTACCCAGAAATGGTCCATGGGGTAAGACGCGCGCTGCTCCTGTAAAGCAAAAGAAAACCAGCAGCAACAAGAAAACCAAATCACATAATCACAAATACACAAGTGAAGAGAAGTTAGGTACAAAGAGAGCTATGGGAGAATATTAACAAAGTGGGATTCTATTTTAGATTCTAGCACAGGTGTTCTCAACCAAGGACCATCTTAAAAAACATCCAACGGACCACTTTGCTCCGCTGACACCTCATGAACAACTAGTCGAAACTGTTTTGCACATAGGTGGTGTTACATAATTTATTGCACAGCCTAAAGGTTACAAGTTTCAGGAACGTTTATCAGGGCTTTATGGAACTCTCAGTGGACCACTAGAAATTCCACGTTGAGAATTAACGTTTTATCAGGGTCACTATGAGAATCACTGTTGTAGCATGAAAAATAGCTTGGCTACACTTAAGATGAAGGACTCCGTGTTTCAGCACCATGGAGAAGTGAGATATGCACATAAGTGAGAGAAGTAAGCGGCAAGCAGGTTAGAAAGCGGGAAGGCATGCAGCAGCCATGTTGTAATATTGCAGTGTGTGCACCGGCAGCGAGTGACAATACGATGAGAGCAATTACGATATGAACGGTGCATGTCATTCAGAAATACCACAGTTACCGATAGACCATGATTAAGTAACATAGTTGCCCGTATGGACAGCAGGGGACACAGTAGACCCGGAAGAAGATGGAAGGACAGGAATGACAATCATACCAGCCAATCAGAGGTTTCAGATAAAAATCTAACAAGTTACAACAAATCAAAGGATAGAAAACAATCCAATAAGGTGGAAGGTACTTGAAAAACAAACATTAGTTATTAACGAGTGGTTTTTAGTTGACAGTGTCATTTTTCAAACAAATTGCTGTTTTGAACATTTTGCTCACTGCGACTACTGCAGTAACGTCAGAGCTGCAAAGAAGAAAACAAACGCCAGTTTTTCGTAGTACGTCTTCAAAAACTACGCGTCGCCTCTCCATCACGTAACAAATGGGTAATTAATTTAGTGATGCGTGATTGATCATGAAAGTTATCTTACGGTTTTTAAGGAAATATCCCCTGCTGACTGAGACAAAACTTTAAACCTGCTTGTCACGAAAGCGAAACACAAATGAAAGGCTGAAGTGAGGAAAGGTTTCGTGCTCTGTATTGACGCACCCGTCGAAAAGCTTAGGTGAGGCACTGCATGAGCACTAGAGTTTTTGTCGTATTTGCCTGAATTGAGCAAAACTTGAAAACTGAAGTTGATGATTCTTCGTTATTTTGTTCTGCTGTCCGTTTGAAAGAACTAGATGAATAAGACAACTGGAAGGGCTTCATGAGAAGCCTTGTTTTAAGGTTAAAATTGAATTTGATAGCTTTACGAACCGTGATGTACAATTCTGCCACTTTGCTATCTTTAGACTAAGCGACTTGCAAGTAGCAGAAAACCGTACCTTCTTCGCTGGGTATCTGTAAGTCGCAGTGCAACGTATGCACGAGACAAGAATGTTGTTTTTTTGGTCAGTCACGCGATCCAGACATTTCCGCACTGACAGCGTTTGATCTTCACGCCGGTCGTTCGCAGACCTGACTGGCGGTTAACTTCAGATGATTCGCTTTTTTGTCATCCGTGAAATGGCAGTTGCTGGGCTCTGCTTTACGGGGTGTAAGGCAATTTTGATTGAAAATTTAAGTGTTTTGCATCGTGGTGCCGTTTGCATCACGGAGAGTTGTATTCAGGAGAAGGAGCGGAGCATAATATTTTTTAAATTTCCAATCCATAACTTCAAAGACCAAAAAACTGTCAACGGGAACTCGGTTGAACAACGTAGGTTTTTCGTTGTCCCGGCATTTCACGTTTGTCGATCGGAATAAAGATTTTAATGATGCCTACCACTATATTCAAATCAAGCTTTAATTGCGAGCAGTGGTCGATAGCCTGCATGGACGCTAAGAGAGGTTTACACATGGTTTGATGAAAACGCAGTGCCCTGGAGTGGTGGTGAACGCTAAATAGTTTTAGCAGGAATTTCAGCAGTCCCGAGAAGGTCATGTGCAACCTTAAGAGCAATCTACGTGGAAGAGCGAGCTGTTACTAAAATCTTTCTCAAACTTTTTTATGTAAAAACGTGCTTCTTATGTGCTTTCCTAAACCGTAGGTTGAAAATCTTACACAGATAACTTAGGTGACATGTCGCGCCAGTGTGTTTCGCTAAATTTCATAACCACACGTTCAGTGTGGCAATGCAAAATATTCGTTTTTTTGTATTGTATCCCTTCCGTCACAAATTTTTAGCTGTGGTTTCTCCGAAAAAAGATTGAGTAGTTTGTCGTCCTGTTTAAATTAAATGTATACTATTTTCAATATGACCCACCAACAAGTTTCTTGGACTACGAAAAACAGTAGGTTGTCCACCCGAGTGCCCCTGGACAGTTTGTTAGCCTTATCCGAAGGTTTGTATTGAATAGCCATAGTTATGAGTCGGTTTCGGACGATGTGATGCGTAGGAGCATGTTTACACACACATGGGAGTTTTCTGGATGATCCACACAGTTGCAGGGAATTGCTGTGTCGCAACTGCTTCGTATCGGTGTTACGTATGGGGCGCCGTTCGTAAAAAAAACTTTATCGGATACATTTAGCATAACAAAACTGCTAAATCGGAAAAGATTTGGTTAAATCCGAACGGATTTAGTTAAATCGGAACGGATTTAGTTAAATCCGAACGGATTTAGTTAAATCCGAACGGATTTAGTTAAATCCGAACAGAACCACCCAAATCGGAATAGATTTAGCCAAATCAAATGTGTTTCGATTTGACAAAAATTTTCTGTCCGCAACATCTCTAGTGCTTTCATCCTTGCGGGCCTAGGCACGGAGGGATTGAGTTTATTGGCACAACGATATGGAGTTTCAACTCAGGATGAAGTAAAAAAAAACGGAACACCAAAAAACTATGGAACAAGTTGTCCAATCAAGAACCTTCGAAAGTTAGTTAATTTTTCCGAAAGCATGAAGTTGGATACCGGATTGTAGCTCATGGTTGTGATGAAGATAGATAATGGCAAAGTGCACAAAGCCAAATGGTGCACAAAGCCTTTCAGTTTGCTGGATGATCAACTCAGTTGCATCTGAATGCTTGGTCGCTGCACAGATTGTCTTCATTTAAATGTTGGGTCGCAGATCAGTAAGGGGCTACTGCAGGTAACACAGAGAAAGCGTGAACACAACTAAGATAAAACTCTGTTCGCACTGCTACAACCCTTTCACATTTCATCCATCTTCCTATGGCCAGCTTCCCAGTGATTGAACCAAGGTCAATGGGTCTGATCCACGTCTGTCAGCACGATTATGGTGGTCTACGTCAAGTTGAGGTCGTAACGCATCAGCTGGTGGTAACTCTTGTCAACCTGTGTGTTGTAAGGATGTCTTTAGCAAACGACAAACATCAACACTGCGGATGCAACGAGGGAAAAGCTAAAAGCAGTCGGTGTAGGCATACGCCACATACAAAGTGCGCAAAGGGAAGACAAACGGCCGTAAGAAGACAAATTTACACATGAACTCCAAGTTTTAAACCCTAAAAGAGAGAAAATTTAACCCTTTCAAGTCGAATTTTTTTTTGTCACAACCACCAAACAACAGCTGTTTCCTGTGTCATTTTTAAGAAAGTTTTATTCAAAATTTGAAAAAGTAGGGTTTGGGGAGAAAATGGGCCTAGTACCTATACCATGTGTGTGTTGAGACCTGGTGGTACAAATAGGTACCATCATGCTCAACACATAAAGTCTGTTGGTACGCTTATGTACCAGTTACACTACCATATAAAGTCTGTTGGTACACATATGTACCAGTTACACTACCACCACCCTTACTACATTATCTTCAAGAAAAAACAAATGAAACAAACTTATTACTTTCATCCTAAACAGCCTAATAAATCCCAGTCTAATGCTCGCCAACGTAACTGTAATTCAGCCTTCCAAATCATTTGCAAGTCTTTGATGTGTCCTTGCATCAGGGTTGCCAGATTTGTTTCGTAGCTATGGCCAAAATCCTGATAAAAAATGGCCAAAATGTCTGTTTTTTAAAAATGTTATTGTCAAAATCACAAAATGTTTTAACTATGGTAATTTCCATATTCATAGGTGTCTCAAATCGTTCGGAGGCAGTATATTTTTCGCCAAAAATGTGGTTTTGCCAAAGAAGCAAGTTTTTACCCTGAAACAGCAATTTTTACCGTAAACTTAAAATTACCTGTTACAACTTGCCTTTATTTATCATAATAAAACTTAGAACCATATATTAAAAACTGTTGCAATTTGAAATTAATTTTCTAATTCAATGACAAGGCTAAAATTCTCTTGATCTTGTGCTCCAAATACATGAACAAAAGATTAAAGCCATGAACTGCATTAAGTTGATTATCATAATGAGTTAACCACATGCTCAAAACCATCAGTAAGTTCACATGTGAACGAAAGGGCAGAGGAACACTTGAGAACAAATAGGTCCGACTGAAACATTTGCACAAAATCTACAATATTGCAAGGGCTAAATAATTTACTACACACTTTGAACATTACAAGGTTGAAGTTACTGCAGAGTGTTACTGTAAAAGTGATGAGAAACTTCTAAAAGTAATATCTTACCAAAAATGCAA
>JGI24158J21664_10004702_pt1 | contig 17623 bp, 10 predicted proteins | sample Ectturendosymbi3_FD_21664 | JGI IMG/M metagenome (IMG submission 21664)
ATCTGCTCATGCAATTGATGGTTGTAAAAATCACTGCAAAGTCGTGTTTTGATCTTACCGAACTTTTAATCTTGATCTTTGATTCTTAACATTGTATTAACATAGGCACAGTTGTCTTTTGTCAGAATCCTTATTTGAGCCAAGTGTGTAATTCACCAGTATACAGGTCATGCTTTTTGTGTGTACAATGGAAATTTTAAATAATTGCTTGCTTTGTAATTAACCTATACAGTATTATTATTTCTGTGAAAGTATGTTCTTAATATTTTATGTGTTCTTTTTACACTGAACCTCACTTTAAGCTTATGTTTGCATCACAATTCTTAAAAAAGTTTTTGGCTAATGGCAAGCCACGATGTAAATAGGCAAAAAATGCCTGGGAGTGCAGACTTGAACCTTTTGTCCCTATATCAAGCTGGACAAGATACAGTGCAAGAGATTTCCCAAAAAGCCCAAGAACTCTTTCAAGTATGTTGCTTTTTTTGTCTGCTGATCATGATCTAGATGGCTTAATAAATTGTAATATTCAATCTGCGTATATGAAACATTTCTTGCGTTAATGTGCACTAATGCTCCTTAAAGCATCATACAGCCACTATAGCTTCAACATATTTTTGAACCCATGATATGCACATTACCAGGATTCATTGTCACTTTTCCATATCAAGCCATTGACTTATCCTGAAACACTGGCATAGTGCTCAATTTTGAAGGTTTTTTAAGTGTGAAAAATCATGACCCTGTGAATATATGAACAGCCAGGTCTTCCTAGGGACCATTGTTTGACAAAATGGAAGGCACAAAGATTTGAAATACACATTGAATGCCTGTTGTGTCACAAAGCACAAACCACTTCCAAAACATTATAGCAAAACATCACAAAAGGAAACAAGAATTCCATGCTTCCATCCATGGTGGGGACAGTAACCAGAAATGAAGGTGTTACAGTGATGTGAAAAAGCACTTTGCATCAATACTGAATTCACCAAAAAACATTATTATTGATACCGATACCTTTGTAAACCCAGATATATAACAACGAACTAGCAACTACAATTTTTGTCTGCTAAGTCTTGCAAAGTCAACGCTGTGACGCTAAACCATAGGGTTTAGCATAGCTCATCCGTGTCATGGCTCAGAGAAGTTTTAAATGTGAAGACAATCATACTTCATTTTTAAGATGATTTGTGTGTGTCAAACTGTCACAGTTTGAGCACAGTTATTGTGCTGTTAAAGTCATGTGCATTACCATTATATGACATTACAATATGCATAGTCGTTGAAAAGTAAAACACTAACATTTATAAGTGACATTGATGAGTCACTGAATGACAAACACAAGTTATGATGTGAATAAAACTTTTTTAGCAACAATACAGATATGTGGGGATTATACTGATGAACTACTACTCATTTTTCTGAGCCAAATATGTGAATAGATAAAAAAAAAGCTTGTTTCAGTCCAATCAGGTTCTAACAAGTTCTCAGTCTGACTGTAAACTGTTTAGAAAACATGATGCAGCTGAGTACAAGTTAACAGTTTCCCAGCCAAAATACAGATATTGCAAGATGATGAAGTAGGTGCTTTGACATCTCAGAATTGCGCTTAAGTCTAAATAAAGGCAGAGTGTCATAGTGCTGTGATTAAAAACTTACAGTGCAGTAACTAAAGGCAAAATTTTGCGTGGCATACACTGTTTAAATCACGAATATGTTCTATCTGCATAGTTACCAACATCATGGCATGTTTGCCTGCTATCAGCTGATGGGGATGTACTGTACTTACATTTTGTAATACTGTATTTAACTGTGTGCTTGGTCAGTTATAGCATGATTTTACTTCATTTTATCGTTGACAGTCCATTGATAAATGATTCGTAGTTGTATTACCTGTGTTTAATGTGATAGTATATTTTAAAGGTTTGGCAAGTGCCGCAGTTGTTTCCAAGTATATCTTGCTGTTTATGCTGAGTGCAGCACACATGGCCATCAACCTTTGACAACCTTGCTGAAGTTGGACAAACTATTCATAATCTTTCTTGACAGTCTCTTACAAATGACATTATGGATGTTTACTCCATGCAGCTGTTAGGATAACTTAATTTCTGTACATTCAAATAAACATCGCTTAGTGGCTAAGTTTCGATCAAAAAAATTCCCACCTGGTTCTTCCACCAACTGTTGTGTAAAGTTATTGTATTGGTAAGCATGATGATACTTAGTTGCATATACGTGTAAGCTAGTAATAATTAAACCGCTGGAAATTCTTGAGTGATTTGGCCAACTTTATATTTTATCTTTTACTTTGATATTGTTATAATTCTTTTTGAATATATATTTCAACACCTGTATCTGTTCAAAATACTCCCAGTTATATATTTTATTTAGTATATGAAGATTGTTGATTAAATTACCTCGTACCTACTGAACTGTTTTTATAAGCTAAAGATCCCAAGTTATTAAACTGAATCTTAGTCATTTTTGTGAAACAATGTTTTGAATTAATGCTTCACTCCAGGTATGTAACCCATATGTCTCTGCAATTTCAATAATGGAGAAAGATTTGGTGATAGTGATTTAATTGTAGTTTTTTGTGATATCAAGTGTACTATGGACAAGTTTTGATCAGATGAAAGCAGGTTTTGAAAGCTTTGGTCACCACCAAGCAATTTTGAAAGACCATGACTTTCCAGAGCATAAGCATTTATGTTGCAAAATTTTACCTGAAATAATGCACAAACTATATATAGCTGCGTGGCGTTTTCAGTATATTCTTCAAGCACGTTATGTAACTTCTGCATCCTGTAGCCTTACTGCACTGTTGTTTTTGTTTGTTAAATCACTGCACCTCTGACAATTTCCATATGTTTTGCGGTGAAGATACTTTTTAAAGCTATCTCATTTACAAAATGCATGATAATATCAGGGTTTTTTAAGGAAAATGTTAGGTACCTGGCATGGGCCTGTAGGGACCCAATTTATCTGATCCTAAGAACCCGAATCGGGTCCCTAAAACACTTCAAAAAACTAAATATTCAAAGGTAGCTACAGGTAGCCTACAATGATTGTATTTCAACAAAACAACTCTTCCTCTGACAAAATTGATATTTGCATGAAGAAATTGGTATTGAGTGACTTGTTCACATTCGATGCAACAAAAAGAATGTGGAGACATTCGCTAATGAATTGGCTTACAGTTTTTGTCCATTGAAACGTTTTGCATGAAAGCATGAATCAATGCACTGCGGGTCGGTTATGCTCTTTTATTTTACATCCCCATTTTTTGCAATTTTTCTTTAAAGATAGTTCAGTAGGAAAATTTTGCGCTATGTCAAGAATAAAAAATTCGTGAAGTTTTCATTATGATTACGGTTTATATAACATAGGCTTGGTGAAATGCATGTGCGCTGTGCTTGGTTATTCGTATTCATTGCATTTTTGCTGTATGCATTGGCATTTCTGCAGGCTGTGAAGTTAACACAACTTCCAAATGGAACTGCCCCAGGTTACAGAAATGCGCAGGAACGACTCAATAAATTGCGGGAAATGCTCGGAAAAATGGAAGTCCTTTTCCAAAAGCTTCGTGTTGTATATAATGAATGCCAGAGACGAAATGCTGACAGTGAGCAGCAGTTTCAGCTGTCGATTCCACTTGCCAATCATGAGTGGTGCGTGAGTTTTGCCTTGCTGTGCGGTTTTCTGCTGTTGGTTTAATTTTAGTGTTTGCGTAATAAACTGTCGTTTTTCACGGAAAAGGCCAGCAAATCTGTAACTGTATCCAGAGATGTTGCTCAGTCATTGCAAGTTCTTTTGTAACTACTTGCCAAAATGCTATGAAGTCACGAAACCTTTCGAAGACAAAATGAATTTACTTGGATTGCATTATTGACGTGATAAAACTTCAGCTGAGCAAATATTTTTATCAAAAAGACGCGATTCTTATTATCATCAGGATGTACTTTTCCAAGGGGGTGAGGTATATTGAACGTAAGGTCACGATTGAAGACTGCTTTCGAGGAATCAGCAGATTGGTATATGCTTTTATCTTTTTGCGATGATTCAAACCTGCAGATATCTATATTCAAGTAACTAGTCTCCACAAACAGTGTGTGAGGCCGTTTCGGTTTCTCCTATTTTTCCAACGGTCTCTCAAAAAACAGTAGAACCTCGCTGTGTAACCACCACCAAAATATACTAAAATCTCACTTTACGAGACGACCACCTCGGTATTTCCATGACATAGTTGCGGTCACTGTCCTCGCGGTCTCCAAGGTCGACCTTAAAAAACTATCCACGAAGGTGAAGGGTTTGAGTCTATCAGCAATGCCATATTTTTGCCCTAACACGTGGTCCACAGGTGGAGACACACTGCTGTAGGGATTGTTTATAAAAATTAAAGGCTGAACGCTGTGACAAGGGTAACGCGAGGCGTTTTTAAATTGAAACGCTGAACACAACGAGAGTTAACAACAAAGATATTTCACTGGGTGGTGACATAGGCCAAACCACACCAAATGAGTAACACAAAAAGTGTGTAAGAATCATTTCACATGGGGCAGAGTCGTACTTTGATTATTAATTTTTATGTCCTCACAGGCATCCAGAGAATGAAAGTCGGGTTGTTCTACAAAAACAACAGTGTAATCTTCATGTAATGCTGGTTCATGTACTACATACCACGGGTCACTTTGAAGTGTCGTGATAAGGCCGATTGGTCGTTGTCATAGTTGCAATCACGTTTATTCCAATTGGTGCGGTGCGATGACCATCTCGTGTGCTAACGCACTGTTCATGGGGTATCACACAAGTCGCTACATAGATACCATAGTTTGAGCACGTCATGTTTTGGTTCAATAGGAAAGTTTTATTTTTAGTCGTAAGGTCACTATTACTGCCTTCTTTCCATTTCCGGCCGAAGATCGCCTTGCCGTTCGCCTGCCAAGCCAACGGAAACCTACCCTTTGCTGCTTCGGTTTTCATACATGTCTTTTATGTCATTAGAGCGTGATGGTCGCGTAGGTGTAAAATGCGCCGTTGCAGTACAGTAGCGCAGGGCGGCCTTGCTGCATTGGGCCCCGCGCAGAGTTGTAAGTCCGGACTTAAGTTTGCCAAAATGTTTCGGGTTGTTTTCGCACCTGCGTACAAAACTTTTTTCGATTTTTTTCTTTCGTGAAGTACATTTGTTGTGCTCACGGCGATGACTTCTGTGAGTGAAGTGATTGTGACTTTTCTTCAGGCCAATTCTATTTGCAAACACAGCTACGTTCTTTTGTTCTCTGCACGGATTAGTCTCACATTCCTTTTGAGAAGGCGACAGCGGTGAGGAAATTAGCATGGGATGTCATTGCTTCGACGAGATCAATCACAAAAGAATAGTTTATTTGCTCAGATTGCGTTGAAGTAACTTGTTTTCAAGATCATTCAAAATAGACTACCATCTATAGATTTTTGATTACAGTGTTGAACTTCCAACAGATGATCTTAGTGTTAGGCTTATTGCGCCCTGCTCAAATATTGAAAAATAAGTTTCACCTAAGGTGATATTGGCCAGAAATCTTCCCAAGTTTACCCTAGCTTTTCAACAACTCAGCAATTACTCTCAAGCGTATCTAACCCAAAAAACGAACTTGCAGGATTTCAAAACATTTGAAACAAACAATTTCCTCCCCAAAATGTGGGAGGTACACATACTAAAATTACCAAAAAGACATGAAAATTGTAGAAATGTGACATCTGCTCTTATTGGCGGTGGGGTTAAAATCAAAATCTTATTCTATTGGAAGCTTACGGTTCTACAGACAACCGAGGCAAATCAGGTTGAGACATGGAAGTACTTAGGCCAACGTGTCCAAATGATTTACGACAATTTCATCACAAACAAGTCAAACACTTACACCTACATGCGCAAATTCGTTTTGACCAAAACAGTTTTTCTTGTTGTACGTCAGGTAACCCTGCCCAAATATCCTTTTTGTTGACACAACAGGTATCCATGGCCAAAATAGTTCCCTGCATTAAAAGCACAAAACTGGAGCAGATATCGACAGAACACATAAAAAATAAGCTTACTTACTGAAATAGGCAGCTCTGATCGGTAACTGCAAGTATTGAAAATATTAAGATGAAAATGGATAGCTTGATTAGCCTAGCACAGGCCTGCACAGCATACGGTCCGCGAGTGCTTTCTCACTTGAGAAAATGTTGTAAAAGTCCGACTTGGGTAATTACTTTTCGTTTCAGAATTTCTTCCAAACTACAACGAAATAGACTTCTGCGGCAAATCTATGTTGATCAATTTGGCCCTTGGAGCTTTCTGAGTTGTGCAGACTTAGCCTAACATACCAGAGCAGGGCGTGAACCAGTAATTTGTCGAACAAGTGCTGTCGTATCTGCTATGAGTTCACTGTCTGGAGCATAGGTCAGAAGTTCACAATGATGCGCCGCGAAAAGACGTACAGTAAACCTCGATTAATCCGGATTCAATTTGACCGAGAATTCCATCCGGTTTAGGCGAAGATCCGGATTAACCGAAGATAGTTGTTTCTAGCCTGACGTCATCCAGTACTGTGATATCGGTGAAAAATCACTAAAATTGAACACATGCACGACCCAACAGCTAACTTTTACTGAAAAAAACGAATTTATTAATGAATGCACAATGGTATATCAGACTGATAACTGCCTGATTCAGGCAGTTATGAACAATCTTAAGTTCATACAGTAATTTAAGATTACTTGGCTGCGAAGAAATCTGGGGTTTTTGACAGACGCAGAGATTTCTATGACTGGTCCATAAACAGTTCTATTTGGAAGGTAATGACAATGCCCTCCAGGCGTTATACCGAGTACAATACACTCTGGCGCACACTTAACACTGATCAATAGACTGAAACCGTGGTACGGCAGCGTGATATTCAATGTGATATGCTATGCCCGTGTGTGACTTAATACTCGTTCCTACGATTAGTCGAATGTTACGCTCAATTGCAGCCGTTGTTATCATAATTCTAAACGTTCGTTGGTGATCGTGAGCACGCTTGTGTTGCGTTGAAAGCTGCCGAATCTTTCCTAGAGACCAGTCAGTACATTTAAGTACAGAAAAATCCGGATAACGAGATGTGAAAAGAGCAGATTTTATCCGGAATAAAAAATCCGGATAAACCGAAGATTTTTATAAAGAATAACGTTAGAAATCGTTCGTACCACCGGTTTTGGCGAAGATCTGGATTAACCTCGTTTACTGTATTTCTAGAGTATGAGTGGCATGTTTAAAAACGATTTTTATCTTACGCAGAATTGGTACGTTCAGTTACATGCGTATTTGTTCACAGGGAAGAAAAAGAGTCTGTTCCCAAGTCAGCAAAAGAAGTGGTATGATTTTCAGATTCTTGCTGATCGATTTTTTTGTAAAATTTATCAATTTTTTTACAATAACACACCATTGTACACTACTGTAGTATCCCGTCTGAATTCAACATTAAAAGTGACTATGATCGTTTCGGGCGAATACCTGAAATCTAATTTTGCCATGTAAAAATATTTGTTGCCCAATACTTCTCCACTTCAAACGTTTGGTTACACAAGTTCATTTACGATTCTCCGTCTCGATTACTAAATTAGTGGCATAAATTGTGTCGTAGTGATGAATGCAAGCAGCATTTTGTCACATGCAACTTGATCAACAACGTCCTTTTGAAAGAAGGTGCTCTCGAGAATGAAGCCAATATCTTTTGATGATATGTGAGAAATATACAACCATGATAATAAGTATTCAGTAGGCATGCTGCACATTGCGTTGCAAATTTGTATTTGACCGAGAAACAAATACTTTGTGACGACGATAGCTTGGACTTGCCGTTACGGTAAACAAGTGCCTCGTTTGGTTTCAGCAGCAGAAAGAAACCTTTAACAATTTGGAAAATAACTGATACCACTTCCTGAACTTTACCGTGAAATATTGCAGCAGTTTTTTAACCTGCAGAGGAGACGCAAAGCAGCCATTGCGTCACTTTTATTAAACAGAGTAATTTGTCGAAGTGACTACCCAAATACAGTGAAAAGCATAATGTACACAAAACCAAAGAAGAAGATAGTAAAGTAACACACTACTAATGCATAATTGTTGATTGCAGGAACTGGAAAACAGGAAAAAAGAATTGGAACAAGCAATCATTTTAAAGAACAAGCAACTCAAAGTGCTTATGACACAAATGAATGAATTAGTATGGAACGCTAATATAGTTCTATCGTACATGCAACCGTAGGCAACCGAGCTTGTATCCTTCTCTTTGGTTACCAAAACACATAACCTCCGTCAGAACCGCCAAGGAGGAAGTCATCCTTCTTTTTCGTCACAACGACGTTATGTCCTTGACTATGAGCGATCTGACTCGCTGTGGGCATACATCCTGGTGGAGGTGGCTGAAAAAAAGCAATGAACAGGCCAATACATCTCGCCTTCACAGTCGCGTAGGTTGCACAAGCCTGTGTAAAAACTAAAGGCAGGGACGCCGTTTAAAAGGGGGGCACAGGTGCCCTTAAATCATGAAATTACTTATGATACTGTATGTATGATTTATCAAAGATCGACTTGAAACAAGTTTATTGCAGCTATTCGCGATGTTCACTTCAAGCTACGCAGGCGTTTTGTCACATGTGACTGTTGAACGCAGACGTAAAGCAGCGAGAAAAGAAGCGTTATGTTCGGCTAATCCGTCATTTGCAGTTTCGGTTTTGAAGTTTAATTTGGTTGAATTCCCACACGTGTTAACTGCTTAAACGATCTTCATCTGAATGCACGAGGTGCGAAGCGCGACCAGACTCCCCATTAAGAGAACGCAAAAAGATTTCAAAGAACAAAGTTTGAATAAAAAAATGGTTGATTTTTTAATTTCCTTACTTCGTGTACATTTTGGCCTTTGTCAAGGTCTTGAAAACCGATTTAACAGTAGGCAGGGAGCGGATTTCATAAATTTCCATTGCCCTATAAACTTTTTACTGCCCCCTGCCCTACCGATGTTCGGGCGTCCTTGGTTTCTGGTGTAATCCAAATACGTCTATGGATGGCATTTGGCAACTGAGAATACGTTCTTCGATTCGCTTGGAATTAAACACTCTGCGCTAATTAAAGTATCAAAAACTTTCGTGTGTGTGTGCTTAATTGTTTATTCACCTGTCACTGCCTACGCGTTTCACTTTTCCTAGTTCAGCCTCGCGTATCGAGACTAGATTTTCGCATGAAAAATACACTCAGTGTCAAAATTTATGGAAAGTAGTTCAGCATACAAAGCCAGAATCAGTTAGGTACGAGATCAACACAATTCACTCACTGGTATCGACGGTCCATTGACATCAAACCGAGCTCCAGCATCGAAACCACCCTTCACCACCACGGTTTGTTGGGGAGGTGGATAAAACTGCTGCTGGGTTGGATAAATCGGCTGCAAATATTGTGTGCAAATCGTTTACAACACGTCACGCTTCAATATGTCCATCCCTTTTTACTGAACGCATGCGCTAAGTAGCGGTTGGAGGGTCCCTTCAGAGTCAACTCTGAAATAGCTACTGTACTTCAATGTCAAGTACTGCCACTCCTGCTGTACTTTCAATCGCCCAGTAGTGGGCAAATCAACATTACGTCGCAAAAATCAGAATATCAACTCTAGTTGCAAAAGCATGTCAATATCTGTTGTTGCAGCTTAAATACAATACCGATGAACAGAAAAAAACTGTTCTGCAAGAAATTAATATAACGATAAATTTTGATTTTCTGGTAAATTTTTATTTTTTTTTTAACTTTGTGAGTGGCACATGGTATCAGTGAAAATTGATTTGTGGACGTTTTTCACAACCTTCGGAAAAGGCAGAAAAAATTGTCTTCACTGACTTTTGGTGGCCCTATTTATGAATACAGACTAGAGGTGTTTTGAAGACTTTCGCAGAAACACAACGAATTTATTGGTGTATTTGCAATGGTACACCAGACTATAGTAAGCGCCATATCCAGGCAGCTATGAACAAAAACAATCTTGAGTTCATAATTTTAGATTACTTGGCTGCGAAGAAATCTGGGATTTTGGACTGACACATCCCTGCGATTCAGTAACTCTATTTGGAAGGTAATGCCCTCCAGACATCTTACCGAGTACAGTACACTCAGGGATAATGCTCTACACACACACACTCAACACTGACCAATAGGCTAAAACCGTGGTGCGGCGGCGTGCCTTGAGCGTCATGTTCAATGTGATTGACATAATAACCTTTTCTACGATTAGTCGGATGTTGCGCTCAGTTGCGGCCTATGATTGTTATAATAATTCTGAACGTTCGTTGGTGATCGTGAGCACGCTTGTGCTGCGTCTGCAAGCTGACGAATCTTTTCCAGAGACCAGTCAGTGCACGTTGGAACGAGCAGATTTTACCCGAAATTGGCGAAGATTCGGATTAAGGAATCTGAATAAACCGAAGATTTTTATAAAGAAAAACGTTACAAACCATTCATTACCAGTTTTATCCGGTTTGGGCGAAGATCCGAATTAACCAAGGCTTACTGTATAACTATGTTGAACCTTCTCAGTGACGTCAAGGGTTTTACTGACACTGGATATTTCTTTTGTTCGTTAGGATTGATTTACGTCTACGGCTTGATACCTCTAGCTTGGTTTGGGTTTTTCATATGTTTGTTCTTTGCTTCATTTGAACAAAAAGATTTTCAACCTATCGCTTTCATTTCTAGTTTACGCTTTGTATTTCCGCGTTTCAATTGCAAACGCAGGAAATTGATATTATAAAATCAAAATTTTGCGGTTTTAGGTCAAAAATTGGTGACCCTATTTGTAGAACTTCACCTCTGCGTCGACGCGATGACCAGTAGTGGTCTTAGCAATTTGGGGGCCCTATCACGGACCGAGTTTGCTAATCGCACAAATTATTTTTGAGTTTTGATGACGTCACCATGTTCACTCAACCGTAGTACGACCGTTTTGCAAAAATGGCAAAGTAGTGGAGTGTATCTATGGCCCAAAAGCCCCCTGGCTACGCCCATGGTGCAGTACTAAATAGTTTACTCTTTAAAAATCTAACACTTTCCGTCAGACCATCTCATGCACTAATGAGCCTTGCAATGATCTGTGTTTAACGATTTTAAGCTCAAGGATAAATGAAGTGGAGTGTAGGCCCAGGACACATTTACTATCTGCAAGAAGCATAAATCTAGCATCTTCAGGCTTCTTGTTCCAAATCACTGAAAGAGTCTTGTCAACCATCTAGAGGGGCAAATTGTTTCCAGGGAGTCAGGCTGGATGGCTTCTTCACCATGTGCATGTCATGTGGCGATGTGCACCTTTTCAAATTTGTCAGATTGTGTGTACAGTTTATCAACAGGCCCGTCGCCAGGATATAGCAGCAGAGGGGGCCACATTTTAAAAATACTGTATTAGATGTACGCAGCAACCATGGGGCCAAACGTGAAATGGGGGGCACAGATTTCAAATGGGGGGCGGGCACTACTGCCTCTCCCGCTGGGGATGGCCCTATTTATCAAGTTCATGTATGTGGTTTTCACTTCCCATATATGCACCACAATCCACTACACAAATAACACAATGGGATGCAACATACCTGTACAGCAAAACATAAAATCCCACAGCTGCTTAACTTAATAGGCAGAAAATACTTCAGCAAAAGGTTAAAAGTTAGTCATATTTATTGTGAAAATTTGGTTTGGTCGCAAATATTTTGTTTGACCTGGAGTATTTTTGGAAATTTGACCTGATTTGCATTTGTCCCCACATTCCGGAATTTAAACAATATGATGAATGTTTCCGTGTGCACTATCACAAATGCGCTTCCCTTTCTGATAGTTAAACCTAGAGAATGAGGATAGTCAATGTCGCATAATGATCATCGTTATGTCATCAATCGATCGAACTTGTAATTTGCAGTTCATTTCCTGAACGCGCTAACGAAAGCTCGCGTTGATTCCGCTGAGCAGTAGCCTATGATAAAATGATGGAAGGTTGATGGGCACGGTGAGATCATTCGATTGAATGGTCTGCAGTATGTTTAAACTAAATCACATATTGTCGATGGCTTTGTGGAATTATTTCAGGGAAAATATTTGTTTATAAAAATAAATAAAACAACAAAGCTTTGGACGTTCATGAGAGTTCGCTTGCCCATTGCATTGATGAAGTATCTACCAACCCTGCTTCAGCATATCCACCTTCATTCGTTCGTCTTGCACAAACAACAGGGAATCCTTTACGAATATAATTGAATGATGTATGAAGAAAACGTACTAATACTACCAACGTTTATTTTCTACATCTCTGCAGGTATAGGGTAAAGGAAAACATTAGTTGTTCAAGAAAGTAAGGAAAGCTTCCCCAAAACTATTTAAAGCATTTAGTTCTGACTCAAAAAGAAACTGAAAGCAATTGATGCAACATTGCATTAGCAGCTATTGAAGCATACAGCAGACATGTAAGTACACACATATACATATAGAATTCTCTCAGTCAATACCAGTTTCTCACATATCTGTTTGAACAATGGAGTTATCCTTGAGCTTTGTAAGAACTTATTGTTTTTTAATTTTCATTGTCCAAAAGTACAGGTCAACATGCCTTTTATGTGCAGTACACCTTGAGAAAGAACAAACCAACCATTATGTTTATGATGAGACTGGAATGAATGATGTATGCAGTATTGACTCACTCACACGTTAATCAGATTTCAATGTTGTCTTGACCTTTAAAGGTTACAAACACTACACTTCTGGCAGTAAAAACTTAGACAAGTTAATATCACAAACTATAAATCTCTGGTAGGGTATGTGGTTAAAAATAGGTTTACTTCAATGGCTTTCTGTGCATGGTATTTTGCTTTAAGGATATGTACACTGGGTAATTAGTAGATTTATAAGTAATAATGGTAGGCTTCCAGTTAAGCTTTGTAACTAATAGCAAAATGATTCATAAAAGTAAGGGCTCTATCAATAACTATTGATTTGAAACCTCTTAAATTGAGGAACCCATATCTTTTTGAAGAGTATTGGGCACCTTTTCCATGACAAAAGAACAAAGGACCTGCTTATCCTTTGACTAGGATCCCTAACATCTTGATTGGTTGGGGTCATCTTATCATTCGTCTGGGGCCCCTTGTCCTTTGAACGTAGGCTACAGTAGGCAGGCTATTTGTGTTTAACCCAGGACTAAAGGCCTCTTTATCCTTTGATTAGGGGACCCTGATATCTTGGTTGAGGACCTTTTACATTTTGACTGGGGGCCCTTGTCCTTTGATCATACAGAAAGCTATTTGTTTCATCATTTCAGTTTGACTTCTTATCTTCAAGTTGAAAATACAAATGTGTTAAAACACATTATTAATAACAACGTTAAACCAAATTAAGTTCTATTGTGTAAACATTACAATGAAAATACAATCATAAAGAAAATCTCACAAATTTTTGAAAGCGCGTAAACTAACAATGGGGGCCCCCTCAAATCGCGTAAATTGAAAATGGNGGCCTCATTTTGCACACCCTGCACACTCAGTAAAACCACTACTGGCGATGACTAAATTGGTTTCACACGAAGTTGCCCCCCACACATTTTACAACAAAATTGCGCCCATGCACTGTACCCGTCACGTTTTACTCAAGGATAAAAATGTCACATCATAGCTCACTTGTCAAGATATGTGTGAGGGAACAATGACAAATCGCAACAGGCTACGAGTTGACTCGCCGATTCGTAAGGCAGGTAGTCACATACTTGTATACACGGTAAATGGTACATTCAACTGTTGATTAGGAAGAATTACCTGGAATTGGTATTACACTGGTTGTAGGGGCGCTTTCTAGTCTAACGATCCCAGAAAAGATTTGGGACTGATTTCAGAACCCGGGGAAACAAGATGAAACTTCAAGACAGATAATCCCGGTTAGGACAATGCCAGTGTTGCGATCGGGAAGCCCGAGCGGCATGTGCGCAAAGCTTCACACTGCGGCAGCAAGCAATAACAGAGATCACGCGCCGCGGTCACTCTATTATTGCTTGTTCGCGCCACATATATATATGGGTGTTGTTATTCGCGCACATCCCGTTCGTGGTGAATTGGACATTCAACGCAACGCTAACCGAGAGGTTGCATTTAAGAGTAGGCCTACCATTGCCGTAGACCTGTTCTATAACAAACTGGCATTGCCCTAACCAGGTAAATAGTAGGCCTACCATCCAACCGGAGACGACTACAAAGTCACGAGACTTGTTTTTTTTGGAAATGCTGGTAATTGAACTATAATTATGGTTTACTGTCTGGCGTTCACTTTATCGAAAACCTGTGTTTACAACCTTTAATTTTTTAACGAAAAGCTATGTTTTTGGGATGCGTCCTCTGGGAGGGGGCACTTCGGTGCGCTCTAAGAGAGCGAACTGCTGGTAAAGTTTCGATTAATAACGTTTGATGTAAGTGAACATGCCTCTAATTAAAAATGTGTACATAGTTTTTTATGTCCCTACCAAGCGTTGATTTGAAAGTTCCGGTGAAATGTTAACACAGCGGTTCCCAAACTTTTTCTGATCGCGTACCATTTGTGGTTCTGTATTTTCACAGAGTATCACCTTGAAAACACGTTGCTCCAGGAAAAGTCCATCTACCCAATATCATTCGATCAAAAGTTTGACAAACCAGACTTGACGCAAATGCGGCATGAACAACATGGCTGTGAGAAATTATAATATGGCCATTTTAAAAACTAAAAGCGAAGTACATAAATATGCAGGAATGTATTAACAGAACCCCACTGAATAAGGACTGAGGATGCGTAATTTTACGTGAAATCGATTTCCTACTAAAAATTTGCTGATCGATTCCTTGCTTACACCCATCGTAGAAAGTACATACTTGAAGTGCAAACAAAATGTATTCTTTTTGTGTAGAAGAACAGAAGGCCTTCGCATACCAGTTTGGGAACCACTGTGCTAACATCTGTACAGGGCCCCGGCGCAAATTGTGTGAATGTTAAAGGCCAGGCATCTGAAAAATTCATGCTTTATTAAGAAATGGTCGGTGAACTATTGCCAGTTTAAGAGCTGAAACACTGTTCTTTTAGTACCAACAGCATCATCTTACATTTTGTTGAGGAGGAACATAATATCCTGGGGCTGGTTGCGGCGGTGGAGCTTGGGGATAGACGCTGTATGGAGGAGGAGCACCAGGTGCAGGCGGACCTATAAGTGATTGATCTGTTATGTAAACTTCAGTAGCGTCACCGTCATGAAACACATCTCTCTGCTGAACATGTTCGTAAATTCGAATCAGAGTTAACATGTTTATCGCACGTGTAACGGTTCAGTTCACAGTCTCGTTGGATCGCATGAAAACAGAAAAAGAAACGAGAAATCACAGCAGAAAGTTGAAATCAGCCAAACACGCCATATTATATGCATTATTTGCACACCTTGCTGATACCCAGATGGTCCCGGTTGTGAAGGATAACTTGATTGTGTTGGGTAACTTCGTTGCTGGGGATAGCCTTGCTTACCTGAACAAAATAAGCAAGATAAATAAATCAATGCAATTTGAAATCAAAACTTAATTCTGCAAAAATACGACGGGTTTGAACTCACCCGATGCCTTTACGGAAAGCGTAACACCGTCTAAAACGTGCACAGTAAGATTTGTGCGCAATTTTGGTGTAGTATACACGTTAAAACAGGAATCGCACCTCGTGGTGAAACGCAGAACAGCGAGTTGACGAGCACGTGTGTTTACACGTCACCAGATAGCTATCGGTGATGGTTTTTTTTCGCAGACACATTTCGGTCATTTTCCAGTCGACACATTTTGATCATTTGTCTCACATTTGCACTAAAACTCGCCGTAACTGTGTGCATGAGCCTATATTTTCAGAGATTCTTACCGAAATGACTTAATGAAAAGAAATCTCGGTCAATTACCGAAAAAAAAAGATTCGGTGTTAATCTTCAGACTTTAAAATATAGCCTGGAATGACAAAATGCAAAATCTTCGATAGTGATAAAACAAATTATTGAAAAAACAATTAATTTCTACTGGAGGCTTCACGTTCGCCTCTGGGAAGGCAAATGGTGACAAAGCAGAATGCTTTCACTCTGAGAGACTTCAGGAACACGCGCATACGGCAATCTGGACATAAGCTAGTGACTGGAAACCGGAACACCACCTCGCTCACACGGAAAGACCATGAAGTGGTCGCAGAAGCCAAACGGTATTCCCTGGATATTGTTGGCATCTCTTCGACTGAGCACCGTGGTTCTAACACTGCTAAGCTGGATGATAGGTGGTGGAAACTCTTCTATTCCGTCGCTGAGCCAGCAAAGCTTGCCAGGGTGGATTGGGTATGCTCAGGGTTGTTGCAACCTCTCCGCTGGCGTTGCGTTGAATGTGCGATTCACCACGAACGGGATGTGCGCGAAGAATAACACCCATATATTTATGGCGCAAACAAGCAATAATAGAGTGATCATGGCATGTGATTTCTATTGTTGCTTGCTGCCACAGTGTGAAGCTTTGCACACTTGCCGCTCGGGCTTTCCGATCGAAACAGGGCCTACGAGAGGTACATTGTACCCGGACCAGGCGCGTAGCCAGGGGGAGGAGCAATTGCCCCCCAATTCCAAAAGTTGCACCAAAAATTTCGTAATTCAGAAGCGATACAAGAATACAACTCTATATTATATTCGTATGTTGCGTTAAGTATCAAGGGGACAAGGGCCCCCAACAGCAACTGATTTATCTATAAGTTTGACTGTCTGCTAGTTTTAGTAATCGCTATTGAATAGCCTATAAGTATTTTCGGTTTTGTTGAATGCAAATATATTTCATTTCGCTAGTGACTTTTTCCTAATAATCGTTCTTTGGTATGGGTATGACTGTCTACTCATGCATCACGCCTATTGCACAAATGTCACGAAAACAATACTATTTGCGTGCTAAAAGCTAGTGGTTGTTGACTACTGTTTAGTATCAATCAACGTTGCCACTGGGGTCAGTCTTGTTGACATCAGATTGTTGCCTTCTTCAACATCAGATAACATCAAATTTTACGCTACGGTTTCACATAAGCTAAATGCTTCTGTTAACAAACCTAACAAAGCACGAGTACCCTCGTTGAATCCGAAACAGAGCGAAATATCGCCATTAAATGGAGCAGTCGTTTATAATTCATGTAAAATGTTAGTTTCAACGCAGCGAAGAGAGCTTCTTTAGTTTGAAACGATAACCAAACACACATTAGGGTCGGTGCCTTAACTGACAGGTGGCAAAGGGCGACCTTCCCCCCCGGCAAGCTCAATGTAAAAGCTGGGCCCCCTCCGTTGACATTTTGATATTTAGTATTCTTTAGGTTGTTTTTTTGCTTTTTTCGAGGTGTTTTCAGTTTTTAATCCAGTACAGACATCCACGACATCCAGAGATTCGCTATCTTTCTTAACTGTTTTTCTGAGTTTGGACTAGTGGGCCCCCTTCAACTAAGCTTCCCCCCAAGGGTCAAACCTCTAGTTACGCCACTGATTAGGGTGAGAGATTGATGAAAGAAACTTAAAAATCATGAATCTAACTTATTTTCGTCCTGAAA
>JGI24158J21664_10004703_pt1 | contig 17621 bp, 9 predicted proteins | sample Ectturendosymbi3_FD_21664 | JGI IMG/M metagenome (IMG submission 21664)
CCCCTGAAGAGTGTCAGACGAAAAGCTTTGGGATGAATCTCCTACTTCACGCCATCTTCAAGTTCTGTACCACCAAACGTCTTTTCTTTTTGAAAAAATCACTTTGCATTTCTTGTTCTGTCTTCGCATCAGCATTACAACAAAAACAAATTTTCTTCATTTCGCAAAGCTACGTGCGGCTTGCCCCGCTACTCCATCTATACCAGGGGTGTGGAGTCTGCATGTGGCAGGTGGGCCAAATGCAACCCGCATGACTGTTTAAATATGGCCCATATCAAAAGTTTCGTCACCCAGGTTAAAACCCAAAATCGCGTGTAGCAGACACAGAGTCAGTAAGCCTAAGTCTTTTTCGCTCTTCATAGTTTTCTCCCTTATTTTCTTCATGAAGGAAAAGATGAATCGTAAGATAAAATTAATGATTTAAGCACAGGCTGCGTATTAGGAACTGGATCCAAAGTTTTGAGTTGTTTTACGTGAATAGTTCTTCACCTGATGGTCAAATGCATTGCCTTTTAAGACTTTAGGTAAAAGCAGAGGGGATTTGTCGGATTCACGTCGTTATTTGAGTTGACAGCTTTGAGTAAAAATCGTGCTTCACTACGTCACACACCTAGTGCAAGGTATTAGAAACAGAAATGATGTCTTGCACACAGTAACCTTCAGACTGCGGCTGCTCACAACAGTTGTCACTGCATCTTTTTCAACATAGGTTTGAAAACTGAAATAGAAATCAGATATCAGAGCAACATGCAGCAGAAATGTANGCTTGTCGTCGGAATGAAGTTTTGTACCCTGGTTTGTTCGGCGCCATTTAGTATCGGTGAAGTTCAGTCTCTTGTTGCAGATATTCTGCCAATGCCGCTGATTGCACTCTGACGTGTTCTGGCAACGCCAAATTGCCTAATGGCTCCACGACTATGACATCCACTTGCACGAACGGAGTTTGGACACCACCTTTTCAACCGTGCACCACTGATGCCGTTGGTATGGTGAAACTTCCCACGAAGGATGTTGAATCTGCTAGAAACATAGTAGCTATAATAACTAATACAAAGCTTTATGGTTTTCGAAGAAGGGGCTGAGTGAGGTTTAGGGGAGACGATGGCTGCTAGTGGGTTTGATCCGTTACGATGATTGTGAAGCGCTGCCTTGGCATAAGGATGGCCTAATACAGTGGTTCCCAAACTGGGGGCAAATTACCCCCCGGGGGTAATATGCAATATTTCGGGGGGTAACGCAAAACCAAAACCACATTGTTCTGTATTGTGAGCAATCACTGCTAAAGAAATTTTCGACCTGAAATGCGAAAAATTTTAATTGAGGCTGATAAGACATAGTCGATATCTTGATTTGGGTAACGGCTCGAACAAGTTTGGGAACCACTGGCCTAATAGCTGGTAAACTCCACATCAGCGAGATTCCTTTATCGTAACAACCCTGTGAAGTGTAAACTCTCTTGTTGGCTTGTATGTCGCGCTTGTACAGTTGTTTTTTTCCAGCAACTGTGATTTGCCACGTGTAGTTACATGCGCATTGGGTAATTGGTTACGGTTAAACCAAAAACTACATCCTTCAGTATGTGTAGTGGAGTCTAAAAACATGATTGAGCACAGTTATGTTTTTGATGCTAGCCAACCGGATGTGCGCTTGCATTTTTGAAAACCCTTGTGACATACCTGTTTCAGTAAAGTTCTTCTGTTTCTTGTAGTGTGTGGTGGTTCTGGCGTGTTCAGTTTTCAAAAGCTTTTAAATGCGTCTTATTCAAAGTCACCATATATTGGGCTTGGCCATGTAAAACCTCTGCATCGTACACCGTGCATTTAATTTTTATCTGCTCAGCTCAACCTGCAGAAAAAATTCAAATGATAAATCAATGTTTTTGCAAAGCTGCTGGCGGCCGTCCCATTTTTTTTTGATACCTTGGATCTTGTCCATTGTTCAGCATTACGAAAAACATTTGTCACTTGAGAAAACTTGATTTGTATTAATTTTTCGCGTTCACTGTAAATTATTGTTAAAATTTGTGTAAATTACAGATAACGATAGATTTCATCCAAAAACTTTCGAGAAAAGGACTCATTGGAAACTTCACGTTTTAAATCCACAAATTGCGCAGTCGAAAAAATTAGTGCTGCGTACGCCAGGGGATTGTTGTGTTATATGACATAGAGTCTGTTTCAGAGATCAATCCGCAATCGTTCCAAATCATCACCCGTTCTCCATCACTGGGATGCTTGATGGCAAGTTCAAACGACGAAGTAAAGTGGAGCGAATCTACTGGTTGTGTCTCATCGGCTGCAGATTACAAGTGGAAGTGGGATAACAAACGAAGAATCCTTACGACGAAAGGGAGCAAATGCTTACGGGTAATTTAGAAAAAAAATATAGGTGTCATTGTACTGCAACAGACAAAGACATCACCTCTATTCTAACTGCTGTATATCTTTGAACTGTGATTGCGTAGTTAACAATACCGTTATATAATATTGTTCGCGAAGATAGGTAAACAGATCAATTATAGTTGCAGTGCTGGCAGATAAGACGTATTTTTACAGAAGGATGTCTGTGCCAGGTAACATGTTATTTTGATGCGCTATTAGGATCTGAATCGACTTACTTTGGTTGTTGCACCGTATAAGCTGTAATATGCGAGAAAGTTTTGTTCTCAACACGTTGTTGAATTGTTGCTTTGTTGAACAACACTTTGTTGAACCGATGCGAAAGACGAAAACTCAAATTTCAAAATTCTGCTTGAATCCTTGGAAACATGCCTGTGGAAATTGCTAAATTTGTTCATAGTTACAGTTCAATTTTTGGTAAATGTCTTTGCAAAAAAACCGGAAATTTTCATCGCTTTTTCAATACATTGGACTCAAACCGATTTGAATGCCATCATCGATGTCGCTTTCGTGATTCTCATCAAGGGGTTCACCAGGGATGGATGCGAGAGCCGCACCTTTCTTTCAATAACTGTTTCAAGGGCTGATCTGTTTTCCTAACTGTGATCTTCGTGAACGTGTTGTAGCAAACCCTCGCCTGCCCTGACGTCACGTCCGCATGTCAACGAATTATTCCAAATGAAATGTTTTAAGTGCACCTTCAATTGAAAAAACAAAACATACGCCCTTGGTCCTTCGCACGACCATTAAATTGTCGGCCACCGCAAAAACTATCCGGCATTAAAACAGTTCACGAGCAATCGAATGAGCTCATGCGTACCTTGGACTGCTTCGCTAATTTCAAGCAATCTGCTTTGTTAAAAATCTGCTTCATAAGAAAAGTCGTTTGGTATCAGTGAGATAAATGGTGACCATTAACCAACTTTTCGAGTTAATTCATTGAGACTCATCTTCTCGTGGCACAACGAGGTATTGTTCAGCTCGCACAAGTAGCAATGCACTACAGTGACAACTTGTGACGCACTAAAATCAGACTCTTTCATTTTCCAGGCTTTAATCAACTAACCCCCGAGTCAGGCTAAGAAAATAAAACACAATGCGTAAACTCGCTGGAGACAATAAACCGGTGCGAGGTTCAAACACGGAATGATAGCATCGAGGCACAACAAGAATGCAGACCGCGCAATCACGAACGCGGGCAGTTAACATCAGCAGCGACGTTTATAATTACCATACCGCAGTTGTCATTCACTTTTTCAGTTGTCACTCGATTGCAACTGCATTTTCAGGCAGCAGATCCCGCAGCCGAACAAACAGTGCTGAAAGTTGGTGCTTGTGATGGCAACAGTTTGATTGTGAGATGTGGTAGCCCGGAAAGTGCAAATCAAAGGTATTGCTTTTAATTTGGTAGAAGTGGCAAGACGGAATGAACAACAATTTTTATGCTTTATCATGTGTTGGAAAATTTATCATTTTATAACAATTCCTTTGTTGGGGTTCTTTCTTGTGAAAGTGTGATTCAGGTTTCTACATTTAGTGTGACTTTCGTTGTATGGAGAAAATCAAATTAATAATTATCAAAATATTTTTTTTTTAATTATGAAATTATGTTTTTGTTTCTTGTACAAACAACCAGTAGTTCCTGCCAGAATTAATTAAAAGGATCTTTGGCAGTCACTTGTACCTTCTTGCTGAAAAACTTGGCCATGTTTGAAACATACGCGGATTCAATTTGACACTGTTGTTCATGTGAGATTTGATGTTCGGTATGTTGCAAACTTCATCTTTTTTGCACGAAATCGCTGACTGTTCGCTGCCAAGTAAGTCAACCGACCGGCTTCGTGTATTGCAGGTTGGCAGTCTTTGCTCACAATGGAGGCAATCGATGGTTGCTTAACTACAGGTTTGATGTGGCCTCTTCCCTTCCAACCAATGTTATCCTCATTAAAATTCCAGCCGATATGAACAACATTCCAATGGATTATTTCGACACGGCTATAGTGACAGCAAATGGTACTGTGCGTTCTCCGACTCGATCGTAATAGATGTAAAAAAGCTGCGAATGGTTTAATGAAAAAACTAGTGGCTTCTGGTATAATGTTGGGATTGTAGATCAGGGATTTAGCTCTTGGTACAAAGTTCTCGCTCGCGCACTTTCAGTTTCTCTGGAAATGCTGTTTAAATTGCGATGATAATGTCGATTTGCTTATTTCCGCCCCGCACTGTTTAAATTAAAACAGCAGTTTTGGAATCGCATGATTCAGAGCAGCCAGCAGGTGCTTCGCTTGGATTGGTGTTACCCCGCCCTCAGACAACCTCAGTTTAAACCAGAATATTAACGATTTCTACATACGCTGATGATAGTAGATTTATCTTGATGGGATGTAACAGCATGATTAAATAGTAAGCCGTGGGAGTTGCAAAATCAACTTGATGAATTTTATCATCTCGTGCACTGCAAGGTCAATAGGTTGAGTTTATATTATTGGAAATTAACAACACGATTAAGAAAACTGCAAAGGCGCCAGGGACTCGAAAAAAACAGAAGGTTATCGAGTCGTGTCCTTCTTGATTGGTGGATAAACCCTGTCACAAGCCCGGCTCGGATCCCGTTCTTGCTTATACATGGAAAAGAACTTCCAGATGATCAATACAGTTGCGCAGGGAGTTCTGGGTCGCAACCAGTCTCTCTCGGTGGATAAGGTGCTCAGGTCCCCAGGGATAAGTGGTCTGTTAATAGGAAAGACTTGAACCTACGGTTAAACAGTTTCGGAATCGACGGCTGCCATAGTTTAGTGCCACACGCTGCAAAGCCCACAGTTGGTGGTGTGCAGGGCAAGGCTTACTATTACTTTAAAATAGGTTTTGCATAAACTTTTGAATTCGACACAAGTGTGTTTGTTTTGCAGAGGACGTGGGCTACAACCGAGCATTGGACAGGCCTGTTTGTGGATATGGATGCGGCGGAACTATCACTTCCTTATCAACTGACAACTACTTGCTTTCTCCGGGATATTCACTGTCGTCGACGTATCCACCCTACGCCAGTTGTGATTGGATTTTGTTGGGTACTTGCGATTTTGTGTTAATCTATAAATGGCCAATAGTCTTAAATTTTGAAAAACAAACAAGAGAATTTGTTCGACTTAAGCTTTTTGTGTTTTTCGTTGTTGACTCGTACGTAATGACGTGACATACAACCGGGGTACCATTGACCAGCTCTACTTTGCTGCCAGCCTCTGCGCAACAAACTGTGGACGACTTGTTGATTCGATGTGAAATTAACAGTTGGAACTGATTTTTGCATTTTTTTAATTTTTAGCATCACTTGTGCAGTAATATTAATTTCCGTGACGGTTAGCAAAGATGTGATCTTTCAGCAAAATTGCATATTCACAAATTTTATCATAAATTTTCATGTTAACAAACCACCTGGCAAAAGGGCCTTATGCACTACCCCACGGAAGCAGAGTACGCACATCTTATGAACAGTTTTGAGTTTAGATGATGATTGTTCTGTTTTTTAGTACTTTTCTTGAGATACTGTTTCTGTCCCTTCATGGTTTAGGTTAGCAGTGGGAAAATGTTGTGTTACGCCTAAGCCAAAGATTTAATAAGTGTCAGTTCTTCATTTTTCTAAAATCTTTAGTGAAGTTTAGGTAACGCCAGTATGAATGGGCGAGTTGGGAACTTTTGAGAATCTCCCACAGATTTCTAAAAATCCGGTTTATGCTTGTGTTTTTCAGGATATCAAGTAAAGATCACTTTGACCCTGGTTGACCTTGACTTGGAGGGGGTTAGCGATCCCAAGCTGCCTTGTGTAACAGACTGCCTGGAGGTAGTTTACAGTTGCTCTCCTGTTCAAATGCACTTTTCTATTATTCTCTTGTTCACGTCGTCTTCCATGCTATGATGATTAGGCTTAGTCCGCGTACATAATTATTTCGTGATTTTTTGCCGCCTGATCTTCTAACAAGTTGGCCACTCTTCAGTGCTCCTAATTCCTTTCTTGCATTTCCACTGGTTTCTTTCCACTTCGCCCGTCGGTTTTTGCTGCTGGTGTTTGTTTTAACTGTGGAAGCAACGCAGGTCAGTCTTATGGGCGGCGATTAGCTCAGTGGTAGAGTGTACGCCTCTCAACTGGAAGGTTGGGTGTTCGATCCACTGAGTGGCCCGCCGCACTTCGGCAAGAGCGTTCACCGCAACCGCCCCGACAAAAAACATTATTCAGACTTAGCCTGCCGCCAACTGTCGTTAAATAAATCCGTCGCATTGCATGTAATGCTAGTGTGCAAAAAATCAGCAAATCAACCTTATCTTCAAATTTGCAATGTTTCAATGAGTGCGCTTGTCCAAACAAAAAATAGGTGCACCAAAGTCCGAAACACATTTGCAGATGTGCTTCTGTCCTCACAGTCCATGTGATCAAAAATAAAACATTGAGCATCGTTCTGTGAGTAGTTCTGGCGTGTACAGCGACCAAAGCTTGACTGTTATCCGATCGCTCTCGTCGCAGGTTTACAGAGGAAGTCTGTACGAGCCCTTGCAGTCGGAGCACCTCGTCACTTTCACCGGGAGCGACCTTGCAGCGTACCGACCCCACCTGACGACATTCCACTCAGTTACTGGGAATCTGTTCGTTCGCTTCCGGGCGAATGGCATGAACGAAATGACTGGCTTTGCAATGCATTACAAGGTAAGCAATTAGTTGAGGCTGCCTTCAGGATGCGATTATCGTCATAAACCTTAAGGATTCCCATTTTGACCTCCGCGTATTGATCTGAGTCCATTATACAGGTATCTGCAAGCGATTGACCCGCTATAGGCTCTTCCACTTGATAATCATCTATCGTTAATTATATCCGATGCCTTTACTTCATTAGTCGCCACTGTTTCCAACTACAAAATTGTTGACTCTTTATACCTGACGTCACGGAGATCCTCCCCCGATTTGCGTTCCTCGCATAGCCTCGCCATGAAGTGATGTAGGCTCCATATTCAGCGGACATGCTTTTCTGTTATCCAATTGGTAGTCTCTTGTTTATTATAATAGTCACTTTTCTCATGTGCACATCGGTCAAATTCCTGCATCAGACACCACTGTCATGTCGATCACCAAGCGTAGGGTGGAAACTGTCCTCTTTATCTAGCAGATACCATCCGATCTTATCTCAGTAGATTGCGTTGCATTTTTCGAATAGTAATATTCTTGATGCTCTTTACCCCTTTGCGCAACGATTTGTATACCGCCCATCCACCGCACTCCTGCACTAAAGGAGGCCTGAGACTAAGCCGATAAAGCAAGAGGCGCAAACTCAAACTGTGAAGTACAATTTCAATGTCGAGCACAGGGGGGTGTATTCTGAGGTGAATCTATGCACCTCATGGGCAAACATTAAACACACGCAAGAGGACGGTATCGGCTTCCACCTTTCAAGGGTACGTGATTATCCACAGTAGAAAAAGTATCGATTTCGCAGGTCGGCTATCAACGAACATAGCAAACAACAGCTGTAAAAATAGCTGCATCAGCAACATTTTTTAGTAACAGTGGACTGCAATTATTGAGGACTACGGTAAATAGTATTTTTTAAATGCCTCCACGTATAATACCCATAGACACAAACAAACGCACCCGTTAGATTAAGGAAATCTTTAGTAATAGTTTATATGTATATTCTGCAATGCAACCTCTGCCAGAGGACACCACCGCCCCAAAAGTAACTGTTTCCACACAGTTTGTTTTTACCCATCTGATAATTAATTTCCTCCTTTTGGTAATATTATATTGTTCTCCTCATACAAGCATCCTCCAAATTATTAAAATTGTTGCTCACAATGGTAGCATCCAACACTACAGCCTCTGTGTCTTTGTAGCATATTATTTTCCAATGCCAGCTGGGGTGGGGATCGGTTGTTCTTTTAGTGCATTCCAACTCTTTCTGTGAATTCTCGCAGCTGTTACATCTCTATTCAAATGTTTGCGGGTACGATAGCATGTTTTTCGTAGCATGTGCCTCTGGTTTTCAGTCTGGTCGCAAGGTACCGTTGCCCGGGGAATCCCCTCCTGCAGGCACCAATGCAATCTCTCCCGCTCAACAACGATGTTCCATTAATTATCCATCTGTTTACTACACTAGTTCCCACTTCTTAATCCATTGTCAACAGTTCTATATGAGGATTTAGCAATGTTCTCTTCTATTTCTTCATTCGTTATAACCATCGTGCCATATCTGCGGATTATTCCAATTTAGATCTTTTGAAGGGCGTCAAGTTTGATTATTTCAGTACAGAAGTCGTCAGCTTCATTACAGAATTTTTCGATACGATTGGTTTTGATCGGCGGTATCTTGTGCTCCAGTTGGGGGATTCCCAGGCCCCCAAATGGACTTTAATAGGTGCGTCTTTTGAAATTTAACCACACGCTGACCGCAGCCAGAATTCTGAAGCCAACCGATTTCAAAAAATAGTTTGTTCACACATAAAGGTCAGGTGGTGAGTATGAGTGGTTGTTGCGGCTTTAGGGGAGCCTTAGGCAAAATTTTCAGCTTTGATTTTAAGTTTTCACTGATGAAGCTTGAGTTTGACATTACACCAACTTTAACTCCGAAATATTTGTAAAATGAGAATGACCCTTCTGTAATCAGAGGAATCTTCACTCAACCGTCCCAAAAAGGTACAGGGTTTATCGTCAATCTCTTAGTTACTCCATCAATTCTCAATCTGAATGACCGCACTTCGCCTGAATTTTAAACCAAAGCGTCCAAGATTCTTAACTAGTATGTCCAAATGTTGCCGCAGGCCCTTTACTGCTGATGGAAATATGACTTAAGTCGTCAGCAAATGCAAGATGGTTTAGCTTTACTGTCACCATCGAAACTCCTATTTCAGGATCCAGCTCCCATCACTGCAAGAAATAGGGGACTGATAGCGGGCCCCCTGCCGAATGCTGTGCTTGCATTCATATGTGGTGATAATTGATTTTGTATTTTTAGTTGCGTTGTTGATTCCTTATACAGATATCCTATGTATGAGAGTAGCGTTGATGGTATTCCTATCCTCTTGCAGGATAGGAGGATGGTGGAATGGTTTACGGAGTCGAATGCTTTTTTAACGTCAAAAAATGCTAGAGATAGCAGTCGTAATTGTTTCTTGTGACTCTCAATCATTGATTTAATCGCGATTAATGTTTTGAGCTATCCCATCGCCTTTAACGCTTTCTGGCCTGTCGTTGAATATATCCATCATCCTTTTGGTGAGGATGCTATGGAATAGTCTCAGATGGATGGTGTCATTTTGATCGGACGATGGCATTCCGGAAGTGTCGTCCCTTTTACTTCAGGAATCAATGCAGTAACTCCTTTTTTACATCTTTTATGTACGTAAGCAGCGGCGCGTTGAAGGCATTTTCAGGAGCTGCTTGGTCGTTATTTTGTCTAAACCTGTTGCGCTATCTTCGTGAGTTTTCTTTCCTAGGTCCACTTGTTCAGTTATTGGTGTTTCCAACTACCATATAATCGGTCATTTCGATTTAGGTAATCTGTCATCATTATCAGATTATCTCTCAAAAATATTCTTCCAGAAGGGTTCCAATGGAGGCTTTATGGTGCACTTCGTTTTCCATTCACTATATGGAATTTTTCTTATTGCCACTCCCTTATTTTTACGTTGTAAGTTTTGGATCATCGTATATTGCATCTTTGTCTGTTTCTTCGCATTGATACTTAGCGAGGTAACAATTTTATCAAGATCCTCACTGATTAGTTGACATCCTTTCTCTGTCGCGTCCAGAGAGCAGGTCCAATTTCATAACCAATTCAACCTCCGGTATCGAGTGATTTTCCCAAAATAGAATCCTTCCATTGTTTTCATTGACTCTTCCAAGACTATACTGTCTTCTCTTTTCTAACAGTGTTCAAGACTTCTTTGTACGTAAGCTCCTTACTGCGTCCAAGGATCTATGGGGGAAGACGTCAGTGGAGTTCTTATGCGGTTGATTTGCTCCCTTTAGCGATTAACCCCAATTCCATTTTAGCGACCACTTAAATTTCTTCCGGACCCCATCTGGTTTTCGTTCCAGATCTATCGTGCAGCTCATGGTACATTTCTTGATGCCGGGCATTCCCCTTTTCTGATGTGCTGATCCAACCCTCCGCGTGCTCCGATATTTCCTCGAACAGATTGGGCCGATTGCTGCGGGACCCCCTCCTCCCCTATCACACAATCAGTCACAGGATGAAACAGATCTGAGCTCACCCCCATCGCGGAGGCGTCATCCGCTTGACACATCAACGTATGGGACACTCCCAAGCCATCGTCGCAACATTCGAAATGGTCGTATATTCGGGCGACATCACGCTATGGTCCATAACATCGAATGGATATTCGTCTTCGTTCGTTGCACTTGCAGTGTAGAGTCCCGACTCAATGTTGTCCAATTCATGCCTCTCCACTCTTGGCCATCACAACGGTAACAGGGCCAGTGGGCCCTGCGTCAATTAAAGAAATTAGTTGCAACTTACAACCACGTTGTGTCAAATGTGCGTAACCGCACTCGACTCTCAAAGTGACAGATCACCCGCCGTACTACCCGAGTCTGCTACCTCTCGGGCGAGTCTAAAAACGGTATACCCCGGGGTGCATCTCCCTGAGGAGTAAAAAATTCTACTTGCGGGAATCTCGTTATCCATTCATGCGCGTCACTAATTAGGTGACAAGCGATTTGGCTTTTTTTTGGATGTCCTTCCCTCCCCCATTCACTCCCTTAAACGGAGTTGAAAGTCCGGAAATACGCCGTAAACGGTATTAAGGCATATCTAGTCTGAGGTAATTTTAGCACCTCAGGCCAACATTAAACATTAAGAGGGGCAAAAAGGCGATATCGGCTGTCGCCTTAAAGGAAGCGTCATTATCCGCAGCACATCAACGCTGTTCGCTTTCGCAAAGCGCGTACAAACGAACAAATACAAGCAACACTTACAATGACAAAGCTAAATCGGAGACATAGTTCTAATAGCCGGGGAATCATGAGGGTTACGATAAGTTGTATGTTTGAAATGCTTCCACGTGTAGTATCCATAAACGCACCCATTGAACTGAAGAACTCGTTGCTAAAACCAAAGTGATATCTTAATACTTTGTTCGTTGATCCAGTTATTCAACCTCGCCATGAGGCCACCACAGCTGCAAAGGTTACAGTTTCTAGACCAATTTCCTTTTTTATCCATCTGATTATATCGTCTTTCTAATAGTATTTTATTTTCTTCCTCTAGATTAATCATTTTCAATTGTGTCTAACACCACAGCCTCTGTGCTTTTGTAGCATATTAAATCAGGCTTTCTAATGCCAGCTGTTGCAGGGACCGGTTGCTCCTTCATGATATTCCCGTTCTTTTTACGTATTCTTGCAGCTGTCAAGTCTCTAATTCTATGATGTCTGTTCAACCGCCTGTTGTGTGTTCGATAGCATGTTTGCAAAATGTGGCCCAGGCTTTCAATCTGGTCACAATAGTCACATAATACAGTTACCCCCCGGGAAGTCCCCTAGCAGCACGCAGTCGCGTGTGAAGGACCCCCCCCCTGCAAGCAATTTCACCGATGCAGTCTCCACCAATCAACGACAGTGTTTCGTTGGTTACCCATCTATTTACTGCACTGATTTCAGTCTCATGCCTTAATCCCTTTCCATCCACAATTTCATAAGATTTCCGCAATGAAAGAGTCACAGTTACACGTTTACCCGCGTTTGGTTGAATTTCTTCACTTTGACATTCGGAGCTCTGGGCAGAAACCATATTGCGTCAACACCAGGAGACGGCCATCGCGATGCTTTGTTTTAATTAAACAGTCGGATTCCCCCCCACCCCCTGGTCCGCCCCAGTTTATAGCTGCCTGTTCGACGCCGGCCGAAGTGCACCACAATGGCCCGTGTCGCTGCTGCAATCCTCGAGCAGAGGCCGACACAGGTCCAGGCTCACGCCCGCTTCGTACAACAGCCCCACCGACCCAGGCCGTTGAGCCAATCCTTTCCCAAAGCTATTAATCTGGTTTGCCGACTTGCCGCTCCAGCAGAGCGGATGTCGAGTACAACGTAAGCATAAACTGCACTAGAATCAACTATTCTATCCAGGAGATGAATGCAATCAATGCTCATCTCTCACATCCTGGGCTGGCGACCTTGGTGACAACGCCCGTGGTAATGACATGTTTAAGTAAAGTTTTAAAAAAGTTGCAGCAACGAAAAAAATCTTTTGCAAAATAGTTTTTGTTGTGGCAAAATAGAAGAAAATGCAATGCGTACTTCAGCGTTGCTTCTGTTTATTGTACAGTATGACGCAATTTCGGGAATCCCCGGCTGCGGCGAATCATCGTTTAAAGGTGATGTCGTCAACCCACTGGCTCCCGTGTCGAAGAAAGTGAAGATCAATCGATGGCCGTGGGTTGCATCGATTCGACAAAACGAAAGAGGAAGAGGCAAAGTAAGCAGCCCTCAGCTACGATTCTGCTGCACGCTTTTCTTGATTGGCGCACGTGTTCAGGCCTGACGTCCTTGTTTCCGGCGACTTGTGTTTGTCATTCTCTTTCAAATGAGCTTGCCGCAACGCAGTGCTTCTCGACCGGGTGAATGAGAATTTGGTGAAGGCGAATGTAATTTCTGTCAACATGCATTTTGTCTTTTTTTACCCAAAAAACATCAGCAATAATGAATAAACTGGCGAACTTCAAGCGCACTAATTTCGCGTCTTCAGCAGTCGGCCAATTAGCTCTTCAGAAAAAAACTTACTGTGGTGCAATTAACTGGTCTATTACGTAACGGGGATAGATCTTACCGAGAGATGCCGTGTATTCAATGGAGTCATGGAATCTCTGCTGTGCATGAACGTCCTGTGCAAAGGTTATCTGCTAGGATCACAGTACTTTCGAAAGTTTCAGACACCTGAACACCCATCAGAGTTCCCAGTTGAGTGCTGGCCTAACCAACCGAATTGCAGGGGTAGCCTAAATTTGTTGGTTATTGGTTCCAACATCTAATGTGCGTTTATATATCAGGTAGAATACCTGTAGAATGTCTATGAACTACGTACAAAAACACTGTTTTGATGAAAGAAAATGTAAATCAGTAGACGAGAAATCGATCAGGACACGCCAGTTTCATCAGTTTCGCAAATTAAAGAACCAAGTTTGAAAAGGAATGTTAGCGTCGAGAATAAGTTGCTTCAAAAATTGAAAGGAGAAACCTTGTTTTGGGGAGTACTTAGGGGTCACACCTACAAAACGACCCTAATACTTTTCAGCATACTGCGAGTCTCTCACTTCACTCGCGGAAGGACTTCTTATTTATCTCGAATTACAATTTACAAATGTTTAACTTACTGTTGCGATCGGAAATCCCGATCGGCATATGCGCAAAGCTTCGCACTGTGGCAGCAAGCAACAATAGAGTTCACATGCAACGATCACTCTATTATTGCTTGTTCGCGCCACATATTTGTATGGTGTTGTACTTCACGCACATCCCGTTCGTGGTGAATCGCACAATCAACGCAACACCACCGGAGAGGTTGCAACATTACTTTCCGGAAGTATATTGTGTTTTGCCATATCAGTTTTATTAAATGTGCTTCATCATTTTCCCAAAACGATGACCAAAACTTGCTTTTATACTTTGTGTATTAGACGCTTTGAGTTCCTGACCCCACTTAACACATCTGGGCACATATTTCGTGACATTCAAAACATGCAAATCTTGGGGGCAAGGACACCATACTGAGTTATCGTGTTAATTGAGCCTGTAGCTCGTAACAGCACAAGCAGTCTGCTGAAATAACTAGATACTGTATTTGAGATTCGTTCCTGACGAGAAACTACAAATAGTTTGTGTACCGTAAGTTTTCTGTGCACGCGTGGGGTTTGTAACGTGGCGACTTGTAGCTTAACGCGGTTTCAATCTAGTTCCAGGCAACTAGATGTGGACGAGTATTTACTTTCCTGGGTTGTAATGTAACATCCGACAGGCATTGCTGAGTGTTGACAACACAAGCAAGGTTCAAATGTAACGAGCTTTTCAAAGATAAGGAAAAGCGTCTCTCGGATCATTTGCAATATCATATTTGATCTTCAACCAAAGTTCAGATTGTGATGCGCAGACAACCGACCCCAGTAAAATTCGGAGCCAGGTGGTGTCTCGAAGTTAGGAGTCCGTGGGGACATCAGACATCTGCAGAGGGTTCGTGGGGGATAAAGGTGGGGGGGACCAATGTTCTGACGTAAACATGTCCTAATTTGTTTTCCAGACTTTCCATCGATGCACTGGCGTCCTGGTGAGCGATGACGTGGTCGTGAGCGCTGCCCACTGCGCCCGATACTATGTCCGGGCCCTGGCCAGGGGCGACACGTTCGAAATCGGGTTGGGCCGCTCGACCCAGGCCGCGATGGACCGAAACGCGACCGGAGCAACATGGGCCATTGACAAGTGACGCATTGTGCTTGTGCCGGCGCGGCTTTCGCTCGCAGCCATTGTTCAGCGCGCGCTTCTTTGTCACACGCAGAGCCTTCGTTCACCCAATGTACGACTACCACACTCGCAAGTACGACATCGCCGTTTGGAAGCTGAAGAGCTCGGTGACGTACACCGACGTCACGAAGCCCGTGTGCATGCCCACCATGGGCTACCCTGTGCATACCACGTATAGCGTCTGCTATGCCGTTGGCTGGACCAAGCTGGACAACGGTGTGTGATGGAATCCTTGGTGTTTTGTTTTGAATGGGGAATTTTCAAAAGAGCAATCCGGAGCAAAAAAAGTGAACTTCTTACGAAGATCAATAATGTCCTTAAACGCAACTTCTAAATTGTTTCTCCGGCTTCGAAGTCAAATCGGTCTTCGCTCATCCTTCGTTAATAATTACAGGGTTTCCACAAGGTATTGAAAAAGTATTTAATTCCTTTAAGATGTAAATAAATTATTGAAAAAGTATGGAAATTCCCAATTCAGCCTTTTGTTTATTTAAATTTGGTCTTTACCGCTGATGACAGATTTGCAGATGCTGTTTGCATTGCGTTCGAAGAGCAAAATTTTGAAAAATGAAGATAAGTGATGTTATTACAATCTTAAATTTTAGAATTGAAGGTATTGAAAAAGTATGGAAAATGGTTCTTGAAAATGTGTGGGAATCCTTTAATTAAGCCATAGAAGGTGTTTCAGACTGCATTGTTTCGTCACTATTCCAGTATTTTCGCCAAAATGAATTGTGCGTCAACTAACGATGACATCACTTCTACTTCCTGGCGCAGGGGCGACATCCGACAATCTCTGGGAATACGCGATAAACGTCGATTCGGCGTCCTGGTGCGATTCGGAGCTGGGGTTGTCGTCGGACAAGCAATTCGTTTGTGGCGCGAATGTTGCGTTGGATAGCAATGGACAGGCTGGGACGGTAAGCTATGCTGCGTGATGATATGCAATTGTCGATACTTCGACGTTATAATTAATTTCAGCAAACTTGTAAACCTTTAATTTAATCTTTTGCATCATAATTGTTTCGCTCTTTTGCGGCTTCTTGGGTTCGCGTGGTTAGGCTGCCCTTTTCATAAAAATTGAAAATCGATTCCCTGTTTGAAATGAGAACGCCGGTGTATTGAGTTAAGTTGAATGCTGCAGGTTTTGTGAGTAGCATACGGTCTGTGAGAATGTGTGGAAGCCAAACATAGGCGTGGCCAGTGAGGCCGTGACCCACGATTTCTAGCGTAACTTGTCATTTTGTGCTTCGAAATGAGGTGTCCGAACCAAATACAGTTGTTCGGTTACATCACAATGAAGTCGTTTTATGCTCGCCCCACATCCCACTAGTTCCATTCATCGCGGGCGACAATTGCGTTTGTTGTGGTGAAGATTTCCTTCTACAACTGGTTTCAAAAGTTATGCGATGTACCCACCAGTAGCCAGTGTGACCGAAACGTGCAGAAGTGATAACGCGAATGTTGAGCAGCATATAGAAAACTAATAAAAAATAACTTTCAGTCTGGGGTGTGTTATCTTTAAAAATATTCGCCCTCGGAAAGATTGTCTACTCAACTTTTTTGCAGCCGAAGCGCAGCGCTTGCCAGTGGCGCACGGTGGCCATTTTCGTAGGGTGTTCAACAGGCTTGCAACCAGCCCGAAACTGAAGGTTCACCCGTCGTGGTGGTTCTCGCCTACCACAAGCCATTCGAACACTTCAACAGACTGGCAGTTGATCACAATAATCAAACCGCGCGCAGCACGTAGCCCACCCTAGAACGTCGACAGCATCGGGCAAGAACAAGAATTAAATGTATTTCTTGTGACAAAATCTTTCCAATTGAACTGACTGATAAGAAATAAATAGCATTTTCGACACAGAATAATCAAATTATATCAACTGGCTTACGTGTTAGGACGCATCCGTTTTCCGACTGCTACCGGTATCAACAATCCACATTTTAGCGTTAAGCTACTTTGCACGTGAGCCTAGGCTCACCACCATTTTAAGTCCGTAATATTAAACTTCGTCACTTCGTGCATTCTCATTTTTTAAATCGTCCCACCTCGAACTGTTACAGTAATCGTAGCACAGACAAAGAAACCACACCACTTACCTGGACAAAGTAGGCTACAGTATTTCAACCTGAAGCAAAACAACTGTTGCCTACATTTCAAGGAATCCAGCCTACTGCACAGCTTGCTGCCTGTGCAGGTTTTAAGCGGAAATGCGAGCAAAACACGTATGATGTACAGGGTTCCCACGGTCATGGAAAATCACTGAAAATCCTGGAAAAATAAATTTTCCTGGAAAGTCATGGAAAATTGATAAAAATGCGAAAGTCATGGAAAAATTAAAAAATCATTAAAAATTTTGGACAGACAAAAAAGGAACAAAGTTTTTTAAATTTTTCAATGTTTCAAAAAGAAAATCTTACAATTTAAGTCCTTTGCTTTACCTATGCCATCAGCAATTGACTCTGGTAATGTTTAGCTTTTTGGCTTTTCTGCCCAAATCTTTTGAAGTTTATTTGTAGACTGTGCATTGTACTTTGTTTGATCATCAGCTGAATTCATCAATTTTATTTTTAAGTTTGTAGTTTAATTGGAAATCCATTTGGTATATTGAAGATTTATTGATTGGTGAATACCATATCTCTGAATATCAATTTTGGAACTACATGAAGAATGCAAATTATGCCAAGCTTTGGGAAGTTTTCCAAAT
>JGI24158J21664_10004704_pt1 | contig 17617 bp, 10 predicted proteins | sample Ectturendosymbi3_FD_21664 | JGI IMG/M metagenome (IMG submission 21664)
CCCCTGATTGCGGGATCAGCTAGCAAGACTTGTCAGCATCACTAACAAACAAGAGCTGCAAACCTCTGGGATCTCTCCAAAACGATCAATAAAACCTTGCTTGCCTTTGGTAGATTTTCACAGTGAACGCTCATCATGCACAAACCGGACAATTAAGTAGACCTGTATGTTGACACGACTACGGACAACTTACTAGAATTAGACCACGCAGCTTTTGCGAAATTGACCAGGTGAATTATGAAAACTTGCTCCAGCAAATATAGCTTTGCAATCAGTATTCACTCAGATGTCAGAGCTAAACCTTAACGCTGTTCTTTTTGCTACTCATGCTGTTATTTCGTAGCATTTGCCACCAGATTTCAAATCAAACAGCCAAATTAGCTCTTCTGGCGATTATTTTTGTAGTAGCCGACTTTTCGCCCACCTAGTCTGTCTACACCTTAACGAAGACGCATTCCCACAAACTTGCATAGATGTATTCTAACAAGCCACGTAATTTTATACTGCATGAAAAGACGCCTGCATAAGTGTAGTTTGACACTCGGGCACGTTGGTCACACTCGCACTAATAATGGATTTTTTCAAACTTGTGGAAGCACTGCTGTAGACTCACTCATGCTTCTTTTCACAAAGTATAAATGTACGTGGCTTACCGCTATCAGCATGTCACTGTCTCGCTGCATTACCTGCCAAGATATGTGCGTTCAACAGTCTCATGCAACAAAACGCCTGCTACCGTGATGAAAAGTGAACCTTTTCAGGTTTGTTGCCCCGGTATTGTTACGAAATAAAGACCAACAGCAGAACAATCCGCTCACGTCTTTCGCAACCCGCCTCTGTAGATAAACGAGGGGACACATGAGCGCACTGCAAGCTCATCACTGCATGACACTATAACTGTGAACCTGACTCGTGTGCAGTGTGAGTTTCATACCGGCAAAAAACTGTCACTGCAAGAATAAAATCAATTAATCGGAATTTAAGATGCCGACTTCAGTTTTTTCCAGAAATGTTTTGTTCTTAATCCCAATTTCCAGGGGGCAAATGCCCGTTTTGCACCCCTGTGAACGCCCATGCGATCATTGACTATTTTATATCAGGTTCCACAAACAAGGCTAGCTCATCTAATGAAACGAAGAAACGTTTTTGACCAATTGTTAGCATAGGTTAATTTTTAGTATCTTTACCGATTAAGTAATGTGCAGTACAAAAATATTTTTGGTGATGATTTTCAATGAAATCAAGTGTAATGTCAACACCTTTTTAGGTCTGGTGAGGGGATGCATCCCCTACATCCCCCCTGTGTCCGCGCCTGGTTACAGGGCACTTGTACCTTGGTAAAGTTACAAATGGTACTGTGTACTTTGTAATGGAAGTTACTGGGAACTTTGCTGGATATTTGTCTGAAAAGAATGCCGCTTGTGGCAACGGTATAGAAACGTAGCGCCCTTGGTCGCATGAAAATGAAGGAATGAAAGAAAAAGTTCACGCCTTTGTAGGAAGTATGGACTGCTGGGCCATTGCAGTTTCGAAGTATGACTATTTCTCTTTCAAAATTTGAATGAATGCTTGGTGAAAATTCGGAAATTTCTGCAAGACTGTCATTTCTTTGAGAATCGAAATTTATGCTCTTCTTACTACTTGTATTCTCTCTTACTTTTTTTTGGTAACATGAAAAGTATACCAAGGTTTCCAAGCCAAAAAAGGTTAAGGAGAACTGGTCCAAACTGCACTGTCTGCCGCAAGAAAACCATCTCGCAGCAGGCAGGTAAGGTTTGTGATGGAGAAACATGAGGAAAACATATGGTAATAGTTAACTGGGCGTGATTAAAGCCGTTTGCAAGTAGTTTTCAAATGCAGTTGTGCCATCAGTTGTACGACACTTGCCACAGGCGGAAGTGTGCGAAGGATAAATGTTCGCTGAAGCTGGGCAAGATTGATGAAATGCAAGATTTGAAAGTGCACTTGAAGATTTATCTCAGTGACTTGATTTTCTAAGAGTCAAAGGAGATTCGGTGATCACGCTTTGATAAATACTGACAAGACATACCACAATCACTAACATTGTTCACGATTTATCAGCTAATAAGACACACGCAATATATCAATAGCTTATACAGAACACTGAACGCACACTGGAGCAGCACGAAAAACCTTTAGGTTAGAGATAGTCTTTCGCAATAAAAAAGAACGTTGGCGAATCTGATTGAATTACGTGAAGAAAAGAAGCAACGTCAAATANAGTATATCGTTTGAGCATAGAGTGAGAAACTAAACGTATCTCTTCACAAGNCAGCAGAAAGCACGAAGGGCAGTCGTTATAGCTTAAATATTTTTGAAACAGAACAACAAAGGTATCTGGTACTCAGTATATGTTAAATGTGCTTACAAAAGAATGTCAGATTTCTTGTTTGATCCACATGTTCTTTCAAACTGAATGTGATTGTGATTCTGCGTGTCGTAGTGCTAGTTCAGCACTAGTTTAATTACCTTAACCACTTTTAACTAGATCAGGTGAAGAAAGTTACAGCTTACGACAACTAATTGAAAAGGGCATGTAGACTTACACTTATTTCTATAACAGGTGCAAATTACATTCATGTAATCTAAGAGAACGCTTTTGTAGACCAGTATATATCAGCAACTTCATGACAAGATGAATGTTAATTGCAAAGATCAACACTGTTTCAAACTGACTCTAACAGNAGAGCGCATNCTCAGGTAGCCATTCAATACATGTAAGAAGATATTGTAAGAACCGTTAGTTATTCTAGTTACATTGACCAATCATAGGTTAGTTTTAGGCCTCATGTTAAGGTCAAGGGCTTTTCAAATGTACCACGTCTTTCACGGAATGAAACCCGCGCGTTCTTCGAATCTCTGGGTGCAATATTCCGCAACGGATTCACTCGCTGATTGCTTGCTGCTTACATTACGCAGCGATGATGTAAACCAAATACGGTTTTGGCAAAACTAGATGCCGTGATGAGCACTCCTCGTTACGATACCGCAGATTTACTGGCAGACGTCTGTTCAAGCGCAGATAACGGCGCAGTACCCGACGGCGTCGCTGAGTGGTAGCTGCCTGACGTTGGTTTGGAGCCAGAAGTGTTAGTGTGGTTGACAGGGTGAGGATATAAGTTTGTGACACAGTCGGTGTTAGTATCACGGATTACGTCATCATTGTTGTTCTCGGCGTCGGACTCAGTTGGTTGCGCGGGAGAAGGGGTGGGGCGGGTCGACACCAACTGCTCAAAGGTCCTTTGCAGCGTTTTTGAACCCTCGCCACTGCTGTTTCTTTTAGCACCATCGACAGATGAACTGGAAGGGGAATAGTCAACTGACGGCACGGTGTCAGGTGGGGATGTTGTTGAAGGTGTCGACTCCATTTTCACAGACGAGTCGTCGACCAATGACGTTGGCCGGGAGGATGAGACATTTCGAAGTGCGACAGCAGTGGCCGGATCGTCGAACACTGACGAAGCAGTATCGGGATACAGAATTGCTTCATCGTAACCCGGGAGAGCTGCGCTGCTCTTCGTCTCACCGCTTTCGTATATTTTCGGCGCACCGTTGAGTTTCTGGCTGTTCTCGCCAGAGTTATGTGGGCTTTGTGGGGGTGTGTTTGAATGATTATCTTCATCATCAGTTTGTGATGGCGCAGGTAGTGCCAGTCGTTGCCTTCTCTTTATAGTTTTTCTCCACCAACGCTGAATGACAATGGCACAAACGTTCTCGTGCTTTCGTCGCAGTGTTGTCGTAATCGGCTCGTGCGACGACTTGGAGGGGTTTGATGCCATGAACTTTTCTTCCATCTGCGAACGCAGTCCTTCAAGCTCCTCCGATTCGCCTAACACTCGCTTGGTTAAAGCGAAAAGGACATCGAGGCAATGTAACCGGTCGCCTATAACCATTGGCAAGTCCATAACGATTAGACTGTGACTGTTTGGCTTTGAGACTCGCAGCGGCTCATCCAGACTATCCACGAAATCGGATAAGTGAGTGTACGAAATGAACTGCGTCGCTTTGGGATCAAACCGCTCCCAGACTTCGTAGAACATTTCAAAATCTAGAAATAGGTTTTGTTTTTAGGCATACACATAAGTTGTAAAGAAAGCATATTTTGGCAGATTTGTTTTAGAATAGAGAAAGCTTCCTTTTCCAAATTTTCCACAATTCGGAAAAGGATGGCCGACGACAGGCTATGGTACTTTTATCACAACAATTACATTGTTTCCGTGCCAGGTATTTCTCAGTTCTTTTGCAAGATTTACCTTTTGAAACAAAAGTCTTAAAAAAGCTGATTCCAGCACCTTGGGAAACATGCAGAAACACTTACACACTGAGAGTGTAACCGATTGCTTTGCATTACGCAAACTGCCGCTAGTAACAAGCGCTAATAAAAGACTGCTTGCAAAACATACTAAAATTTTCGCCACACAATAGCAACAGCACGCTCTAAATCTACGCACCGTCTTCTCCTAGGGGGTCGGTGCTTTCTTCTGTTGCAACACCGAAGTTCTCCAAAATAATAGCTATGTACATGTTGACCACTATCAGAAAAGTAAGAATAAGGTACGTAACAAAAAACACGGTCCCCGTTGTTGGACTTCCACAATCGCCGTTCCCATTAGGGTTTCCATTTTTCAAATCTGGATTGCAGAAGGGCTTTTCAGAATCTAATATGGGGTTCAATAATCCAGCCCATCCTGCAAAAAACATGTTTTTCTGTAGGCAAACATCAGTGTGAAGAAATCCGCTACCTAAAGGCAGTAATAGCGTGACTCGAGTCACGCTTTTATCCGAATAACTCGAGTCGAGTCATAATGAATAACTTGCGCCAGAGTCATTTTTACGAAATCTCCACTCGTCATATTGACGAACACAGATAGTTTGCACACAAGGAAATGAGCTTTTTCACTTCAACGATTAATATTGGCGCTAATATTCTGTTGTGACTGTCTCCTAGTGCTATTATGCTAGTTTTTCAGGATCAGGGTTCCACCTGACACTGAGGAAGAGCTTAGATTTTGTTTTTCACTGAGGGGCTACCAGCGCACAATATATTGGGCATATTATCGTGGTTTAGTCTGGTATTTACGTATCGTGATCGTGGTAGTTTGCCTCATACTTTTACTCTGGGTCTTTGCTGGGCGAAGCGAGGGACAACGAGGTGTATTGGCTGCAGCATGTGGCATTGACTGAGAGTGAAGGGGAAAAGTGAAATAAAACCAGCTAACATAATGTGTTTTCAAACGTGATTTTGCAACGTTTTTAAAATGTTTAAATGTTCTAACAAGCTTTTAAAAACTTTTTAACAAGGTTTTATAAATATTATCTGTTAGTTGGGAAGCTACAAATACATTGGAAAATGTGTTATTTGACTCGTCACTGACTCGAGCTTGCAAACCAATGACTCGAAATGACTAAACAGCTTTTGTGACTCGACTCTAACTCGACCAAGTCATGATTCGACTTTGACTCGATTCGAAATATTCAGGACGACTCTGACTCGAAGGTCTTGGAAGTTGACTCGTGACTCGACAATATGACTTGGCTACATCACTGCCCAAAGATCAGTCTCGAAGCAAACGGTGCGTAAAAGAAAAATGGCGTTATTAGAGGCACTCGCGGCAATGAAGAGTTACGCCTTCATTTCGTCAATATGATTCTGCATTTCAAACTAATGCAGAAGGGATTTTGGTCTATCTCATGCATTTTTATCAAAATTAATTTTTGAACGCAAAAATACTTTGTGTTTTTCGAAGTTTTAACATTTTTCTACATTTTATCACGTTTGCATGACATCTGAAACAGCTTAGTACTATTTCAGATACCAATCTTGTTTCAAATCGGCCGCATCCGGAAACAAGCGCTAACAAATGCGCAGTTAGATATTATTGGCTGTAAAACAGGGTAGTAAGGGTTGGTTTGGAAAAGATCCAGGTTGAGACATCTGTGTAACCGAAAAAAACTAGCCGAAGTACTAACAGAAGAAGCAAAATCTTGTCGAAATGAAGACACAGAGCTAAGCCCAACGTAACCAAAGTCTGTCAATCCGAACAAGCAACGCAGTTTAACTTTAATTAAGGGACATCAGTGAAGGAAAACGGCCATAAAAAGACTCACAGTGAACCCAGGCTATTGCAGTTAACGGAGCATCTATATAGAGTTATCTCATTCTCCTTCATAATACGCAGAATGAGATAATTTTCTGTTAGAAAGCTAAAGATTGTCTACGTATATGCTTTACGGATGTTGGTGCCTGATGAGTGCAGATACGCGCAATATCTATTTAAAGGCATCACCACCGAAATTATATTGTTGTGTTTAACAATACAGTGATTTGGAAAATATTTTCTAAGCGGCTGCATGCACAGACTTTGATGCAATGTTAATTGCTTATTTGGTCAATTGCATATCTGGCGGAGCATTACTTGTAGCACTCAAGCACAATTATTTTCTTACCAGCAGATGTCGTTATCATGAAGAGACATAAAAAGGAGTTTCCGAACGTTTCAAAATTGAACATATCATCAACTCCAGCACCTCTATGCACATACGCAAATTGGGACATTCCAAAGATTGAGTAGATAAACCTTAGAAAAATACGTGTTTACAAATTTGCTCTAGTGAAGCATAAGCATTTCTCTCAACGCTGTAATTTATTTGCTACGTTGAAAGCATGGTGTGCAAGGTTAGAAAACAAAAAATGAACCACTTATAGTAAAATTAAATGATTTGATGAATACGGTTCGTACTTAACGAACGAATACATTTGCAAGAATTTATTGAACGAAAAAACATGTGAAGATTACGAAAGCTATTCCATTACAATTTGTTAGGATTTGGCACAATTAGCATCAGGATTTCACTCACATTACTATGAGATTTTATTGACGAACACTCCCTATATTAGTTTAGCGACCTACAGGCCACCATAGACCGCAAAAAATAACTTGAGGCGAAGTGAGATTCCTCCCCGCAGATGATTTATCTGAACGATGATAAATCTCACCACTAAGCATTCAAGAATATATAAGATTGTTCTACCACTTATGCACCCAGAAGACAAATCTGGCTCACCCTTCCAGCCCCGATTATCTTGCGTCAATTACAGCTTGCTGGTCTGTTTGTGTTTCTCAGTTAAATTCTCAACTTGCTTGTTTTTAAACATTATTTATCAAATGCTGATTGTCGCTGGAGAAATAAAATCAAGGAAAGAGTTGGTCCTTGATTGGCCAGATGAAGGGATGTTGACCTGTCTCACCATTAACCCTTAAACGACGGTTTTGTACAATTATACCTTTATGCATTTTCTGAAAAAATGAGCTTCAGATATAGCTGAGCTGTTTTGTGGATATTAATTAGAATCTACATTCACTTTATGTTAAGTTTTGCAAAATGATGGATTTTGCTTGGATTCAGCAGGGGTGGACCCAGCAAGTAATTTTGAAAGGACTAATTGTTTCCTGGAGAGTTGTTTCCTTTAGGTTAAAAATGTTGTTTTTACAACATATTTGTATTCTTTTGGGTCTTCTTGTGGCTAAACTGCTGCATTACTCCGATTGATCATTACAATCATGCTGTGCACTTGAGACCAGGGGAAATCAGCAGTCTGTTTCCAGCAAGAGATTTATTCAAATTAACCACAAGTCAAGCGCGGATCCAGCCAGTAAGGTTAAAGGGGGCGATATCAGTGATATCTGGAAGTCAAGTCTCATAACGGCTTCGCTACTTTAAGAGAGATGCAGTATACTTCATAACACTGCTATGACAAAGTAATTGACGACAAAATGGCCTTATATCGCGATTGCGGTTTACCAACTTGTAAAAAAAGCATTGTAATAAAGTTACTTCTGTAGGTTTTACGGACGGCGATCACCGCCCCTCCTGTATCCACCCCTGCCTCAAGTCCAGATGCGAGTGACATTTTGTGAAAAGCAAACAGAAAGTACAAAAAAGTCCAATGTTTTCAACAGCATTTTTGCACACAGGTATCCTAATGTGTCTCAACGGCCACCACAAAACTGTTAGAGCTACCCACTGAAGTTGAGTTTGACGTTTTTTGTGGCATTTTGATTGCTGTTGGCGCACACAGAAGTGTGATTTGCATGAATCTTGTTTGTAACGAACATTCAGTACCAAAGGCAGCATGTATCACTTGTATATAGCAGAATCTAGCTGGAAATATTTTGATAAACATTGCAACAGTGCTTTCTAATTGCATTTTGTCTTCCTAAATAAGACTAAACTATTTTTCAAAAACGTTACGTTGTTTTGTATGCACCATTTTCGCACTGCATATATATGAAAGTACAATGGTACCTGTACCGTCTCTTGAGTGGTAGAGTTTGTTTAACTACACATCACCGAACACGGCGAATTTTTTTAATGAAATTAGGCCTGGACAACATTAAAGTAAAAGTTTAGAGATGTCAAGGAGTCACAAGTTCCTATGCGACTTCTAAAAGAAGTAATCACTGTTCAAAATGATTAGAATTGTACCCATAAATTACGATTTTACTTAGTGCGTAATTCAAGGGTTAAACGTTGGCTGCATGAGCAGATATTTTATTATGTTTGCTCTGGATATCTGTGGTTAATTTGTTAATTGTCTGATTAATTTGTTTTAGACAATGATTTAAAGACAAAATTATTAGAATTTTGGTAAAAAAAGATCCTCGCCAAACAACCATGAAAATATTGTGAGACCAGATTAAACTCATGTCTTTAAGAATGCTTGATGAAGTGATAGACGTAAAGGAAAGTACGCGTGATTTCTCGGTGCTGCTTCCAGCCCGGCCTTAGATAAAGAAAGCTTTCGGATAAATTCACTCTAGTCTTGATCAATAAACCGGGTCTTCCAAGGCAACGGTCTGCCCACCGAGTAAGACTATGGTTTTTGTGATAAAAGGTGTGTGACCAAAGGTTAGAAGAATAGCATTATACTCTCTAAACTAGACTAATGTTTGAAATTTTGTGGTAAGATTTACAACACCTTTCATGCCGGAAATGTTGGTGAATACTAAAATACTCGGAATTCGCATCATAAAAATGAATGTTTTCTTAGGTTCATAGTAAAACTTAACCTTTGGATAAACTATTCAAACAATTTCGTTGCAAGTGGCTTTGACGAATGTTACTGAAATGACACCATAACATAAATACTTCAACAATTCCCTGAAAAGACTTTTGCAAGCTTCTGTTTTTTTTCTATGAACCGCCTATAATTCAGAGCTTTAAAATGAATGGCAACCATAAGGGAATGTTGCACAGGACAGCCTGCTGGGTAATTACTAAAACATTGCAAAAGCAGACACAAACATGTCAAAATTCCTGGTTTACCGACAGGAATGTATTTTATATAAAAAAATTGAAAACCGCCGGGAGCATTTGCAAACTGCACTCCTCTGGCGACAGAACAAGCGATGAAACACAACGATGCAGCAATGAAAAACGATGTGTTTATGTGCGTTTAGTGTAATTATGCAAGTCACTCACATAACAAGAATAAGTAGCAGTCCGATGTTGATCAAAGCTGGAAGTGACATCAGCAGAGCAAAGAGCAAAGTTCTGATACCTTTTGCTCCCTTGATCAGACGCAATATTCTACCGATTCTGGCAAGTCGAATAATTCGAAACAAGGTTGGCTGCAAAGAAGTACCTCGTGATGCGATTGTAGTGACTTTACCTTGAGAAAGTCGTGATACGTTCGGTATTTCTCGATCAGAGACAAAAAATCAAAATTTTCAATGCCAAAATTGCCGAAAGTTTAATCAACGAATCCATTTTCAGTCTTCGGCCAAACGTCATTGTTATCCCGCAGAACAAAGTAATCTAAACCTCTTGCACAAGAACCAAACATTTACTGTATTACCTACGATTTCTGCTCCATATTTTAAACTTCAGAACACATAGCTTTTGCAATTATCTACTGTATGAATACAATTTTTTGTACGTTAATTAGTTTTGAACTAAACTCATCGATCAGATTAAATAACAATCTACTCGTGCTTATCAAAGTATGATGGGTTGATAGCGCTATTCTTCGCATTTGCACAGTTACTTCGCAAATTAACAACAACATTTACCGAAAAGATTAATTTGATTGTAGAATTTACGGCAAACATCACTGCTACAACAAAACTAGATGAAAACAGCCCGCCTGGAATACACTAAAAGAAAATCTACACTGTCAACTTTCTATCCTTTCAACCCACCGCAACATTCTAGTTGTGGTCGGTTGGAAGGTCTGTCCGAACACTTAAAATTGTCCGTTCGAAACCACGTACCTGAACAAAATACCGCTTAATAAGATCGTTCATGGTACTCCCGATGATGGACAAAATGACGACAACAAAATCAAAGCAATTCCATGGATTCTTAAAATAGTGATGACGCAAAGCAAACAACTGAAAAAAATATTCAGTGTCTTCAAAACTACGTACGTGCAAATAATGTACATTTTTACCGAAATGGTTGCTATCCACGGAATATATCGCTAAAAGTTTTTAAATTTGGCATAAAAGCAACTCCCACTTCAGAGGGTGGAAGCGATAAATGTTCCTCCCTTCAACGGTTTACAAACTTGTGTCCGATTAACAACAACCCAATAAGCTGTGATTGCTGTTGAATTATGTCTGGTATTTCGAAAGCAGGTACTCAATGTATGAAAGAAATTTCGGTGAGGATAAACTTGTTTTTCTAAATATTAAATCTGTTTTCATTGTTGTTTCTTACGTGGTTTTGCAAAACGTTTAAAGTTCGAAAAGTTAAGTGAAGCCTTAATTCAATATTTTGCAAATGCGAGGCACGCAAGCGATAGCTTTGCAGTAATAAAATGGGCTAAATATTTGTCTTGCACAAATTGTTGCACTTCAGTACGACTAATTTTCAATTTTGAAGCGTGGTGACACTTCGGTATAATGATATAAAATTACCAATAATACCAAACTACCGAATTTTACCGACCTTTATGATAGCTTCCCCAGTGAATATGGCCACAAAAACGTAATTGATGTACTCCAGGATCTCCGTAAATGATTTAGACATGTTATGACTTTCAACCATCATGGTAAGCATGTTTAGAATAATCAACACCATTATGGTAATTTCAAACATTTGGTGGGTGACAATGTCGAAAACCCACGCTTGCAGCTTGTTCTGTAAGGCAGTAGCATAAAAAGTCTCGTTTTTGAAACGATTGTGGCACAGATACTCAGAGTTGTAAATCGGGCCGGGCTTTTCGGATCGGGCTGGGTTCGGGCTTAAGTTTCAGGCCTCCATACAAAACTCATTCAAAACATTCAGAGCAACGATTTTTTTCTTTCCCGACATATAGTTTTTGTGCTCACCGCGGTGAATTTGTTGTGCTCACCACACTTCTGTGAGTGAAGTGATTGCGATTTTTCTTCAGCTAATTCTATTTGCAAACACAGATGCGTTCTTTTGTTTTCTGATCCGATTATTCTCGCAATCTCTTTGAGAAGGCGACAGCGGTGAAGAAATTAGCACCCAATGGCAATGCGTCGAAAAGATCAATCACTCACGCGACTCTTGGCTTGTTTCAAGAAACGATGGCCTACAAACCAGTTTTTCATGCCTATAGCGCTATCCTAGATAGTTTCTTTTATGCTTATGGCACCATCGTGGATACCCTAACAGTAACAGCAACTGCAATGGGTAAGTACTCTGCTTCCCAAAGTCCCCTAGAAGCACTGTAATGTGAGTGCCTTGCTTTTCAAAGGGGCCCCCAACAGTAGTTGCAATGTGTAAGTACTCTGCTTTCATATGAGCCCGGAAAACAACTGTAATATGCGTCTTGCTTTCAAAGGGCCCCACCAACAGTAACTGTAATGTGTAAGTACTCTGCTTTCAAAGGGGCCCCCAACAAAAACTGCAATGTGTAGGTACCCTGCTTTCAAAGGGTCCCCAACAGCCTCTCTCATGTGTAAATAAGGAAAAGCTTCAAACCAACTTCAAAAACTGTAGGTTCAAATTTGTTCCTAAAGGTTCTGAAACAAAACTATTAAGTAGAGCTAAAATTTATACCAAATGATTTTTTTTCACTGTCGAGAATCAAGTTTGTCATTATATAGTGTAACAATATTTGCAAAAAGGTATATGATGAATTATTTGCTACTTCTGCACATTTTTCAAACAACTGATGTCAATGCAAGAAGAGGGCAACTTTGACTCATCCAGCCTCAAAGCTTTTCAAACCAAGTCTCAGGTTGGATGCTTTTATATGGTACTTGAGGTTCTTGAGCGTAGTTATAGGAATGAAATTGAAAACAATATTAGTGTTTTGAATCTGCTTGATTGTTGCATGTGGTTCCATGGAGTCCCATAAAGACTGTGAATAAATTTAGGAAACCAAGCATTTTTCAGGGGGAAAGCGTGCTATAAACGTTCTAATTTATACCCTCGTTCATTTTGTTTTACGACAGTCATGCCGTATTCTCAAAAACGTATCCTTGGGTGGCCCGCATATCCCCTTCCTAGGCTTCATCAAAACGTCTTATCACGGTTGTCTGAGTATAATGACGTCATGAGAAGGCCCCCTATTCAGCCTTGCCTCAGGTCCCCAATCCTAAGTCCACCACTGTCTACAGTATATCAATACGCAAGCACTCTTCGTTGAAAGCAAGAGTGCTAGGGTATGTCGGTGTCCCGGCATTGACGTTTTATCGCCCGCAAAATTCACAATAATTTTAGATCAACAAACTGTAACTGAATACAAGAACTAGTTTTGCATGTTGCATCTGCAGTACCTTAGGTCTGGGCACTGGTTTCTGCGGTTTCTTCGACCCGAGTTTCTTCATTGCGTTATAATACTTGCGCTGCTCTTCAGTCATAAATATGTCTTGTCCACCAAGCTTTTTCTTTTGTTGGTTAAAGTTGTCAATGATGACACCAATGAATAGGTTGAGGGTAAAAAAACTTCCGAAAACTGAAAAATATTTTCTTGAAAGAATTAGATAGAAAAAAGCATTTGTTCAGTGACGTGTATAACAGAAATGTGCATTTCGTCAATGCATGCCTCTTTCACTTTCTGTTTTATCGCAGTAACTAGCTTAAGCAAACATTTTCAATTCCGTATTCGGAAATCCAACAACATCACAGAGTAAAGCGCAGCTTACAGCAACCATGATGTTGTGAGGCACATTACTAATATCAAACTTCAAAACTTGATTTTTTACTTCATTCGTTTTCCCAGCAGCTTGTTTGCATTTGACAAAAAGCGTATTTTATTGAATGCTGTATCGCTGATGCTGAGTGATTTCCGCCCGATCAGTGGTTACCACGTGGTTCTTATGTAAGCACAGGAGCGCTCTCCATGCATCAGTAGCTGCAGTTGTTTGTCTGACATCTTGAATGGTATATATAAGCTCGTATACTCGCTATTTGGACTTTTCCACTATGGAGAAAANTTTGTGTTTTCCGATGACATTCACCCGACGTAATGNTTAGNGTGAGTTTTTTCNCCGTGTGAGATAGGGCTGTAATTGTGGCAATAAGGGGTTGTAATTCACTCAGGGCGTGTTTCACCTAGGGCATGCTTCCACGACCTCGATGCCAGCATGGAGCAGGATAGGTTCTGCAAATCCAGTATATTTTTTCATTAGCGTTTTTATATCACATTTTCGTTTCTTCTCTTAGATATACTTACGCCGGGTAATTTCCACCCGGTCAGATGTGGTTTTCCTTTTCATCAATGGCAATAACGGCATCAAATTAAAGAACGAAGCAACTTTATTAGTGCACAAACCACGGAATAAGAGTTACATTTCCAGTGTTTCATCAACCTCAATTGAAAGAAAGTATATTTTTTTATTTTTCAAAAACGGGTGAAATTCACCCGGGGTTAGTTTTCGTGTGACAAAAATAACGTTAGCGGTCCAGGGAGAGACCAGGCGCCCTGTACATTTGGAGGAAGGTACAAAATGAAAACTTAAAGAATGGGTGGTCGTTTATTAAGAAAAGCTATAAATTCAGTTCCCTAAAGCAATGGCCAAAGTAAGGAATGGTATTCGCCAGACATTTTGTTCAACACATTATAACCAAAGCGTGCACAGGATCACCCCCAAAGGCCGAGCCAGACCCACAAGGCTCAATGCTACATCGGTCTTTTCAACCTACCATTGGTGCTCGGGAAAAGGCTGTCTGGTACCACTTATTCGAGCAACGTGGCATGTGTTGCACACGAAAAGTACTAAATATACCACCGTTGTAAGTTTTGGTTATTTGGAAGAAAACCCAAATGATATTTTAATTAAAGTCGTTTGCCTCGATTGAGGGTCAAACATCAAACATAGCTTACCAATGAATGCAACAAAGTAGAAGTATGCAATGAAGTTGCTTTCGAAGTATGGTTGTTGGTCTTCCTCAGTAATGTCAACAGCATCATACATTATTTCCATCCAGCCTTTGAAGGTTGCAATCTGCACAAAAGCGTTTGCTGTAAACACTCGCGATTACAGCATTTGTTTTGCTACCTATGCTAGTACGACATAACATTGACTATTTTGAGAAAAAACATGCGCAGCTTTTGAGAACAAAGCGCCGATTTCTGCTTATAATGTCCAAACACTAGAACCGCCGAAATTTCGCCATGCGCGCAACCGCCGCAGGTGGTCATTTTGACCCCTGCTCGGGAAACGGCAAGGTTCTTTGTTCAAATTCGTTTTGCTCTCACGTTTAAGTTGACAAAACCGCGGGATACCGCACACCGTTCATCACCGAAGCAGGCCCAACCAGCTTGGGAAAACAGGTGGGGCGAAGAGTTTTCTGAGAGGGGCCCAAATTTTTTAAACTATGTCCAACAAATTTTTCCAGGGGGGGCGAAAAAATTTGTAGGGGCGCTCGCCTCCCTGTTTACGGGCCTGCACCGAAGTGCTACTTCCTGTATGAAATCTTCTTACCACACTGTTTACCACAGTTTATCATGAAAGAGCAGTTAGTGATGACGATTCTAAGCTTGCACAGTTNCAATGCTACATAAGCTATTGAAAGGAACTGTCACACATGTATTTCCAACAGGAACTTGCTTTTATTAAATGGAGAAAATGANATCAAAACACAAAATCTTGTCTAAAAGACGAACAATTTGTGAACGCTGGGCAGTGTTACGCGCACACTCAATGATCGTGAATTGTTGCGGCCTATACAATCCCTCTTGCGCTGAGTAGAACAGTTTGCGCATAATGATTCTGTAACAGCTATGCACTTGCCGCATACCACTTCGCTGCAACTATGGCAACATTTGGCTGATTTATTTTGCGAACAGTTGGCTGCAATTGCACTTCTTCGGGTTAGGTGCAGTATTCCGTCTGATGCCTAGAACCTTTGGCAAATGGTGCGCTTGTGGAGCACAAGGAATCATACTGTTCATGTACTCCAGTCGAAGTTCAGTAGCCAATTTGAAGATGAAGTCTCTTCGTGAAATTTTCTTGTTCGTTCGCGTTTTGTACAAAACGAAAGCATTGATACAGGCCAAATCCAAGATGTTGTAAAAAACAGCAACCGGCCACCCACGGGTACCCGCTTTCACCGAGTACAGCCGAGCCATCTGGTCGGCAGTGTCTACAACCACATTTAGTTTGGTTATCATTAAGAAGAGTTCCTGGCATTCATCTGTAGAAACACTCGCTGACAATCTACGGAACTGGGGATGCATACGTTCTTTTTAGGCTTGCATTGATAAACTGTCAGAGTTGCACTGCCACCAGTTTTGAAAAGCTTGCTTGAATAAAGCTGCTGCATCGTCTTTGGAGATGTGGAAGCTCTTTCCTAGCTTTATTCGCCGTGCCAGCAATGCTACTTTTCTTTTTTCAGCTTCTTTGCCAATTCCAAGGATGTGAAGAAGTTTTCTGTCGTCACGTTTCTTCCTTTTCCCAAATATGTTTCTATTACTTGCAAAACAGCTCTACAGGACAATCTTTGGGAAGGCGGACGCAGTTAAACCTTTTCCGAGATATGGCAAAGCTTTTATAATGTAATTCGTCTCAACATCTGCTGCCAACCAAAATTTGATTCCGAATATGTCTGGCTTGCTTGCAATATACTGAGCAAATCTGCAACGAGCTTTCGTTGCAACTGCTCATCTACGGTGATATTTACGCCAGATTTATAGCAAGCTCTGCTGTTAGAAATGAAAGCATTCCAAACCTCTGATATCAATGCAAATTTGTCAGTTCGAAGGCGAACTGATCTGGTTGAACGCAAGTCGAATCGCAAAAATCTACGAATTTCTCGAAAACGGTTTCTAGACATGTCTGCTGAAAAAACGAAATGCTCCATTCTTTATCCTAGAACATTTCAGCATAAACATTCCTAGCACCATACACACCACGATCATAGAGCAATGCAATAAATTCCTGCAGCTCAATCAACGAAACATCCCAGGAGTCATTTTTCAAAACTTTTCGAGTTCTGTTTCTGTTCACTTTTGGATATGAGAGAGCATCTTCTTACCAATCAATAATAAATTGAAAGGCACTGAGTAGAAAGTCTATCATCCGTTTTGCATTGTGAGTTAGGCCAGGTTGCTCTGTCAAGATATTTTGAAAGATCGCCTTCCTGTCTCGTTAGAGCCGAAATCGATTAGATTCCATTTTGTTCCATCTTTAACATTTTCTTTCTGCACTTCGACATCAGCGCTGATTACTGGTGCAGGTTCAGAAGACTCTTGTCCTCTGATCCACTCTCGTCTCTTTCAACATGCTCATTATCTGAGGTCAATAATACCAAAGGGTCTTTACATTCTACCGAACCGTGACTCTCATCACCTGGATCATCTTTATTTATTGTGGTCATCAATGCAATTGCTTCTTGAGCTGAAAACCGTTGCGGTCTTATCGACATGATGACTATATATGTTCGTACATACGTCTTGTGCACTAACTGTCCACAAATGGAGCAATCCTCACTTTCAAGTCAACGTAAACTTCGAATAGGAAGTGAATAATGATGGTGTGAAGTTAAACTAATTGAGGTGCGAGTAAAGTGTCAGATGGACAGCTGTTGGTCCAGGTGCGGAAACTCTCCCTCGTAGGTACGTAGCTTTGAAGAGAACGCTACACGTTTCTTACTTGAAACGTAAGCAAGGGACAAAAGGATCCTTTTTGGCGGTGCAGGGCAACGGTGGTCATAAAACAGTTATTAATGAAAAATTTTCGTTCAAATTTTGAGGTTTTGTGTTTGAATGTTATTTAGGAAACTTTACGATGTTTCATCGCGCTAGCGTTTTTACAAAAAAATTTATTTACATTCAAAAACAAAAATGGTCAAAATGACCCCTCGGCGGTTCTAGTGTTCAATCAAAACATAGTTTTAACTTTTTTGTTGTCATCAACTGAATTACATTCGCGACTAAATACTTAAACCGTCTTCAAAATGCAACTGCATTTAAAATCAACGTGGCAATACAGCAACGTTTATTTGTCTGGCAATTTTTTGTGAGTGTTACGTGTGCAGCTAAAAGGTATCGTGCAGCATCGACTGCAAAAATCTAAAAATAAAAACCAGATGTCGTGAATCGGGCAACCTCCTCATATCACGCAATAATTGGCTCAAATTACCAAATGTCCCAAGTTTTAAAATGTCATGAGTA
>JGI24158J21664_10004705_pt1 | contig 17615 bp, 14 predicted proteins | sample Ectturendosymbi3_FD_21664 | JGI IMG/M metagenome (IMG submission 21664)
TTCTTGATGCTTGGCCTGTTTCGATGTTCATCAGTATTTCTTTGTCCTCCCAGTGCTGGTGGTGAATCCAATCTTCTTGATTGTTGCGTATTGTTTTCTAATACTTTATTTTAGATGTAGTAGACTTTATGTCTGCTACAAAGTGTATCCTGGTTCACGAATTTACCAGGCCCCACAAGTTCGCTTTCTACTTTCCAGTGGATTCTCCCACGTTCTGGTTGAGGTGTTGATCCTGGAATAACCCAGGCATCAGCTGTTGTCAGCTCAAACAGAGGTTCGAGACTGATCGATTCGAGTTGCCAAAAGGGTATATATGCTTTTGATGCTGGATTTTGATTGGTCGGATTCGATCGCATGATTAAGACATTATCATACTTTGGACCAAATGATAGTTACGATTCTCGTTTCTGATTGGTTACTCCGATGACGTCAGCCTACATCATCGCCTTGGATTCCCATTGCCAGTTAAGGGATTGAACATGAGTTATGCAATCGCTAGAGTGTGACGTCATTTTTATCGAAATTATTATGTTCGCAATTGTGATGATTTTGATTAGGATTTTTAACAGGATTTTTACTGCGTTTTTCATCGGGGTTTTTGTAAGGATTTTTGTTGCTCTCTCTACAGCGTCTTAATACGACAAAATACACAAATATAATAATACAATAAATAATGTTTTTCAATGTTCGATGTTGACGGTGTTGGCCTGAATTCGTTGAGGCATCTTTCTTGGGGTATTTCTTTGAGATGAATGATATCTTCGGATATGCATTGTATTAGGATAACAAGATGTTTCATGTTGAGGAGTAACACGAACTCGACATAGATCTTGTTAACCATGAATTTCCCAATGATACTGTGATGAAAAGTTAGCTCCGCCCCGTTGCCTCCCTTTTGAAAGAATAGGGGAAGCAATGCCCCCGCTCTCCGCGCGTCCCTGAGAGTAACTGAAAAGTACACAATTATAACCAAAATACTCAACGCTGTTGCTCATTCGTAATTAGAAGTTTGCAAAAGTAGTCAAGATTTATTTTAATATCCCACAAATAAAAATCATCATAATTACCTTCAGAACAACATCAAATCCATTTCAACATGAAGTTTGTCAAACCATCAAAGACCAAATAATTTCCTAAACATCAGGTATGTTGTCGTAACAACATACTATTAAGGTTTATCGCTGCTTTGAAAGCATGCGCAGTTGCATGTACTGTGAATGCTGGATTATCGTCCATTGTGACGCAACTATAGAATGAGAACGAAGTGGGAAAGTTCGCAAGACTGGCCATCTGAAAGCATTGTGACGCAACCGTCAGTCAAACCGCATGCGGGCGCTGATTGTTGGAGACATAAGCGACGCTTTAAAACGTCACTAAGGTTTGCAATTGCTCCCGCTGCCACCCTTGGCGATCATGATGAGATTTTGTAACTGGGTCATTCGAGATTTCGTATATCGTAATTACTAGCATCCGGTGACATTTGACATTTCGTGATTGTTGCGTGACATTCTAACCTTAATTTACGCCCTCAAAATGCTGTGCCCGGGGACAGTGTCTCCCCTTCCCCTGGCTACGCCACTGCCTTCAAGACAGAATCATAAGTTTGCTTCAAGTTATGCATAGAGCTAAATATCCTGAAGTCGAAGAAAGCTACGAAAACTGTCATACTGACATATACTTCAAAACACAAACCGGAGTTGCACATGCAGCGAAATGTTGAACCCAGTGCCATATTTTTCCAAGCATTCAGTTCAGTCATACGCAATGCTTCGAAGCCCCAACTGCTTTAAGTTTGTCACTGATGCTGAGTTTTTACCGAACTAATGTGGAATCTATCGATCAGATCAAAAGCAACCTGAGCTAAATCTTTCCTAATGCTGCTAGCTTACTGAAAACAAATCACCCAAAGTCAGCACAAAACAGTGAGAAGAGTAGTTACTATCAACGTGTGCTGACGGAAGAGTTCTTGCGAACTTTTTCCTTTGGCCACCACTCAGGCCAAAGTAGCGAATAGCGGTAGCGGTAAAATGGTGATAGCTCACTACCGCATACGTTATTTTTTTCAAAAAAGAGCGGCGCTATCGCTAACGCTACTGGAAAATTAGCTCGCTACAATAGCTCGCTATTTTAGTAGCTCGCTACTGTCCAGCTCTGCAAATGCCTACTACAATTTACAGATTTCGCAGCACTTGCGCAAGCTAAGGTAGAGTCTACACCAGTCTAAGGGCAAGGGCCGCAATCAGCTGATATTCTCGGGGGCAAGGGACAAAATGATTGTAACTTGTTTTACGTAACAAATAAGCATGTTTTCAAAAAAAATTTTGGTGGGGCAATTGCCCAGTTGCCCCTTCCTGGTTGCGAGCCTGCTAGGCGACAAGCACATGTTAAATATTAAGATGCTGGTGCGCACCAATGACCTGCGCGTGGTGGGTTAACTTGCGCGGATTGCTGGTGCCCGGATTTGTTGGACGGGTGTGGTTTGAACTTGGGGCGAGGCGGGTGGCATGCGGGATAAGAAATCGTTTGAGCAGATAACTGAATGTTGACCCAGTGCATGTGAGAGTGACATGAGCAAGAAAAGCTACAGAGAGCTTGCGGTACAAAGGTGCAACGACCTTCTGCAGTTGTTGCGAGACCCCAGATCAATGTTTCCAGCTCTCAGTGATCTTGCAAGAAATAGGTTCTGGGTGATAAAAACGAACGCTGCTAGGGAACGAGTGTTTTTTGCAGTTAAACATGTTGTTAATGGGAGAACAGGAAATTTAAAGAGTTAAATAAGTGAACGACATAGGCCTACGCTTTTTCAATGGTGCTAAGAACGAAACGCTCAATATTGGCAAAAAGGTTCCACATTTTTGCTTTACAGTGCTTTTTATGAGCTTCTGTTGGCTTTTAAATGAACCACTAAATAAATTTTCACAAACGATGAAACACACTGCATGAGATTTTAATGGTTTTCAGGCACACAATGGTAGGTACGAAGCAGAAACAACACGAGTGGGGCGGGCGCGGATTGGTAGGGTGCGCGAGGTGGATGCAGGGTTCGAAGTCTGCGGGTTAGAAGTTTGCGGGTGGGAGAGCGTTACCCGATTTCTCAAATTCTTGCTGGTGTGGGACGGGTGTAAGTTGTGCGGGGCGGGAATAGGCAAAAATTTTATATCCGTGCAGGACTCTTGTACGCACAAACTTCCAACTGAAAAGTAGCTATAATGTAACAGTTGTCTGTTTTCATGTTTACCTGTATGTGTTGTTCGCAAAGTATAAAATTACTAGGGCTATTCTTTATGACCTAAAAAACTTCGTAATATGACTATTTTTCAGAAAATATGACTTCATATGACCAAACAAAAATGACTGTGCTCTGGTCTTTTTTCGATCAATTTGAGGTAGTAGACGGAAATGTTTTTAAAATGACCGAAAAGAAATAGGTCATTTCGGTCAGAATGTCTGAAAATACTGTATAGGCTGAATGAACACTGCTGTGGCAAGTTTTAACACAACTGTGAGACAAATGACCGAAATGTCTCAGTGATCAAAACGTCTCGGTGAAAAAAATAACACACTGATCTAGAAGATACAACTACTGTACAAAAACGCATTATCAGCGAAAATAAGCATAAGAGATAGCAGCAAATGGTTTGTTGAAACCCCACTAACCCCAGACTCGGACACGGATCGCACTGGATTTCAAGTAAAACTTTACAGGATAAAATATAGATATCCAAACTGCGTTGATCACTGCAGTTTAATGCTTAATCAGAATTTTTTTCTGATATAGGCCGAATTGAATCAAACATTTGGACTGTACTACCAGAGTTTTATCGGACTGGATCGCATAATGAAAATATTGGAGTGGATATGGATTGCAAAAATCTCCGATCTGTTCAACACTAATAAGGTACCTAATATCTACCAGCAAGGCCCCGGAGCCCAGAGCCGCACCTCAAACAATTTTGGAAGGCCGGAGTTGGGCCGTAAATTTGAGTTGTGGTTCCACAGCCCTGCCTACATTCCCATATCTCTCCTGTGTATCCCCTTTAAAATCCTCAAGAGACTCATATGACCACGTGCCAAACCAATAATCGACCCATTGATCCCATAGGAGCAGGCGGGCTTTCGACCATGGAGGTCGATCGTAGACCAGGTCATCCTGCTGACACAGGACATTGAGGATAGCTTTTCGGCTAAGAATGCTATGTTTGTCGATCTCACAGCAGCCTATGACACTGTATGGCATCGCAGCCTCACCTGGAAGCTGCTGTGATTGCTGCCTGACAGACACATGGTCCACATGATCATGAGATTCCCCCTTACCAGCGGAAATGACAAAATGAGCAGGTTACAACACCTCAAGACTGGCGTCCCACAGGGATCTGTCCTGGCACCCTCTCTCTTCAACATCTACATCTGTGACCTGCCAACCACCGTCTCCACAAAGTATGCATGTGTTGGCGATCTAGCAATCATGCATGCTGATTGGCAAGCAGTGGAAGGGGTGTTGAGCAAGGACATGGCAACCCTAGAATACCTTCAGACCTGGAAGCTAAAGCTCAGCACTACAAAAACAGTGTCGGCAGCCTTCCGTCTTAACAGCTAGGAAGCTAAATGTGAGCTTAAAGTGAACTACAACAACAAAATGTTGCCCTTCTGCCCCAAGCCCAAATACCTCGGAGAAATGTTTGACAGGTCGCTCAAGTAGGACCGCCGACACCTTGAGTCACTTCGCAAGAAGCTGACATCACACGTCGTGCTCTTGAAGCGGCTTGCTGGCTCTGTCTAGGGTACTGGAGCAACAACGCCTTGAATTGCCACCCTTACCCTGGTCCATTCAACTTCAGAGTACTGTGCACCTGTTTGGTGCCGCAGTGCTCATACCCACATCACTGACCCTCCCATCAACGACGCCTTGCGAATTGTGCCTGGATGCCTGCGTCGCACACCAGCGGACAACCTTCCCATCCTCGCAAGCATCCAACCTGCTGAGCTTCGTCGCAAAGGAGCCGCACTGTCTCCAGCACGCCGTGCAGTGGGACCTGGACAGTTGGACACATGCTCCACTCAACACTCACGCGTCCACCGGGCGTGAATGCACAGCATTTCAAATCGAGACACTTATTTGTGCCCACCGCACAACAACTCATCAGGTGGTCGACAACAACATACATGCAGCGCGCTGGGTGGACCAGCAATGGAATGCAGAGTGTTTGGACAACACTGTGTGTGAGACTCCGTACTTTTATCCCCGACACCAGCACCCACACGTAATGACTCTCCCAAGAACATCGTGGATCCAGCTTAACCGACTCCGCACCGGTGTAGGAAGCTTCCGTTCCTGTTTGCACAAATGGGATATTGTTACAGACATCTGTATCGCCTTGAACGTCTGAGGCAAGCACAAGGAAAATATGGTAATTCGGGCCATTACTCTAACAGGAAAGCAACCAAGGGAATAGAGCTCACCCGACGAGATCACTCTACTGATACTATGTTGTACTATCATTATATAGGGAGAAATGAATAACGATGATCCGCTTGTGATGACTATCACAGTGTCGTGCTATTTACGGGCACCATCTAGCGGTGACCATTTGTTTACATTTCTGGCGCCAGCTTCAGACCGCCACAGTATGGTCTCCTTTGCGACCTCTGAGTGTGGTGGAGAAGAACAAACCGTTGACCATGTTTTCCTCCCGTGTCCAATCCATCGACCTCCCCATGGACTGCACGGCCTGACGATTCTGGATGATGAAACAATTAAATGGCTGCTCAACACCTGCCCCGAGATCTAGTGCGGCCAAGCAGTGGTTTGAAGATCTGACTCAAACGAAGAAGAAAAAGTGCAAAAAGTTTGTTGACCCCTGCTATAAAGATTACGATTAGGCTACTTGCCAAGTTTATGTTCAGCTTCGTTCTGTTTTTGGCGTGTAAAAATTACTGCTTGTAGTGTCATGATTTTTTGAACTCTGTTACGCTGACCGTTGCCCGCAAAGGCACGATAGCGTCACCATAGATGAGAAAGACCAGCAGATGTCTACTTAAACATGCTTTGAAAGTGAACAGCTTGATAAACAGGTAAGATGAAGTTCCATGACTGTGCACAACCAGTAGCTTTTTTATACGTGCCATTTCACAAAAACATGACAACTTGCGGGCCACGTCGACAAAATGATATATAAAACAACAGAGTTCACAAGATTTAAAACTAAAAAAAGAAGATAAGTGAGTGTATCATTGAAATTATTACACAAGAGCAAACAGCAATTTATTACAAATCCCTTACAGTGTGATGCCTGTGATCGCGGCTTCTCTGACACTCATTCCTTTATCAATACCAATGTTTGTGGTAGCGAATCGGAGACTATCGTGCAGTGTTCCGCCTGCCATTCGATTTCTGTTTTTAGGCTACATTCTACTTGCTTTATCGTAGGAAATGTATTCTCACACCTTTGTATTTCCAAACATATTTTTATTGCGAAATCTTTCAGTTTGAGAAATCTATCTTTACTGAGTAATTTCCAGAGGCTCTCTGCAGTCTAGTCTAACGCCGATAATATTGTAGATTGTTAAAGGATGTTATGCTTACTATAATCAAAATTACCTGTTGCAGCATATACGCAAAACATTACCAACAAAGCTCGCAGGCCTTGAAAATTCGGTCCACGGGCTACATGGGGTCCGCGGGCCTGTAATTTGACCACGCGGTATAGCCTATTTTTGATTTCTACACAAGCCCTAACTTATGAGTTATAGGCCAATATGTAGCTAAGTCAATACTTCTCCAACGTTTTGATGTAAATCCTCTTTACTAATGGTTGAAGACAGTCTTTTGCAAAACTGCCAATCCTAAACTAAAACTATGTCTCCACAGTAACTCTGCTTTTTGCTTTCCGCAAATACTTCGCAGAGATTTGCCTGCAAATGCAACTTTTTAGCATTATAAATTTGCATCTTTAAATTTACGTGACAACCAACGTTACAACAAAGCCAGTTACATTTCTGCACGAAACAAATCATGGCTGTACTGTTGTCTCTCACATGTGCAGCTGTTGAAGTCTTATTGTTTCAAGAAAATGACCTGTCATACAGTATACAACCAGCGATTACTAGAAAAATCACTGATATCACACAGGGTGAAATGTCGGACGGAAGCAGTTAACAACCTTTCGCGGCCTCTAGAATCTTGGAAAATGCTAAAAATCAGTTTATCGAAGCAAACACTTATAAAAATATCAGAATCAGTGATACCACATGAAACTCTGTTTCAACATCAGTTTGGCTTCTCTGTGCAACTAACATGAAACGTGACAAATGTCACTTTTATTTTTGCTCCTATCGAAATACAAAACCTCAAGAGAAAACTGTGGGGGGACATAGCATATTATGCCCCCCGTCTGAAAAAGTGAGGTGGACACGTCCCCCGTATCCCCCATCTAATTGCGCCCATGGCTATGCCTATATACACTAGCATCATTAAATTTTACGGTGTCTGTTTCTGAATACGTGACAACCAACGTTACAGAAAAAAACAAGTTACATTTCTACGCGAACCAAATCCATCGTGTGCTGCAGTCTCTCACATGTGCACCTGTAAAATTCTAACTGTTTCAAGAAAATAACTTTTCTAACAGTACACCACACTGGGTGAAATGTCGGACAGAAGCAGTTAACCATCTTTTGGTTCGCGTCTCTAGAAACTTGAAAGATCTCTAGAAACCTGAAAAAATGGTCTCTAGAAACTTGAAAAATGGTAAATATTTTATTGAAGCTAAAATATATAAACTAACAGAATCCAGTGATACTACACCAAAATCTGTTTCAACATCAACTTTGCTATGTGTAACATCTAACATGAAAAGCACTTCACACAAAACGTGGCAAACGTCACTTTCATTTTTGGAACTTCTCCAAATATAAACGCTGAAGAGAAAAAGTGGGGAGACATGGCATATTATATCCTCTCCACCTGAAAACGTAAGGGGGAAACGTCCCCCACCTAATTGCGCCCATGTTTCTATTCTGTCAAATTTCAAAGTAACGTTAATGTTACTGCAGTTAGGTTACGACATCAAACAAAAAGTGAATTTATTTTCAGTAATGACTTGGAAATCATCATTCAGTGAAGTTCATTTAACTTTTGAAATTATTTTCACCTGAGTTGGCGCCAAGCCAGCGTAAATGAACAACTGGAATAGTGAGTAGCGAGTCAGCGACACATACTTGACGACACTTACTTCATTGGCGAAACTTATTTGGCGGAACTTACTTGGTGAAACTTATTTGGCGATACTTAAATTGGCTACACCTATTTGGCGATACCAGAGACGAATTTTTATTTTCGGGGCCCTAGGCTGTTTTAAATTGGGGTCCCTTCTGGAAGGTTCGCCATGACTGATGTCATAAAAATTAGCACTACACGTGGTCGCTATATTCACTGAACAAGTTGTTTCAGTTCACAAATATATTAGTTTATTCTGAATTCCGTCGATGTCAGGAACAAAAACAGTCGCACTGAAACTAATGAAAAAGGCAGCTGTGAAATTATCTGACCACATTCCTATTACATATTTGTTGAGTGCCCTGTGCAATTGCACGGTTTGCCAAGTATCAAGAGCTGGCTCTGAATAAAGCACCTGTACTTCTTACGACACCTAACAGCCTATTATTGTACACAGTCGGCGATCGACGGGTCTTTTGTCTGCAAAATCGCTGAAAATTTTGTCACCTTTCCAGCTAAATCGTGTTCAGTATACAGAATAGCAAGAATTTGCAGAATGCCCCCCACACCGAAAGAAACCTGCTAAGAATTGTACTGGTGTTTTACATCAATTTTCAACTGTAGGAAAATAATCGGAAGGAACAGTCGGACTCAGTACGACGTCAGTGACTGTCGACGTCATTGATTTGCCCCTCCCGAAAAAAATTCTCGGAGGCGCTTAAGGTAAACTGAAACTGGTCCTTTCATACCTCCGTGCTTCATTGACTAATAGCAAGTCAGAACAGATTGTGCGATCTAGTTTTGATGAGGAAAGGAGCATTTTTGTGTAATTAACCGGAAAAGGCTGGAATATTACTGTTTCAATGGAATTGTGTTTTTCGAACACAAGTGATACATGTCTTGCATTAAATAATTCATTGTACAATTCAAATTAAATGTGTTTCTTTAAATTGTCGTTTGCAGTTGCAATATATTGTTTTATTTTTTTCTAAGATGTGCAATTTTGTCAGGCAGCACTACGTAGGCCTATAAATTATGAGAACGTTGTTATTTGAAAGTTTTGATATTCTTCATAATAAAAAAAATGGGAAACTTTCGTAAAAATTGTGCCTATATATAATACATAAATTATTAGAAAGGACACACACTTCAATTTTGCCATTGGCACCATTTCGCACAGATATGCCACTGCATTTTGCGCCATTGAATATCTGCATCCTTAGCTACGCCTTTACCCCATATCTGACCCATAAAAAGCAACATGAGATAGACCCGGGCTGAACGAAAGTACCTTACTGGCCTCGCGTAATCTGAATAAGCATTCAGGCGATTTGTTCTACACATTATTCGTTACAATAACCAAGTCTCAACGCCATAAAAAAGAATACTCATCGTCATTCACTTCAATCTTTTGCGCTCATTCTTCTACATCAGGGATCTCCAAAATAAGGCCCGCGAATGCATTTTGCAAATAATGAAAAATTAATTGACGAAAAACTTTTCAATTTGATAGAATGTAACATATCCCGAAACAATCACATCACGTAAGATGTCCGACCCTCGCACTGTTGTGTAATAACTTATGTGGCCCTCGGATGACGAAGTTTGGAGACCCTGTTCTATACAGATCTTTTGTTAGCGGCATAGTAAAAAACGTGCGTTGAACCAAAACAAAAGTACAAATATAATTGCTTTAAAAATGTTGGAAGTTGTCCTTACTCCCGAAATTTTGGGGCCCCTCAAAATCGGGGGCCCTAGGCTTTTAAGCCTTTTTAGCCTAATGGTAAATCCGTGCCTGGGCGACACTTATTTGGCGAGCTTCCTGGTACGATAACGTTGTTTAACCAGGGTTGTCCATGGGACATATTTATCTGTCCCATTCCCATCAGATCCCATAGCAATTTATGCCTGTCCCAACCCATCCCATCCCATGGGACGTTTCCCATGGGATTCCCATAGGAATGACATTCCCATGGACAAGCCTGTTAATAACCGAAAGTCGACAGAATAATTTTATTTCTAAATTGCTGGAATTCCGTATCTTCGTACAACTTTCACGTCATTGCTTGTAGCTTGCAAATTAGGATTTAATTTTGATGAAACGCGAATGCTACTGTACATTAAAAACCGGCTCAAAGTTGAGATAAGAGAAACCAGGTTTGCAGCTTCTGTAGTTCCGCATCCCATGTCCGGTGGGGTTTGACAATCCTTTTGAAAAAAGCTTTTACGTTTGTTTTGTGCCTGCAAGCCTTCTTTCTTCGACCCTTTGGCCATACCGCTGTACCGGTTAAGTTTGATCAAATGTTCGAAAGACAGTTTTAAATCCAACAACATTACTAGTTGTTGGGTTTAACAAGACCTTTGGATTGTGCAGTAGAAGCATCTGGTAAGCTCAGTGTGAAACTATCTTTTTCGTTATTAATCTGCTTTAAAAATCCTTTCGGTAAAAGTATAAGTTTTTGTTAAACACTGTCTTCTTTTAGACAGAAAGATTATCTTTTATGTTTTAGCCTTTGATCAGTGTTTGCACCAAATGCTTTGCCACCAGAAAGGTTAAAGAGGATATGCAATAACAAAACTACTACTGAAAACATGGCAAAAATTTTAACCATAAGTGAAATTTAGCCAGTTTTTTTCTGAACAAAGTTATCACCGTGATATTTTTCAGCAAATTCTTATGGCAGTAAATTGATTTTCTGCTGCACGGTTATAAGAAAGAAAGAAAAAAAGTAAGAAAGAAGAAACTGTGGTATACTCATCGGCGACAGAAAACCAAAAACAAAAGTTAAAGCGTCATTTGTCTGCTGAAAAGGTTTATTGATGATTTAGCCAGTTTCGTTGCTTTAAGTCTTGTATTTAGTACTGCAAAGTTCGCCTGTGACGATAGTTTACAGTTCTGTCACTAGATGGCGTGGTTATTGCAATATCGTGCTTGGTGAAACACTCATCACGCCTTGGTGAAAGAAAAACGTTCGAATGCATTTGCTGTGATAATTTAACAATTTTTATGAAAATAGGCTTGCGGTCACTGACAAGTAACTTTCCCAGCCAGTTTCGAATCAATTATTTCTGAGCTATGCTCCTATCAAAACAACTTTGGTGGGTTTTCACAATTTTCATCACATTAGCCTGGTGTTGCACCAGCCGTGTATCCTTCATTCTATCCTTCACCAGCCGTGTATCCTTCATTCTAGCGCAGCTTGCACATATCACGAAAAGCATTAAAAGATGTCGTGCTTGCTCCCAACTGTGTTGTCGTGAAGCAATAATTAGCATAAGCTTATATGTTTCACCAAGAAACAAACACAAAAACTCCACCTCTGCATGCATTATTTACTTTTCAATTAAAAACCAGTTTTGCAAGATTGACTTTTGTTTCAATTTTTCGGAATTTGGACCTTTTTTGCATTACTTGGGGCACAAAAGTTTTTTTAAGCCTGCTTGCTGCATTTTTCAACTAATTGTCTTCTACTGTAATAAAGAAAAAAACGACTAAAATACGAGTAGTAACAAGAAATGGTTGCTTCCTTTCCAGCTTCAGTTCTGTTGGCTTTTTAAGCACCTTTGTAAATTCCATTCAGCTTGATAGTCTGTCCGATGATGCACGCCTATTTTGTTGCATCATTTTTTCAGTCATGTAAAGGCCATCGCTGTATGTCAGATTGGTACCTTGAGGCACTGTGGACAGTCCTACTCCATGTTTTAATTATAATTCGATTTCAAACCTTGTGTTCTATTGTTACCTTTCAGTTGCAATTTGTGTTAGACGTAGTTTTTGATTCACTAGATCAGCTTCTTAAAACAGCAAAAAATGTTGACTTTAATATCTTAATCTGGATCTTTTCTGCTAAATGTTTGGATTCCTGTGCTATTCTGTATCTGGCAACCACTTGGAGGCAAAAGACTGACGCCTGAAACAGCGGTAAACCTACAGGAACAAGAATTCATGCCTTAGATGAGTAGCCGCTGTGGCTGTCAAAAAACAAAGAAGACGTATGACACTTCCCTCTTGTGAAAAGTGTTAAGCAACCAAAAGGAGGTAAGTAGTTACTCTGGCAGTTGGAATTTTTTGAAAATAATTATTTTTCATTGTGAAACTGATTTAAATATCCCACTGATCCACTATACCTTACATACGAGGTATGCCATAGAATTGTTTCAACTTATATTTTTTGATGGGAAGTCTCAATGCAATAACTTCTCTGGACTGCATGTAGGTCTGATGTACGTGTGTGTTACTTAAATTAGCGATTCAAGCAAGGCTTTGGTTAAAATGGATGATTAAGACCTACCACATTGCCTTAGCTGCAAATATGTTCATTTTCATGCCAGCATTAGAGGAACAGAAAATCCCTTACTGACATGCATGTGATTCACAACGCTGCGGTCGCGTAAGACTCAGCTGATGAAGCAGGTACTTTTAGCTATCAATTTCAGGAAATAAGCCCGTGACAGGACTTGAGAAGAATATAATGTGCTGTGAACGTTCTTTCGGTTCAGACATCGTCACCACAAATATTATGATTCCTGTCAACAAATATATGGCAGATAATTCCCGTCAGTGGCCTTTGTGCCGAAGATGCTGCGAAGATGTGGAGAGAGATATCTAAACGTTATTCACTCTAGTCGAGTACTCATCATTTTGAGATGAGGTTGTTCTGTTTTATCGGACGAATAGGCATATATTGCGTTTGCGTACTGCGTCACAATCGTCTGCGTATTGCGTCACAATCCTCCAGCAAACGCGCTTCCATGTTTAACTTAGAGCAATACATGACGGTGTTGCTGATAAGTCATTTAACAAAGGGTTTGCCAAACACTTCGGGGATGTCCATTGCAGCTTCTCATCGATCACCTATTGATTTTTGTTGTCGAAGTAAAATTTCATATGTTTGCTTTGGACTCGCTGACACTTAAACGGTGTATACATTACCCAAAGCAGACTTTTGTTTAGCAAAAGTGAATCCTTGGTGTTATGGAAGTCATTGCAAGAAACTATGGGATTGTAATGAAAAAGACACAATTTAGAAATTACAACCGTCTAAGGATAAACAAAAGTACGTTCAATTGCATTTTACGTCTCAAAAAAGGTATATTTGAACAATATATTAACAAAAATATGTTAAACAACACATAGGGCAGATTTTCATTACTGCCAGAGAAACTCACATATGTTCCACTTATTCCGATTGTGAATACATTGTACTGGAGTTTGAACACCACATGGTGTCGCTCACAACGTTAAGCACAGGAATGATTTTCGGACTTCATTTATAAACTTTGGTTCTTATCCAATGTACATATTTTAAAATCAACATTATTTTTATCGTGGTATTAATTCGATTTACTGAAGGTTCGCCATAGGGTAAAACAAAAGAATCAACCTAAACTGCTATTCACCAAACGAATTCAAATAGTCGTATGCCGCCGTAGTTCACCTAATTCTCTTGTACGGCTGCCAGCCATTCGATGCGTCATAATTCATTTGTCTCTCTCGTCACGCAAGGCCGGAAAAGATCAATAGGTAGTGTTACTTTTTTGCCAAAATATTAAGACGTGTTGTTATTTTTGTTTTTTGACCAACTGCCTGCAGTTCCAAGTAGAACAGCTGATCTCTGCATCTACAACACAATTATGTTTATAATTTTACGTACTGCAAATGTTCATTTGGTTATACGTCTCTTCTTTCTCAGTTAGATCTGCGACTGGAAGGCTACGAAATAGCCTACTTGTTGATAATTTGTTTTCTTTGACAGCAGTGCTCTATTTTAAACAGGCACATTTTCAAACCAACGGTTCGACTTAGTTTCATTTAGCTCGATGACATTTTTTCCAACTTCATTTTCGTGACTTTTTGCAGGCCGAAACAAAGGGTTTAAAATCAAATTTCGAGGAAAAAAGCCCGAATGCTTCCACGACGTGCACCCGTCCACCACAGGCCTACAGGCGTTAAAAGAAGGAAGACCACGTTGGTGGCCACGTCTCAATTGCATGCTTGCAATCGATAAACGTGCTATTTGCTCCAAGACTAAATTGCACTCAGCATTTCCCACCGGCCGTTCACGCTCGGTAATTACCAATGGTTTTGGCCTTCCGTAATCGTTAGAATGCAGGCGTACTGTTCTATTTATGGATCGCACCGACGTTTGGTGCGGCCGTATTGCCGCCGTCGAGTTCATATTCGTCGCTGAACGGTGAACCGGTGTGAGGCTAAAGAACATTGTGCAACCCGCCTATAGCAGGGAAAAAGTTGTGTGCGTGTGTGAATGCAGATTTTTTATGGCTGTCGTTGCGTATTTGTGGCTTAACTTGATCATTTGCGTTTGTATAGTGGTTTTCTTATACTCGATAGTCTGAAGTTATCCCAACTGCTTGCAATAAGGCTACGCTGTAAAAATCTACCTACCTTGGCAACTATGCACTATTCACGGGGTTCATTAATTCACTATTTTGATAATTACCGCGCTGATTCAATTAAATATTTTTTTCGAGCAAACGTGTGCCATTTTCTATAGATTTTACTACTATATATGCCAAAATATTCCTCTGGTTTCTTTTTTTTGACTAAACAAACTTTTGAAAAACACTTAAGGTTCACAAGGGAGTCATATATATTAATCAGGTTTTCTGTGGCTCTACCAGAAGCATATTTTCAACATAAACGCTGAGATTTTTATCTCCACTCACTGAAAGCATGATAACGCCGAGGTCTTAAAAAACAAGTCTCGAAGTTTTTTACTGGTTCTATGCAATAAGAAGAGTCTTGAGAACAGTTCGGTATTCGTAGCGAGTATATTACCATTGAACCTGGTAACAGTTCGTAGCGAGTATATTACCGTTGAACCTGACCGTTGACGTTATCGGTCATTTTGTTTGGCGAAATTAGTGACGTAGTGAAGAAATTAGTGAAGTCGATACACAAAAGCCATGTCGAAAATAATGCCCTAAACAGTGACGGAAGCGGTGCTACTGTGGCGTGAGGTCTATGACGTCATATGTCACCTACCCATCAATTTGTGTCACTCCTGGGGTTAGGGTTGCCCCCTAACCTATTTGTGACATTCTTATATCGATTTGTGCCATTCTCAGAAGCTGTACGAAGTGTTTATCACTAGAATAAATGTATGGAAATATATCATGACACATTTATTTTTACTTTTCTTCCTATAATGTAGCGGCATACCTCACGCAATAGTACTATCTGAAAGATCTCACGTTGTAGCAACACCAACGGAAGCACTGCATGTTTGGAACAAACGCTGCTCTCGAAAAGATGAGCTTACAAGGAAACGTGAAGCAGAAACATGTAATTCGCGTCGTGGACGGTGGAATTGACGTTTCAAAAACTTTTATATCTGTCTATTTCTATAGCGTACTTCAACGATCAAGTGAACAAAGAATACGTCTGGTGTGTGCAATATAAATGAAAAAACGCAATGTCAAAAATTGCAGTATTTTGAACATCTCAAGGAAACAGTCGTATCCTCAACATTAAAATGTCTCCTGGTTTACCTTTATCGTGAACAGGGTAAGGTATGGATATTTACTCGAGAAAGTCTTATTGGTTTTGGTATTGCAAACGTCCCTTTTTCTATGAGTCCGGAACCAGCATTTTCTTTAAGTAGCAACATCTGTTTACAGGTTTTTCCATTTGAAACAATATGCAAGTACTCATTTGATAATTGACTTCGGTTTTATCTGCATGAGTTTGTATTTTCACTTCCAACGAGAACCTCTGGTACCGGTTTCTTTGCAGGGGACTCTAGAGAGCGAGCATTGTTGAACTCAACGGTTAAAAACAGGTTCACCCACGTTTTGAAAAACGTATTGAATAGCGATTGCTGCGTTCGCACCTTTATCTAACGATTTTCCATCTATATGATATTTAGAAAACTGTGTCCTTGAAATGTTCAAAACTGTTTTTATGAATTAGTCCATGAAAAAAATTTTGCGAAATACATAAACAAGATGACTTGGCTTACCAGATAGGAACATTTTGCCACGGTGATTTGTTGCATTTAACCAACGGAACTCACACAACGAATAAACAGTTTTCCAAAATGTGAGCGAAGAGCTTGGACACCTTTTAACTTCCCTCAGACATCAGCTATGCGTAGCGTAGTCAATGAGATCAATCGGCTCTGCACTGGAGTTCACAGCGACAAAGCTAAAAGGTGTTGTCGGCTTTGCCTTCTTAATTTCAAGATTCGTAAGAGCAATAAGTCTTTGCTTAGACTGGCCGACAGAACACATAAGCAAGCGCGACAGCGACCACCTGGGTGTAATCCGCAATGAGTAATCGTTAAGGATTTCGCTTGCTTAGAACCAGACCGCTTTTCCAGTTTTGTTTTCTTTGCGTGAAAACGTCGGGTACGTGGCCTTGTTTAGACGAACGGCACATCGTCTTGTCTTGTTATCGCCTGGTCGGGTCAGGGTACAGATTTTCAGCATCTTCAATGTTGCACACAGCGTTTCCCGACTGGTAAGCAAGCGAGCTTGTTTATGACTGGCCGGCCCACTTCAAAGTCGTCCGTCTCTCGCACGACGTGGACAATCGAAGGTTGGATTGCGCTTGCGTTCCGCCTCAGCGGTTTTGCTCAGGTCACAGGCGATGAGGTTTTGAGATCAATCTTCATACGTCTACGTTAAACGTATTTTTAGCAGCCTGACTAAGGAATGCCAAGTCTCAGTTTCCTCTTGTTCTAAAAAAAGTCGGCCAGCGTTCATATCTGTTTGATGATGTCATGTCCTTTGATAACATGCTGTTTTTCACAAGTGCTCCTCCATTTAACTTCCCTTTGAAATCTGTGCTGAAAATATTGATTTGCTTGCGCGCAGCAGATGTGCTACTGAGGTGGCTGATCAAAAGAAGAGTGAAATATCCGAACTTTGAGGTTGTGTCCCGATGTCCGGGACATTTTCACCTGGCTGTCCTGGAAAATATTATTGGGCTGCAGGTAACACCATGGGCGTCCGGAGGGGGGAACAGGGGAGGCCTTGCTCCCCTGGATTTTGAAGCTTGACATTTTCCTACAAATTTGCTTTCTTAGTTTCGAGTAGGTAAGTGAAATTTCACTTCTTTTTCCCCCTGGAAAAATCCTTTGGCTACCCATAGAAAAATCCGCATTACCCCCCTTGCAAACATTCTTCTGACGCCCATGGAGAATACATGTAGAAGGCAAAGGAGATATTTCTGAATGCAGCCGTTTATGGCAACAAACGATTTAACGGACCTTGCACTAATTCCAGAAACAGCCTAAGTTTTAAATATCGCAATTATGATTACCCAGGGTTGTCTATGGAACATATTTATCTGTCCCATTCCCATCCCATAGCAATTTATGCCTGCCCCATCCCATGGGACGTTTCCCATGGGATTCCCATAGGAATGACATTCCCA
>JGI24158J21664_10004706_pt1 | contig 17610 bp, 10 predicted proteins | sample Ectturendosymbi3_FD_21664 | JGI IMG/M metagenome (IMG submission 21664)
TCGGGTCCCTAGAATCAGAGAAAATTATCATCGGGTCCCTAAAATCTGAGAAAATCGGGTCCCTAGAATCAGAGAAATCGGGTCCCTATAGATCCATACCGGATACCTAACATTTTCCTTAAAAAACAACCTGATGAAGATTATCCGTACGCTTTTAATAAAATATTTTCTGCCCACAGGATTTGTGCGGCAGCCTCGGTATTGTTTTTTGCATATGACAATAAATAAAAGGCAATAGAAGTCAGCAAAAAAGTTAGGTCAAATAAAAACTGCACCTTTTGTTCATTTGAAAACTGCCCCTTCCCAGACAGACAAAAAGTAAACAAAGATATTTAAAGACAAGACAGAGAAGAACATATACATTCCTAGTTTTATCTCAAGACCAGACAAAACCTTGTGTGTTTACGTTAGTCAGAACTGTAAAACTCTTGAGGTTACGGAACTCTTTTTCGAAGCACTTGATCGTGCATCAACGTTTCATATTGTTAACGGCAATTTTTACATAATTCTAGACTAGTTGTGTCAAAGCAACACTTGCCGAACCGGAACTTAGTATTGAAGTAAGCTGCTTTCGCACAAACCTGCCCACAACCATAAGTTCCCACTCGGACGCATCCTTCCGGAACTTTTGCCAAAGGTCACAGGTGAACAAGGTTGAAGCACTGTTGAAGACCGACGTCAGCGATGACATCAAAGCAGCCATCATAACCGCCAGAAGCAAACCTAGTTGATAAAAATGCGTACAAAAACAACCGAGCAAATCGATGGTTTTAAGTTTAGGTTTGTAAATTGTTATCTGAAATTTCCCACCTTTCAATCCAGTTGGCATGATTTGAAGCACCAGCTTAGGATAAGCAACGTTTGAACAGCCTACTGCTGTTCCACAGTACTTTTTGCATTCTTCAGGTGTTGCGCAAGCTACTGCATCTGCAAATGCCAACAAAAAATTGAAAAGTTCGTACAAGAGTATCTTAAAACATGACAATGAAATATTCAATTGGCAAAAGTGTACCCAAAAATTTTGTTGGAAATGGCCAGTTTATACAATTCATACATTTGTACATCAGAGTCCTATATACTGTACGCGATGCAGTAAATCTTTGTAAAAATTTATAGAAGTGCAGAAAAAAAAGAAAGACTTAATTGAGAAGTAAGCCTGAACAAACTTAATTGGCCGGTAATACATAAACAAATGCGTTATTCTATTTTATTTCAAATTCTCGTGCTCTTTAAACCCACACTCCGTGTGTGTTTTTTGTTTTTATGTTTGGCTTATTCGTTTAACAATTGTTTACGTATTGCAAGATACCCTGAATCAGACAATGTATAGCCAAAATCTTTCTGGTGAGTTAAGTTACACTTTTCGCATTCTTTAAATCTTCTTTCAAAAAAGTTGTGTTTGGTTTTCCTATTATATCGACGGAAAAGGAAGTACAGAGAGTCTATAATGGACTAACCTGTGAAGACAACGCGACTGACCATTCCAACCATCACCATCATGTACATGGGCAAGATCTTCATAAGACCAGCTGCAACGCATCCACCCTTGGCATGTGACAGGTTTTTGGCGGCCAGTGTCCGCTGTACAATAACCTGCATAACATGGAAGACGTCAGAGCTATAAGAATTGAAAAACTATATTGAAGGCGACCGCGTGAACGCGACGTGCACGGAAAATATCGTTTCGACGTGGATGCCTCGAATTCAGGCCCAGATTTCCCATTTAAGCTTTCGAGGCTACAGCCTTCTAGGCGCCAGAATTTCCAGGGGCGGTAAAAATTTTTTAGAGAAAGATTTTTAGGGTTGCTTGGCTACGAGGTTATGCCGGCATATCAACCTCCACTCGAAATAAAATCGGTATATTTAATTTAATTTTTCAAGAATTTAATGATCGTGCCTGTGCGGCCCTTACACGGAGGGAACAAACTTTTCCTCCTGGGTCATATTGGGTTTCCCATTTGGTTCCAACACTGGTTCCCGTTTGGCTCGGAAAAGGTTTGCAAACAAGGAGTAAGCGAATACAATTTTAAATTTAGAAGACGTGTTTTTTCATCAGATAAGACAACCTTGATATATGTAGCTGAATTTCTCAGCTGAGGGGTATTGACCCAATCAGTAGCGAAGCTATACAATAAGGACCATCAAATATTTGCATTCAACTGGCTGTTTTGTTAAACGCGTGGCGCGTCGTAGCCTGCCCACTGCATACAATGAAACACAGATGTCATGGAGTGAATGGTCGTCCCTACCTGATCTGTACACCAATACCACACTGCCAAAATCGTAAGTCCAAACGTCAGCCCGGGCCACGGAAGATCACCATCTACCGGGTCCCGCAAAACGCTGAAAGAATCTGCGCGAGGAATGCCACACGTGGAGTTTGCAGGTCGTATTGACGGAATTGCTTTCATGTATTGCACCTTCAGTCCTTCATATCCTCCGACACGTATGAAAGCTTTAAAAAAACAAACTTTGCTGAAGTGATGGCAAAAATCTTTTCAAGAAATTGCTTATTGCTTGAGGCACATTGAAACCCTTCCTGATTTTCGTTTGCCTTTAATGGAGTCCTTTGTTTTGATTCACATATAATTTTTTTCCGCCAATACCCGCCAATAACTGAGCAGTTGCCACTCACTGGTGGCACTAAGACAAGTATCACTTGTCAACAAACTTTCAACTGCCTAGAAATAGATTGTAATAACATATTATTTCTGGAATTTTAGAAAACTGAAAATAGCCTTTCAAACTTACATTTGCACCAGGCTTTCCGTCATTGCCCATGAGAATTTCTGGAGGTCTATTACAAGAATGCTGTCGAGAATACGCAAGACACGCTGTAAACCATCCTAGAGTATAGTGCTTTGTTTCTGTTATTTGGTAAAAAACTTTCCATCAAAGTTTATCTTCGCGTCTCGTGAGAACCAAATGCCTCAACTTTCACAAAGGTTACGTCCATGTAGCAGCCAACGAGTTTGTACTAGTGTTACGCTTGATCAGTACTACTAAGCGTAACGCAAAATGTCTTCCCATAGACATCTACTGTATACCTGTGGAAGATGCCTTCTTTAAAGCTGTTCTGTTTCTGTGTAATACGGACTTTAGTTCATTTTGTTAAAAAACTTGAAATTGCATTTGTCTCAAAAATTGTGCGAATGCTTCAATGCACATAAAACCACAACTGAATATTTCTTGCATTGTTGGAAACGCACATAACAAAAAAGTGACGGAGGTATTGATCACAAGCAGTTTTCTGTGTTGATTTGCTTGATAGTTGAAAAAGTTGATAATGAAAGTTACAGGCAATCAAAAGACTCCATCCACGCACAAAGATTCCGCCGTAATTTGTAGTAATCAGTTACACTGCTAGACTTTGTTTTTATATAATCTAATTTTTCGCACTTTAGCATGCAAGTCTTCCTCTGTTTAGTAATTCTCACCCAAAATCATCATAACAAAAGCTCCGGCCAACATGATGAACGTCTGCACCGTGTCAGTGTATATCACCGCAGCTAGACCTCCAGTAACTGTGTACAAAGCAGTGATGGCAAGGAGAATGACCATGGCGAGATACAAGTTCCATCCCAGTGCCTCTTGTATGAAAATGGCGCCGGCAAACAAGTCAGCCTGATGAAAAACAGATACTGGTGACGCTTACTTAGAACGAACGTTAGAATTGGTGAAATTATTATTGACGTAGTCGGCTATTCTCAGAGCATGTACCGTACGCATCAGATTGATCATTCAACAAGATTTACCATCGTCTTTACGGGCACCATAACTGCTTATTCTACAGTATTGTTCTCTTGAAAGCTAAAAATCTGACGCACGTGTATGAAAATGACTTCTGTAGAATTACCGAGATGTCTTTTTCGACGCTGAACAATTTTCAAATGAAGTTTGCACATGTTAAACATTCTATGCTTCCAAGTTTCATGGTTCTCAAATTTTGTTCTGTTTTCTTGTCACTTAGTTTAATACTTGAAGTTTCATACCCCGTTATTTACCAAGGGTCGCTTCCGACAGCTACGCCCGGTGACAACCAACCCAGTTCAAAAATTTTACTTTGTTTGTTTTTGACACCTCTTTATGCTGGTAATGGTTTTCCGCCAAATTTGTGTGAATGCTGATGTCAAAACACACTTTCTAGGTTGGTTTGCTTCTTTCTCCATGTTAGTAAGATTTTGCGTGAGAGATGCGACTGCGCCAGTAACCAGATTCCGTTCGTTGTCGAATTATGTAATTCATTTTTCTGAGGCTCACTTAAAGATCAAAATCAGAGTTAATCGATGATATTGTCCTTGGTTCACAGATTTCGGGTGTCGAATGATAGTAAATTGCTAAGTGCGTTTTCAATGTCAAGAATCTACCTTTTCTCATGTATCTACGCTATAGTCCCGGGGTTCCCAGCCTGGGGTACATTTGCCTATCTGTAGGGCTGGGCCGGTCTTTAACCGATTGGACCGATTGCTTCCAGTCGGGCCCCGCGCGAAAGGGGGCCCCGCGCTACTAACTTTCGCAAACTTACACTTTTAATTGAAGCTGCTTGTGTAGCGCTGGCGCGGGTCCCACAGTATACTTAAAGCGTGGAGCCGATTGCCAACGAAAATAAGAGTGAACTGCGCTGTTTTTCAACGCCCTCAGTTGGTCATTGTTTTTCGACAATGTATAGTCTACCTTTTTTAATAGCAGCTAGATGAGGCAGAGAGGGTTATATTTTGAAGCTGTTTTCTGTTTCAGTTACAAGCGTTCCGTATTTGGCAGGTAAAGTTTCAACGTTGTTGAAATTGTAAGATACAGCTCAATAATTATTGCTGTTTCAACAGTTACTGCTACTTGTCTTCTGAAGGTTAACTATGGTTCGTAGTTGCGAATGTGTATTGTGCAATNCTTTANTCTTATTCAATNTCCCTCTCGTAGGGATCTGATGGGGAACCCGAGATTGGCAAAATCCTTTGAAATAAACCTAGTTTTAATTATTCGAACTGAAANCGATTACAGGTGTGCAAAAACAACGGTTCCTTAAAATAAACNGAAAGTTTCTTTAACCAATATTAACAGTTAAGCCATTTGCAAAGCGACAGAAGTGTNGGGACCACCTCCCTCAGCGAAAGACAAGCGACAATTAGGTTTAAGCGAAGTAAGCCTAATGATATTCTTGTGGTGAGAGTTGCATCATGAAGCACTGCCGAAACAAGGGTCGTGGCATCATTCTCACAGAGATTGGCGTCGTAGTTTCCGAGACATACCTAACAAACTAGAAGTTGCAAAAATGCAGAACAGGTGCATATGTGGGATAACTTTGTGGAAGTTTTGGGGCTACTATATACCTGCCTGTTTTGAAAAGTTTATGAAAAACAGGTTTAAATGGGAAATCTGCAATTACTTTATATATTTCATATTACAAGAGAAAATACTTTTTAACTTTTCGTGGATATTCAAACCTGCTCTAATAAGCGGTTTGTGCTCTTAACCGGTGCTGTGTTAATTAAGCGGATTTAACTGTAACCAGTGTCCATATGTAAAGTATATAGTGATAGGCAGGTGTTATGGTGGTAGTTTGTTTTATCGGTTTTAACAGTCGACTTTGGGATATTTATTTAAGAATATATTTTGTCTGTAACTACGGTAATAATACCATAGGTGAAAGACCACGAGACATTGGCCGAAAACTTTAAATGTCAGTCAAAAGAAAGCTAAAGTTGGCAACAAGGCCGAAGCATAAACAAGAAAGTGCGTTGGACACGTATTTTCACAGAACTACCTCAGAATATGCACAAAAATCTCTAGAAGAGTCACAGTGAAGATGGCAACGAAGTAGGCAGCCAGCCTGATGTTACGCCAAATAGTCAAAGTAGAAGTTTATGTACGGGTAACAGGAAGTGAGATGCGCAATTGTTCAGTCTGACAAAGAAGGAAGCTGGTGCATCTAATGAGGCTTGCGAGGACGAAAATTCAAAATAACTTGGAACCATTCAATCAACAATCAATCCCTGCTACATGGTCAGGTGTCATGAGCCAGAATATTAGGGAAATTCAGCGTCAGCCCAAAGAGAACCACCTACAACCACAGCAGACGTTTTTCCCAGAAATGAGAGTGATGGACACGGTTTTCTAATTTCCACTGCAAAAGAGTACTGCGCAATGGTGAAGCAGTAGATTTAACATGGCTAATATACTCGGAAACGTTTCAGCTCTGGATGTACAGTCATGGAATTATCATTATGCCTTGATGCCCCCAGAAAAAATTTCTGCACACGCCGCTGAGAGGGGCCCCGAAAAACTGCTTCCAATTGGGCCCCGCACTTGCTAAGGCCGGCCCTGCTGTAGGGGTACATTTAAGGCTAGCAACAAAAGGGGAAAATATATTTATATAAATAAAAGTTGTATTGAATAATAAGTGGATTTTTGTTAATTTACTCAACCTTTTTTTTAATAGGAAAATTTAGGGGTGCATGCTCATCTGCTGAAATGCTGAAGGGATACATGGTCAGAGAAAGTTGGGAACCCCTGCTATAGATAGACACACATGGACAGCAATGGTAACGGTGAAAATATACAACGCAGGTTTGGATCGCTTTGGCGCGACCCATTTTTTATCTCTGGCGGCCCTTTTTTGGGTCGCGACCCATACGTTGGGAACCACTGGAGTACGTTGTGACCAAACGGAAAAAAACAATTGCAGAAAAGGTTTCAAGTTACAACACTACTTGTGGCAACGTTTTCATGTCATGGTTGTGGCAGTGAAACTTTCACGAACAAAATTTCGATTGTTGAAACTATGAGGAAAAATCTGCTTAATTAAAACGATTGTGATGATCGAGCTAGATAGGAATGCTTTACTGTATATTGCAGTGGTTTCAGGTGGCATGGCAAAAGCAGTGCTTTTTTGTACAGTACCACCCAAAGATGAACGAATCTATTTGCATTACTGCGTCGATTGTTCTTTGTTGTGATGTGAGTCAGTTTATGTGAACGAATATATATTCTGACTGCTGTCTCACTACATCCGCTTGCTATACACCAGTGGTTCTCAACCTTTTCGTTGAAGGGAAAACCAAATTCCGAAAACCAAAATGAAAACCAAATTCCGACTTATACGACTTTGTTAGAGGACCGCACTAAGGAAATTTTAATACAAGTAAATAGACAAGTTTCGATTTATAGCAAAACGAAATCTATTACACAAAATATTTGAGGTTTTGTTGAAAGACTGCTAAGGGCCACACAAAAGGTGCTTGGTGGTCTTATGCGGCCCTCATATAACCGCTGCTATATACCTTTCAGTCTTTGGTTGTAAAGTCCATCCCCAAATATGAGTTATGCTGTGTCTGTTAAGCTGCCTACCATTTCAGCAGCATATGAAAATACGTTGGTGTCGCTTTCGACAACTCGGAAAACGACAGGCTAAAGAAATTGCGGTAAATGTAGTTAAACATTGTCTCCATTGATATAGGCAAACCATGGCACGCGGAAACCTGGAACGATGGATTTACGATGAAAACACCTCCTTTATGAAAGCATTGACAAGGACCGAACTATGCCAGGAAACAACGAATAAAACACTTGGAAGACGGGTAAACTCGTTGTACAATTGGGCGAAGACATTCATTAATGTCGTTCGTTTTCAAAATTGAAGAAATATCTTGAAAAAGGGAGGGAAGAAAACGCGCTGCATTTCACTGCCGGATGCATGAATGCGCAGCCAAAAGTGCCCGTGGGGCATTAGGTGGCTTGCAAAGAAAGTAAGCTTGCTCGTCACTTGGCCTAAACAGTGGCAACCAGCAGAAAATAATTCAATAATGTTCCGACTAAATCCTTTTTTCCAAAATTGAAGAAGACTTACTAAAATGATTTTAGTTTTAGGTTCGTCAAAAAACACATGCTGCAGTTAAAGTAAAAATGTTTGAATATGCACTAACCGATATCTTCGTAAAGATGTAAAGGAGCAACGACAGCACAGACAAGTAGATCTGGATCCTCTGGCCGCCAAATCGACGCTGCAGGTACTCTGGCATGGTCACCACCCCCGCTGCAATGTATACGGGTGCAAAGATCCAACCCAAAAGCACAAGGGTCAGCATTGCCTGAAGCAGAAAAACATGTCATGAAATGTCTGCCATGTGCTGTCGTCGTGTCTATAAACATCCAATCTGCGTTTTGATATTGTGGACAGATAGCTTTTGGTATTTTAAACAGAACGACAATCTGCCCAGCAAGGTCAACTTTCAAAATCTTTGTCAAAAACTTTCAAAAACTTCACGATTCAACCTTCCCCATAGGTAAACAGAATACAAGTAGGCCATTGTTGGCAAAGCCAATGATGCGAAACGGTCGGGCAGATGTGGTTAGGGCAGTTTCAGCTTTAACCGCAACAAATGTAACGGATAAAACACGACACGGTTATTTGTTGTGGCCGGTTTAAAATGTAAGACTGCAAAATTACTCCCATCACCGGGGTCTTCGCATCAGCGCTTTTAGGAAACCGTCATAAGGTAATGAATTGATTGTTCTTTACGAAGCATAGAATATTTAAAGTTATAAACTTTTCAAAAAGAGCAGTGTTTTCCACAATCCTTTAAATTACTAAAATCTCCTTGCATGTTTGCTCACAGCGTGTCTAATTTTCTGTTTACGGTGCTTTTCTTGTCACGCCTATAAACAATCACGCCGTTTGCTGTTTCTCTCATATTTGTGCCTATCTGAGGTACACGTAACTTAAAAGAAGTTCATTACATGTTGTTCATTGCATATGGTGTATCATTTCTATTTTGTTATTTTACAACGTGTGAAGATATTGACACCAACGACAGCTGCGGCCGTCGCTTCCTTTCCTTGCATTCGTGACCAGGTATTCTCTACGTCAGGGTTTCTCAACCTGGTGGGCCACGGAAGAATTTTTAAGGGGTCATGGCCTGACATTACTGAAATGGAGGGTCGTGGGGCCAGCAGCCCTAGCAGGACTCGAGATGCCTCACGGTCAACAGCAATCTCAGATATTTGTACTGGCTCAGCACCAAGACTGGACCAAGCAAAGTCGGAGATGTAATCATTCCACCTGGTCCTTGGGCGACTTTTTGGTCGTTTTCCCGTGGGTGTAGCCAGCAGGACTAGCCTCGACAATTTTTTCCGGGGCGTTTGGGACAGATGTCCCTTGGGATCTCTGGATTCGGAGAAGTGGTTCGACATTCAGGGCTTTGTGAATTTCACAGTTGCGCACTTTGTCGCGAAGTATCACACTGTGAACACTGGAGAAGGGGGCATGACCGAGCATTGCCCCCAGGATTGTGGAGTCGCAAGGAGTCGGAGGTTTTTGGGTGAAGTGGAATCCTAAAAACACTAAGTGTCGGAGCTGTAGTCGGATTTTTTATCCGATGCAATTTACGGATTTTTTATCCGACTCCAGCAGTCGCATTGAATCATTTTTTACATCGCACTCCTAAGCTAGGAATCCTAACTCGGGACTGTTGACATGGTACAATTTCTTTTGAAACTTTTTTGAAACAGAGAATTCTTGCTGTGTACCACGATTTCCATTGATTGCTATTTGGTACAAAATTGTTGACAGCCAAATTTTATTCACGTTATGTTAAGGAGTCGGAGTTGGACGTTTTACCTCCGTCTCCGCAACCCTGATTGCACCCATGACTTTTCAAAAAAAGGGGGCAACGGGTGGCGGAGGTGATTTTGATAGCAGTATCGCAAGTAATTTCACGGTTTATCAAGATAGACTTTTAAACAATTTATTGCAGCTATTCACACACAGAAAGTTAAGAATGGTTTTCTATATTTTCAGTTGTTTTTGTGAGGTCAACATTGTTGCTGAACAGAAACAAAAACATTTGGTAACGATTTTTTAATAAGTTTCTTTTGCCTTCAACTCTTTTATCCCCCCTGCCCTACTCCTGTTCCGGCGTTGGACCTCTTCGCAAATAATCTCTGCTTCTAAATATGCAAATATCTATGCTTCTGCAACAAACCCCTGAACCTCGAATATCTATGTTTCTAGCAACAATTAGGTCAGCCTTCGCATTTGATTGCAGGACATGTTGTGTTCTCCAAATTTATGTTTAGCTGTTTTCATTTGTTATGTACATGTGCAACAATTGCCGCATTGGAGAAGTTGTACAGCAGGTGGACCACGGACCTTCTGTTATTTATCCATTGGCCACATGCTCGAAAACGTTGAGAACCTCTGCTCTACGTTGTGCAAAAATGAACTGAACTGAGCATGTTTATGGCATAGATAGAATAGTTTTTAATTTCTGGATGTCATCACAAACCTTACAAAATTCAAAAATTTCCCGAAAAACCCGANGTTTTGCAAAATGTGGAAGGGGGTNATCGTTCTCTTTGCCCCTCAGGTTACATGGATGAATTTTGTTAACGATTCTACCTAAAAGTAGAANCTTTAACAATNCACTTAAAACGAAACCGTTCACTTACATTCCATTCGAACGCTCCAACTGCTATTCCAGCGGCTGCGCCTGTTCCAGCCAGACCAACGAAATGTCCGCTTCCTATATTGCTGCTGAAGAGCGAAGCCCCCACAGGAAACCAAGTGATGTTGCGGCCGGCGAGAAAAAATCCGCTCACATTGCTACGGTCAGTACTGCACATTGCCTGCACATGCACAAACGCACGTTCTCCCTTCGCCGCGGTTTTATAAAGCCATTTGTAGGCTGCCGTATCAGAAGTGCTTGAAAAGCAGAAAGCATATGGAAACTGACTTGTTAAGGCCATATAACAATTTGAACTCTTGCCCCAACAGGAAAATTTGTGAAGAAAACAGGTATTCACATATCGCTATAACAGGTATTCACATAGCGTTACCTAAAGAAAACAGGTATTCACAAAGCGCTATACGACAAGAGACTTTTGTCTCAACAGGAAAATTTGTCCAATTTTTACAATATTCGAAACATCTAAGAAATGTTAAGTGTTTTGTTTGTTTTAAAGCCTATTTTGGTTTGGATGCACCTGTGACGTGTAACAGCATCCTGCTCTTGGACAGAATATCGATAGGAAAACAGCTTGCAAAAGTTTGACCAAATTCAGTCCTGACCACAGGGTGTTTAGTGCGTATTGCAAGTTCAAGTCTCCAATTTTTCACCACACTGTATGTGACTAGCAGACTTTGATAATTTTCAACTTCCTGAGACACCTACACAGGCCCGTAACCAGGAGGGCGCAGGGGAGGCGAAGCCCCTCCTGCAAAATTCCTCGCCCCCCTGGAAAAATTTGTTGGACGTAGTTTAAAACTATTGGACATAGTTTAAAAAATTTGGGCCCCTCCCAGAAAACTCTTGGCCCCGCCTGGTGTCCCAAGTTGGTTACGGGCCTGAACTTATATAGGCTGGCAACGGATCTGACTTCACTTCAAAATGGCACGGTAGTTTAAACTGAAATTTCACGTGTCTTAACCAAAAACGAAAGTTGATATATTCGTAGCAATGAACTAGAGGCGGAAATTGTTTGTAAGTAAAAAAGCATAAAGAGGGGAAACAGTTAATATAAAATCACTATTTCTCTCAAAATTTTCCATCACCAGTTTGTTGTCATGTTGGCCCACTAGTGTCAAGATAATGGCTTTTGCAAATTTAAGCTAAACGTGTGTGACATGCTGGTTAATATAACAAAGGTAATTTCTGAATAAACTGAAGGTAACATTGCTTTTAATCGTTTGAATGAAATGGCTATACAGCAAGCTCGTCGTTGCGGACTGAAACAAGGCTATTTAAAGTAAATTCCATTAGGAGATTAAAATGTAAATTCCACTTAACACGCAAAAACTCTTTTCTGCTAATGTTTCTCAATCTTTCTTTAATGGAAAGAAGATGGTAGTCTGGCAATGGGAGAACCCTCGTGAAAGTTTTGTCACATCACAGCTGGATTGAATCTAATTTTTTACTTGGAAACAACTGACTGCCGTTTGTAGCGGATAAACAAGCCTTTTGTCGGGTGAAATGGACTCCATTCAGTTACTTACCCATAAACCAACAGCTAAAACCACGGCAAAGTAAACAGCGATCACGACCACGTCCCACGTTTCCAGTCCAGCATTGGGGAGGCGGACTCCTGCGGTTGTAGCAGTCATATAGCCGGAAGTGACACTTGCGGTTGCCATGTCAGAAAAAATCACGTTTGAACTAAAATACAGTTGCATGAGATGCAAGTTAGAAGAAAAGATTTGAGTAAAACGTTTGAAATACCGACGCAACTGCTAGAGCGTTTATTTCACCCGCTGTGACGTTTCGACCACAAACTTTTCAGCAGCTGCATGACATCAAGACAAAGCAGCAAGTTGACACTTTCGCAATATATATATATATCAAACTTGCATTTAGGTGAACTGACAGCTGCCCAATTGGTCTGACGATGCGCAGCCATCACGTTTACGCTTCACCGAATCGTTAAGTCGCCGAAAGGCATCCTATAATCGTGCATGCATAGCAAAAACAAAGACAACCTTGCCTCAAAGCGATAAGCTAAAGTGTTTTGTTGCACACAGTCACGTCCAGTGATGGAGCCGATTGGAAATGTTATCCATGCAAGTAATTACAATTTGGCAAAGTAATTGCAAATTAGTTGTAATTGCAAGTATTTTCCAATCGCGTTTTTGCAATTGAGGTTGCTGTAACTGATTCAGTACGGTGTAACAAACTTTTTCTTCTGTTTTGTTCACTGCAACATGTTTGTTAGAGCACTGACCACAGGCTGTATTTTGAGGTGGAAAGACCACGCTTTTGGTCGGGGAATGATTTGCTAAAAGACTTTTTTCGCACATAAAACGAACCACCCTTGACAAGCGCCTTCGCTCACTGATGTTAATAAAATCTAACGAGAATTTGCTGGAAAACATTTGATTCAAACTGAGTTCGAATACATGCTTTATTCCATGTTTTACACACTGCATAAGAAATGTAGTCAAAGGATTGATGTAATTGCAATAAAATTTACATTTTTGTATAAATTTTTAATTATAATTTTAATTATAATTGTAACTGACATTTTTTCAGAGGTGTAATTGTCATTTGAAAAAAGTAATTGAACTCATCACTGGTTAAGACCACAAAGCTCTGCACGCATAATGCAAACTTGTATTTTATGAGTTTGAGCATGTAGGTTGCAAAATAATATCCATGGTCGCAAGATTGTACCAAAGTTTCCTGGAACCAGTTAGGAACCATTTTTATGTAAAAATCGGTTCCATTCGTTTTTTTAAGAAGAAAAGTTCTCTTAGAGCACATTTCTACCTGCAAAAGACAACTCCTGCAAATACAATCAACGTAAATGTTGTTCTGAGAACAATGCCCGCTAATGATGCATGCATTCAACAGCTCTAAAAAGAATCTTTGAGTTCAGCATCGTTTGTGTGAGAAAACAAAAACATTTCTAGTTTGCTGTAATAAAAAGAAAACCTGAATGAGGTGAATCACTAAGTTTGCCCCTCCGAACTTGAGCACACTATGCAAATGTTTGCTTAAAAAATTTTTATAGTTCAAAACTTACGTTATTGCATACACACAGCCTGAACTCATCCAAACAAACGTTGTTTAGATATTGTTATACTCTGTTAACCCTTTTGTTTCGAGAAAACTTTAACGCATTCATCCCTTCCGTAAACTTTTACGAACAAGCTATGTCAACATTAAGGAAGGATTTAGCTGGCTAAAGCAAAATGCGAAATCTTGCGTCTGCCGCTGTCGCAGGCAGCCTGTTTGGGTTTCAGCAAAGTCTCTCCCTTGAAATACAAACAACTTATCCACTCATTTACGCATGAATAGCAAGAAACTTCACTGCGCGAGAAAGCTTCCCATTCGTGACTCATGCAGTTCGAAACCCAAATGCGAACTCACTGCTAAAGAATTTTTCAAGTGGTTGACATCGGTTGACTGTCGCCTCGAGCCATGATTCCGCACAGCATTAGCGCAGACAACTTGGAAGGGAATGAGTATAGCAAATCTATCTCCACATAGGGATCAAAGCCAGAACCTAAAACCAGAAGGTAACACCTAAAACTGTATTTTGAACAAATCAATGCGGTTCTTTTGCCAAACCCACTTCCCCAATGAAAACTAAAAAATTACCAGCTTGCTATTCTGACTAAAATGAGCTGACAGTATACGCATTGTGGTACGATTTGGATTTAAAACCAAAGCCACTACCTGCACGCTTGGATAAAAACAACATGATCCATGCGTTTGTACAAAAATACTGACAAAATAAAAGCACAATGCATTGGCTGCTTTCCTCTTCAAATTCGCTGTCAACATAGCATAACCACGAACGTGGTGAAATTTGTGTTGACAATATTTGCAAAGTCAGATTTTTGCTTCTACATTGCGCAGCGAAGTTAAAGTTGCTTTAAACAAATATTATAAAGAAACATTTCTAGGAGAGAGTAAAGCTTTAAAAATCCTGCAAAGCAAGTTCTGTTGATGTTTCCAAAGATTCCGAAAAAATTCGGAAAAGTGACAAAAGTCTACTATTGATGGCGTAAGTTTAAGAATTTATGAAATCATTATGACGTACTGCTCAGTCAGCGCCCTGATATTCGAACGGAAACGACCGCGCATGGAGACGCAGGCGTTATAAATTGACAAACCCACTACCAATGTTTGCAGGTCACCGCACGCAGTTATGTGGGCCTCTAAGCATGTGGCACAGACATTTGAACGTACCTAAAAATGTTCTAAACATCATTTTACAGTGGATTACTAAATGAAAACAAAAGATTACGAAAAAGAGCGTATTACGTGAAAGCTATATATAAGCGTGGTTTCATTGTCATCCTCAAGCACCCATCGCTGTCTAGGCTAAAGAAATAAAAATGTTAGTAATAGTCTGGATGAAAATAATATAAGCGTCGATGAACCCCTGTGCATTTTCACTTGATCCAGGGGCGTGCAGAGACGTCGCAAACGGGGCGACCACCACGGACATCCAAGGCAAGGGCATCCAAAAAGGGAAATTACAAAAATTATGTTTTCGTTAAATGCTGTAAATGCTGTAGATGTTCCTTCGTATTGTAAGACTACTAACACACACACATGCTGCAAGGATCTGATGGGAATTGCCTGAGTGGGCATGCATATAAGTGAATCCGCGAGAGATGAAGTACTGCCATCGTTGTCAGACCTTACACCTTATCTCTTTTCCCCCTTGTAGGCTGGTCAATTCCTGCCTATGTTTAATCTGCGACTTGTCTCGATTCTCTCTAGAGACTGGGTTCCTAAACTGGGGGTGCGCCCCGTTGGGGTCGTGAAAGGTTCGCAAGGGGTCAAGAGTATGGCAGCGACATACTGTTGAAAAGAACTAAATGCTTTGTTTTTATTATTCGCCAGCGCACGCTCTGAAACGTATTCCACTTTTGCGTCGGCAAAAGTGCCATGCTGAGCTCTGTGCCCTTGCACGTACGTTTTACAATCAACGTTCAAGTGTCTTGCTATTGTTGCGTAAGCGCAACATGGTACGAGACTAATTCAACTTTTTTTCTCTTCATTTAATCTCACTTGAGGCGAAAAGTTTTTATGGTGTAATCCCTTTGTACGTAGCAAGGTTCTTCGCAGGTTGTATTGCTGTTCCTGTGTTTTTCACATTCCTCAATACTAGATATTTGGTTGGAGGACACATTCAAGCAGTGGCCCCGGGCATCACCAGGCCTCTCAACGCCTCTGACGTGACCTGATATTTTAAAAGCTTGTGCAAGGAAGCGTAAACTAGAACGTTTGCATTTGCATATGACAAAACTTTCACAAGTTTGGTGAGGAAAACATCGCAGAAAAAAGTCTCAGAGAGAACATCCAGGACTTTGGTGATGATTTTCCAGTGCACCTTGTTTCTCTTTTTGGTTGATCTGGAATCTATATACGTTCTTGACAGTGAAATTCTAAATTTTTCAGAATGGTTTATTTTCTGAACCCTCTAGTTTGCCAGTAAAACGCCACCATGTAGTTATATATCTCTACATAAAACCTTTGATGCAATTTACTGAACGGTACCGTCGTAGCGATCTTTGTGTTGAAATTTTAACGAAAAAAGAGCTCTGAGTTTCTGATGGTCACCGTTGTTAGAATAAACAATTACTCCAAACAAATGCTAGTTTGTTATCACGTTTGGTCTTTAATTAAACAAAGGAGCAAACTTAAATTGGTGTCATACTTTGATCCGACACCAAAATTGCAAAATCGTTTGCAACCACACGGATTGTCCCGCATAATCATTTCGGCCCATTGGAAAAGGAGGTGCCAGATGTTCAGTCCATACGATACGATACGGTCTGGAATGTGTTGTGCACAGACCAGTGGCCACGGGGAGCATTCCAGGGAATCGTCCCCCAAACTTTTTGTGGCCCCCACAATTTGTTGTGCCTTGACAAATTTGTTTCAAGATATAATAAAATCAAAAATCTTATTCCACTAAAATGTATTTTGCTTCCCCAAAACTTTAAAACTGAGCTATGGGGACCTGGTTGTGTACAAGATGAAAAAAAAGCAACATAGGAAGGCTTTCCACAACATTTTCAAGAGGTTGATGGTTTTTGGAAAGTCGATTTACCAAACTTGCCTTGCATCAGAGACTAACTTCCAAGATAGTTAATTTGCGAGTTTATGTTTTATTTCTAACCCTTTTTAAAAATTATTATGATAGCTGAGTTTTGCGAAACATACGCTCCAAGTGCAAAATAACAACATTGTTACAATAGTGTTCTTATAAAGCTATAGTGAAAAACAAAACCTAATTTGTTTGTTTTTTGTGGTCTGCTGAGGCTATCTTGAATTCGTTGTGGCTGAAGAACACAAATTAAAAAGCCTTGCCTCAAACCCTCCGGCCATGAGAGAATTAATGATTGACTCCATTTCTTTCACAACATTCTAACTGCAGCAGAAACTTGAACATAAAAGATAATATCTTGGCTGATCGTTTACCCATCACTGAACGAACAACACAGTACACACACTGTTCCCATGGATGCGCTGAAACGGTTAAAACGATTTTTTAAATGACCAGACGCAGATAACGATAAGCTGTTTTGCATCAGCGAATGCGCGGCTAACCGTGACGATCGGTATTCCATTTGGCGTAGCTTTTTGAAGCCTTGAGGACAGCTGCGTTTTCTGGTCTATTCAGGCAAACGACAAAAGGTCTGATTGACTATGTTCTCAAAATCTGATAAATATGCAGTTGTGGAACAGTGCCCCTTCAAAAAGAAACAAAATTAATTACCAACCGTGTCAAAATGGAGTCTCGAAAGTGGTCTAGATATCGAGATCCGTTTTTGTGTGTCTTGGCCTCGAAGGTCTCAGGTCCCAGTCTTGAACCATTGGTCTCGAGATTTTGATGGATTTATTTAGTTCTGAAACCTTGCATAAGGAACACCCTTAAAAACTGTGCGTTTATGGGAACTAGTTACTTGCTAAGCCAGTAAGCCCACCACTGAGACTACCAACAAACTCTTTTCAAAGCAGAGGCTGGGTATACTGCATACCCATGCAGAATTGCATGATTTTATAGAGTTATAGCTATTAATTAGTTTCAAACAGAGGCAGGTTCAGAACCGTCGCCAGAAAGTCTTCAATAGGGGGTATTTGCGTTTCTGCGGGGGGTTTT
>JGI24158J21664_10004707_pt1 | contig 17607 bp, 18 predicted proteins | sample Ectturendosymbi3_FD_21664 | JGI IMG/M metagenome (IMG submission 21664)
TTATAAGCGAATTGAAATGCATGTAAAAGATGCCATCGGGACCGAACAAAATGTAACGTTATAGGCGAATTGACGTTACAGACGAAGCCGTTATAAAAGAATTCAGCTGTATAGAACAGGTTTACAAGAGGTTTCAGGCCCCATTCGCATTAAACTAAAAAAGTTACTTTCAGGGCAAATTGTTATTTTCAGGGCAAATTTTTTCCGCCCCCCCAGTAAAATGCCTTCCCGTACGCTTATGACAACAGGTTACCAATGGTAATGCTATAGTTGCTGCGTCTTTCCGCCTCATAGCCTCCATTGTCACTTCTCTCACGTATTCATCTGTATATCTCTCAACCTTTCACACATTGGTTGCCCACCATCATGTGTGTTATATGACAAGAAACGTTGCGTGTATGTTGTGTTTTTACACTGCAACCTTCCCAATGTATTTCTTGTGCTTTTCCCGCTCTGTTTCCATGTTCTGTACTGACGTCTGTTTAGGCATACTTCTGTTTTGTTATTTGACCGTTCAGTGCTTTAACCATAGTTTTTTGCTGTTGAATTGTCACTTTTATTCTGGTTGGCTGATTTTTGACATGCTGTTCTACTCATTTTTCAAACCGCTGGTCGATTTGATGCTGTCTTGCATTTTTTATTGTGATGCTAATCTGCAGGTTCGCTCAGAATTCCTTCATGTGTAATGTGATTTATTGCAAAGGCTTATAAATTAATTGGTATGCTAAACAAACAACACAAATCAGCCTTTTTGCTATTTTGTCATGGATAATCTTCATTCGATGCAAATTAGAACAATTGAAGTCCGTCATGTGTGGTCAGGAAGGAACGTCCGTGCAATCTTTCAACCTGACACAAAAAAAACAGCTAATGATACTAAGGTAGTTGCAAGAAAAGTGTTGCGTTAGCCTGCTCGACGTTTATCAGCAGAACTTCTTGTACATACCGGGTAGAACAAGATCTGAAATTGTAAGTGCAGCCATGGTTTCTCTCAAGATCACGATTAGAAGGCAGCAATGTCAAACTCAAATGCATTTGAATAAAAACCTGATTGCTAGGACATCATATTCAAACAAGAAACCTGGGTCAATTACAACGTAAAACGCATGCTTTTCCATTGGAACCCTTTTTCTGCCAAATCCCGTGGCTATTTGCGACTGTCCCACTCCATGTGATACTTAAGAAATCACTAGTAATACGAAGTACATCATATCATGTGCGTGTTTATTGTTTACCTGCTATATAGTCGTGGTCCAGTGAAAATTGGCTGACGTATTTTTAGTTGTCATCCCCGAAAGGGTACATCGGCTTAATTTTTGGGGGTTTCACATCACTCCGCCATGTCATTGATTCCCTACGTGTAATACTTACTGTGTTGTGAGCACATTACAATGGTATTCAGCTCCAGAAAATCGTGTTATATGACGTAAAAATTAATAACGACGGGACATGGGAAATATTTCAAGTTCACTGTCCCATCCCATGTGAAAAATTCCATTCCTATGGACAAGATTGGTAAAATCTGACTCTGCAACAGATAATAAACCCCATCAGCATAACACTTTTATTTGTAAAGAACTTCAACGTTGCAGAGAAAACTCAAGAAGTCCAAATTATGCAACAATGCAATTTAAGCTGCATAATCTTTCGCAGATGTTTGCAGTAGCGTTGCTGTACCAAAGAACTTTGCTTTCAAATAGTATCCTATACTTTTGCTCAGATGTAGCGTGAAAAACTTTTTTCACTGAGTTTCGAAAGATTTTTGCCAACTGTTATGAAACTTTACTGAAAAGATTACGTTGAATGTGTCCCTTTCGTTTCAACTATCAAGAACGCTATGGGTAAAAACAAAGTAACAAATCAATTGCTACCTACCGTGTGGTTTTTCATAAACTTGTTTTATCAAATCGGTTGCTGCAATTCTGCGTAATAAACAAATTAACCAAGAGATGAATTTCACCATCGCTCTTTCAAAAATTCTTGTAGCGCATTTAATGCCTATATAACAGGTCAGCCCCAGGCGTTCTTTTATGAGCAACGTGGGTAGAGCAGCTTGCAGTTTGGGTTTCATCTAAATAAGCTAGTCGTTTTATCCGTTCGCTTTTTAGAGATTTGATGTTTCTCTTCGGCATCTAAGATCCTTGCTGCTCTTCAGGCAGCTGGTGGGTTTGTGCGTTTACGCGTCAGAAACCTTGAGAGTATGTTCTAGAGATGTCAAATCTGACTCGCTGAAGTTGCCCTAAAATCCTTGTGTATTGAAGATCAGAACGCATATAGTGATCTAGGGGATGTCGATTGCGTAGGGATTTTAGAACTGCTAAATCACAGATTTCTTCACATATAACTAACAGAGTCTCTTTGGAGAAATTGATTTTGTTTTCATAAGGTACATAACCTGATATCGTCTTGTTTACTCAAGAAAACCTTATAATTATTTCTGAAATACATTGCGCTTCTTTTTTACTGAAAAAAGAAAAACTATTATAATACTGCGAGATGTTTCTTCCTGACCAATGGCGGTTATTCCACCAAAGCAAACCGCCGCGCATCTAGTACAACTGAAAACAACTGTTTTAGAACTAGGTGACCAAGTGCGTCAATGGACATAAGCAATTTTTACACCTTCGTTGCGGTTTTCTTCACCTCGGTGGTCACTGTTTTTCTCCAGAAAAGTACTGCAAAGTTTGATTATGCTTCTTTTGTGTACGTAAATTGAAGACTGAGTTAAACTATAAGCCAGTGTTTCTCAACTTGTGACTGGTGAAGATTTTCCTGAGGCTCTGTAAATTGTTTCACAAAATCATATGTGTTCAACTAGTATTTTTCGTCTCTAATTCTTACGATCAAATCGTAGACTCTGATATCGCATTAAATCTGCTTCTTGGAGGAGTTGGGTTGTGAAGTATCGTACCTCTGCGCAGGGCCGGTTTTAGGCCGATTTGACCGGTTTCTTCTAATCGGGCCACGCGCCAAAGGGGCCCAGCGCTCCGCCCACTAACCAACGCAAACTTGCAGTTTCTATCGAAGCTGCTTGTGTGTAGTGCTGGCGCGGAGCCCAGTGTTTTTTTATGTTATTTTGAGAGACCAAAACGATTATCAAATTTTTCCAACGGCCCCGCAAAATACAGTATAAACTCGCTTTAATACCCCCATCAAAGTACACCAAAACCTTGATTTACAAACATCTCGGTATTCAGATGATATAGTTGCGGTTTCTGAAAAAGTCTTTGCAGTGAGCAAGGTCAAAACTTAAGGAAACTCTGGAGGGGCCCACAGTATTTTGTAAGCGTGAAATCCGTTGCCAACTAAAATCCAAGTGAACTGCGCAGTTTTCAACGCCCTCATCAAAGTTCTATAGTAAGAATGGTCTGGTGAGTAGCCAAGTTTTTTCAATAGCACCTCGTTAAGGCAGAGAGGGCTGAAGTTTTTAAGCTGTTTTCTGTTTCATTTATAAAAGCGATTCGGATTTAGCAGGTCAGGTTTCAATAGTTGCTGCAAGATACGGTTCGATAGTTGTTGAATGGATCAGGATCTATCTCAATTAAACCAAGAAAGCTTGAATGAAAAGTGTGCCACTAATCATACTGCCGGCATCAACAGCACATTAAATGGCTGGAGCAAACAGATTTTTATCAAGACTAAACATCTACAATTTTTAAAATCTTTTTCAAGACGTTCTGTACTTTGACTTGCATCAACTGAAAGGCAAAGTGTTCTGACCTTTCTATGATCTCTGCCAGTTCAAAATTCTTATAAACGGTTTCAGAAAGAGTGTACGCAGTTCCTGCCTGCTTAAGACGTTGATTGAAAACAAAGCATACCACTATACTGAAAACCTTTCCTCTAACTTTCAATTGCCATTGCCACTTCTTTTTTTGAGCCAGTTGTTCTAACCACTGCTTGGCCGCACTATATCTCGGGGCAGGTGTTGAGCAGCCATTCGATTGTCTCATCGTCCAGAACCGTCAGGCCGTGCAGTCCAACGAGGAGGTTGATGGATTAGGCATTGGAGGACAACATGGTCGATGGTTTGTTCTTCTGCGCCACACTCACAGGCTGCAGAGGAGGCCATACCCCATTTTAACAAACATGAGCGCAAACGCACGACCGCGGTGCGGAGGCGGTTAAGCCGGACCCAGGCTCTTCTTGGGAGGGTCATTCCGGGGGAGTGTACCGATATCGGGGATGAAAATGTGGAGTCTTGTGGGGTTGTCCGTCCACTCCGCATTCCAGTGGTGATCCGTCCAAAGCGCCGCAAGTATGTTGTTATTGTCAGAGGAACTGTTGAGTTGTTGTGCGGCGGATACAAATGGGTGTCTTGGTTTGAGGCGCCGTGCATTTGCACTCGATGGACGGGTGAGCGTTGAGTGGAGCAGGTGTCCAGGCTCCATGACACGGCGTGATAGCGACAGTGTGGCTCCTTTGCGACGAGGTTTAGCAGGTTGGATGCCTGCGAGTATGGGAAGGTTGTCCGCTGGTGTAGGACGTAGGCATCTAGTCACAATTTGCAAGGTGGTCGTTGATGGCGGGGTCGATGAGGCGGGTATGAGCACTGCGGCACCAGGCAGGAGCGCAGTACTCTATGGTTGGATGCACCAGAGCTTGGGTGGCTGTTCGCAGGCTTGTTGCTGAAGCACCCCAACCGGAGCCAGCAAGCTGCCTCAGGAGCGCGACGCGTGATGTCAGCTTCTTGCGAAGTGACTCAAGGTGTCGGCGATACGTGAGCGACCTGTCCAACGTTACTCCGACGTATTTAGGGCCGGATCAGAATGGCAGGGTCTCGTTATTGAAGTTGACTTTCAGCTCAAGTTTAGCTTCCTTGTTGTTAAGGTGGAAGATTGCCGACACCGTTTCTATAGTGCTGAGCTTTACCTTCCAAGTCTGGAGGTATCCACCTACAGTTGCCGTGTCCTTGCTCAGCACCCCTTCCACTGCCTGCCAATCTCCATCAGCATGCATGACTGCTACATCGTCAGCATATACATACTTTCTGGAGACGGTGGTTGGCAGGTCAAAGATGTAGATGTTGAAGAGAAGGGGCGCCAGGACAGATCCCTGTGTGACGCCGTTCCTGAGGCGTCGTAATCTGCTCCTTTTACCGTTTCCGTTGGTAAGGGTACAGCTGCGACTTCCAACCATTACCATGATCATGCGAACCATGTGTCTGTCAGGCAGCAATCGCAGCAGCTTGCAGGTGAGGCCCCGGTGACATACGGTGTCGTAGGTTGCTGTGAGGTCGACAAACACAGCTCCGGCCTTCTTTTTAGCCGAAAAGCTATCCTCGATGTCCTGTGTCAACAGGGTGACCTGGTCTACGGCCAACCTCCAATGTCGAAAGCCCGCTTGTTCCTGTGGGAGCAGTGGGTCGATGATTGATTCGACACCAGCTTAGATGAGTGTCTCGAGGATTTTAAAGGAGACACACAGCAGAGCTATGGGACGGTAGTTCTTTGGATCTCCCAATGGCCTTTCTGGTTTAGGGATGGCAACTATTAGTGCTCTTCTCCATATCTTTGAAATTTTGAGTTGGCGCATGCATGAACTGAGGAAGTCGCAAAACCAAGATTTGAGAACCCACCCGGCGTGGAATATAAACTCCGGGAAGATGGAATCCAATCCCGGAAACTTCCCTGGCTTCAGGCGTCTGAGGGAAGCAAGTTCCTCCAGCCTGAATGGTTCAGAGATACTGTGATCCTCAGGTGTAGGAAAGTGAGTCAGTTGATCATCAACTCTAGCAAACTAAAACACGAAGTTACTACAAATAGTTATATTTAATGAATTTTCTTATTCCTATGACATAATAAACATTTATTTACCCACGCAATAACAAATAAATATAATTTAATTAATATTGTTAAAAATGTCGAAACTCCTTTTTGACAAATCAAAACTTTTGGACCACTGCTTCGAAGCAACCATGTTAGCACCATCTACGCGCATGCTTTTCTACAATATTCACATCACCATCTTCAGGTTCTTTCAAGCATTTGTGTTTTCCTTGTTAGTGGCATGTATGCTTATGATCGACTCCGTTGCGTGTGGGTGTGAAAACGTTATACTGTACAATAGAAACGTTACTGCAAAGCAGAAACTCTGACTTTTTACCTGGAATTGTTTCGGTGTCTTTAACCACAATTGATGCTGTTTCTCTTTGACCTCCCGTCGTTTCGTTTGAAACTACCTCAGATGCTGAATCCATCAGGAAAGGCAGATGTTAATTTAAAGAACATCAACAAACACAGTGAAAAAAACATACAGGTTTGCAATGCACCTACCATAAGACAAAAATGACATCAAAATTTTACAAAAACTTCAAACACAAAAGTGCGTGCTGCAGGTGTATCTTCTGTTTATCGTGCTCTACTCGCAATAACCGTTTTGTAAGCACATAACTGCAGTGGTCAAGAATTTTCTAAGCACAACTGTTGATAGCAAACATATCTACATTCAAGTTGTTAGCACCATCACCCAGGAAATTTTGCATAAGACGCGTACCAGAAACATACACCAAACCAGAATTTGCTGCTTCTTCAGATTCCACTGTTGGTTTGACGTTGACAGCATTTGTGCAAAAAAACAAAAAACAAACAATCATTGAAACTGAAAGCTGCTCCTAATTTGTGTGGTGACATGCAAAAAAACATTCAATGCGTAACGCTGTACAACTAAGTGACTTTAAGCAAATAAACTGCAGGGTTCTAATCAGATTTGTAGACAAGTTTCGGATGCTGAAGGTTTTTTGATAAACCGCAGTTGAAACGTCAGGCTAGTATCCAATGAAAGTAAAACGCACTTATGTTTGTTGACAATAAAGGAGTGGAATTCAGCATTAGTTATTTTCTGTTTTTCCATGCGAGAAAATTATATGTTTTTTTCTAGCAAAATATTGTTCTTGAGAGTTGCTGTACGGCAATAATAGTTTGGCACAAAATCTCATTCAAACTTTCACATACAAATACTAAATAAACTTTGCACAGTTTGAAATATATGAAACATCCTTATTTAATTATGCAGTTTATTTGCAAACTACACACCTTACAAAGCATACCCGGGCTGAAAGAATCAGCTTGGGGCAGTTTGCTCTAGGCACAAGGTTTTTTGTCTCGTTACTTGCATTCTGTTTGTTTGCGTTGAAAATGTGTGATTGCTCCTACCATTCTAATTTGGCGTGCGCTCGTGTGTTTGTGTGTGCACTGTCGAATAAAATCTATTCTACAGGAGAACATCAACATTAAATTTTGCATCGGCAGAATGTATAATGCTCGGCATTCATATGCGTTTTCACAAAATATCCATAACATATAACACAAATACTTTGAACAGACAGTATAAAATCAATTTTGGTAAAAATTAAGTGTGTACACCGTTAAAGTTTATATGTTGAAACGCGTTACTCGCGTGTATGACAAAGTGGTCCCAACCGCGCTATGAGTTCATTTTGAAAAGATCTGTTTCCAGTTGCAGAAGGCACAACTCATAAACAAGCATTCCAATTGTCACGAGTTAACAATGGACGTTTTCGAATGCATGATGCACATGCATGATACTGGAAGCATGATCATGCATGATCATGCAATGCATGATACTGGAAGACACGACACAAAGGTGTCGTGTCTTCCAGTATGTAAAATTATTAAGAAAAGGTAAATTAGTAGAACTCAGGAAGGGTAAAATGTTACCCACGAAAGTAAGAAGCACGAAATCCTCTCCTCGTGTTTGATCCATCCGAACGAAATCGTACTCGCAAAACGCCACTATTTATCTTGTATCGTTCAGCATATATATCTCCTTTAAGTCGTGCCACTTTAGTATCGCCATCCATGACATGTCATCAGGTGTTTGTTATGTGAAAATTATGTTGATTTAATACACTGGAAAAACTGGTAAAATGGCTAATTATCATTGACTCACTGCCAATGGAGGTTTTAGATCTGGCATTTGGGTGGAGCAACCGAGAAGCAAGACACCAAACTAATTATTTTAGGAATTTTTCATTGGAAAAGAGATTAAAGAGTGTAATAAAACTTTCAAATTTGAAAAAAGAGGCACGGTTACTCAAAAGGAGCATCGCCTCAGGGAGCCGTCATGGTTGTTTGTGGGAAATTGCAATTTCTACCTTACCTGGATCCGCGAATGGCCACTGCTGGTTGTAGCGATAAAAATAGAGCCAACATTTTAGTTATAATCTATAGTTTTATGTTCATTATTCCTGAAAGCAGTTTAGACAGTCAGCTAGCTTAAGACCGGAGCTTCAACATGCTTTCATAAGGCACGTTTTTTCTTCTCGTTCGAAATCGTGCCCAACTTCCTAAACTGCAGTTTTCACCGCTCAAAACAGAATAAAACAATTTCTAAGGATTACTTCGTTTAGCGAACAAATTTCACAAGCTTCTGCACAGCTAATCAACTGTTGAAGCATATTTTTAGCAGTTAACCATTTTCGTTGGATAGCCTGCATAAATGGATGTGATGACAACATGACTGTAACACTCCTTCATGTTTTGTTTTTCACCGCACCTCGCAAAATTTCATTGAGACCTGGGCTGCATCCAGATTAAGCTTACGCAGCAGTAAAATTGGGAGGAATTTACACTCACACAATAGTTCAAGTTTTTGTCAGTGAGCCGTACATCAGCATAAACATTAATTAAATGCTAATTGCATGAAACAAAATCAATGAATTGCAAGATTAACACTTTTGTGTCTCGCTACGTCTCAGACTAGAAGCAATCTTGTTGCAAAAGCAATTCACGATCCACAATTTCCGAATTAATTTATAAGCAAAATTTAAACTTCTATAGTTGTGCAACACCTCCGAAATTACACATCTACACATCCAACACAAAAATATTTTAAAAGAAACAAGATTCGTTGTTTACGCATTTTCTGATCAAACAAACTTTCATACAATGGTAAGTACTAAAGAACCGTACAGCAACAGACATCTGTAATCAGTGACTTTACCTTTCTTTAAATACGGCTGTTTCAATTTAAGTGGAAGGTTTCGTAGTTAGAGTAGACTGGGTGGAGGTGCTTGGGGAAGGTTTCTCTTCTTTTATGAAATAGGAGCGGCGTTCAATCACCTTTCGTTATTGCAACACATAATCGTCGCTTTTATGTCGTTTTAGGACTTGAACGTTTCAACGCAACAAGTTATCAACAATCTGTTGTTAGCCACGTCTTCGCTTTAATAAACCACTTCTTTACTCCGACTGGAACGCTAAGAGTTTAGTGAAGTCTATCCATATGCCCCCGTACATCAGCATTTTTACGCGTTCTACTTACGATAAGATAATCGCAGCACAATTCGGTGTTCAGAGACATCACGACGAAGTTGAGTGTCCTGCCCTTCAAAGATCTGATTTCCCATTGGCAGTCAATATTGTTTTCATAGTTTCCAGGCCATGCTGGCGAGTAAAGAAACTGAGATTCTTCAGTGGCCGTAGCATTGAAACCGCATGGAGCTGGAAACCAAGAAAATCATAATTTAAGTTGATCATTTTTGGCAACATATTGCAAAGGGTTATCGGTAAAAGTACGGATACCTGGAGATGGTGATGGAATTGTTTCCACAGGTTCGTTCAAATCTAGTGCATAAAGTGGAAAAGTTAGTAAAGCACAACAGGCAATCAAGTGCAAAGAGAACTTTTCTCTCTGAATATTCAAGAGTTTAGCACCTTTGTGCAAGCGGCATCGACGTGAAGTCTCGCTAGTTACAATCGATTTGTATTTCCGATCTATTGAAAAACACACCAGCATTCCAAGAATACATGCTCGTATATAATGATGAATTTCAGTAAGAAAAGCTTTTGAGAAAAGAGCGTGTCTTCTCTATTGTAGTAAACAGAAACGTTACACACAAAGATTTCCGAAGAACCAAAAAGAAAGATTTGGAGTCCGCAATAAATTCCAACTCGTAGACACGTCATGTCTCAGCACGAACGAACTTTCGTTTTTCAACTTTTTATAAGACGCTAACTAGGTTAATCTGCTTTCCCCAAGAGTCACTGACAGTGTTAAGTATCTAAATGCGAATGAAAGACGCATTACTTTAACATTCTAATTACAGTCGTGTTCATATTAATTGACTCAAAGTGCAAAATTCACTGAATTCATTCTTTAAAACTTTTTTCACTCTCTTTGGCATGGATTCCACCAGTATTTTACAGTTTTCTTTTATTGTTGGTCCCGATACCACACTTGTATTATGGTCTCAATCAGCTTGGTCATGGTGGTACAGTCCAGTTTTTGCAAATGACATTTTACAATTTACCATACATTTTCTATTGGATTGAGATCAGGTGAATTCCCAGGCCATTCTAAGACGATTACATTCTGTTTCTTGAAAAATTCCTTCACCTTTTTCGATGCATGGTATGGGGCAAGATCTTGCTGAAATATGCCCCACCGCAAGGATATGTTTCTTTCATGTGTGCGGAATGACTTTTCTCTGGATCACAGCCATGTATTTGTCTGAGTTCAACATCCCATCTACAGAAACAATTGATCCCAAGCCACAGAAGCGAAAACAACCCCAGATCATATACTTTGGGGAATGTTTTACTACCTGGTTGAAATGGTAAGGCTAAACTTTTCATCATCACTGATCGTAACATATAGACTGTGCTTTCCCTTCACAAAAATAACATCTATCAGAAAACAAAACTTTTTTCCAGTCTTGTACAGACCAAGACTTGTACTTCATTACTCATGCTAATCCTTTTATAATCATTTTCTGAGTTAACAACTCCGTTATTAATTGTTTAGCTTTTCGACCAGCTTCTTTCAATCGGCAACTCACTGCAGCAGAGCTCACATGTACTCCAGAATATGCTGAATTTTTCTGCAATTCAAAACTACTCTTTCGTGGAATCTTTTTCTGTTTCTAAGAACGATAGCTTCATTTTTTGGTGTGCTTTTACGTTTCCTTCCACATTTACCTTTGCTTCTCGGAACAACAGACCCAGTTTCTGCATGTTGCCGCATGATCCGGGATACAGACTTTTGACTAACGCCCACCATACTTCCTATGGCTCTTTGCATATAGTAAGAATGTTGCTAAAGGGTAAGAATGCAAGTACGTTTCCTAAGTGTGATATCGGCCATCCTGTTTCACAGAAAAACAACTTGACTGCTACTTCACTACAGTTCGAAAAGAACAACTTTCACCCCAACATAATATTATGTAACTCACAAACTTTTGTGACGTCATAGTGCTCATTTGTTATTGTTATGCATGACGCAAGATGCAGGTCTTCAATTTTATAAAACAACAAAAAAGCATTTTTGCCTGAAAGAAGGTCAGATGGTGACATATTTCAAAAAGACTGAAAAAAATGACTTGAGTCAATTAATATGAACACGACTGTAGGTCACTTTAAACATGTCATGATGTAAAAATATCAAAATCATAATATCGCACTTCTTCCGGACACGACGATAGAAAAGCCTTTGTTCTCGAAAGTCGAATCTGCTTGAAAGCTAAGTTTAACATGATTGCTTTGCGACTGGAACCGAAAACCGTAGTCACCCCCTCCAGATAAAACACAAATGCTTTCGTTGGCTCCTACGTCCAAGACCTAGAAAAGGAATCTCGTATAACATTGGTTGTTTGCAACAAGTTCTACATGCGAAAAATATTTCTGAAGCAGTTCGTAAGCCATGCTGTATAGAAAACAAAGTGACAATTAACAAACAAAATTCGAAGGAGTGCCATTGCATGGCTGCGCTCTTGGTTCAAGCTGCATAGAATCAAAGGGCTAGCAGTCGGGAGGGATCAACACGGTATCACGTTTTCAATAACTAAATATCCTTTGTTAACGTCCGATGTTGATTTGACGTTAGAAGTTATTCTGAGAAAGTTTAATCTTATCTATTTACTAAATCACTTATTTTACTCAACAAGTCGCATTTGCTTACGCTTAGTTTGTCGCAACATGCTTCTGTGGAAAAAAAATCAATCTTGAATTGAAAACTTGATCTTCCGGCGAGCGAACCATCCACTCACAACTGATGTTGGAAAGGTAGTTTCTTGGCCAACCAGAAGTAAGAACATGCTCGGCGCTAACTTCCACAAAAAGGTTCGTAGAACCACATGCTGGATCTGTGTACAAAGCAGAAGTTAGTAGATCATCTAGAGCAGTGATTCTCAAAGTGGGCAGATTCGCCCCCTTGGGGACGATTTTGAGGGGCAAAGGGGCGACAAAGCAAAGGAGGCGATAGGGGAGCAAAACAACACAAAGGGGGCGTAAACTCTCAACCACTGCCACTGATCGATCATTGAGTTAACTTCAGTTAACGATAATTGAGTGAACTTCGGCTGTGACCTTAATGCTCTCATAGAAGAGAAACCGCTTGTTGATTCATAAGCGAGGTGATCTACGACTGTACCTCACTAAAACGTCTCCCAGTATTTCGAAGCTTTGTGAAGGCCGCCAAGCACATCCATCACACTGAACTGGAAACCATGGTAGGTATTGATTTCTTTAAATACAATTCTTTAAAAATACTACCTTGAATTTGTTACATCAAGCTTGGGGGCGATACGATGTGTCGACAATAAGAAGGGGCGATGCAACAGAAAAATTTAAGAAACACTGATCCAGAGCAAATGGAAGTGCAGCAGTTGATAATTTCAACATATACACTATCCCTTTCTGAGAGTGAAATAAGTTCGGTACACAATGTCTTTGACAAAAACATTTCATGACAAAAAGTATTATTTTCATGCTCAACCAAAACCTGATATGTGCAAAATATAGGATTGATGTGGCACCTTATATAATGCGCTGTCAAAGTTATGTTGGCCAAACAGTAAAGACATTTTCCCCGACGTGGCAATGGCAAACTAGTTATTGGAACAAAGCAGATATGAGAGATGACAACAACCAAATGAGGCCTTATCGTGGCACTATTCAATGTTTAGTGGCATCATAAATAAACCACCGATCAATAACTTGCCAGTCTTGATTTTGTAAAACAAGACAGTTTTCACTCTATGGATACCTGGGATCATATGTGGCGGAACCTTTTTCAAAGTGGGGGGGAACAAGTGCATGACAAAAAACTATAGAAAATGTTTTGTGGTTTGAATTAGCAACTGTGACGTCACAAGCATTGAAATATGATGTCATTACCCATGCACTATATGAAAGTCTAAATTACACTATTTTAAACAAAATTAAACCACTGTGAAAACGTATCGGTGAACCACCTGAAATTCAAATAGACTGTTACACGGGCGACCCAAATCAACAGCGTCACTCGGCTCATACAATTTATTCGGACTGAATAAAACCGTTCGATGCTTGCGTCACTGAAATTTCCATTTACTTTCATTCTGACTGGCATTATTGTTGCTCTGTGACGTTAGTTACGTAAAGTAAATGAGAAGTTCGCATGATAACTTCTCCATTGTTGAGTAACGTAAGTAACAGAGCAATGATAACGCCAGTAATTTCTCTGCATACCAAGGCTCTGGAGCCGGTATTCAAATTTCAAGCTCCGGGCACCTAAATTTTTTGGCTCCGGCTCCAACATCTAGAAGCTTTTGATTCCGGCTCCAGAACAATTTGGTCCAAAAATCAGGAAAAGAACATTGTATTATTTGTACCGTATGTTTCGGACCATAAGCTGTATTTAAAATCCTTTAATTTTCTCCAATATCGCAAGTGCGCCTTAGAATGCGGTGCGCCTAAAGTACGGATCTGTTTGTGATTTCTCATCTAGAACCAATTGTATGTGGTAAAGGGTGCTATTTATTTAATTGCTGGTTACGATTTTTCGTAAACAGAGCATCGCGTTACGTAATAATCCAGCAAGTGCAATGAGCAGCGTCCCATCCCAGAGTAGCTAGCACATACCCCAGATCGTATTACTCCGTGGGGCTCCTGACTACATTGGCGTACATGGAATCAAACACGTGCACAACTTTTGTTTTATTTTATTTGTGTTTGGCGGGTTAAGCATGTGTGGCAGACTACACTCCCTCGTATGTAATGACAGATTAAACTCCCAGTGGCGACTCCGACACTCGAGAGTTGTGAAAGAGTTGAATACAGTTTGACTTATGTAAGTTTTGCTTCATTTAAAGCGCCTTATAATCCGGTGCGGCTTATGTATGAAAAATGAACAGCTAGTATTCAATTTTTGACACTGTGCCTTATAATCCGGTACGCCTTATGGTCCGAAAAATACGGTATAATTCGCTTGCCCCGAATACTGTGGATCCGGAACCCAAATTACAGGCTCCCACTCCACCATCTGAAAGTTTTTGGCTTCGGCTCCAGCCATCGAAAATTGCTTCGGCTCCGGATCCACAGCTCTGCTGCGTATTAGGCTCATTCATAATAGCCCGAGTTGCTGGACAATTTATCGTTCGTTTGAAATTGTTCTCGAAATGGGAACTGTCCACTGAATTGGACTTCAAATCCAATGTTCCATGCACATCCATTGCTTCAAACACATTCAGTTTGACATGAATTATATTTTTAAAATGCTTAATTGCATAGGGTAGCTCGGGCTCTAATGGATGAGTCCGAGTAAAACACGAGCGAACGAAGCTGAGAGAATGCCTACTACGAACGATATTGTTTTATCCATGTCACCTGCAAGAAAGAAGTCTCATTATTTTCTGCGGCAAACAAAAAAATTAAAATACACATTAACAAACTTTTGTTCAAATTTGGGAGAGACCGAAACAAACAAAGAGATTGATGGTGCTTTTTCTGTTTGGCAGAATGTGTTTGGTCTGTCATTTCAGAAAACGTCCGAAAACCATGAAATAAAAATTTCATTTTTAAATGACCATGACAACACAATTGATTGTCCTTAAACTCAACGGACAAAAAGGCGGAACGCTTGCTCACTGATTTTATCTTGAAAAAATATTCAATCTGTGGAGATATCCACTTTGACAATGAGAACTGGACTTCTGAAAAAACAAAACCAGGTGATGGAAAATATAATTTATTTTCTGTGGCTGTTCATGACTTATGACATGCTTTGGAGCTTTACCACTCCAATGAAAAAGATGCTATGATGACGCCTTATTACAAACATGGCTTATCGACTGAAAACATGCATGAGATACTTGTTGAAATGAGAAGAAGCTAATTCAAGAAATGTAGAGCAAACCAACCGAAGGAAAGAGTGTTTAAGTGAGGGAGGTGTTTAACTCCAGTAAAGCAAAAGTGATGATTAGAAATATTGTCAAAAACTGAGCCAGAAAAAGTCAAAATTGTTTTTAATTTGAAGCCGAGATTTTTCACAGAGGGTTCTGGAGATGCTGGGAGCACAGGGGATACTGGGGACACTGGGAGCTCTGGGAATTTGAAGCACAATTTCAAAAGTTATTGAGAAGGTTATCTGATATGAATTTGGCTGAATGTATTGAAAAATAGTTTAGCGAAGCGAATGTGGGTGAAGTGTAAATAGAAAATACGTAGTAGGCCTATACAGATATTAAATGCATATAAAATAGGTAGTAGATATATAATGTCGATTTTTGGCTAGAAAAGCTATTTAATATCTTTGAGGATATGCAGAGAGGATAAAATCTGAGGGAGATATTTCAAAACTTGTGCAATAATTGTGAACTGATTGTGGAATGACTAGGTGCGAAGCGTGTGTGAGTGAGTGTGAGGTTGTGTTTATCAGTTGTTTATTAGTTGTTTATTACCTGTTTATCAGATATTGATAAACTATTGGCGAGACAACGCGAGGTAGGGAGTTGCCCGCGGGAGTTGTAGTGTTCTGAACGAAAGTGAAATATTTGGTTTTCCGATATTTTGTGTTTTTTCTTAGATTTTGTCCTCCTGTGTCTCTCAAAGATGTTTAATAGCTTTTCTAGCCAAAACCGGCATTATCTATCTACTCAAGTTAACCAAAATTTGATATTTTTTTCGCACTTGCTCTAACTGACACACAAACAAAACTCTTTAAAGCACTGTTTCCTGCTTGCATTGCGTCAAAAATCCATACCTGCTGCAATTGAACACTGCCCATGTGATGCATTATATGGTTCAGCTACTAGCACAAATTAGTAAACATGGCAAGGTGCGGAAGAAATTAAAACTCATTCACACTGAACCCCGCATTAAAATGTCAAAGGGGGATGTCATACATTCAAAGCAGTAATATATAATATATCTGATACTATGTGCATATTATACAGAAAACTGGGTGCTTAGACAAACCTACTTGCAGCCCTGAAAGAATTCTGCTGAGCTAGCGAGATGCCTAACAGTTAGCTTCCTACAGTTCCGAATTCGCATGCCAGTGCATTGTGCAGTCGGTGACTGCAGCACGCCATATGCAGGAAGAACTGGAATATCCGATTTGTGTATTTTCCACCACAGGCAGCGCTAAAACGCAGGTAAAAGCTGTAAGCAACAACTATAGGCTGCTCCAAGACAATAACTTCAAGAAAGTCTTCTTGTTTGCAAAAAAAATATCATAAAATGTAAATCGTCCACGTGGTACGCGGCACTGGAGCGGTGTCCAATTTTTATAAGACACGCGGCGCACCAAAACCGCACCGCGCGGAACGCGGGCGCAGCGAGGTTGACATCTTCAGTTCCGATGTCAGTAAATCTGTTCCGATTGAACTAAACCTGTTTTGATTTAGCTAAATGTGACCCGATTCATCTAAGTCTGTTCCGATTAACCAGAAGCTGTCTGACTTATCTAAATCCGTTCCGATTTTGATACTTGTTTCCAATTTCGCAGTTTTTTGTGCTAAATGTGTCCGATACCATTTTTTTACGAACGACGCCCCATAAATTAGGCTTTATTCAACATACATGCTTATTTGAACAGGAACTCCAATGCGGCTTTCACTCATTGTTGCTCTAGAAGCGTTTTTCGCGCTGCTTTATGGTTCAATGCTATTTGGTTACCTTAAAATCAGGAGCATTCTTTCCTACAAGAAACTCGTCCACTCACCGTTATATTGCAAGAATAGTATACAAGCCTATGCGGACTCACGGACTTCACTGATAGCACAGGCGAAACTTGCTTTTGGTTTTGAGGCTAGGGTCTCTTATGAGTGTTCCAAATTCCCATATTGCGTTCCTATTTTAACGGCTCTCTTTCTTTTGAGGTAACCATCAAGTATTAAAGCAATACTCTTCGAACAAACAGTTTTGCGGAGACAGATGGTAAGCCGAGAACCGTGCTAGCGAATAAAAGGATTGCTTTTGATTTTACTTAAGTAAAATTTTACTTAACGATGGGCAGTTCTCGCGCGCACAAGAAATCCGAAGAACAGTAGGTTATTATTACGAAAGAATAGCATTGTTATTACGTTTTGCTTATAAAGGCCCAGCATGCTTTGCCCGACTTTTAGTCTGCAGTTGAACGAAGTGCAAAGCATTGTTTGGAGATTATCTTGTAATCTCCCTTTTTGCTTTCGCAAGCACCAAAAAAGCACATTTATGTCAAAGAGGCGCTATTGAACGGGGCGCCACACACATTTTGGTTGTGCAATTTCTCCCAAATGTTCCCAATTGATCCGTCACTGGTTTGGCTAGTCAATGAAATATGGATTCGTCAACGACATGCGACTTTCATCATGCACATATCTGTTAAAGCACGATTGTAAAACTT
>JGI24158J21664_10004708_pt1 | contig 17607 bp, 11 predicted proteins | sample Ectturendosymbi3_FD_21664 | JGI IMG/M metagenome (IMG submission 21664)
TAGAAATAAAACACAGATGCGACATTTCTACCCATCTGGTTTATTACAGAAAGTCGGATAGACACTTGGATCATTGCATGAGGTTTCACGAGCAACGCAAACATTTGCAGAAGGTTCCGCTGCAGCAAAAAGGTTGAAAAACGCTGCTGTGCAGAAATAAGAATCTTGATCAATGTTTCTTAACCCTTTTGTCTGTCAAGCCCACTTTGAGAACTGTCTTTTGCAGTCATGCGAACCTATCAAGTGTTCAAAGGGTACCGATGAACAGCAGGTTTGGGAACCCCTGGAATATACGATATAAGATTTGGAACTTAGCAAGCGCGCTAGAATGAGATTTCACTGTGCAAGTTGTCTGGTGGTACTGCGCATTTGCGCACCTTAGAAGGAAAATTGGTCCTTTGTGTGAACCCACCTGACAAGAAACAAGTTTAAGCGAATGTAATTAGTGGTTAATTTCTTCATCAAACTTTCCACGTTGCAAAGCGCGTAAGGGCTCCCCCTTCCGTTGAAATCTATTGACGCCCTCTGGTCTTGACGTTTGCATTTTCGTTTAATTCAAAGCAAATTGTGAAGTTTTGCCTCTGCGCAGTTTCGCAAATTTTGAGTTAGTAATGAGTCGTCACAGGAAGGAGTTGCGCGGGGCCATGGCCTATGCATAAATCCGTCATTGCACACTGTATACAAAATTGTGATTTCCAAGCCGTAGTCATTATCGGTCCAAACAGTGTCTCCACACTCTATAGTCCAAGCTTATTACTGATTATGGGACAATAAATGACGCCAAAGTCGTAACGATGCTTCAATGCATTTAATGCAGTTCAACTAATTCGCAACAATAACTTCAGCTATCGTTTTCCCACTAGCGGCGCAAGTGGCGAATCAAATGGAAGGTTTTCGTTTCAGTTCCTTGCGCTTCGTGGGTGAATCTGCGCTCGCAATAAACAGTTTTTATTCGACTTGTTATCTCACTCACTCTAAATTACCAGTTTTTTGCTGCAATACAAAGCAGATGTCTTCTTGATCCTTATCGTGCTGATGCGCATGGCACTCACTCATCGTGGACCCACACCTGAGATGCTGGCCTAAGGCAAATGGATGCCATCTTTTCGCTTCACGCTAAGAACGACAGTTAGGCCATACTGTAATACTCTTCTTGTGAAAAGGGTATGTTAACAAAGGCCTCCTAAATTTAAAAAGATGTTTATTTAGGAGGCCTTGTGTTAACGCGGAAAGAACTCCACGTCAGCTGGTTTTACACTTTCTCTGCCACGCGTAGTTTCCGGCGGATCTGGACAGCGCCACGATAAAACCATGTGCAACGCAACATTTGTGCACAATTGTGTTGACACTCCAGAAAATTACGAAAAACACACGTTTACAAAACGTCTATATTCAACTTCATCGCTATTCCAAATTTGATCGCAATTCCGCCATCAATTTCAAACATCGGGAAGAGAAGTTAACCAAATTTCGAGGGGTGCTATCTGGACAACTACAACCCGATTATGATTACACGTTTCTCGATGTCCTGACGTGTTTTAATTCAACTTGTATGATGATGTTGATTAGTTGTTCCAATAGCTTCAACTTGCAACTGACCAGCCTTCTATAACTGTTCAACGTTTGATCTGATTTGGTTCTACTGCTTAAGATACACTGAGACAAGTATACCAGTAAAGCAAACCAAAGGCGTTTCATACCGAATAAACATGAATGCACACGCTGAATAGCCGCAGAACATTTCACCGACTGTTCCCACATCTTGCATGAGACAGGGGGTGTCAAGTACAGATCAGCGAACGCAGGGATTCAATGTCTGAATTACAAGTTTCGTACCGATCTCTGCTTTTACGATTAGCTGCACACGTATTGGTTCGAGTCAAACCTAGTTTTTACGTGTACTTTCAGTTTTTTTAAGCGCTCAGTCACGATACGTAGTAACAAAAAAGTTCATTTTGAAACACTATTTGCGTTCGCGTCAACGAAGCAATAAAGCGGCTATTGTCAGAACTACGCTTTTCATAAAAAATAACACAGAAAATATTAAATGAAACCCAAAGTTGAGACTGTGTAGAAGATCTGCTTTTGGTTAAACGTCTTGTGCAAGGATGTCAATTAAACACCTGGCCCGCTGCAGGTTTTTCGTCACCTCTGGTCGACTCGAAAAAGTGTAAAAATTACGAATAAAATTGAAAACGTTAACAACACTTTGTAAATGGTTCATTAAAAGTTGGTCCTTACGTTTTTCTCTTCTATGCACGACCTTCCTTCCTGTCTGGACAATATTCCCAAATTCTTGTAGTCATTTTCTTTGCCAAATTCTGTTATTGTGATGTCACAATGGGGTACACCAAACTAAAAAAGCTTGTAAGCTGGGGTGTTCCGAGGTTAGATGGCGCCCGAGGCAAGAAACAAGTTTGGCGCCCCCATGTTCGAACCTAAGGTCTTTTGGAAGCACACTAAATCTACTGTATTGAAGTACTTGCGAGATTGTTGGGACTTTTCGGCGCCCCTTAGTGTTTTGGCGATCAGGGCATTTTCTCCACTTACCCCCTCGATAGTCGTTACGCCCGTGCCTATAGGCGCGGAAAGGTTTCAATTTTGTTGTTATCGTTTATATCAGTCGTATCCATTGTTCCCTTTATGAAAATTTTACACTGAGATGAGCAAATGTTTAAGCATGCAATTGTGCAACCACTTAGACACCCAACCAGTGAAGAATTTCATGCGTTGGGAGAGCTATGCGATGTATACAAAATTTGGAATGTTGCAAGTGCGCGAGAATGAGATTTCACTGTGCAAATGATCTGGTGGTTCTGCGGTATGAACACTGGTTGTATCCTAACCAAAAATACTTTGTCAAAAAGGAGGAAAGTACAGTAGATACAGAGGGTGAAATGTTTAAAGAACAACGGTCCGTTTCCTATTTACTCCGTTTTCTCTACAAGCGCCAATGAACAGATTTTTCCATAGTACACTTTCTTCTGTCCCATCCCATAGTATTTCCAAAGAACTAGTAATACAAATTACGTTATAACATGTGCTTGTGCATTGTCGACCCTCTAGTCTAGTAGAGGACCATGGCTAAAATACAGAAGAACTTCCAATTAGGGGGAGACAATAAAATTATGTGACCCCTTGTTTTGGTTGTGACATAAAATGTGCTCCAAAAACTTTTTCAGGTGCTATGCATCACTCTGCCGTGGCACCGAGACTCCACGTGTCATACTTACTGCGCTCTGAGCGTAAAATATCGGTAATCAATTTCAGAAAATTCCTACTATAGGATGGACAATTCCCATGGGAATCCCATTCCTGTGAGCAAGCCGTCAATGAAACAAAGCTGTGCGAAAGCCTTGCACACAATATTGAGATATATGATAGTCTAAAATTGGCAACTACGCAGTTTTTGACACATGATATTGATGCACTTGCTAAGGAGAATATATGCCAAGTTTCAAGCGCAAATTCAAAATAAGTTGAAATATTTTTTAAAGTATTTTTTGTGTCGTATCGCCATCCCACGTAAATTTTCTAGCTTGTTTTTCTCCAGTGGGTTGATGTTGTTGCAGCTTCAAGAGCTTTGTTCCCGTAAAATCTTTCCAATTTATATATTACATACATTTACAAGGCCATTTAATAATTTACCCTTCTTGCACAGTTCCCAGTTTACTTGGTTAATGTTCGTTGAAAAACTTTTCCTCAAACGCAAAAGATTTCGGAATGTACGTTTTTACATTAACTCAAAAGGAAAAAATTTAAATTGTCTTAATGTATAGGTCAGTGGTTCTCAACCTTTTTTCTACCACGCCCCCTTTAAGTAATTGTTCTTTGTGTCAAGCCCCCCTGACAATAAAAAAGTGGTATAAACAAATGTATTTATTGGTCAAATTCTTGATTAAACTTCCCATGTTGCAGAGCGCATTGCAGAGTGCTTGCGCCCCCTTGAAATCTATTGACGCCCCCCTGTTAAGAACCACTGGTATAGGTTCTTATTCCATGGCTCGACCCACTTGAAAGTAAACAGGTTTAAATCTGGCCCCTGGAACAATAGGTTCATCCCCAGTCTAGTGCGTCAAAGCCACATTGACACATTCTAAACTAGTGGTCTCAAGCTCAAATTGCTCCGAGGGCAAAATCATGACTTCATGAAGCAACCCGAGGGCCGCATTATGAAGCTGACGCAACAATGGTGGTGCCTGAACCTTACTGCAAACAGCTTTTACATCGTATTTCCTGCCAAAGGTATTGTGAGTTATAGGCAAAACATTTCTACGTTCGTTTGAAAGGGATTTGTCACTCGCTAGCCGAGCTCTTTTAAACAGCGGTGAATGAACTAAGTAACCTAAATGTTAATTAATTATTTGAAAATTCCCAAAAAGCGTCACGCACCGTACAAAATGCCTTGCGGGCCGCGTGTTTGAGCCCCTGTTCCAAACCATAAAAGTCTTGTTCTATCGAAAACAGTACTGCAGATTTTGGTGTCTGTGCACTGACAGGCCTTTTATAGCCCTGCAGATTCATTGGTCGAGATTACTAATGGCATTCAACTCTAAGAGTATGCATTACAAGTTTACAAGAAATTCGAGGCCATCAGCAGCACAGACAAAAGAATGGTAATTTCTCGATGAAGTTTTTAAAAACTCGGTATGCGTATAAAAATTTTTCTCGTTTATAAATTTCAGTTAAGAGATACAATTTCTAAGTAACTCTGGTGCCTGGAACAAGCATGAGATTTCCATGAGCTTTCAATAAAGGATCTGAGCAGTAGACATTCATTCTTGCTGTGGTAGGTTACGTCACACCTTAAAATGAACAAAAATGCACGTGATTAAATTTTAATTTCCTGACAAAATGATACCTGGTAGTTATGAGGAAACGTGTGCCACATCAAGTACTTGCAAAAAAACTGACAATTCTAAATACATGACCGTCATTGATCAAAGACCTATGTCTAGCTCTCAGCTCAAACCTTACAAACCCACTTAAACCAATAACTGAAATTTGATTCGTCAGTCATCACTAACATCATTATACGGTATGTAGTATACTGGAAGTCAGCACAGTCACTGATGCGAAGCAATTTGTGTCAAGATCTATAACAGATTGCCAGGTCTCTTATTCTACAACCGCTCCTGTCGTCTGACGCAAGGACCACACGGGCAGTGGTTGTATGGAATTCAGGAGCGTTTCCTGCATGTCAAATCAGTCATGTGGATGCCTCTGCACCAGGGGTGGGCAATTAGCGACCCGCGGGCTACACGTGGCCCGCGAAAGCATTAAGAAAAAATCTTAAATTTCCTCCAGCTTAGGGCTTAGGCTAACTTGTCAGAGACTTGCTTCTATTTCCACTAGAAAGTACGGCCCTGCGCTAAACGCGGCCTTCCAGAAGTGGCCCCTGAGCAAATTAATTGCCTACCCCTGCTCTACACTGGTCCACGGTATGACGCAATTATGCTCTCAGCGAAATTAATGCTGGAAATAATTGGCGTGCTTACAGGAGCATGACAAGAGCGATGACAGGACGGACTAAGAATAGTGCGATCTGGAGATTGAGTGACATGAAATTTTTACTACAGTAGAACTCCACTTTCAACAAAATGCCGATTTACAATTAACAAAATATCTAGAACATGACCCACATTTTTACAATCTTCATGGCAGGCGACAAAAAGTGATATCGACTGCTGCACAGCCAGGTTACGCATCACCATCAGCCAGAAAATGTGACGCTGAGCAAAACTTTGGTTTAGTGAGCATGGAATTGCACACCCACGTTGACACACAACTAGTGAAGCGTTTTAAGCGGTAAAAAGGCTATGTGATATTGAATTTGGAATGTTGCAAGTGCGCAAGAATGAGATTTTACTGCGCAAACTGTCTGGTGGTGCAACTGCGCATTTGCGCACCTCAGAGGGAACTTTGCCATCAGGCCGTTGCAAGTCTGACTTCGAGCTTGTCTCGATGTTGAAAGAACGATCGTTGCGCGAAGTTTACTGAACTTTTTTTACTTCGTGGGGATCGCGGAGCATTGGCATGAGTAGTTGCAAACAATCTTCTAGCATTTGCAATAAAAGCCTGGTGGATAACCGAAATTCACGAAGCAGGTTTTCAATTAATTCGACTCGTAATTTCTCAGCACTTTACATTAAGTTATTGTTACCGAAAAACAGGGACATTACCATTTCGAACGACTTTTCAGGAAACGTGTTTTTTTACAACGAAATGTCCTTCGTGTTCGGCTTCATTTACATGTTTATACCTTTTAGTCCGTTGGCAAACACTAATCTTCATAAAAATCTTGCACAATGCTGTTGATGCATTTTCTATGACACGTGCTCATATCCATAGGTGTAGAAGCAGGCAAAATTTTGCAGGTGGTGCGAAGGACTTTCGCCCGAATTTCCTCAAACTTGCCCAAAAAGTTTTTGTGCGGGTTTTGCCTACAAATTGTCTCCTACGAAGATCATGGAGACCTTTTTTTGGTATGACCTCCGAAAGCAAAAAAGGTCTTGATGTGTTTTTCTGCAAACGTTGGGCGCAATTTTTTAAAATCAAGAAACGTTGGGCGCCATTTTTGCCCGGATTTTCGACAAATCAGAACTTTTGGGGGTGCGCTTGCACCCCCGCCTCCTTCACCACTTGTCATATATCTTTGCTTGAATCCAGCAATAAATTCACGATGGGTGTAATGAAATCCCAGACTTTTCCAGTTACACACTAGAGAGATGATATTGTTTTAGGAAATCGATCGTTACTTCGACTTATCTGATTTAATTAACACAAACGTAACGTTTTGCTGTTCAGCATCGACACAATTTAATGCCTGAAAACGTATCAACAAAACTGACCCATTCGATTTGGACGACAGGGACTGGTACGCACATTGCAAAAATAAATAATAGCAGAGAGAGCTACAGTAATTGTTGGATTGTCGTACGGTTGAGCAAACTGAGGGAGAAAATGTTTGATGCATTCGCACCTTTTCACCCAAGTTGAAGCTACACTTACATTTCAGAACGATTTTATGTGATACGTAACTTTGTCAAACCGAAAGAAGAGCAAGTTTGTGAACAAGCTGCTGCACGGAATTTTTGAAATACGCTTTCGTGACTCCGACAACGGCCATTTTTGCAGCAACGCGAAATCGCCAACAAGCGGCGGGCACGCAAGCTGGACAGAGAAGCAGCGCACTCAAAATGGCGCCATATACCGCGAGTGCCCTCGGTCTAAACGCGCTCGTCGCTTTGTTATGAAGACGTAAGACTAAAATCTGAATGCTCGGCCACGATATGGAAGCTTAAAGCAGGTGCAAAACCCATACTCCAAACTTCCGGACGATATCAAACGGTTCAGAACTATATGTTTGAACTTATACCAACTTTAAAGGCACAGGTTTCAAAAGGTTTTACTTGTGTTTCTGAACTATGATATAAATCGGCAATACTTGGAGCACCACCAATCTCAGTGCCCAGTGAACGAGTTTTCTGCTGCTGCTTTTTTTGAAATGATGACAGAAGATGTACAGTGCAAGGCGACGATGCTGAAATACTGTGCTTCCCGAACCACAATATATAATTGTTAATAAATTGTTTATTAAATCATTATTTGGTGAAAATGCCAACATTTCCGTGTATATCTTTAGTTACGAGGCCCAGTGGCGTACGCAGAAATTTTTCATGGGGGGGGGTTTCATTTAGTGGCATAGGGTAGTCATTTGTATTTGGTATGCGCTGTTTGTGACGTCACAATCTGACGTCATAGTCCACTTTCCAAACCAATATTTTGGCGAAGTTTGTTGACATAATATGCACGTTTTTCTATACATCTACTCTCCTTATTTTATGTGCCATTGCACTGAAAATAAACTATTAGCGATCTAAGTTAGGCTATCGGAGGAATATACACTCAACGCTACGATACAGCAGTTCGTGACTGCAAAAATATCAGGCGGCGCGTTAAAACAAGGGAGTACAACACACTCATTAATTCGTCAGAGCAATTTACAAAGAAAAAATGAGGCTGCGCTAATGTCTTGTCGAATACGAGCAGTCCAGCATAAAGTGCGGGTGGACTGGCTGACGCACACACCCCGGTTTCAAAAAATAAAGTACGCAAGAAAACTTTCGATTTTGTTGTTATTTATAGAAGTCCAGCAAACTTTTAGTTTTCCTTTTTTCCTGCTGAGACACAATAAATGCTTGGATGCTTCTGTGTTAACAACTGCTGTTTTTGAGCTCGTGAAACAGTTCTATGCTACAGAAATCGGGGCCTAATGCAGCCAATGCTGTCAGCACTTGCGCTGATCAGCCTAAGCCTTAGTAGACAAAATAAATCCAGTTTTTCGGATAAAGTGAACTATCGCCGAACATAATCTTAAACATGCATAGCCTAGTGGACGAAAGGTCTGAAAAAAGTGGTGAGATGGTTTTTGTACCCAGACGATAACCCAGATTCTTACCGAAACCTAATTATTACTTTTTGGCCCATTTACAGTATTTCTTGAAATTTGCATGCAAATTCATTCCCTGTTCTTTGCATTAAGTCGACAAATTAACAAGCAAAAAGTATGCGGAAACAATCTCCTTTTCGGAGGTAATAAAGTTATTGTAACATATCAAACTAAAGTGGGGTTAACCCCAAACCCTCTTGCGTACGCCCTTGGCAGACAGTATAAAGACAATGGTTTCGGGCAAAGTGATCTATCGCCGAACACGATCTTAAACATGCTTAGTGAACGAAAGGTCTGCAAAATGTGGTGAGATGGTTTCTGGACGCAGACGATAACCCAGATTCCCACCAAGACCTAATTATTACTTTTTTAGCCCGTTTACAATGTTCCTTGAAATTTGCATGCAAATTTATTCCGTGGTATTTGCATTAAGTCGAAAAATTGACAAGCAAAAAGTATGCGAAAACAATTAATCTCCTTGCGAAGATAATAAATTTTTGCAAAATGTCAAGCTCACGGGGTGGGTTTAAACCCAACCCAACCCCCCTTGCGTACGCCCTTGACGAAGCCTTTCCATTTTCTCTCAACTTGGTTTCATATGCATCGTAATGTTTTTTACTAAGGTTTGAATTTAGTAAAAATATCGGTATAGGCACCAACAAAATCTTGTCGGGCGAGTTCTCACCTAAAGAATAAGTTGGTATATTTTACAATTTGTTGTCCTAGCACCACACGCGGCAATGCGCCCACACGCAACATAAATGACGGCGCACATGCACACACTTTGAAACAAGACCCGATGAATCAAAATATTATTCCAGGGAATGGCAAGTAACTAAAACCTGTTAATGGCCACAATATTACCAACCGTATGTTGCATTTATTTTGGTGCGAATCTAATCGATGTCGCTGACGCAGCCCGCGTTGAAACCTTGTTTCGTCATTTTCAACCAAAATTGCCACCAACAAATTTTGAATCCGTTTTACTAAGATTCGATCGATTTTCTCCAAGATGACTGGGTCAGTTAGTCAGCAGGTTCCTGAAATGTCACCTATTCTTTGGACCTCTTGTGCAATAATATATTTGTATGAACAGCTTATCTGTCTGACATGCATCGTGGATGGGGACAACGACAGCGAAAATAATTACTGCACACAGAACTTGAGGATATGCTCAGATCTGGATTTCACTTTTCCACTTTAATGCACTAGTTTTCAATTTGATTAAATTTCTTGATCAGTATTTTTCACCACTTGGTTTTACATTGGTGCAAAGCCAAACTCACTACCAGTCACCCATCAGACAAATGGAAGGTTGAGTTTGCCGCGGGTGTCACTCGCAGTCAGAAAAGCGGTTGCTTTAGTTGAGTGGAGCGACGGAGGTTGACATGTACCTTTTTGTTTGTTTAGCATCGGGCAAATGTTTTATTTTCCGTTACAAGAGCAGGATCCATAAATAGACGAAAATAATCACCGTACCTTCCACGATCTTGCGTCTTCAGTGTTTGCAAAAAAATAATTTCATGGTTATTTTACCTCAACGATTAACCGGCGGAAGGAACTAAATCAGTGGGGAGTCTGTTTACTATCACGGCCTCGTAAATTGTGGAATATCACGGGCAGAAAAAATGTATACACTGACTGATTTATTGTTCCATATGAATCAGCCAATAAACAGAAACAACATGTCGCTGTGCAGCGACGTCCCTTGACTAACTGTATAAGAAAGTTCTGACACGAGCTAAGGTCACGCGCGTCAGGTTTCCCTCCTCTGATCTAAATCGACGACCAACAGCTTTGTTCAACCTGTCAAGAAACAATAATGAACAAGGCACTCTTCTCTCAAATTAACATCAAATCAAAGCTGGTGAGTGCGCCACATGGTTATCTTCGTATTCTCGATCGCACATCCAATTCAACACAAGCTTGCCTCCCATTAAACACTTTGGGTCAGGGTTTCGTAACCTGGGGTGCTGGGGAAGGTCACATATGTGGCGGTCAAAGGTAAAATGAAGATGTACTGCACTTGTCTTTACTTTATCCCTTTGGTAACCAGGTGTTAGCCAATGGTAGGGGGTGCTGGACTGCTTAGGCGTGACCAAAAGGGCTGCTGAGGTAGAAAAAGGTTAAGAAACGCTGCTTGAGGTGATGAGCTTGGTTCTTACTCGAAGTCTTGTAGAAGTGAGTCAAAAATATCTGCACGTCTCCCAGTGGCATAGCCAGCCCAAACATTTGGGGGACCAAAATGTTTGAGCTTAGGCGAATAACACTATTTTGCTTAGAAAAACGCCTCTCAAACCACAAAATGACTGTATTTTCTAAAAAATGGGGGGNGCATGGCCTCTTTGCNCCCCCTGGCTACGCCTATGACGTCCCCGGCAATGTTTACGGTTTTTGGTTAAACACAAGTTCAAGGAACGAAGAATATCTAAATGGTNCGATATAACTAAAATTTCACCACTGTTATTCAACCCCGCTTTCATGGAATGCCAATATGTAAGAAACGCTCTTCACAAGTAGATTTACAATATTGGATGAGATAAAGTCACTGTATTTGAAAGCAACCACTCCTTTTCTGAGTCTGATTTCAGGACTTGGAATGGGTAGCTTTACATGAAATCGTTGTCTGATTAAAACACTGCTGATTGGTTCGGCTCCATCACCTTTGTGGAAACTAAGAAAACTTGTTGAAACGATTAACCTATTTCCAATCATTCCAACGTCCTTCACATTCAGTCTGGATTCTAGAATTCATACATTTTACACGGAGTGCGTTGCAGCGCTTTTTTTTCGAAAACCATTGTACCGTTCTTCTTACAAACAACTTTGTCACAAATACCGAATACATGCATTTTATTATACGTTTCAGCTTAGTGGTAAGCCATTATCAGAAATATAAATGACATATTGAATACGTTGTTTTATTCAACGTTTCATCTTAAGTCGTAAGCCATCATCAGAAATACACATAAAACTTTTTTTGCAATAGTATTGCTCGCAATAAGAATATGCACCAACTCCGTGCATCGCTTACGAAAGGTGGTTGTTGTGTTTATGTAACAAAAAAAAAAAACTTGGCCAGTGACCAAAACCCAAATCCTATCGCAGATTAGCAACATTCTGGCACGGGCAATGTACCCATACCTCACTACATAGGTAGGCAGTCAAACGTTCGAACGCAATTGGCACACTGGAGCTCAACAAATGCCGGGAGTGCAATTATGTCCAACCGAAGCCAAAACCTATGTCACTATCTTATTGAGGGCCACACATTATGACTAACTTCGCTCTCAGTAAATTTAGTTACTGCAACCCACCCAACTATGGTCTGTGGGTAAATCTACATTTCTTCATGATGCGTATTCATAAACATTGTTTTCTGCCCATGCTACTTGTTTTTGCTATGAAATGTTGTACTAAAATGCCTTGCCCTCTGCCTCACAACCAATATTGCTGCTTGCTTCCTCCACCTATATGCTTGCCTCACCTGCTCATCTGTACATGCCTCATCTCTTCACCCATTGCTTGCCCACCTTCATCTGTGTTATGTTGATGTCTATTGTGTTTTTTTTATTTTCATTTTGTTATTTTTGCTATATGCTACATTTATTTGTGACTTCATTTTGGCTTGTTTGTGTACATATTTTCTCTTTCGTTTCTATTTTTGTGCCATTCTCCGCTTTTTTTTAAAATTGGCTTGCCGATGTGTTTTAGGCGAATAACGCTATTTTGTTTGGAAAAACGCCTCTCAAAGCACAAAATGACTATATTTTCCAAAAATTTGGGGGGCCATGGCCCTTCTGGCCCGCCCCTGGCTATGCCTATGGTCAGGTTGGCATTATATTGTGCATACACAACAACGAATTCTTTCAACTGGGTCGCGGGTTGGACATATCCGAGTAGCTAGCCTAGAAAACATTTCAATAGGACAATTGCTCAGATATATCCGAAAATGTTTGTTCTTCCGCATGCATTTGCAATTCGATTAAAGTTTTCGAGTTGGATAAGCTTACAATTGGCACAAAACATGTTAAAAGCAAGGGCAGTAAAACACTACAGCATGTCATGAAGTTCAAGTACCCTAGAGACCTATTCACTGGTGACAGAGGACAGAACAATGAGCTTGATATACGGATGGGCATGAGCAAACGCAGTATTAAGTAAACTTTATCGTTCCGTGCTAGCGGTAGATCAAAGTGGGAGCTTTCAAACACCGCAAAGTTGTCAGTTTCTAAATCAGTCTTTCTTGCGAACCACACCTACGCTCATGACTCTTGGATTGGATAATGACTGAAACAGTGCCATCTTAGTACAGGCAGCAGACACTGGATTTTTTCGAGAAGTTAATGTTAACGGCGTGACACTTTGTGACAAAGTGCGCAGTTATGAAATTCATAAAACATTGAATGCAGTGCTACTTCTCCGAATGGAGTCCCCAGCTATACGTTGGTTCGGCCACATCACGAGACTGTCCAAATAAATATTGGCAAGGTGTGCCATGCTGGCTACAACCAAGGGAAAGCGGCCTAGAGGTCGAACAAGGACCAGGCGGTGTAATTCCCTTTCCGACCTTGCTTGGTCCCGTCTTGGTATGGAGCAACGCGCCATTAGAGGTTGTAGAAAACTGTGAGGTATTTCGAGACCTAGGGTTGTTGCCCGGCGACCCTCCGAGAGGGAAAAACAAAAATTAGACGTGCAGCATTATTCCTGGTCGCATTGTACAGCGAAATACAGAAGCACATACAAATGTAACATCCAGTAAACTTGTATTCACTTTGAGATCGTAGCTCGTGGACACAAGCATGTAAGCAGTATCTCGAGTGTGTCTGTTAACGAAGTTAATCGACAGCACATTGATGTGATAAATGATGGGAGCGACGAGTATGTGATATACGCACCAATTCAAGGGTATGTCAGTTCGACAGGCATCCACACAACACAGAACTTGACCTGAAGATAAACTGCGAGTTCTATAGCTGAGACGTCGTTTTTTTCGTCGCCTAAATTTTTGGTCTTACAAATTTTAATACAATCATGAAAGGTTTTGTCGGAGCCGCAGAAAGCATGAATTAATTTCTAAAGAAGCTTATCAGCCCAATCTCAATAGTATGCACGTTGGTTTATTTGCCATATTTTGCCAGTTCATCGAACACCAGAGCCAAACACTAAGGCTTAATGAAGAATTTTTTGTTCTTTCAATCATAGCTGTAGGAAAACCTAAATGTTTGGAGGTGCAAACCACTTTTGCCCGGTTTTTCGCATTTCTTACCAAGAAATGGATGAAGTGCTAACTTACTGCTAATTGACAAAGCAAAACAAGTTGATACTATTATCTTTCAACACGACAAACGGGGTTAGGATCAGGTTTAACATTTGTTCAGTCGTCAGCAATAGCAAAAAGCTTTTGCAATTAACCTTGTATAACCACTCTAATCCTGCAATTAATCACAAACGTTTTTCAGAAATATGGTAAATATATTAATTTGCCAGATTTTTTAAAAGAATTTGAAACATTCTTAAAAATTCTTTTCCCGATACTTTTCAAAATTGTATTGTTTGCGATTGAGACCGCACCCCTACACCCTTATCTCCGACAACTGAACGGCTTGCCCAGCAAATACCGCAAGACCAAGAGCACCAACGCAGCGAATTTCAAGGCACTACTCACCTGTATCACAGCTTGAAGAATTGATTCCAGGCGAGGTCAGCAACCCGTATCCTTGCCCGCCACCTTGCGAAACGAAACACGAAACCTGGTTAGGAAAACTGTCCTCTATCTCATCACACTGCTTGTCCTCTTCTTTGAGGACTCCTTGACCAACTGAACACGCCTTGTTGGAAGTAATTCCATTCTGCTGCTTGTTAAAGCTAGAAAGATTTTGCTCGAGGCCTACCGTGCTTAAACACTGCTGAGAAAGCGTAGGTTTTTCGTTCACGATTTGGTGCGGAAACTGTTCTTGTGCTGTTCCAAATGAAGGAAGAAATGAAAATGGTTGCGGTGCTGACGGACACTGAAATTCGCAGTCCGTGATGGTCCGAATGCGAAATTTAATAGATTGTGGATTGACACTGTCCTGAACAAAACCATGCTGGTAAGCGTTTGAACGTTCACTAGAGTTTACGTTGATATTTGGCATACAGTACTTGCTGATATTGTTGCTTGAAACAGCTGAAGTACTGCCAAGAATTTCTTGGTTGTTAAAACCGCTATCAACGTCCATTACAGAGCTGGGAACAACTGGCGATACTTCAGCAGCATCACCCGAACATACATCGCCCATTGTGGATGAACAACCTTGAACGGTATTGCTAGCAGCAGTCACAGCAAAGCTATTCGAGCACTGCGCCAATTCGTCACAAGCATATGATCCATCCCCGGGTTGATCAAAAGGCCGGTCCTGGTTGACTTGGCTAAAGGAGTTGAAACCAAATGATGCACTGCTATACGGGTAGTTGCAATATGCTTCTGACCTGTAATCTGAGTAACTGCAACCACAGTTACCTGACGTCCGCACTACCGGTAAATCAACTTGCAATCCGGCACTCAAACCGCACGAAACTGTATCATTGTCTTCCTTTAAAATACCAGCCTGACTTTCCGTACTTAAGCACTCAGGGTTGCAACCAGACGCTGTAAAGTTGCGCCACCGCTGCTCAGACGTGACTGCTGCAGCATTAGGAGCTGGGAAAAACTTGTCGGAGTTCGCCGATTGCACGCTGTAACCGATAGACTTTTCCGCAACAGAGGCGAACGCGAAAGGCTCTCCCACTTCTTCCGTGTAAGGCTTGATATTGGAATCGACTGCACTTGCCAGACTCACAGGACTCCCGCAATGCTTATGGGGCTGAGCCGCCATCGAACTGTGGTTGTCGCATTGGAGACCAAACTTAATTGCCTCCATGGGAGGCAATATTCCGTCACTTTCTTCTCGATACCACATAACACTTTTAAAGCCTGCGGTCACTTTCAGCACGAATTCGTACTCACGGTTTTTCCAGTTTAACTGCTAGAGAAATGTTAGCAAAACTGTTTCTCCCGCAAGTAAAAATACGAACACCAAAGAGTGAGAAAAAAGCTTACTCCCAACGTGGTTTCACATACTAGCTCGATTTCGGCGAATGCGCAGACAATCGCCTTTTATGACCTGCAGAATAAAGTGCTGGATGTGCTCTTGCGGTGTATAGGGCTATGCTGACCTGGCGTCTAGGCTGCTGCTTTGCATTGCTTGGCAACGGTGAAATTGTGGCGCAAAAGATGGTGACGAAAAAGAGAAAGTGCAAATCTTCAACACACCAGGCAATTTCCTGAACGGTTTACGATGGCGGCCAGGCGGTTATCGTAAACATGCAATATCCCATGCTCACTCCCAACACGGCTTGTTATCAGACTTTTAAGAAAAAAGGCGTTAGGAGAGCTTTCTACTCGGGTTGCGAGCTTCTAACAATCGAGTAACGAATCGGTTGAGTTGATACCGTGAATTTTATCGTACTTGTGTGCAGCTTGTTTCAACAGGTTGAGGTTGTTCAGCGTACTTAATAAAAAGATAACGTAACCTTTAAATTTATTGGAAACCTACAGGCAAAGCAAACGTTTTTCATTTAATGCTCATGCTACGAGGGTTAGAAACAACGATAAATCAATGCAACCGTCAGAAAATCTAAGGATTTAGAGTTCACAATGGCAATATTCGTTTCCAATTTCAACAGTACATTTTACTTGACCTCATTAGCATAAACCTTATCAAACGTTTGGTGAAGATACCGCTAGCTTTCAATTTACTTGGCTAAGGTGTCGTACGTTCCAACTGCGCGAAGAGGGTTCCCGTGCCGAAACACTTTGGGAACCACTGATTTAACCGTACATTCAGTAATGATGATACCACATCTCGACCTTGAAATCCAAGCTTTATGTGCGCACCCTAGAAATCCCACATACTGACCGACATTCTTCCAATTCAGCTAGATTGCGTACTAGCACTAGCGTACGGAAGGGGGTGGCCACTGTGCCATGGACGTCCTCTCAGTCCCTAAAAATCAAAAATGTATAAACAGTTTTCGGCAGTGTATACTGTCAGTATTCGGCAGCGTATACCAAAATGTTTAATTTTAGGCGAATAACACTATTTTGTTTAGAAAAACGCCTCTCAAAGCACAAAATGACTATATTTTTTACAAATTTGGGGGGAGGCATGGCCCCTTTGGCCCTCCCTTGGCTACGCCTATGCTTTAGGTCTCCCCTCGGAAATTTTCTGCGTACGCCACTGCGCACTAGAGACAGGTGAAAATGCCGTAGCACTGTACTAACGAACACTACCATTTTTGCTTATTTTGTGACCAACCACTGACACTGCTTGACACATAAGTGTACGGGAGTGCATATTTTTGGGGATGCAAAAAAATTTTTGCCCAAATTTGATCTTGCTTTCCGAAAGAGCATATAAACAGCAAGTCCTAATGTTAAGACTAAAGCGTACCATTGTAAACTAATCAAGGTTTCTGCATGCCTAATTAGGCCTAACAATTACTGGGGTTCAAAGCCGTACGTCCTTAACTAGCAATCAATATTCTGCATAGCTACATGTGAACAATGGCAATATTTATTTTGTTGAAAAATGTTATCTAATTACAGTAACATCCTTCCAAAAATTGCTGTTCATGCCACCACGCGTGGAAGGTGTTGTTCAGAATCTTCATTTTCAAGTTTTTACATACGTTCTAGACTCATTCTTCCAACACGATCATCCTAATAGATAAGATCTGTTCTTCTCTAGAATAGATGTGTGCATTTGTGTTGGCCACAATGGCAATCAATTTGGAAAAGGAGTAAAATATCGGGTTACGATCTAAAGTCTTACATTGCCGAAAATAGGTCAAGTCTCAAGTAATTAGAGGGAAAGGAGGCAATATAATACACAGCATAGGCTATAGCTTAACCTTCCACATTGGCAAGCTTCACTGCAACATGTTGTACGTATACAGTAATACTACAACTTACTTCAACGCTTGCAGCTTCTAAAGTCACATTATGAAAACCAAAAATCCACTCCAGTTTATACAGTTAAATGTGCATTGAACACAGCATGCTAAGAAAAAATAGCAATATGAGACTGATACACGCAAATACTGCAGCCTATATGATCAACTACTAAGGAATG
>JGI24158J21664_10004710_pt1 | contig 17606 bp, 5 predicted proteins | sample Ectturendosymbi3_FD_21664 | JGI IMG/M metagenome (IMG submission 21664)
GTTGCCTGTAAAAGGCGGAGCTCCGTAAATAGCGGAGCTTGGTTGCGGAGGTTTGATGACGTAACCGGAGTGGAAAAAAGTTGCGTTGCAAAAAGAATAAACACAAAAAAGCGAAGGAAAAATATTTAATTATTGTAAATAAATATGCGCTTTCCCAAACATCTAATACATGGATGTTTGCGATGTTTAAAAATTTATACATTCACAACTGTTAAAACCTATTTTTTGTCCGTGAACCGTTGTGAAGCCCGTTGTGAAACTAAGCAAAAATGATCAAACTTCAGAATAGACTTCTTTTACCGAAGTGTAATATCACCTTTTGCAATGAAATTATTTTTACTACTGTTTACTTGTCATTACTCAATGCAAAATATCGATTTTAGCGACTCTGGTTTCGTCATGAAACCTCCGCAACCAAGCTCTGCTGTTCACGGAGCTCCGCCTTTTACAGGGTACCCAAGTTTGATTTTTTGGAATATTCATACTGTAGATCAACATGCTACAATATTTGTGGTATTATTTTTCTGAACTTTGTAACAAGAGTGAAATGTTGATTTTATAAAATTTCTAGCTTGCTTAATCCTAAACATTCCATTTGAAGATTTTTGTATTGGTTAAAATGAACAGTATATATTTAAATGTAGGGAAATCAATATCATGTGGTATTTTTTAATTTATTCAGCATTTTTTTACTTTAGCTTAGTTTTAGCCTTTAATTGTTTTGGATCCTTGTAGGCTGTTTGTGTTTACTACAACGTCACTATGATGGTTGACATGATTATTACTGTAGTATTGCTATATCACTATGATCACTAATACCGCTAAAAATGCTTGGCTCATTTATTTTTAGTAACTGTTGTCTTTGAAAAGTCAAAACTTATAAGCATTATACAATCATAAAAAATTTCATAGTACAGTAGCCTATGAGCAAAAATTGATTAATGTTAAGTATGAACAAGTAAAAAATTATAAATATTCAGTTTAGTTTTTTTTATACTTGTTCTTTCTACTCTTTTCGGGAGTGCCTAATGATATTGCATGCAGACTATTGTTGTTTAGTATGCTAACTATTGTTCTTTAATACTGTGTGTTAATGACCATGGTTGCATTCAGCATTATTTAACATTGTTGGAACTTGATGTCGGAGGGCATACTGATGCAACATTAGCAAAGAGAAATTATTAATATATAGTAGCAAATTAAAATAAATTAGTGCAAAGCAAAGTCAAATTATAAAACATTAACAAACTTTCAAATTATTTCTAATTATTTTTCTAGCAGAAAAATTTTTGAGCTGGTGATCTATTAACTCTGGTTCTAATCCAAGTGATGGGCAGTAGGAATCTGTTTTTTTCTGTTGTCCTTGACTGAATTTTTGTGTAGTGATCGAAAAAAATTAAGTCAATTCAGACAACAATGTTCGAAAATGGAAGATGACAGAAAGTTTTCGATCTTCTTTAAACAAATAACTGAAATGTATCAGTGCAAAATAACAGGCAAGAATAATAACAACTTGCTCATTAGTTACTATAAGATACCTGCAAAATATTTGTATGAGAAATTTTGTGATATAATTGAAAATTAAATTATTTAGTAAAATGCATCATCAGTTATCTCTGATTCAAACAGAGCTTGTGTTGTTTTATTAATTGCCTAATTGTTGTTATCATAAATATGTGATCTATTCATTGCTTGTCGGTTATGTTACGTATATTTTAAGTAGATGGTAATGCCTTTTGTAATAAGACAATGATTTAAGCAAAAGTATCTAACACACTTAGGAATCAATTGGTAAACTTTTAAATTTAAAAAAGGTAAAACACCTAAATCATCTTTAACTTTCATGAATGGTTAACTTTATTTAACAGCTGCATCTTTATGTTATGTATAAATATGTTCAAATTAAAGTGATAAATCACTTAGCTCTATGCCATTGCAAAAAACGTTGTAGGCTCTTCGTATCTTGTAAATACACTTTTTCTATAAATCAAATCATTCATTTAACATATGTTTTGATTGTGCATGAAATTGTAATGCTTAATTATAAAATCTGTATTGAATGCTTGTTTGGGAACCACTCAACATAAATGATATTAAGCAGAATAGATATTGGGGCACCCTTAAATCTTATGCCACTTACTGATTCACCCTAAATGGTGAAATGAAATGCTGGCTTTAGAACATGCCAAAAGTTCTATAAAGGTGCTTAGCAGTTTTAATCATCTTTTTTTGCTTTGCAATGTTTTAGGTTGTGACTGATATATCAAGTACCGTAACTCTATTAAAATGTGATTGAAAAGGAAGAAAAAACTTTTTTAGTCTAGATAGTCTGCCTTTTTTAACCCAAAGTTTTTTTTGTTTGATACAAAGCTCTTATTAAAAAAATCTAATTATCATGATAGCACATCTAATAGCAAGTAATTTTCTTTGTTTTCTAAAATTGCATTATGCTCAGTATGTAACTTGGCAATTTGTTTCCAAAAATGCCCTGCTGTTGAGACTACATATGATATGAGACAATATTTCATACATTTTGAAGAAAGCAGGATGTCTAAAATTAACAAAATGTTTGGTAATATAAGTCATCAATGCAGCATTTTTGGATGGTTCATGGTCTAGGTGTTTCAAAGAAGCACATAGGTAGTGCAAAACTTAATGAAATCTCTTGTATTTCTTAAAATAGCCATAAGACTTCCTGTTATGTTCCATGACATACAGTAATAAAATTTTGTTTTAAGCATTTTTATACCTATCACAATTTGGAATTGTATTGTGTTAAAAATTCAAGTTTATCATGACCAAGGATATAACTTAATTATAGCTTCTTTCAAGTTTGATGCTACAGTTGAATATTACGTGGATCTTAATTTTGTAGGTGCTTTATAAATGCTTTATGTACATTCTATTTTAGTTCATTACAATCATTTCGTGTTTCATTTATCATAACTTGTTAAATGTAATTTAATCATGGTTGGCATAGTTTTTGAGCACTAGGACATTTGGATTTCCACAAAGGTGTTTCATCAGTCAATCAAATCATGTCAGACAATCCAGCAAAAACAAAGAGGTTTGTCATATTGAAACAGACCTGTTGTCGTGTGCTTCATTAGTGCTCCAAAGCATGTGACAGTGATATTTTGTGTGGTCTAACATGTTTGCATGCTGCTGGCTTGACAAGTGTAGTATTTTTGCTCAAAAAGATTGAAATGAAGTAAACAAGAAGTCTGTGGGATTGATAGATATTAGTTACAACATCAAACTTAAATCATATAAGATATTTACTTATTATCTTAAAGTATACAGAAGTTTATTTATATACATTGGTCCAACTAATGTAAAACGATCACATAGAACTTCACAACTGCTGTTCTTTTTTCCAAACATTGCACACTAAAACTTACTAGACTATCTAATTTTTTGGTACATTTTAAATAAAAGTTTCCATTTGTGCAATAGCCTGAGCATTTGTCTTAACACTAATTGGCCTTTTGTATTTAATTTTTGTTAATTCTAAACTGCTTTTGTGGATCCCTTTGGTTGATTATGAATTCATGTTGTTGTTTGGTAACATCCTAGTGTAATTACACATAGGATAATTCTTACAACTTGCCACTGTGCAAGAAATTGGCAAATAGATTTAAGTATATGGTATTGGATACAAAATGTATGGTGTGATTGTTGGAATGCAAAAATTGTAATCCTTTTGCAATACTATAAAATCAGACTAAAATCTGAAAATTGAGTGTTTNGATTGAAGTTATCATTCATCAAAAAAATTTCTGGTATGAACTCAATGGGCATGAAATTTAAATCATTAAGCACTAAGTGCTTTTTGTGAGTTCTCAGTATAGCATGATTGTTTTAAAACTGACATACTGAAATACTTTTTTTTTGTTTGTTTGAATGAAAACAATGAAACAAATGTTGAATGGTCAAGCTTTAAGAACTTGGCAAGCTTTGCAAACTGCATCTTTCATAATGAATAAATAGGCAATTCATTCATCAATACAAAGGTTGTTAGAGTTGATTTTGTTGAAACAAAACACAATTTTTTTGGTTTTCATGATTTGTGTAATAATCTGCTGTTGAAGAATTCTTGTAAATTTAGGCAACGTGCTGAAGAAGCAACTTTTTTCAATTGACACCAAGTGATCTCATTCTTAAACCTGTTTATGCCTCAGATAAAAACTTAGATTATGATTACTTTCGTTTTTTGCTAACCAACAGTTGTACAAACTAACATGTACAAGTGTAATAATCCTGGTGTTACTTACTTGAGTTTTCAGTTGAACTAATGCTGTACTTACTGGTTTCTTCTTGAGTTGTTATGTAGTGTGATAAATGCAGGAATATGTTTTTGAATTAATAAAATATTATTTGTCTAGTTTGAAAAAAATCTCTTCTTTTTCATGGAGTAGGAACTAAGAAAAGCAAAACACTAGTTTGTTTGGGTGAAGAAGAATCTGTTTCTTAGTTCAAATAGTTTGGTATTGAGATGTGGAACAAACACTGAACAGTGTTTTAGTGTATAGAAGTGTGTGTTGATGTCTATTTGTGGTTAAATTCATACCGTAGTATGCTATTATGATTTTCCTCACCGTGAAGATTGATGCATTTGGCTAAGGCACAGAGCAGTAATTTGAGACTTTTTCAAATTTATCATTATGATACAATAGTTTATAAAAATCAATTGAAATTGAAAGATAATTTTAGAGCATTAGGTATTGCTTATCATTTACGAAGATATCCCAGCACATGAGACAAAAAGTTGGATATTAGCAAGAAATGACTTCAAAGGTTTAAAGTTATACAATAAAATAAAAAATCTTGTTGGCGAAATTTTAAATCGTTGCTTCGTGGTTCAGGATGGGCTGCATTTGCTTTCACAACATAAAAGATGGTTTCATTATGAAGGAATCTTATTGTTGTTTATTGTTTCAACAGAGCATCATCACTGGTTGGTAGTGTGGCTTCAGCTGACAGCAAAAGCAAGCCTCGAAGTTTCCCTCTCTGGCCAGAGTTTTCAGAAAATGAAATAAATGCTGAAAAATGGGTTTGTGTTTCATGAAGATATTGCTATAGTGATCTGTCATGTTACATTAATTTTTATGTATTGTATTGTTTAGCATCCTCAAGTTTAAACCTATATTTTTGCTTAATTCAAGTCTATCTTTGAAGTTAAGTAGATGTCATTTTGTAGGAAATAAACAAGAAGGCTAACTTAAGATTTTCTAAATCAATTTGGATGAGCTTATAAATGCATATGCACTGACCAATAAATGTGCTTGCAACAAACAGTGTTGAAATAGGGCCATACCAATACAAAAGTTCTATTGAAAGAAAACCAACATCTTAAATTGCTCATTCATTTACTAGATACCATTGACAGCTCTTATTTTTAAAAGTTGTTTACTATACAGTACAAAAGCTTTATTGATCAGTAAAATGTAGGCTGATGAAATTTTGTATTAGTATTGTAAACAAGGTCATTGTTGTTTGCAGACAGAATGGACATAAATTTTTTGTCACAAGATTGTGCTGTTTAGGGTTTTGTGCACAGTTACACTATATTTTAACACAGACAAGTCTATTTGAAGAACGTAACTTTAAAAAAGAGCAGACTAGAGCAGGATATTAATCCTCTTTGTGGTGTACTTAAAGCTGAGAAATATTGAGTACAAATCAGTATATTTGTAGAAATGTATCGTTATGAATGAATCTTAACATTCTTAAAATATAACACACTGTTGACACATAGCAAATTTGAAAGAACTTTGTTTGTATATGGAAAGTTCTAAACACATTACAAGCTTAAAAAACTTTTGCTTGAGTTTGAGAGTATAACATATTTTGCAAACTCATTGAATTTGTTTAGTGCTTAGAGATTGTGTGTTGCATACTATGAAGTAAAGTGTTTCAAACATTTAGTAAAAAACATAATTGGTCAGGCAACCAGTTCTTTTTTCAAATATAGTTGAATTAAGCTAATCTGTTTATGGATCAAACAAAAGTGACTCACAATCACCACAATTGCATAATGGCTCATGAAGAATTTTGCCCTTTTTTGTAAAAATAGTTTAGTGATGGATCTTCCACTGCACAGCAGATGTGCCAATCATAATCCTGTTCTGCAGCTTATCCTTATGAAGATATTGTAGAGTCTATGCATGTACTTAAAACTATGCAAAGTTCATTTGGACTTTGTGTTTCATCAATTTTTGGGCATTTATGTTGCATTCCAGTCATGAGGGGATAAGCTGTAGAACAGAATAAGCTCTTTTTTAAATAAGAAAATAGAAAAACACATTAGATGTCAGTTACTGAGTTGGTTATTGCATCAAATCTTTAATTAATTGTCTACAATGTATTTTACAAGATTCTGTTTGAATAAGATTTCAGGACTGAGAATGTTCAGAGTTACTTGAAATCGATTTCCTATTTACAAAATATGCTGATTGATTGCACTTTGTCACATTTATGGAAACTAGTTGCTTGAAAATAATAATTTTTAAATGAAAGAACTTTTATTTTAATTGTTTTTTGTTTCAGGATGGAGCTGCAAAGGGTAAAGATAAAGGAAAGAGTCCAATTCCTCAGTATTTTGAAGATGCTGAGGGTAGGATTGAGATGCCACCATCTATACATGTTGAATGTTGGAAAAGACCACAGGTGGACACTGCATAAAAATTTATTTTTACTCTGATGATTTTCAACTAAAAATACCCACTTACTTTGCCTTTAGCAGACACTGTACACTTTTGCAATAACTTATTACATCATATACACAACAAGCCTTGATTACCCCGAAGTTGAAAATAATATTTCAGTGTGTGTTTTGTTTTGTTTTTATACTTGCAGTCTTGCACTGAGTCATTTGTACTGTTGATTCTTCTTGCCTTATCAGAAAAGTCACTTATTCCATTGAATTAAAGCCAAATACCTCCAGAAAAAAATTCTTGCTATGCCTTTTTGCATACATCGAAGGCATAGATGGAGCATTTTAATGCCTGCTATTGGTTGGCAACAGTACATATCCAGTTATGCACAGTTGTGTGTTTGCATTTTTTTAGTAGTAATGACACTTGAAAGGCAGTAGCTGATTTTACTGGAGCACTACTGAGTTTTGTTAAATAGAAAGAAATGATAGTATTGAACATAAGGCTATCAAGTATTGCTTGTCCAAGATGCTCTAATAATTCACTTCATGTTATTGTAACAAAAATTGCTTTCCAATGAACTCTACAAAAACAACATGTTTTGACACAGCTGTTTGCTGATGTGTGCAATGCTTTTTGTGCAGGATTTTTTGGAAGGAAAAACACCATTTGTAGTTGAAAGCGAAAACTTTGATTTGGTGAAACCAAATGAACACTTGTACCACAGTGAAGTAAGTTTCACCTTGATTTGCTTTAATCTTTCCTTTCCCATAGTTTTCACTATGTTTGATTATTTTAACCTGCAGGTGATGCGAGCAATCATAGGCCAGATTGTTGCTTTGTGGAATATGTCCCTTAGTGAAAGCACACCTTTGCAAAGGCAAGTGACATGTTAAAATCATTTATTTAGACTGGTGTTTTACAACCAGTGACCTGTCATATATTCACAGGTGGGATATGCAATTAGCTGAAAAAACTGTTTGCAACATGTATTTTGCAAACACACCAGTAGTCAGCCAGCCAAAAGATTACTGCTTGTATTACAACTGCTGCATTGCATTACCGGTTGTTTGCATGGTAACTAATGTGAACTGAAAACGTAATCAAATGCTAGCAAAGTTATGGATTTCACCATTTCTGTCCTAAATCAGCCTGGGCCACCTATAATAAAGCATTGCTAAACACTGGTCTAGTTTCATGTGATGCAGTTTAAACTCTGGAGCTGAGTGCTTTTGATGTTTATTTTTTGTATCACAAATGTTTTTAATGTTTAACTTTTGTGTTATAAACGCTTATCATGTTTATTTTTTGTTTCATGAGTGCTTTTAATATCTATTTTTTCTTTCACAATTAGTTTCAATGTTAAGTTTTTGTTTCATAAATGCTTTTGATTTTTCAGTCCAAGTCCTGAAAGTGGTGATGATATTGTGTGGAAACCTTGGGAGCATATCTATTCTTTGTGTAAAGCTGGAAAAGGTCATGTGCCACTTTATAACTCATTTGGAAAGTATGTTGTTAGGCTTTATTGGATGGTAAGTTGTTAAATAATTTTTGGAATGCTTGATTTTGTGTTTTCAGCTTCTCATATGTCTTTGGAGGTTGTATGCCATTGTAAGCTTTTCTACAATTTCTTCACTGTTAACCTACCATACTGTAACTAATGTTACTGGATTTTTTGAGAAAGCATCATGTTTAAATTAATGTTTCTTATGCCCAGTGTGAAGTTTTAAAGAGCACAAAATGCACTGTAGAAGTTGCATGAGACTGCAAGTTCATCTTCCTGTCAAACCGAATTTGTTACGTTTGTTAAAATAGGAGGCTTATTGTTTACACAGTGTTAAAAATCCATTCTCTGAGTTTACCATGTTTGACATATATGTGCTTCCCACACAATCACTCTTTTTCACCATTCAGCTACTATGTTTTCAGGGCTGCTGGAGGAAAATTGTAGTTGATGACACCATGCCTTTTGATGCTGATGGCAAGATACTTTTGCCTACAACAACTCTTGAACATGAACTGTGGCCAATGTTGCTGTGCAAGGCTCTCATTAAATTAGCCGCTATAGAGTAAGTACTGTCCTTGATTGTGCTTGACTGCAGCAACATGTGTCAAATAATTTGGGCTTTTTTCAGTTACAATCTGAGCAGCAGCACCACTGAGTTTGGGAATTTTTATGCAGTGCAAGCATTGATGGGTTGGATACCTGAAGTCATTCCTGTTCAGTGAGTATGATGTTTTTGTCAATTTTCATGTATATTAGTGGTCATACCATTGTCCCAGAGCACATGCAACGTTACTAGTTATGTGAAACAATGAACTTAGACACAGAAATCATTTCAGCTCAAACCAATCAAACTAAAGAATTGGTAAAAATGTGGCTTTTGATATCACTATATTCTTAAATGAACATATATTATTGAAAAAAAGTTAATTTGAACTTGACTTTAAAATCATTGTTACTAATTCTAGGACAAAACTTCCTGTTGACAGTTTACATGGCTTCTATTGTTGATTCATTTAGTTTGTTCCAGTAGATGATTTCCTGCTCGTGTGTAGCTGCTTATTTTTCTTTAAGTTTGCAAACTTTGAAACCATTTTTGATTTTGAATAGATAAGTTGCTTTTGAATGCTCAGTTTCTTTTTGAGCTTTTAGTTCTGATTAAAAGTCCAAGACATGCCTTTTAGAAGTATATTTATTTCACAGACCATGTGATTTATTCGTTTCAACCTATGTGCACATTCTAACTTTTTTGCTGGCAACATTTTTATATTTTTAGACAAAACTATAAGACGAAAACGTGGCATTTACTTAAGCACATTCTTCCTGAGTGGAAATTGCCCAGCGAAGAAGTTCATACGAAGTAAGTTTTGTGTGATTTTGTGGTCTGCTGCAGATGGTGTTGCAATACCTTGCTATTTATGCTTAGAGAACCATCCAGCTCTTCAGCATCTTCCAAGAAAGATTTTGACATGGAAGTCCCTGAAAACGTACCTGCACGACCTGAAAAAGGGAGCGGGAAAGGTATCCAATGACGTATTGTTGCCAGGAGCGTAACAAGGGCAAGGGGCACAATTCCCCGGGCGCAGAATCATTATGGTGGCGTCAAATCACTATCGGGGGCTCCAAATAACTGTCGGAGGCGCGAAAAGTCCCAACAAAGTCACAAGTACTTTATTCAATACAGTATATTTGCTTCCTGAAGGCCTCAGATTCGAACATGGAGCTCCAAACTTGCTTCTTTCCCCGGGCGCCATCTAACCTCATTACGCCTCTGATTGTTGCTGCTACAATTTTTCAAAGTGTGGCATGTTTTTCTAGTCGTGCGAGATCCGATGAATGTTAAATCGCTGTAAAAGTGCCCTGGGCCGTATTTTTTGCAGAAGGCAAAGGTGCCAAAGACGGTCAAAAAAAGAAAGATGACAAGGAAAAACAGAAGTCAAGCTCCTCTGGGAGACCGCAGTCCGACCTCCCGTCCGCAGGTCCACATATGAATTATGATCTAGTCCGTTGTAATTTCTACGTAATTCACAGCAATTTTCACAATGATAAAAACATTGCGACTCGGACAATACGTTGTTTATGCAGATGGAGAATCAACGACCGAGCCCCTTCGACCGGAAACCGTAGTTTTCGGTATGTTCAATCAAAGACCGTCTTCCACAGGAATATTCTCGCAACTGAGGCGCACCGTAAGTTTGAAATTGTGCGAATGTCGTTCGTACAGCGCGGGCTGCTTTTGTTTAAGCAGTGCTTTTAGTTTGTTTGTTTTCTTCACAGGCAAACGCAAGTGAAAACCTGAGAAAGATCGGACTATCTCAACTCCATCCTCATCCAATCATGATTACGCAGACACGCTCATGCCCTCTTGTGGCGCCACCACCGGAGCCGATCGTTCCAAGGTGGAAGTTGATTCGTCCATTCAAAAAACGTTCCGTACCATCGGACGAACCACAGTGTACGCGAATTGGCCGTTAATTTTTTCAACATTTTTTATTGGCTGGCAAGAAACGTCCGGGTTTTTATCTTGTAACCTATATTGTTTAGCGGAACCAGAGCCACCGAAGCCAGACCAGTGGCTTGAGATTTCTTCGCCGTACCTCGGTTTCCGTATAGACCCCCTGCGAAAGCTTGATGCAACTTCCCGACCTCCGTCTTACGTTTCACCGGGAGAACCGTTGAATGAAATAACAGAGCAATCCGTGCCAACGTAAGTGTGTATCAATTGCAGTTTGACAAACGCAATGTTGCTTTGTGATTGGACAGTGAAGTTGACACGCTTTTGCCATGCACTTCGGCTCACGTGGTCTAGTCATGCTTAGCTGCGGTAGACTCGACATCGGAAAATTTTTGCACTTGAAATTTTGCCTGAATTCCAGCGAAGCAGTGTGTTCTTTTTTGTTTCTTTTTTTTTTCTTTGTGAACCCAAATTTTCTGGAGAAATGCTTGATGATTAGTTGCTATGCATTTGTACTTTTCTTGTCACAGCGCTTTATAGGGAGAAGCCACGAAAAGAGCGCTGTGGCTTACAAACTGAAATATCAGTGATTTCAACATTTTNATGATGTCGACCCTGGACACTCTACGTCAGTTTAGCGACATGCGCAATCGCACCACTCGTATTTTTTTTATCGAATACGTCAAACACGTCTGCTCATCAAAGCTCATCAGTCGCTTGGTTTTTCAAAGTCGCCAAAAACTACTTGGCTGTTGGTTGAAGTAACATTGCGAGACGCTTTGTGCGTGTCAACTTGTTTTTGCCGTTGTTTTCTTTTACGTTTGCCATGCATGCGCTTCTGCTCTACCAGGATCGAGGTCGAAAAAGTGCCTGCCAAGCAAGGCGCCACACCGGAGCAAGTCGACCACTTCCTTCCTGAGGATCAGTCGTCGCATAAACGTGGCTCAAGCGCTAAAAATAGCACAAAAGGTGCTTGATTCCTGTGTCGCTTCGCATTTCTCCTGACCATGCCCACCCAACTAAGAATCGGTGGTGACCTCTTTAAGTCTTGCGCTGCTTGTGTCCCCCTTTTTTGTGTCAATACCCCATCAGTATAAACCTGGTGATGCGTCTGATTTCTTCACTGTTCACATTTTTTTGTCTTTGGAAAAAATCTAACTTTTGTAGTTTGCGTTTTTTCACAGTAATGAACATTTTTTGGCCGGTGAGAAACACCGAAATGTTTCTGTGGCGTTCTCACGACCTATCTGTTTTCAGGCAGAAGCACTCCTGGGGGCGAAACAAACAGTTCATCTGCAAAGAAAGATAAATCCCAGGTTAGTTTGGACGAGAGGTGCTTTTTTTAGGTGTGTCCAAACATGCAGTTTTTACGGACACGATAACGGTTTTCCCATTGCTTTGTAGATCTGTGCTTAGCCGCCTTCAAAGAAATGTCTTATTTTTCCGCCTGAAAGTTCACCAACTGACGAACCACTCTTTAGACTGTGATCTGAAACATCTGTCATTGCATTTTAAAATTGAAGCTCGTGTGTCTGCAGGAAACGACGTCACCGGTAGCAAAGAAGACCTGGGTGGATTTCAGCGATTTTTGCCATAGTTTCAGGTAATTTTTTTCAATCAGTTGCTTCTCTGGTTAACTAAACTGTGCGTTTCCGTTAATTGTTGGCACTCAACGTACTTCAATGCAGCTAATGCAATACAAGTGTTTGGGCTTTAATTGAAAGATTGAAGAAACTATAAAACGTGTTCTATATTGTTGCACTTTGCACAGCAAAGCCCTGAACTAGCTAATCCTAACTGTGTTGCTAAAAAGTCCACTGTGGCAACGTTTCGCATGAAAACAACATCACAAATGATGAAGCACCGTTTGAAATGTAGTGGTCGCCGCAGACAACCGCAAGGAGAATCAACGTCAGTTTTTGCGCTGTCGGTTCATGTGTGCTGTGACAAGTCTCAAAAAGCGCGACCGTTGCATGTTATTCGTCTGTACCACATTAATATCGCCTTACTTAAACTTCACCGCAGATTTTTGCAAAAGTAGCAGTTTTTGTTGTATTCTTTACGTTTGCTCTCGAATTAAAACCAATGTACCCAACAAGTGCAGCTACCCGTTGAATTTCAGAATATGTCTGTTCTGACTTAAAAAGATATCGATATTTCGTTACAAGCTTCGCAATACTCTGCATTTTTTCGCTGACTGACCGGCTGCTTTTTTTCGCTTTTAGCAACCTGTTGATGTTCCACAAACCATACACCTATCCGTATACAGCCACTGCTGGAGAGTTCAGACAAAGCGTGCTTGCGGCTGGATCGGGAGGGAAAAAGGGGTAAATTTTTGCAGCTGTTTCGCGTCGCGAACGTTGCCATTTGTGAAACTGATTTGATGTGACTGCATTCTATCAATTGAAAGGCAGAAGTCAAAACGATGCCTCCATCTGTCTATTGTGCGAGCTTTTGCAGAGCAACGAATTTATTTTAAGCTTTCTTGCAGGTCTGCTCAGATGAACCAGACGCCCTCTCTCACGAATATTGCCAAGACTGGCACTGCAAGTCCAGTCTTGCCGAAATCGTACGAGGTATGCTTGACACTGTAACAATTCAGACACGTTGCTCCAGGAATGTCGCGATAAGCTGGTTAAAATGACAGCACTTACCTGTGATGGTGCACGCAAAGCTGGCCCAGGCTTTGATCGGCAAGTTTTGCAGATGCCGTGCAGAAGGATCACAAGCTGCACTTGTCGTTCTGGCGAAACATTGCGTGCCTCCAACCTTCCGTTCATGGTTTAATACAGGGATCTCCAAAGTACCCACCGCGGGCCAAATGCGACCCGCGAAGCCATTCCATCAGGTCCACGAAGCCATTTACACCCGGCCGCAAAACATTTCGTCAATAATTATGAAGAACTAATGTGTATGCGAAAAACTCGTTGCTTTGGTAGAATGTAACATATCTCGAAACAATTACATTACGTAAGATGTCCGGCCCTCGAACTGTTGTGTAGTAGCTTGTGTTGCCCTCTGACAAAAACGTTTGGAGACCCCTTGTTTAATACAATGTGAAGTATGGTTTAGTACAGAGGTTCCCAACCTTTCTCTGACCAGGTACGCCTTCAGCATTTCGACAGATGAGCATGTGCCCCTAAAGATTCTTATGATAAAAAGGCTGGGTAAAGTAACAGAAATTCACTAAATTTTTAATAGAAATTTATATTTTTGAATATTTAGAAATAAATAATATATACATATATTTTCCCTTCTATTGATAACCTAAAATGTACCTCTTCAATTGAGCAAATGCACCCCTAGGGGTACATGTACCTCAGGTTGGGAACTCCTGGTTTAATCTAAAGTGAAATAGGTGACGATCGTAGTTCACGACTGCAGTGCAAAGAAGATCACGTGAGTGTGGAGTTTAACGTTAGATTCCCCATGTGGGCACCCCCAATTAAGGTTGCATTGACTTGTCCCTTAGTTCTGTATTTTTAGTCAATCGGTTGCAGGTAAAGTTTAAAGGTACTGGGAGGCCTTGAAGTTGGAGCCGTGATGTCACGAGTTACGTTTGACTGGAGCCGCTTTTGCTTTCAGGGGTTTCCTGTTGAAGACAGAACGCCCAGCTACCTGTTTGTTGACAACGTCGCTGCGTCCGAAGTGGTCATTGGCCTGTCTGTTCTGACGCGCTGGCCGGGCATGGAAGAAAAGCGGTCCTCGGACAAAGACTCGGTGGCCGGATCATCCGAAGGTGAAGGAGGTTCAGTGACAATCAACAAATATTTCCTGTACCAGTGATTTTTTAAACTTTTTAATGGGAAACTTGGACCGCCTGTTAAGTATTTGTGCTGTCAGTAACTGTGACTGTTTCTGATTGGATAAACACGTTCTGTCACGGACCAGTGCGCAAGATAAATCCAGAGTTTGTCGCGTTTTGAATGGTTGTGGAAAGTTCCGTGCGACATCAGCGCTTGACGACCCTGATGCGTTGTGACGTGCAAAACAAGGTGTTGCAATTGCCATCGGCCTACACGCCTTGCTTGTCAGCCGTTAGCAACATTTTGGCAAAGAAAGGGCAAGAGTTGTTCGTATTGTCGAACGCAATTAGTCCCATCAATGCGTTTCCGGCCACACCAGCCCGTGGTCTGGTGGTAAGTGCGTCCGCCTCGGTGCTGGCAGGTCTAGAGTTCGACTCTCGGCCGGGTTTTACCAAGACCTTGTAAATTGGTACTGCAGCCTTCTTACCAGGCTCACGGTGTGCCGAAGAGCTGCTGGGAACACAACCAGAACACAAGAACAAAACCGAGTAACATAAAAGCAGAAATTGTACAACTCAGTCAGGGCCGGCCCTAGCAGTTGCGGCGCCCAATGCAAGACATAGGCGCGGGGCCCCTCTGAGCAGTTGTTTTATGACGTCATCGTGTTCAGTCAACCGTGTTATACGACCATGGTAGTGAGCACGTCTAAAGCCTAAGCACAAGAATTGAGCAGGTTTGCTAACGTTCAGCAATAGAGGAAATTCATCGCTAGTTCTAACGAAAGCGTTGTTTGTTAACAATGAGATTTATAAACCGTTTCTACTGAATTCTCGAGCGCAAGTGGTATCTGGAAAAAAATGAACTATCTACCTAAACACTATGACGCGGGGCCCAATGCAGCTGCATCGGTTTAAGGCCGGCCCTGAACTCAGTCGTGGCGCTACAAGACCACTGCAGTTATAAAGCGCCAACAACAAACCACAATATCAATAAAAAAATCACTAAGTTTTCGGCCATGTGCTCCAGAGTAAGCGGAGAAACCATGCAGAAATTTTTTTCTTAGGAAATTAGCAAAAGCAACACAAAATTATTTTCTGATTGTTTTGAATAACTGCTAATTCTTGCTTCAATAAGCTAAGTAGTTTGAGGTCTCTTGTTAAGCCAAATTTTCTTCATAATTATATAGTGTGCCTACTTTTCTAAAAAATTTTATCTGATTATCTTATATGATAGATACTGAGGAATTCACTTAAAAAATCTTCAGCAGCTACTTATTTGAAATCTCCATCCAAAGCAAAATGCTGTTTAAAAATTCGCTCAAGTTAAACTTTCCTTTCTGTTCTTTGCTCTTTAGCAGAAATGTTATTAATGGGCATTGTACGTGCTGGCGAAGAATAGGGTGGGGTGGAGCTTGACGAGAACTGAGAAAAAAGACGATATGTTCGGTCACAATCTAATCAGATATAAGAAAACGTGTCGCGGTAATACTCAGTTGAACCTCTTCGTTTTTTGCCCTACTCATATTATTACCTGCCATCACCTGACGCTTGTCATTGTTGTTGTTCTAATCCTTCAAAGCAGTCACGCGACGAATTCGATTATACGTCATCGTTTGTTATAAGCCCCGATCAGTTTAGCAGCTTAAAGTATCTCTGGTTCCTTGCTTACGCTATCGATGTAAAGCAATGAAGATTTTTCCACGCAAAAATAGCAAAGGTTTGAATTGTTGGCTCATGTGGTTGCTTTTTAAAAACTGAATTGGGGAAAAGTGAGGCAGCATCTTGATATCGCGGTCGATTCGTATTCTATTCTTGCGTACATCACAGCTTCCTAAATTATTCCAAGCACCTTGAAACCCAGAGGAGATCGAGGTATTTTATACTCCCCCTATTATACGGGACGATCTAATTATGCATTCATTCCCCCTCCAAATGAAGTAGTACGTCTAAATCTGCTATGAATGTTGAAACGAATGAGTTTGAAGTTCGTTGTGAATTGTTTGCAAAACATGAGTTCCTTTTGTGTAATAGCTCAGGTGGCGGCACACATAATCTTGAAATTTCTTCTTGTCGGGGGCGGTTGAGGTGAACGTTCTTGCCCAAGGAGCACTACGGCGATTAACTCTGTGGCCGTGGATCGAACACCCAACCTTTCAATTGAGAGGTGGGGACTTCACCACTAAGATATCACCCCACAACCATCATGAGTTCCTACGACTCACGAAAGAAAGTTCTGCACTGAATCCGTCTATAACCTCTTGATTGTTGGCCCCATGTCTCATTTGTGACCCCTGCATTTTATTGTATTTTCATTCACTGTACATTGCTAAGTCATCAACGCCATTTCCGTGTAGTTCTTCATTCGAAAGAACTATTGTTAACTTCGAGGTTCATTTAAAATAATCGGACTTTACCTCACCTTACAGTTTTTTCCATCTCACTTTAAACTTAGGTTTGAACTCGCGTGTGCATCTTTTCCAGCTTTGGCCACGAAACACGACCATCCATCTCATTCAATGAATTATGGGCTGCTGGTCGCCGAAACCTACTCGTGGAAAACCCTGGTCATGGGTCAGCCTGTGTTGAGGATTAGAACGAGCGGTTAGTCCTACACTGAGTTTTTGAATGCTTTGAAAAGCGGCCAGTTATCGGCCGTGGTTAAGATATTGTGTATGTATAAATGAATGTTAAATGCTTTGCTCAGATGGTTGTAATGATGAGAACACACTCAATCTTCAGGCGAAAACGTTTCGTTTCTTTTTGCAAGCTCATTAGTTGAGCTCTGAATATAGTCTATGATGTCGCCACTAACGTGGAGTTGTGTAGTTTGGCAATCTGCCGTTGGTGGTCAATGTTACACTCACTGCAAACGCTGTGAGTGCGCTGGTGGTGGTTGGGTACAACGCCGCGATATCGCAGCTTTGGCAAACGAACTAGACTAGATGATCAACCGTTTTTCATTAGAAGGGCCAGAAAAATATTCTCACTGTTTGGAATATACGAATCAAGAAGGAAAAACGTTTTTTGAAATTTATGTAAAATAGATCTGCACAAAAGCAGCTCAGTTTTTCTCTAAGTTTATATATTTGAATTTATAGCAAAGATGTTTCCTTTTATGGAACTTTCGCCAGAGCATTTCGCATCTCAAAAATTATCCTTTTTTGTTTTTTTCAATCCTTGCCTTCTTCAATCTTTCAGCTCACCTCGCGAAGGGCACTTGTATGCACTGGCGTAGCTAAGGGGGGG
>JGI24158J21664_10004711_pt1 | contig 17604 bp, 9 predicted proteins | sample Ectturendosymbi3_FD_21664 | JGI IMG/M metagenome (IMG submission 21664)
CGCTCTTATTGCTGCTGTGATTGCTGCCTTCAGGTCAGGGATAGTCTGGGGGTTGTTGTCATACACCCTGTCCTTAAGGTATCCCCACATATAAAAATCTGGGGGGTACAAGTCCGGTGAATGCGGTGACCACTGCGGGTTACACCTGCGGCTGATCAGTCGGTCAGGGAAAGTTACTGTAGTCATGCCAATGATTCGTTTGAGGTGTGGGGGGTGGCACCATCCTGCTGGAACCACTGGAGGACCCTGAAGACCCCTATCCGTCGACCAAATGCTGTACAGAACTTGCCAAGCACCTGGACATATCGTTCGGTGTTGATTCCAAGCTCCTGACTTCGCCGAGGCACAGACTTGCTTGGGCTGTGGACAACAGAGTCAATGACAGCAGCAACGTTGTGTGGTGTCCTTGATGATTTCGGTCGTCCAGAGTGTGATTATCCGTTAGTGTCTTTACGATTGAGGTTATGCACAGTCCCATGGGTTCTGAACTTGTTGACCCATCTGTAGATCATCGAGTGGACAGGAAATTCACGACATCCGAACCGTTCTTTGAATTGCACTTGAGCTGTGTGGATACACTTCTGCCGAAAATATGTCTCAACTATAAATATCTTTTGCTCTGTAGTCCATGGCATATCGCAGGTCAAATTTGGTAAAGTCTTAAAACATTAATTCCAGTTCGTAAATCTTAAAAATAAAAAGAATTGATTAATTATTTCAAAAGTTATTCAAGTTTAGGTGATGACCGTTTTTTTGTGTCACCGTGTAGAAAAAAACTTCACTCACTATTAACATACATTGATTTACATTTTATAACAAAAATGTCGTTTTGAAAATGAGTTACGCTTGGATAGTTCACTGCAGAGTCGTTGTAGACAGTCCACGTCACATCCGGTTCTATCGGAATTTATATGGTTGGAGGACTAATGGGGTTTAGATTGTTTGACTAAGACGACTGCATAACGTAGAAGCCCTCTTTGGCTGCTACCATTGAAACATACCTGAATCAATGAGATTCAAGCAAATTTTCACGATGGTCGGCGTAACGTTATTTTCGGTTTCAAATATAGTCCAGTGGCGGGGCTCGAAAATCGTCGCCAGTGCAAGTTTATCTGGATGCGCTTGCTGATCCCATTTTATAATGTTGAAACTGGGCAGTCATCTTTTTCATTTAAAATAACAATTTTCCATTCATTTGAAAGGTTTAGGTTTTGGCTTCATTTTTTTCAGAACTTGGAGCATCAAAGGTTATTCACAAGGGTTCGCCCAAGCATGTTGCAGGAAACCGTACTACTTCTTTCCAAATTTACCGAGCAAAACTTGCTGTTAAACACAGAAAGAAAGGAAACAAATTGAAGGGCAATGAATGGATCATTTGCAGATTAACGCAAAACCTTATCAAAGATATCAGTCCATTTTCCCCCACAAACAACAGCGGAATTTGTTACATCTACCTTGGGAATTGGACTGGCGAGCGTGAACTAAATCTTGACTGTGTGTGGCCTAATACCGGTATGCACATCTTCAAAAATTATTGCATGCACTACTCTTTCAGGAGGTTGCATTAATGTAGTGATGAGATACGAGAGTTTTTACCTAAATTTACTTCTTGGTTTAAAGTTCATTTTATCTGCAAGACTCACTGTGGAGAATAAGGACTAAATTTGTTTCCGATAGCAGCTTTTTTCGTTTTTGCGTATTAGCATTTTCAGTAAAACTTTTAGCAAGTAGAACAAATGAATGAAATGCATGATACATGAGTTAACACGCTAATTACAGAATCATAGCATTCTGTTTATGAATGTGCTTATCTGTTTCAGTATCTTACTAAACGCCAAGTTTTGTTTAGATTTGGAAGTTGAACTACCACGTCGTAAATCCGAAAAACAAAAGCACGAGTGGATTTATGTGGTCGCAGTTTTTGGTGGAATTCTGATAGCAGTTGTTTTTATTTGTGCAATTATCGTCGTAAACAGAAAAACCAAGGCATTTTTTCTTTCAACAAAATTAATTCACCCGACCTTGGTGAGTTCACTTTTACTTTGTGCAAAAATATTGGTAATCGTATGCTACTGTGATCGCGCAAGTACATTTTAAATTTAACTTTGCACGCCAAGAACGTGAAAATTAGAAATACGAAGTGCATGTCAATTTTGTGGTGTGCGCGCTCCCTTGTAAAACGGACACTACCGCATCAAAAAGCTGACAATGGAAATCTTTGTGCTGTTTGACAACTGCCATTGATGTAAAAAATGTTTGGGCAGTACTGCATTGTTTGCGAAGCTCATCCAAACGAAGTGAATTTTTGTAAACAAGCGTGATATTTCGAGACGTGATATTTCGAGACGCGTTTTCGGACTGGGATCGCACCTCCGGACCTACTTTTGTGAATCATGGTCTCGAAATTCTAAAATACGATCTCGGCCCCGGCCTGGCTGTGTGCTTTGTTTTCAATGAGGAAAAAAACCTTTTCTTGGTATTTGTGTGGAACAAATAGCGCAGACTGTGCAGATTTATTCTTAATATTGAAATACTGTTTGGAACTCACTATTATTCATGTTGCGTAAAGTGGTGTGTCGCAGGTGCTCAACACTGCGACGCATATTGAAGCAGGTTGCAGGAAACCCAAAACATCTTTGTTGCTAAGAGCCATACCTGTATATCCAATGCGCTTATTTGACAGTCACAGCAAAAAGCATATTATGTTTTATATGGAGTCAAACTTCATTTTCTTTTCATGTTACTTCCTTCAACGCAACGTCTCTCACCGCTAGGCGCGTAGTGCTAGAAAAGAGGTGTAAGAACGCTGTTTCCACCCCACTACACCCCTGATTTAGGTTAAAGCGGAACTCTAACATCAAATATCGTTCAGATGCCCTCACACGCAAAAAGCTCATTTAGTTCTCGCAATCCACTCAGGCAAGCTGTAACCTACTCCGCAACTGCCAGAAAACTTCATGACTAATTATTGCTCTGAAACGAAGGTAGCAGAGTAACGATAAATGCAAACAATCTTAAAAAATGATGTATTCACGAAACTTTTTCCTTTGAAGGTAGAAACCATGAAATCTTCTGAGAAAATGAACGATCTTTTCCCGAACGCATGCGACAAGGAAAAAGTGGATGTACCATTACCAGAGGATTTAGTTTCTTGTAAGGGTTTCATAATCTGAAAAGATAGCTTTTGCAAACTATATGCTCTAGGTTACATATAGCATGCTATTGTTTTGATGGTGTACAGACTTTTTATCACGCGAAAAATAATCACTGACGTTTTATCACTATAGACAGTTAATCACGCACACAATTAAACACCCAGACATTCAATCCCTTAGACTCTTTATCACTAGACAGATCAACACTCGCATTTGTACACAATACATATTTTTGCAATTGTGCACAATACATTTCGAACTCGCTCGTGGCATAAATCCTGGCACCATTTCCTGCCTTGTACAGAACAAGTTTCAAGTTGTGTATGATCGCATGTTGAATAAAGTAAAAAGAATTATTATTTTGGCATCTCCTGAGACAATACTGCTAGATTTTGAGAGTGCAGCTATAAATGCTTTTAGATCAGCATTTCCAAGCACAACAGTTACGGGTTGTTATTTTCATTTGACACGAAGTGTTATGCGAAACGTTCACGAAATTGATGTGAAAGCAAACTAAAAAAAGAATAACAGTTTACGATTGGCTCTTCGTTGGTTACCTGCTTTAGCTATGATGGCTTCATCCGACGTTACTGAAGTTTTTTTGATACTAGCTGGCAACATGCACTTTTTCAATGTCATCACCCTACGTTATGGACTTTTATGAAAGGGCTTGAAAAATATATGCAGATGCAACTAACACAATTTTAACAAACTATCCAGTGACTGAATGTCAGTGATTAATTGTCACGCGAATAAATGTCACCAAATCAGGTAAGTGATTAATTGTCCGCGTGATTAACTATCTCGTGATTAAATAGCAGTGATTAATTGTCGCGTGATGAAAAGTCACCAAACCTGTTTTATTGTTATTTTGGTACATACCGGTTTATCTTTACCTCGTTGAATTCGCTTTGAAACAGAAAAGTGGGGAAATGTTGGTTTTGTTTAAGACATATGCCAATTTGTTAAAAGCAAAGCTTTTGGAAACTTTGAGCAATTTTTGCAATCCGTGTACCAAATGAAGCAGTGCAAAAAACAACTTGATATTACTTACAATGAAATTCCAAACTTACGCAAAGTCAGTATTGTGTTTTTCATGGTATTGACTTTTGTACATGATAGCAACATATCAACGAATAATAAGTATCAATTTCACATTTTTTATTTTTATCTGTGTTTTCACAATAGTTTTTTGTATGCTTTGTATGTCTTTAATTCTTTGTGATTGAAAAAATTCTGAAGAATTTATGTCATAATTTATTATCATGTTTATACATTATTTTGCCAATCAAAAGATTGAGCAATAATAGCAAAGCCACAGCAGTGACCACACATCAAGCGAATCAGTCGAAATTTGTTTGCACAAGGAAACTAGTTTCGTGTTCGACACATCTTCAGTCCTTATTCAAATAGAATCTCAAAAGATTGAGCTAATATGCTTTATTAATTTCTGAAACCGTTTAGACAAGGCACAACTTAGAAAAAAGTTTAAAATGTTGGAATGTTCAAAGAAACCTTCGTAAAGTCCTCCGAACTAAAAACAAATGTAGAATATCTACCAACTACGGGATAAGCGTTTTTTGCACTAAAGGGTTTTCATACAGTAGGAAGTTCATTATGAACTTGAGCACGAAACAATGGCTGTAGTTAGAATTTACATGCTGATTCCAACTGATATACATGTAAAAGCCCGCTAATAAACCTCGAGCTCTTTACAAACCATCGCACAGGCTGGCTTGGTTCACGTTTCAGTGAAAACAATTCCAAGTGGTCGAATTTGGATTCTTGCGGAGTGCACCGGTTAAAGCCACGAAGTTTAAGCATTAAACAACTCTTGTGAAACCTCTTCTAAATTTTTTGTAAATTATATTTGAAAGTTTGGTTTTTGTTGAAGTTTAAAATAATGCATTGTTAAGTTACTTGTACTTTTTGCAAGCAATACGCAGCAAATTGTTTTAGAAAAGCATTCGGATATTCTCAAGTTCCTTGGCTAAGATCGTTACGATCGCAAAATCTGCTATTGTCTTATTCCCTCCAGTGGCGCATGCGCAAATGCTGATGTTTTAAGATTTCGATACTGATTTGTTTCAACTCCCCGTTTTCGTTCTGTCGCGAGTTTCATTTATCACGATTTTGCAGTATGGCGAACTTACAATTTAACATGAGTTTACACTGATGATGAAAAATGTGAATAGAAGCGATTACTTGCAAAAAAAACAACATTCACACACGCGAAAAACAAAGTGCCAGAATTTGGCTCAGATTGAAAGCTTTCCCATTATTGTTCCACAGGGTTGGCTGGTCTTTCATAGACGAGTAGTCTAGAAGCGAACGACTCGGTCAAAGGGTGTGGTCGTTATTGGCAAGCTCATTCGCGTGAATTGTTTTTTCGATACGTTCAATGACGGAAAAATTGCATTTGACTGTAAAAGCAATTCCAAGTAGGAATGAAATTTTTAGCTCAGCAAACCCTAAATCAACGAGTGTGATGGGTTAAATCTGTTGCAATTTCCTTGTTCGAGCGCACGGCGTCTGTCCTCCTGTATTATGGAGAAACGTACGACATTTTACAAGACACCATACAGCCATGCCATGTGGTTTTATAGTTTCACTGAAAAGTGACGAATGTTCAAGAAAATGCATAATATTTCGCTCATGGAAATCTCAATTCGTCACAAAAATTTTACGGATTAAATCTTGGCGCAAGCAATTTACAGTAACATGAAAGCACAAATATAGCAAATGTAGCATGTACTGTGGCAGGGTAAGCGGGTCATGCTGGCTTTCGTTCGCGAACTTGCAAAGTTCCTTCGAGTGCAGAAATAAAAACGCGATACAACACCAAAATTAGATTGTGTACAGACATAACGCGAGGTCACAAGGCAGACTATGACACGTAAACTGCTTAAACTACGGATTAACTCCATATGTTAACACAGACGCTGTGTGTTGCACTGCACATAAAATCCAGCAATGCAACAAACTGCAGCTGTTATTTGCGTCAGAAGGTCGATCAGTCAAAACCCACTTACCAAGATCAATAGTCATGCATTCAGAATCAAAATCTGAGTCTGGCTCGGAACTTTCAGTTGCATCGCTAGAGAATTTAAGCCTTAATGAAACTTGTTCAGTCCGTTTCGGTCTGATTTCGTAAAATGTCGAAGTCGGCTGCAGCCAAAGACGTGATCCAACAGTCAAGTTTCTGAATTCGAAAGTGTTCTCATTAATTGTGAACAGTCAAATCTTTTAAATGCAGTTATTTTCTGTTCACTAGAAAGCTAGCAAATTCCCAAATTGCTCTGTTTGTTTCAGCATATTTTGAGATTGCTAAATGCAAAAGACTGAAGTGTTTGCAAAGGAAAAAATTTGACGAAGATATCAAAATTGAAAGTTTCTATTAAACGTTGTTTCAGCAAAGAAATTTTGCACTTTTGTGTCCCTTTTGAAACAAACTGCATTGCCTTCTCACAGTTGTTCAAAGTATGGAAATTTTATACAATAAGGGAAAAAGTATCAGTCGGAAAAGTAATTATATTTACGGATAGACTTAAAACAATAAGCCAACAACTGAGCTAATAATGGAAAAATAATCACGTTGTTCAAGGAAAAAATAGATTAAGTAGAATATGCTAAATTTGTTACCATGTCCTTGCAAAATATATACTCGTTTGATAGAATGTTGATTGTTTATGAGTGAAAAATTTTTCTACCTTTAGAAACAACTAAACGTTTGGTGATGCGTTTTTTTTTCTAAATACAAAGTACTGCAAATTTTAATTTGGTGTGTAAAGATGGGAAGTTGTTTCATTTTTACCAAAAAAATTAAGTATTCGCCTATGGCCTTCATCTTCATAAAATTCAGGATTGACCAATGGCCCAAGATATTGACCCGCAGATGTTGTCACAGTTGGAAAAATGTTAAGATCCTTATGAGGTCTATGTCATGAATGATTTTAGGTTTAGGAATAGCCTTTCACATAGGGAAACCAGAAATTTTGGATTACCTTCTTTTCTAACATTAAGTTATGAATATCTTCTTAGTTTCTCTTTATTTACAGAGTAATTATTTTATGATGTCTTTTGCAGTGGAACACATTAAAGGCACAACTTCCTGCAGTGCTGAAAGCAAAGAATCGGATCGCTTTCTTGATGGACCTGACTGTAAGCATTGCATAGGAATTATTACCTTCAGTTATTACCCCACAGATGTTGCAGGAAATCACATGAAAACATAAATTGCTGCATATGATGTTTTCACTTTTTTCATTATGGTTGATTTTGTTCAAAAAATGTATTATTATGCTTGTTTTGCGTAAAGCAATGTTTCCATGAAGTGCTTGTACAACAGTCTCTCTTATTCAAAGGAGCAAGAAATATAATTGTAGGTTTGCCAAACACAATCCTGGCAAACGACTTTCACCTATTTCAAACTCTTTATCTTAATTTTTTATTCCTTTGCATTGTAACACGCAGTATTTGAAGTAACTCGATACAAAAAGGGAATAAAACGTCTCTCAAGGCATATTGTTTTGTAATTTGATTTTCAGCTTTTAGAAGAGTTTAAACTTAGGTTGTTGATATAGGAGATTCTCACAATGTTGATTCGCAATAAGGCAACGTTAGTTACCATTTATCGTTTGTGATTAAACGCCCTAATGTATCTGCAACATAGCACCAATTACAAGTGTGTTGCTCATACTTTTTCGTGACAAATGTGAATGCTATATCTTTGATAAAGCTTTTGTACACATGCGTATATGTTAGATAAAAGTGACATATCAATACTACTGTCAGGAGTTTAACTTGGTTCGAAACAATCCGGTAAAAACTTAATGCACGGTTTATGAGGGTGAAAAGAACAAGATTAATAATCGTTTATAAATTTTTTGGTACCATTCATTTTTGTTTAATGAAAAGTTTTCAAATCACGTAGACCCAGGAGTATCTGCAGCTGATTAGAAGTTCTTTGTTCTTCGTGGGCCCAATCTTCCGAAAATTCGTATGCTGCATTTCTGGGATATTATGTGGGCAAAAAAGAAAAAGATATGATCTAACTTTTTTGAGCAGTTTCATATTCGCACCACCTAAAAGAACGTGTGCATCTCGGTGATCTGTCATTTGCGCTAACCTTTTCGGTGACCCTTTATTTGCGCGCAAGAGAGCGTTACAAGAACCGAAAAAGTCGAAGAGGTCGATAAAGGGGCAATGAAAACAAAAGGGGTCAAAACCTAAACAATCGTTTGATTAACTACAGACTCCAACTCTAATACACACACTCAACCTCTTTGTTTCTTACAAACTTCAGTATATTTTCTTAATTACAGGTGATTGTTAAAATTTTCGACAAAGCTGTCACTTTTTACTGCGGATGGTTCACACATCTGGCTTTCTGGGTTTAATTTCATAATGCCACAATGACTTCAAATCCTAAGATTTGCAATGCAATTGTTGGGCCCGACTGTACAGTGACGTTACAGGCCGAACTTAGGGCAACCTCTCTTTCAGAGAAGCCTTGTGAAAAGTATGGAAGAGTCATCCTTCTTTGACTACTTAACCTTATATAACACAAATGGAAAGTTAACCGAAATGTTGGTAAAGTAACTGCGATGTGAAGTAAGTTGCATTGCTACGAAGACTCAATGCGTTATCTAAATTCCTTAAACGTTGTTGGAGTTTCTGAGACAGAAATTTGGTTTGAAATTCCCGCAACAAAGTGGTTTTGACGGATAGCATAATACAACATAGCAAAAGCTAGCAAACTTGTACAAGTGCTATTGTATTGCTCGTATCAACAATGGAACTTTACAGCGGCAAACCAGGGTCGTCCGCTCTTCTTCCCAAGTATTATAATACGTACCTCGAAATAGAGTTTTTAGATGTAGCACACATTACCTACTGTAAGTTTTTGCAAAAGATTTCACAATTCATTTCAAATTTAAGCGATCCCGTTTCGTTACATCTTTTTCCAATTAATCTTTTTAAATTCATTTTTCGTAACTTATTTGTGTGCGCATCATCGCAAAATACTGGGGTGTGCGCGCAATTGGCAGTACGCACAAATGTCAACGCACCATTTTCCGCGCTGCATGCGCGCAACTGTACTGAGCGCAAATGATCCCCGACAGTCTCTTCACACACGCACAAACATGTAATCACATGCAGGCACGCCCTTTGGCAAACACATGCAATCAATCTTGACTGCGACAGCGTGTGATGAAAGGGTCATGTTTTCGTAGAGGTAAACGTTTCCTCATCCAGTCAAGATATGAAAACTTACCGAATCATTCTCGTCACGAGTATGATTTTTACCTGCTGTATTCTTGCCAATGACCAATTTATATCTTTTATATGTTTCCTCTTCTTACTTCAGACCCAACAGTTTAAAATGAATGTTGTTACACGCACTTCATTGCTTGGATATAAAGCAGCAGAACAAGAAGTTTTATGGAAGTCTGCCATACACAATGACTGCAGGATGTTAATAGTTTCCAACTCATGCTTTTCAATTTTCAATTTCAAAGGGTTTGTGTCTCTGCACATGTAGCGCATATTGTTGTCGATTTACTCTGAAGCGACATATCACAAAAATGTTTAATCGCTATATGTTATTTTACGGATACAACAGAGCTGCGAACCAAGCTTATGCTGTTGAATTTGTTAAAAACTGTGAACATTTTCAGGCCACTGCAATGAACACTTTTGCAGCTGTTTGCACCTGAAGTGGCTTGTTCACATTTTAGAGCACTGTGAAACGGAATATTTACAGATTGGCCCAAAGCGTAGGTCGTTTAATCCGTATAGTAACTGGTTTCGCCCACAGAGCAGACTCTACTCGCCACTGACGAATCCAAAAAGAGGAAACAGTCCTAACGAAAGATTGAATTAAATTTAAGTCTTTTTACCGCATTACGATAATTTGCAAATGTGCATCTCACGAATCGATGTTAATTTTTCTCTACGCCGAGAATGAACTACAACAATTGTGCAGAGTCAGTCTTATAAGAGTTTGCTTCATCAAAAACTATGTTGTAAATTATTTAAATATTTACATGCATCTCCTTTCGAGAAATGTTGTATATATGAGTTCTAAAGTTCCTGTTTTTTGACAAGTGCTTTCAGGAGGGTTGAATCTTTGATGTTATATTTTTTTATGAAGAAACGTTTCTTGCAACCATATGCGTGGGATATTCACCGTGTTTCACCTTTTTGAAATGACATCATTTTTATCTGGAGTGGCACGCGATGCAGTTTACGGTTTTAATTTTCTTTCACTGGCTTCTTACGCACTTGTGTTGCGTTAATCTATAATCTCTAAAGTTTTTCACTGGTATTGCTTTCAAGACTCCAACAACTCAATATGCTTTTTTATATGCAATTTTCGTCAAGCGTTTTCCCACCAAAAATATTTTAAGGCAGAAAGAGTTTCACTACATTTCATCCATTATGTTGTTTCTCATAGTGCATCTTTTTCAAAGCCATAGCCGCTTTTTTATAGTAATGAACCGAAAGACTTTCTCAGAAATGCTCTTTATTTTTGAACGTATTTAAGCTACGGAATAAAATCAATAGTTTGAAAATATCCGTTTCTTCACAATAATATTTAGTGGTAATGCAGCATACTGTAGGCAAAGGCTGTGTCGCAGTCCCACTTATTCATTACCTTACTGTCGTCTCGCATTCGGAAAGCCCCAGGGTGGCAGTTCTAGGAAATTTCGAATCACTTCACGATTATCAGCAACCTCTAATAATTCTGCTGCCTCCGCACAAAAATGCAGCACGTCAGATCAGATACGTAATCGCGTCACCTGGTCGTTGGCCGGCCTTTGTGTCGTTTTCCTGTGGGTGTAGTCAGACGAATATTCATCGCTAACCTTTCTTGGTAAATTCCGCTCACACGAAATTACCAATGAAGACGAAATCTCGTTGTTTGCGAGATGATGCTAGACTGAATTTCACAGCAGCACATCTTGCCGCATATAATCACGTCTACCTTACTTGTAAAAATCCCATCTCTGCCACTTGTAATTGTGTTCGGTCATTACACAAGATTAATGACCATAGGAGAGAGGATTGGAACATAGACCAATTTCAAAACTGAAAGCTTACTTTGAGGCTTTCAAAATCTCCCGTTCATAAGCACGAATATTTGAAGTTCACATATTACGAAATTTGTCTTGCCAACAGGGCTGAAATATGTTTCGTATTCCAGTATTTCTTTAATCATTATCTTGTACAGCCATTCGCTTGCCTACATAGAGTCGAATTTAGGACATTGGTTTTAGCTTAATGGTGGCTAAAGGGTGTTTGAGTTGGAAATCAACTTAAAAGTAATCATCATCCAACACAAAATAATCATTTTGGATCTGACCATCAGCGAAGAGGAATCCACAGTAGTGATAAAACTTGCAGTATATTGTGTGACAAAACGTGGGAAGCGAACCGAAAAACGGTGCATCTCATTGCAAACAAGAGGCGCAATTTCAAGAAACGCAATTATCATTTGAGGGCAACTGCCCAATTTTTCCCAGAGGTCCAGCATAATGCATAAAGTCATCCCAGGTGCTATGCACGAAAGCATTCCAAACAGCAGTAATATTGATGTGATAAAATGAATTTGAAACTTTTCTCCAAACAATCGTATAGTTGGTAGGGCTTTGCATGTGATGACAGAGCCAAACGGATTCAAATAGTACTGTACAAATTGCGTGATTCACTGCTTTCAGTAAACATTATTAATGTAACAAAAACGTTGGATGGAAAGTATTACAACCTTTGGAATATTAAAGTATGAGGTGAATTAGTCTGCAATAAATTTGTTCATATAACATGTCATTGCTAAACAACTAACACGTATAGCAGGTTTGTTAATTATTGTCAAACGAATACCTATTCTACAGCATTTTTCTTAGTCCTTGACTTACCGCTATCTATTACCTGTTTTCTGCAGGGATGCTAAAGAAAGTTGCCTTCTTTTTAAGTAGAATCTGTTTTGAATGGCGGAAAATGTAACAATGATTGGAAACATGCTTTATATTCTTCTTGAAGTGTTACTTATATTTAATTACCTTGAGAATTGCAACTCCTACGTCACAGGAAACGTGATTAGGCTACTACTTTAGGCTAAACACTTTGGTTATTGTGTGTGTTATTTCTTTCATGTTTCTTTGCTATAGTTTTCATAGATGGTCTAACAAAACTCTTGGTATTTGTAAAATTTGATAAATGCACATGTGTCAACCCATTGCCGTCGCCACGCAAGAATCCTAGGTGTGATTTTTAGTTTTGCTTGTAGAATGTGGGGTTCATATTACACTTTATTCAAACTTATTTTACATATGTTTTTCATAAATACGATGGTTTTTGGACTTTACTTGTGAGGTTTATCCAGATTAGTTCTACCATCAAGATTAGCTCTAGGAAAGTCGAAGGTTGATATTAAAACTTTATAGGAATCGGCGCTTTAAAAAACGCCTGTCAGTCTGAAACGCTAGAAACAAAATCAATTTCGTGGAAACCAGATTCCTGTTGCACAAAATTATCGGAAAAAAGCTTGAAATGCTTAAACCCTTAGGTGCATAATTTTGTTACAGCAAATAATGACAAAACGGCGAATTCTACCGTCTTGTGTCCCCGAGTTGAAAGCTCCAACAAGCTCGTGAGCAGTGCCTGTTTGTTTCATACAGCAAAGATTCGTCACAACTGTGGTGCACACAAACCCCAAACCCAGTTTATTGTCAAAGCAAATAAAAACACCTTACTAAATTGTGTAATCTAATATTTTAAAATGGTGGAATTTTTTGTTTTTGTTAACGCAACAAGAACACCCAGTGAATGAAGTGCCTTTTGAAAAATGAGGAGACTTTTCTTATACACAACAGAGCCACGAAGACGTATGTTGAACTTCCACATGAGTACTCGCAACAATCATAATATTGACCAGTAAAGCAAATGATTTAGGACTAGAATATGACATTTTTACTAATCAAAAATGAAGTAGAAAGCTGAGTGTGTGATCTAATGTTGGATTCAATTTGACAAGTTTGAAACATAAGGCGAAATTAAACGAAAATGTTTAAGAACGTTTCTACATGACTGTTTTCTTGTTTTTTGAGCTGTGCTTGTCTGCAAGTATTAACTCACTCAAGCAGAAAAGAGTTGATCAAGTCGCAAATCTAATCTAGAACTGCTTTTTTAAAGACGTTAGTGACTGTTTCTTTTAACTGAAGTTTCAATCTATGCCACGTATTTCGCATTCTTTTTCTATCGCAAACAAAAGAGTGGCGCTCTGACTTTTTGAAAACCTTTTAAGGTAAAATTATTCTTATCACCATCATTGAGACGTTTTACGACTTCACCAGCTCACAAACATCGGCTTGGTCGTGCCAGTGGCTGGTTAACCGTGGATGAAAGAACTTCAGCCTGAATCTCCTGCTCAACTCTCTTATAAAAATACCTGCAGAATATAATTTCTCTCTTGTGAAATACAAGAAAAACAACATTCCAGGAGATTAGTGGTAAACTGTTTAAGACGTACACTAAAGATAACCCATAAAATCACCAAATGAACGCAGTTCTTAATGTTCGAGTAGACTCAGTCGAGATCGCGAGCAAATACTGATGCACACGTTGGCAATCCTGGTGGCAATTGGCCTTGCGGTGTACCTATTTGGTTTTATGGGGTTTCGAATTACCTGTTTGTGTTGTAACGTTCATTCACTTCAGTGGAGGTACGCACGATCATAACCGCAATTCCGTGAAAACAAAACCTTTTCTGTTTCTGGATGATAAATCAGACGAACTGTTCAAAATTGCTACCAAAAGATTTTTCTACATGTTGCGCTTGTAAGTATGTTTTCACGGCACTTACCTTGACATGCCTTGTGCATAGCCTTCGCCCACATGCAAAGGAGTCAGGTTAAGTTGATTACTTTTCTGAGCGTTGTATTCAAGTAAATCGGTTTCAAAACTTGTGATTTACACGTACTGCTCCCACTCATTGACTGTAGTTTCGCTATCTTCACCTCTTTAGGTGCGCGATTGAAATGTTTTCGGAATCAATACTTCCCTTCTGCTTAGTAATATTCCTATCAAGCCTTCCTGGTTATGGACTGCCGAATTTCTCCAAATGGCCTTTGAAAACCACACGTTTATATTTTTTACAACAGCAGAAACGGTACGAACGCTGTGCTTTTGTTGGTACTGATGCTTTGCCATTAAACTCGATTGGCCTGTTGATAAACGCAAATTACTAAACCAGGTTATACAATTGAAAAGATCTCATTGACAAGATTCACTCACTACATTATTTAGCATTTCTTAGTAGAAATGCACAATCGTCTTATATAGGGTAGGAAGGGTGGCCGGAGGATTGAACACTACATTCATTCGTTGCAGCTCAACTATTTTATACGGATTTCGAGAATATTGTGCCGTGCAGTAACCTCAATGAAACGTATGCATGCATTTTATTTCCACATTTGATCGCATCTTTGAACATGCAAGAGGAACATTCGTTTGTGCGTTGACTTCTCAGGAGAACACTGTTAACTGAACTGTAGCATTTTGGTACCACATGACACATGTATGAAAAAACGTTTGTTTGCGTAGCCATGGCGTTTACAAAACTTTAACCATATCTAAGAAATGATGTCAATTTTGTTGTTGTGACTAAGGAAATCTCGACATACGCTTAAGACAAGTGTTCATTTTTTCAGCTTCTGCTGACGTATTCCACGACGTTTCTTACCGCTTACGGCCTGAAGTAGAACTGGAAGACATATCAAGCGACAGTTGCCGTGGTCGAGTAGACTCCGGCGCTCATTCAGGCAGTTCCAAATCGTCAAACGTATGTTCATCTTCCGCTGGAACGGTGTCAAGCTCACCCGACTCTGGTGAAAAAGTCGACTGCACAGATAGTTCTTCTGTATTCCACGATGATTGCGCAGTGGTAACATACCAAACAAATCCCGAGCCACAAAGGAAGTACACCGAAAGTTCGTCAATTCGCAGTCGCATTGACTCAGGGATTTTTTTTGGCAGTCGGCATCCAAGTCGATTGTCAAATATTGAAGACGAAACACGGCCCAATGGAATAAACGACAACAATATCAGTAACTTCCAAATGTTTTTTTCGCGAATAACGGGTCAGGAACAGCTTGAATCAGTACCTGCCAACTGACTTTCATCTCTTCGAAGAGTATTTTACTTTCTGTTTCGCATGTAATGCTACTATTACTTTTTAAACATTGGAATGAGAGACATGTGTGTCAGTATGGGAGTTGTACAAATGACTATCGTCCAAAATATTAAGATGATTGTCTTTTCATCACAGCCCTAACAGGTTTATTTTTATTTTCAGCTTTTTCAAACACGCAAAGAAGCAGGTCCTTTTGGCAAGTCAGAGGCCAAAATGATTGGCAGATTTTTTTTAAGTTCTTTCAGTTGTAAGCAGGATTGGCAAATAATGTTTGGTTCTAAGATTTGTGCTTCATTTGAAGGCAAATGTTTTAGAAAACATCATTTTGCGCATATCTAAGAAAATAGCCTATTTATAAATGTGTGCTATCTTTTAGTTGTGGTGTCATAGCAACGCTTCACTGTTTTTGAATATTCTCAAAAAGTTTCCTTTACAAAAATAAACTATCAAACCGAAATTGAAAAGATCTGTCGCTGAAATATAACTATGGCTCCCATATACCAAATGTATTATTGATTTCTGCTTTGGACGCCTAGTTATTGTGATTTATTTGAATATGAGCTTTAGGTGTCTGTTCATAAGGTGAAGTATATATTCTGTTAACATTCACTGTCTGATTCGTGTCTGTGACAGGTTTTATTTTATTAGAACCTTTTATGTAGATACAGTTATGGTCCCTAGCTTCATTGTGACACCGCACAAATTCATTCTCACACACATTATCTGTTGCATACCCTAACTGCCGTTTCTACTAGAGTCGTATTTGATTGCTGAATCATGTGCTTTTTTAAGTCCAAGAAGGTGGTAAACCTCAAATATAGGCCTCTGTTTTTGAGATTATGTCCTCATTTACATTATTCTTCCAGTTTGATCTCGCGTTGTCGGTATTGATTTGATATGAATACAAGGCGCAAACACTTCTTTCAAAATTGTTTGAGAAAACAAAAGAAAATGCGACTAATTTTCTGCTTTGCAAAAGATATTTTCGATGGATTGATGAGTTGCAATTCGCATGCTACGTGTTTTGAATTATGCTTGCAACACCCGTACCAACGAACTAATGCCCCGGATGAAATAATTTTTTTTGTAATTGTTTAGATTTATCACGGAAAGCAAAAATGATGCCTTTTCGAGCACCGTGCTTGACAATTTAAACCGTGACCCAGCCGTTAGTAGGAAACAAGGCAAATTATTATAAATAATTTTTCCAAAACAGACTCTTTGCCTACTTTTCCTCTACCTTGTGACACCATTTTATGCAATGTCCTTGATTGTTTTAGCTTACAATTTTTGAATCATGTCACTGAATGTAGACCGGAATTGTACTTTTAATTAGAAAGGAGAGGTTCTTGTTTGTGAAACTTTCTTTATCATACTGAAAGCAGAGGAACGTGCACAAGAAGGTCAATTCAAGATTGTTTTTGTTTCTATCCCTAGGCCCCAAAAGAAAAACCATTTTCCAGATCCTCTTCCCAACCGACATTCCCTTTGCGTCACACTGTTATTTCTTGCGTCACAGAGTCTTTTGGTTTTGAATTGCCAGCATTGTCAAGTGTTGCTTTATCTTTTGACTGAAGATGGATTAAGAATAATCCGAAACGTCTCAAAATAAAATATGGACAGTTTTTTTAAGGCTTTTTTAGTGTTGATGAAACTGTTAAGTCTATTCCAATTTTATGCTTCAAGTTCTGTTATTCACGTTAGAAAGGTATTTGAACCTTGAACCTTTTTGTTTGAGCTGTTCAGCGACTCACGTCGATACACGTTTTATTCATCGGTTTTGCAGTTAATGTGTCGCTTGCACTGCATATAATTGCGTTTGGGTTCTTTGCTAACTACGCTGCAAAATGTGCTAAGTGTACATTTCCGTTAGCAGGAAAACATTTTTCTGGTTTAATTGTCGCCTTTTTTAAATATAATGCTATGTTATTGCGGCTGGCTTTGGTCGACCTTTGGCGTGAGTGGGTCTGTAAAGTAAGGATTTTAAGAAAAAAACGTGTAATTATTTTCAATCGCTGGTTTAGCACTGTTTTATCTGAAAGAGTTTTGACAAATACGGATAGTTGTTCCTGCATGTAGAGTCAATGCATATGGTTTACGACAATAGTTGCGGATTGTGATCTCTAAAACAAAACAGAATTTCATCTCCTGAAAAAACTCAGGAAGTATAGTTAGTCACGACATTGTGTGCCTTACGTTTCCAATTGTAATCGAGAGTTGACTTTGTTGAAAATAAACACAAAGCATGCATTT